>Ga0210398_10004162_pt1 | contig 13671 bp, 11 predicted proteins | sample IncBWC4OmetaG_FD_161047 | JGI IMG/M metagenome (GOLD analysis project Ga0210398, IMG submission 161047) | Forest soil microbial communities from Barre Woods Harvard Forest LTER site, Petersham, Massachusetts, United States - Inc-BW-C-4-O | ecosystem: Environmental > Terrestrial > Soil >... | reverse complement strand
CCGCGAACTCGCTCGTCACAAGTTCCTGGTGTCCGGAGGCGGCTGCGAGCGCCATATCGAACGGCTCTTTACGTTGGCTGACGTTGTGATTGGCGAACCAATGATGGTGAAGCAAATGTCCACCATCAATGCGATGGTTGCGGAGCGACTTGGAGTCAGCTTGATTCCCAGCTTGTCCGTAAGCCGGAGCCGAGCCTGTCGAGCGCTACCTCTGCGACCGCGTCTCTATCGGCAGATCGGAATGATTCGTTGTGCAACCTGTTCAACGACTCCTGCGATTGAAGCTTGGGACCTACTGGTTAGAGCGAAGTTGACGAAACTTGGGAACACTGCATCCACGCTTTGTGAGAAATGACCGGCGGCGCCGCTCGGTCAATCCTGCCATGCCGCTGGATGATGGCGGCTCTGGTCATGAAGGTGTCCCGTAAGACGTCAATGTCTCCGGTGAACGTTTCGCTTATATGTATCTCCATTAGTGCAGAACTCGCAGTTTGGTCGCAGGGTTGGGATTCAGAACTCTGAACCGTAATCTTTGCCTTAGCGCGTGCGCGCATACGCCCCTCCGTCTGAGATTGCCCTGGCTGAGCGCAGGCATTTGCCTCGACAGTTAACGTCGTGGTCATGCATACTGCTTAGTATGTTGGCGGGCAGGAACAGACAGAAAAGCAGAGGTGCTGCACCGCGCGATCCAGAGCGCACGCGAAGGCGTTTGCTGCAAGCGGCGTTTCGAGAGGTTTACAGAGTGGGCTTCCAGAACGCCGGGATCGATACAATTCTGGCCACTACCAACGTAACGAAGGGAGCGTTTTACTATCATTTCAAAAGCAAGGAAGCTCTGGGACATGCCATTATCGAAGAGATTGTAGCAACATTCATACGTGACAGGTGGTTGCTTCCTTTACAACGGAGCACGGATAAGAACCCGATCGATGTTTTGATTAGCACTGTACGTGCGATGCCGGTTCGGCCAATAGCTATAAAGAGAGGTTGTCCCCTGGTCAATTTAGCGCTCGAGATGTCTCAACTCAATGAAGAATTTCGCGAGCGATTGGAGGGGATCTTCCATGCCTGGCAAAAAGAAATTGTCATGGCGCTGCAGAGGGGGCAGTTTAAGGGAACAGTCCGCCGCGACTTGGTTCCGGAAGAGACTGCGAGCTTTTTGATGGCAATGGTTGAAGGCTATGAAGTGCTGACTAAAAATGCTCAAAATGCGAAGGTATGGGATGAGGGAATCAGAAATATCGTGAGGTGGATGAGTTGTCTTCGTGCGCCGAACAACCACAAGCTGGACTAATCGCATTGGTCCGAACGACACACCGTAACAACATTCGAGATATTTTACTGTTTCTATTGTTATATTACATACTAGTTGCGTTGTTTATTATGCATCGTGTTGTTTATTATGCATTACTCTAAGCGTCGAAGCCGCCAAAACAATATCGACTTATAATTCGTAAAAAACAAGTTAGACTACTTCTTGGAATTGGCAGACCGTACCGTTCGCTGTTGGCGTGGCTACTTGCGGAACCTCCGTTCGGTCCAAACCATACTTACTAAGGATACTCGCCGGCTCCGAAAACCAGGACTTCTCTTGAATTCACAATACAACTTAGTCTTTACTTCCCTTTTTGTGTGCCACCACGTAATCATTGAGCAATTTAGCTTACCTAGCCTACTAAAGGTTTTGAGCGTGTTTTGAGCGGCAGAATCGCTTTGATTCTGAGGATGACTAGCGCGATGCTGGGGGGGCGCAAGGCTTGAACAGAAGCGAGAGGTATTTTGGCGCAACGACTGGTTTCTTGCCGCTGGGCATCTGCTGTATTAGAAGCCAAGACAGAGAGTCGATGTGTGACAGCTCTTTTCGGATCCTACACGGGGATTGCGTTCCTGCTCTCTAGCATTGGAGTCTACGCCGTTACTGCGAACCCGGTCGTGCGGCGAGCGTGAGAGATCGGCATTCGAATGGCGTTCGGAGCGAAGCCACGCGATATCATCGCGCTGGCTTCCACCACAGGTTTTCTCTCTGCCATTGCCAGTGACGGTGGCAGGCCTTAGCCTTTCCTTTGGGCTTACTCCCCTGCTTTCGAGTCTTTCGTTTGGTGTTCGTCCGATAAGTGCCTTCACCCTCGCCAGCGTGTCGGTTTTCGTTTTATTCGTGGCTCTGATCGCCGTCTTGGTCCCAACTGTCAGAGTGCTTCGTAACAACCCCACCAATGCACTGAGGTGCGAGTGACTTGGGTCGTGAGTTAAGGAGCGTCGCCTCAAGGCCGTAGCAGGAATCGATCGACATCGCCAGGCCTGAGTTCAGGTAGCGGAAGCGCCGCCGACAGGCTAGCTGGTCAGTCCTCGGGATCGTGTTTTTCCTTGAAAGCAGCCGAAGCTGAATTAGAGCCTGCGCGTGAGTGCAAAGCAATCTCACGCATCGAAGGCGAGCGCGGCAACGTGATTCGTGACGGCGCACGGAGATATAAAGACACAGGCGTTTTTTGAAATCATGTCGGAAAATCGTAAAGTCTACGCTTGGGCCAATGAGATCATCCGGTGATGGAACTGGCGGCTCGCAAAATATGCCATCGAGCGTTCGAAAGCCGAAATGGCGGGTTGACAAATTGCTCTTCTTTGAAAGCAGGACCAAATTCATCCAACTGGCTGTTCCGTGGGAGGCGCGCACTTCCCAATACTGCGGCTTTTTCGGTAGTGGCTTAAATAGTAATTTAAGACAGGACCGCTTTTTCGGATCCCCGCAAGGTTTCGCGGAACTTTCGTTTGGCATCATGACGAAAACGATGATGAGCCTAGCGACCGCACCGGCGTGCGGTGCGGCCGCAGGGGGAAGGGCAGCGGATTGAGTTCGAGGCGCCCACCGCATGGCGCCTCGAATCTCCCCGAGCTAGAAGCGAACGCGAGCGCCGAGTTCGATGTTTCTCGGCTCTGCCTCGCCATTGACTCCTATGCCGTTGTCTGGCGCGGTATTGAATCCGAGGGCGCCGAAACCAGCAGTGTTGCATAGACAAAGGTAGTTATCAGTCCACTGATTGTGGTTTAACACGTTGGCGAAGACCCCTTGGAATTCGAGGTTGATACCTTCAGTCACCCTGATGCTCTTCTTGATGCTGAAGTCCATGTTCCAGTACGCCAGCCCTCCGAGAATTCCGGAGCCGCCATCGCGGTTATCGATCCCGAGAATCGGGTTGCGCCAGTTCGAGGCTTGGAGAACACCGTTGGGGAAATAATTTACAGGGAAACCATTTTGTTGGGTTGAGCAGAATCCGGAGTAGGTGTTGCCAGGACAATAGTAGGCGTGACGGTTGGGAACGGCGCCAAGCGGCACGGCATTTTCCATGTCGTAGTCACCGCAGCCGAGGCCATCACAGGCGCCAAAGCCCTGGTAGTCTGAAAAGGTGGTCGAGACCTGCGTAGGAACCCCGGACCCGGCAGCGAATATGGTCGAGAACGTCCAACCACCCAACACTCGCCCCCTAAATCCGTTCTGGCCCTTGAAGAAAGGAGGTTGGTAAACCAAGAGTGTGTTGTAGATGAACTTGCGGTCCCACGCTTGCCTCCCGTACTGTTCGTCAAGGTTGAACGGATCGAGGGCAGTAAGTACGCTCGAGGATTGCGCCTGTGCAGCAGTCCCCAGCGCTCTCGACCAAGTGAAGTTGGACTGCATCGTCACTCCCCGCCAATCGGCCATTCTGACGGAAACGAAGCCGGCGTTGTAGTTGCCAGAGCCGATACTGGCGTTCTGAAAAGCACCGTCAGTAAAGGCGCCGGAGCAGCCGATCGAAGTCACCCCATTACAGGTGCTGGGAATCGGCGTGCTCTGCAAGCTGCGTGGGAAGTTGAAGCCGCCGACATTTCCGTTGACATCCGTGCACCCTCCTGGCGGACATCCCACGCCGCTGTCCAAATCGCTCCAGAGCCCCCAGACTTGGGCGTTGTTAAGGTTACCTGTACCCTTGGCGCCTTCATTCGCCACAACAGCCTGAGTACAATTTGCAAACCCGTTGCAATAACCGGTTCCCTTGAGAGCGTGCTCGAAGAAAGGCTGAGCCGTGACCGCGCCTGCATTGGGCCCGGCCGCACCTCCGCAGCCGCCGCCGGCCAGACCTGCAAGGCCGCCGCAGTATTGCAGTACCACATTCGCATAGGCTTGTTTAAACTGCTGTCCGCCTAGCGTCATCATGTAGGGAACGGGGTTCAGTTCCACCGGTTGGTATTCGTGGGTAATTCTGCGTCCGATATAGCCAAGCTCCAAAGTAACTTTGTGGCTCAACTGACGTTGAAGGGTGAGGTCGAACGCGTCAATCGCGCTCGCCCGGAAGCTCGGATCCAAACCCTCGGGGTTCGAGGAGAACGTGTTGTTGAACCCAGGATAAACGGGCTGGGGCAAAGTCGGGCTCGCGAGTGAGATTAACGGGACAGTCGGACCACCGGTAGCGGAGGCATTTTGTCCGACGCGAAATCCATTCGAATAAGTCCCCGCAAGAGAAGCCCCGCAGGCCCAGCTTCCGGACCCGGAACCGACTAGGTTTGAGTTACACGCAACGGGCTGTTCGAGACCGAGTCCCAGCAATGGCACCAGCACTTGAACTACCCCGTTGGTGCGACCGTATTGGCGGCCGTAACCGCCTCGGATCACCGTATCTTCGGCCCCGAAGATCTTGCCGGCCATTGAATCGGCAGCGAAGTGCGGATTCCAAGCCAGAGCAGCACGTGGGCTAAACTCGGCGTAGAACGGATTGTATGGATATTTCAACCCGTTGGCGGCGTTACCAACTAGGGCAAACCCGACTTCCGGGTTATATACCTGGCCAGCCAGGGCAGCCTTTTTGTCATTGTTGAGATAAGTCTCGGTCGAAATCGGCTCATTTGCTGCGTCCACGAGCACCGTCTGCTTTCCATTCTGCTCGACCGGCGGCATCTCAAGCGCATAACCCAAACCATAAGTAAAGGTGAGAGTGGGCTTCATGTGCCAGGTATCGCTGAAGTAAACGTTGTAGTAGGGAATGGTGCTTTTGTCGAAGGCGTTGGAAAGAGGAGCATCCAAGCTCAGACTCGAACCACTACGCGCAAACATCTGCGACGCGACGGAAACAACTCCCAGCACGTTGGCATAAAGGGAATCGCAGGTCTTCGGAGTCGTCGAAATGGTGGAGGTCGTGGCGCAAGGATATGCGAGGGTTCCCATGCCCGATCCGTTAGTTGTGTTACCCAACTCATACACCGGAAAAGCGTTGATGGTACCGCCGCTGTCGTTGCGTTCGTGATAGTCCCAGTTATGCTGATACGTCCCGCCGAACTGGAACAGGTGGTTGCCTTTCAGCATGGAAATGTCGTCACGGAACATGTTGTCATGCCCATCCCAGAACCGTCGGCGGATGTTCTGGTTGTCGACGTTAAAAGGACCTAGATCCTGCGTCTCAGACTGGGCGTCATCCATTCCAAGCGCGGCACCGAGGCCAGGAAGTTGTGGCGGAGCCCCAGCGCGCGACCATGCCCACCAGTTCCGCAGGAAACTGTAATGAATGTCGTTGGTAGTGTTAGTGGTGATGTTCGTGGTCAGCCCCGCAACCAAATACCAGTCGCGAATCGGATTACCCGCTTGCGAGGCTGGTGTGCCCAAGGAATCTCCCGGGAAGAAGCCCCCAATATCGACCTCGGAATCCGAAGCCAGGTTCATTTTGTAATAACGCCAGCTGGCCATGAAATGGTTTTTGGAGCCGAAGTCGTGGTCGATCCGTGCTACGTCGAAGTTACTCGTAATCGGCTCAGTCAGGTTAGCCGCAAATCCTAGAACGTTAGCGTTGTCACACAGGTTCTGGCCGCCGGCACAAGTGGAGTTTGATTGGGGTTCGTACTTATTCCATATCTGCGAAACCAACGGGTTGAGACCCAGCCCTAGCGGATCGCATTTACCACCAGGGGCTCCGGCGCAGCCGTAGTTTGCGGCGTAAGTGACGCCGTTAAACACGACAGGAGCATTATTCAGGTTGTAAGCGATCGCACCGGTGGCTGCATTAGTTAACAACCCCAGCCGCAAAGCAGGTGAGGGAACGTTTCTAGTAATGGTCTCTGAGTTTGGATACCGGAAGCCTTCATAGTTGTAGAAGAAGAAGGTCTTGCCGCCGAGAAACTCTTTTGAACCAAGCGGCCCGCCGAGCGCTCCGCCAAAGCGGCTGTAGTGGTAGGAAGGAAGGCCAATGTGTCCGCAGTTCGGCGCGCCACACTGGGCTACGCCCTCCCAGTTGTTTTGGTTATTCGCCCAGGCATTCGATGACCAATTGTTGTCTTTGTAATACTCGTAGGCCGTGCCGTGGAAGCTGGAAGTGCCGCGCTTCGTAACTATCTGGATTTCCGCGCCGGCGGAGCTATTGAAGTCAGCGGTCTGGCCGGCGGTGTTGACTTTGAACTCCTCGACGCTGTCGGCCGGCGTGGGCAATACGCCCGAAGGCGCGTTATACGTAAAGGATTGCGTCGACATGCCCCCGGTGGGATCGCCGATCACTAAGCTCTGCTGCCCACCTGTGTACACGCCGCCGCTGCCATCCATGTCGTTGCTGTTGTTGCCGCCATCCAGCGAGAAATAACTCTGGTCGTTCACCGCGCCTGCAACATCGCCACCGGCGCTTACGCCGGGCTGCAGTTCGATGAAGGTGTTTACATCGCGTCCGATGCTGGGCAGGTTATCGATGGCAATGCTGGGAACGGTGTTTCCAACCGTCGCATTCATCGTCTGAAGCTCGTTGCCAACACTCGAAACCTCGACAACCACATTGGTGCCGCCAACCTGCAAAACCAGACTGGCAGTGAGAGCAAGTCCGACTTGAACGACCTCGTTTTCCGCCTTCGCCGTCGAAAATCCGGCCTTCGCAACCGTGACCGTGTAGGTCCCCGGTGTAACGTCGGCGTAGTAGTACCGCCCGGTGGCATTCGTGGTCGCGGTGCGCGTGGCGTTTGTAGCCGTGTCGGTCAACGAGACCGTCGCTCCCGCAACCACTGCGCCGCTGGAATCGGTGATTGTCCCGGCGACGGTTCCCGAAGAAGTCGATTGCGCGCACACGGGCAGAGCCCCGCCCATACAAACCACCAACAAGAGAACCAGAGCCAACTTCAAGCTGCGGATTTGCATTGCTTCCTCCGACCTAGAGATTGAGTGTCGCGACTGACTGAGAACAATCAAGGTGTAGTCACTAACAGTTCCACCATGTTGAGTATGTGCAATTAGCGAACCGGAGCAGAGTTCTAGACTTTTCAATCGGTTACATGAATGAGCCGATCTGTGGTTATGAAATTTGGAGCGCGGACTGCGATGTGCTCACGGCCTAAGTCCTGCGCATGAGGGCGTATGCTTGTAGAACTGTGACCACGGAGTGTACGGCTACTCGAAACAGAAGGTGAATTTCCGAAATTACGGATTTCCGGAGATTTCTTGTGAGCCCGACCTCTGAACGTCAGACAATTCACTGATTGGAATGTTATCCGGGACACATACGAGAACTGCGATTGCAGGCTGTCTTTTGCGGCATACACTTTCCGGGCATCGGGGCGTTGATCTGAATGCCATCCCCCGCGCGGCCGCGTGAATCACGACAGCCGCGCTGTACCGTCACTTCGAAAACAAAGGAACTTTCGAGTGTCTGATGGTGAACGAAGTCATCGCGAGTAACCTTCCCCAGAAGTCGTGCAGCCGTCGCAGAACGAGAACTACTCCATCGACGGATTAGTTCACATTGTTCAGTCCGAACCGCTGAAAAGAGAGAGAGTTCAGCGTGGCTTCTTCTTTCTGAATTAATCTCAGGAGACGGAGGTGACGGATTCCGCAGCGGGAGAACAAGACTTCTTAAGGACTGGCACGGCGCGATCGCGAAGGCATCGCGGAAGGGATAGAAACGCGGAGTAGTACCGACGCGAAGGAAACCGCTTCGTTTCCGATCGCGGTTACGTGTAACGAAGAAATCGGAAAACACAAGAATGTCGCTATCAAAGCAAAAGCAAGATTTGCCGCTGGCGGTGACTGTCCCCGACGCGTGACGGCCGGGAGCGACGTAGCGGCAAGCTCTTTCGGAGTTTGACATCCCAAGCCGCCGCGATGAGAGCTTCACTCGAGGCCGGTTAGGACCGAACTCGCCGATTGGAGTTACCTTAAAGCTGATACTTTTCCCGTCACAGCAGAAACCGAATACCGTTAAGTCCGACTCGCACAATCCACCGCTGCGGCGAGGTCCTGGGAGGAACTGCTGTTCGTGGTCGAATGGGCGAGTTTCCTTACCCGGTCCCGGCCGTTGGGAAATAGATTGATGAAATTCGCGAAATACAGGAAAAATAAAACTGAGCGGGAACTTTTGGCTTTCTCGCGACATTAATAGTATGGACGATGTGAAAAATGCCGAAGATTGCCCAGGTTGAACTTGCGTACCGACTATGATTAGCGACGAAGCCTTGATGCTGGAGTTCCAGGCTGGTTCACTCGTAGCCTTCGAGGAGTTGTTTGCCCGCTATCGCAAGCCACTGTATGGTTTCTTTGCTCGCCGGCTGAACAACCCCGAGCGGGCGGAGGACCTCGCCCAAGAAACTTTCCTCGCAGTGATCCGCGCAGTCTCCCGCTATGAGCCGCGAGCCTTGGTTCGAACGTATTTGTATTCCATCGCGTTGAAGCTGCTGGCTGCAGAAGGACGCAAACCGTTGACGAATAGTAACTCAGTAGCACAGTCCGTCCCGGAACTCCAGACTGACGGAACTCCGGAGTGCGTGCTCTGGATCCGGCAAGCCATGGAGAAACTGGATGGACCCGAGCGCGAAATTTTGATGCTGCGGGAATACGAACAACTGAGTTACTCCGAGATTGCGGAGCTGTTGCGGATTCCGATAAACACAGTCCGTTCGAGGCTTTTTCGATCGCGTCTGGCGTTGAAGAGTTATCTAGAGTCGGAGTCAAAAACCAATTCTGCCTTGAGAGCGATCCCCCGGCAGCCGCATCCAGAAAGGCGAGGCATTCAATGAGCACGGACAGACATCCGATCGAACAAGAAGAACTCATGGCTTACCTCGACGGCGAACTGCGCCCGGACCAAGCCACTGATGCCCTGTCGCACCTAGAGCTGTGCCCGGAGTGCCAGGCCCTTGCTGCCGATCTCCGGAGTATTTCCCAAGAGCTAATGGGCTGGGAAGTCGAGTCAGCTGAAGTAGGAATTCCGTCGGAGATCAACGCGGCGCTCAAGGAGCGCCTGCAGAAACGTGAAGCGGCAAAGGCCCGTTCGCCAAGACTGGAAAACAGAGTGATGACGAGGCGCTGGGTCTGGGCGGGAGCTTTGGCTATCGTCTGCGTCGCTGTGGGACTGAAGTTAACGCTTAGCACGCGCCACCGGAATGAGGGTCGCTCGACAACGTACCCGAGCATGGCTTCGATCGAGCAATACCTGATGCCGGATCGAAACGCCGAGATCGCGTTGGCGCGGAGCGCTGCGCCAGGATCAATATCCAGCGACGCAAAGATCCTTGTCCTCGGGTGGCGGGGCTATGAAACCGCAATCGAAGGAAAGAACGGTTTCGTTTGTATGGTGGAACGATCATGGATGTCCCCATTCAACTCTACGGAGTTCTGGAGCACCAAGGTTCGTGTGCCCATGTGCCTCAATCCTGCTGGCGCACGATCCATCCTGCCTCTTACCATCAATCGGACGGAGATGGTGTTGGCCGGGATGACGAAAGCTCAAATGATCGACAGCATCAAGGCCGGATTCGATGAAAAGAAGCTACCGCTCCCGGAGCCGGGGGCGATGTGTTACATGATGTCGCCGGCAGCCTACCTGAATGACGCCCTTGGGCATTACGTACCTCACCTAATGTTCTACTTTCCCTTGACCGACAAATCCTCCTGGGGTGCGGATCTGCCCGACTCCCCAGTCACGCTGAATCCCCAGTTTCGGGATGGTCCGGAACCCATTACTGAGTTCGTGATTTCGGTCGGCAAATGGTCAGATGGAACGGCTGCACCGGCTATGTAGGGGTGTCGCTATCAAAGGGAGAATCGATCAACCGGGAAAAGGGAACGAACATGAATCTCACGACATCGACGAGAACGATTGTTGCCGGTTTCCGGTGTAACACCAGACGTCGGGAACTTACAAAGCGAGACAGTACGCGCATTTTGAATAGCATTCTCACCTTGGTGATTGTGAGTTTGCTAATGGTCCCTATCGCTCTTTCATTGCCGCAAGCCCAGCCTGTTCCGCAAGAAAAAACCGCGGTGGTCTTTGGTCAGAACATCCGCTACTACGAAGCCGGTCAGGGACCCGCGGTAATCCTGTTGCACGGAATGGGCGGCGTCAAGGAATCGTGGTTGGGAAACCTCGGCGCACTTGCCGCTAGGTATCACGTCTTTGCGATCGATCAGATTGGTTTTGGCCATTCCGACAAGCCGCTTTTGGATTACAAGATCGCCACCTTTGTGGATTTTCTTTACGCGTTTATGCAGACGCAGAACATTGGAAAGGCCACGCTGGTCGGGAACTCTTTTGGAGGCTGGATCGCGCTAGACTTTGCCGTGCAGCACCCGAACATGATGGAAAAACTGGTGCTGGTTGATGCCGCAGGACTGACCTGGCTGCAACCTATACCGGAGTTGAATCCTTCCTCCATAGCAGCAACGCGAACGCTTATAGAGTCTGTTTTCTATGACAAGAAAATGGTTTCTGACGATGCGGCGCTGCAAGTCTTTACCGACCGCATGCGCAACAACGATGGATATACGATCCAGCGTACGGTGGCGGGATTCGCCACACCCCAGTTTGAGGATGCAAAGCTGGCCTCTATTCATGCACCAACGTTGGTGATGTGGGGACGGCAGGATGAGTTGATCCCGTTGGCCAGCGCCGAAAAACTTCGCGATGGCATCATGGGGGCCAAGCTTGTGGTATTTGAACAGTGCGGCCACGTCCCACAGATCGAAAAGTCGGCCGAATTCAACCGCACGTTGCTGGAGTTTCTCGGCAAGTGACTACTGGGGAACCATATTTTAGTTCTGCCTCAGAAACATCAAGGAGAAAAGTTAAATGAAACGAAACATAGTCAAGATGATTGCGTGGAGATTCTTTGCGCTGGCACTTGCCCTGGGCGCAGCTTGGCACGCGCAAGCACAAGACCCCAAGAATCCGTATCCTACCATGCTCCCACTCGATCAATATCTGATGGACCGCAATGCGGAGATTGACATGGCCCGCAGCGCAGCTCCGCCATCCGTTGCCAAGGACGCCACAGTTATGGTCCTCGGAAAGCATGGCTATGAAACGGCCGTGGAGGGGAAGAACGGTTTTGTGTGCGCAGTAGGACGGTCATGGGATTTGCCGAAAAACAATCCGGCTTTTTGGGATCCAAAAATACACGGCCCGATCTGCCTGAGCGCTCCGGGTGCGCGGTCTTTCCTTCCGATTTACCTCAAGAAGACCGAACTGGCGATTGCCGGACATTCGAACACTCAGATAGAGGACGCCATAATAAACGGCATCGCCAAGGGTGAGTTGCCCACACCCGAACCGGGCTCGGTGTCCTTCATGCTGTCAAAGCAGGGGTATTTGAATGCCGGCGTCAAGGGACCATGGCTTCCCCACGTGATGTTCTTTGTTCCCGAAATCGACCCTAGAGCCTTGGGATCCGACCTGGGGGATGACGTCCCGTTGGACGCGCACGAAGAAAAAATAGGGCGCTATACCACAATCGACGTTCCGGTAAGCAATTGGTCGGACGGAACGCCATCGCCGCTTAACAGCGGCGGGCATTAACGGAATGTGCGGCGGCCAGTCATGCATGTGGCAAGAGCAAAGTCAAAGTGAGGCATCGATATGAACCGACGAGAATTCAGCCAACGGCTATGCGGCATAGCTTTGAGCGCGGTCTTCGCCAAGATGGCCGTAGCCCAGCAGCAAACTCACGATACGCGCGGCAAGCAACATTCCAGACCAGAGAAACCGGAAGAAATTGGGATGCTGATTTACCCAGGCATGACCGCGCTCGATCTGATCGGCCCGCAACAGGTCTTTGGCTACCTCGGTAACGTCCGCGTCGAGCTTGTCGCAAAGACGAAGGACCCAGTGAGAAGCGACACGGGCATTACCATTCAGCCGTCCAAAACGTTCACCGATTGTGCCGATCCTTTGGACATCCTGTTTATAGGCGGCGGAAGCGATGGCACTGTGGCGCTCATGACAGACAGCGAAACCCTTGATTTTCTGTCGCGGCTTGGAAAGACCGCTAAGCTTGTAACGAGCGTGTGCACGGGATCCATGGTCCTCGGCGCGGCCGGCCTTTTGCGCGGCTACCGCGCGACGTCGCACTGGTCGGTGCGTGACATTCTGCCGCAGCTTGGTGCGGAACTCGTCGTCAACCGTGTGGTGCAAGACCGTAACCGCATTACCGCCGGCGGCATCACGGCGGGAATTGATTTCGGCCTTCGCGTCGCCGCGGAATTGCGGGGCGAGGACTATGCGCGATTCCTTACGCTGGCTCTGGAATATGACCCGCAGCCGCCATACGGGTCGGGCACGCCGGAGAAAGCCACGCCCGCTGTAAAAAAGATTTCGCACTCGGCGTTCGATCCGTTGCATACCGCATTTCGCGACGCGGCCCTTGAAGCTCGGAAGAAGTGGGTATCGTAACTGGCACGCAGGCATGGACACAGGGGGACATTGCAAAACCGCGCCGGGGCCCGCGGTAGAGCAGCGCCTTGTTAAGCCCGCGCGCCGCCACCGGGTTGAATGAAAGATCGGGACAGAATGCGATTTTCAACCTACTCGGAGAAAATGATGCGCGGCCGAAGAGTCCTTGTATTTGCCTTTCTGTTAGTGGCGAAAAAGTTCGGGACATACAACGAAGCGCGCGGGCAAAGGACGGAGGCGAAGTGAAAGAGCCTGCAGCGAGGGAGCGGGATAAGCTGGAAATAGATCCGATCAACGTCCGGCACGTGACGATGGACTTCGTGCACCCGAGCACTAAGGAACCGGCAATGGAGGCCTTTTTGGACAACGGCGATCCGCGTATGCGTGAGGTCGTGAAGACCACATGTGAAGAACTGCCGCTACCAGAGCAGCCTCCGCGGGCGCTTGCGATGGGCAAGTCTGCGCGGGTTGCGGTCAAAGCCAAGCGGAAAATTCTCTTCATCGATGTCGCGGACGTTATCGCGGTAGAGGCCAGAGGAAAGCATGTCTTGTTATTGCGAACTGCAAGTTCGCACATGCTGCGAGACTCGATCTCGACCATGGAGGAAAAACTCAATCTGCATGGGTTTGTGCGGATTCATCGATCTGTGTTGGTGAATGTGGCAATGGTTGAAGAGATGCGCCCATCCTCTACCGGCGAGTACGTGCTCCGGGTGCGGGGAGGAAAAGAGTTCACAGTCACTCGTACTTACAAGAAGAATCTGCAACTGCTGGCGCAGCTGTGGATCGGTATGGAGGATTTTCTTGCCCGGTAGGAATTCTGACGCCAAAACGCAGATGAGTCCTGGAACTGAGGAGTTTGCGGGAAGTAGCAACGTGCACGTTGTAGAGGTTGTGAAAGCTGCTGAAGAAGATCTGCGGCAACTCATACGCCAGCGTGCCGAGATTGTGAGGCGGATTGGCACAATCAAGCAAACGATTGTGGGACTGACCAACATATTTGGCGACGATTCGGTGG
>Ga0210398_10004161_pt1 | contig 13672 bp, 12 predicted proteins | sample IncBWC4OmetaG_FD_161047 | JGI IMG/M metagenome (GOLD analysis project Ga0210398, IMG submission 161047) | Forest soil microbial communities from Barre Woods Harvard Forest LTER site, Petersham, Massachusetts, United States - Inc-BW-C-4-O | ecosystem: Environmental > Terrestrial > Soil >... | reverse complement strand
CACGCCATCTTCAGCACCGTCATTCCCGGCCTTCGGACGGATTCCTCCGCGGAAACGGTGGTCATCGCCGTCAAGGACGTGAGCACGTTCGGGGACCTGATGCCATCCGAGAAGAAATACGTCAGCCACCTGGGCGGCCTTTACGCGAAAGGCTGGGAGAGGGACTATGTGCTGGTCCGCTTGGATATTCCGGACGAGGACCGCAACGTCGTGTACCACGAGTACATTCACAAGCTGCTGCATTTGAACTTTACGAGACTGCCGGTCTGGGCGGACGAAGGCTTGGCCGAGTTTTTCGGGAACACGTGGATGCGTTCGGACGGAATTTTCATCGGCGCGCCGAGCCCGCGGCTGGCGGAGCTGCGCACACGGACGCTGTATCCCCTGGACACGATTCTTGGCGTCGGCCATTCCTCAGCGTACTACCGGGATGCGGACAAGGCGCCCATGTTTTACGCGGAGTCCTGGGGGCTGACGCATTTCCTGATGTTCGGCCCGGGGATGGACGCAGGGCGCAAAATGAATGTTTACCTGGCATCCCTGCAACGAGGGATCGCGGACGGCCAAGCCTTCGATCAAGCGTTCGGCGACCGCAAGGCGTTGGAAAAGACCTTCCAGACATACTCCAGTCGCTTTACGTTCGGGGCGATGCGCTTTGACAAGATGCAGAAAATCGATCCCGCCGGTTTCGAGGGCGGCCCGATGAGCCCAGCGGAAACGGACGCGCGGATCGGCGGGCTGTACACCAAGGAACATGAATTTGAGCTGGCCGACAAAAGCCTGAGCTCGGCCCTCAGCAAGGATTCCAAATCCGCCCTGGCGCACGAAAACGAGGGGTTCCTGAATTTCGTGCAAGGCAAGGACGAGGAAGCGCAAAAGGAGTTTGACGCGGCCGTGGCGCTCGATCCGAACAGCTATCTGGCGGTGTACTACCAGGCCCTGATGAAATATCACGGCAAGAAAGACGCCGATTCTCTAACGCAACTCGATTCCGCCATGGCCAAGGTCTTCCAACTGAACCAGCAGTTCGCGCCCGCCCTGGTGGTGCGCTCGCAAGTCTACGTCCAGGAAGGAAAACTGCAGGACGCCTACAACACTTCGGTGCAAGCGCAGCGGCTCGAGCCGGACCGGGCCGGCTACCTAACGAATACCGCGGCCATTCTGCTGCTGGGACGCAATTACCCTTCCGCGGTAAGAATTGCCGATTCGGTTGCCTTGCGCTGGGAGGATTCCGATGGCGCCGAGGCGCTCGCCGTCGCCGACCGCGCTCGACGGAACGGCAAGATCGAACAAACGCCCGACGAAAAAGCGGAAGAGGACCGCGAGATGGAGTACGCGAAAGAGACGACGCTCGTGGAGGGGATCGTCGAGTCCGTGCATTGCGAAAAATCCAAGCCTCTGGAAATCGTTCTTCGCAGCGGCGATAAATCGTTGAATTTCAAGAGCGGCAAGAAGTTCGGGATGGGCTTCTCCGACACGCTCTGGTACGGCGAGGATCACTTCAACGAGTGCTATCACATCGAGGGCATGAACGCGGTGGTGCGCTATGCGCCCTCCGCCGATCAAAACGGAGAGAATGAAATGCGATGGCTGGAAATTCGGGATGAACTGATCCCGACTTCGGGCGCCGCCGGCCAGAACTGAAGGCTAACGAGGGGGCGCGACCGGTTTCGAAAAACCGGTGTTCAGGATGATCAGATTGGTTTGCACCGAATGCAGACGGATCACCATCCTGACCCCGTCTGCCTTCATCCGGATTGTGTAGGGAACCTGAATTCCGTTGACCATTCTGAAATCATCAAAGAAGGAATCGGCCTGCGAAGTCTTGCCGTCAGACGTTATTGTCTGGCTCATGCCGATCAGCAAACCGGTCGCTTTATCGAAGTAAAGCGTTCGTGGCCTGGCGTGGGCGGGCGTCCCGACAATTGTGTAGACATTGCGGCCATCGACGCTGGCTTCGCCTTGCAACACCATTTGGGGGAACAGTTCCTTTAGCTTGATGAGTTCGTAAAAATCAGCGTCGATCCTGGCGTCTTCGAGTTCGTCGCCGACGAGATCCTCCGCGCCCCGGCTGGGTTCGTACTTCCATCCATTGACACCGTCAAAGCCGTGGCGCATTGCAATACCCTGTCCAATCATCACGGTCTGCATGGACTTGTTGGGCGCGATGTCGTAACTTTCGAAGGTTCCGGTCACCGCATTTCCCGAAATTTCCAGAGTCCCCTTCATATGCATCGACGTGATGCGCATCCACGCATCTTTGCCGCCGCTGGCGCGGATTTCGCCGTCCAGAATTTGGTCCACCGTGATCGAATCGCCAGCCGCCGCAGCCGGAGTTGGCGATCCGACCTGGGCTTGCCCGCCAACGGGCAGCGCGAGGAAGACACCACAAGCGACGAGCAAAGGAATCTTTGCGCATTTCATGGTTTGGATTTCTCCTGGGGACGTAACCAATTATACAACAAGATGCGTCTCGGAGCGAGACCTTTCGATCACGCCGCCGGTGGCACATTCGGCCGTTCCAGGAGGCTTTGGACTGCAACTTTCAATACGTTTTCCTTGATGTATAATTCGGGCCAAACTGAGCTGGAATCAGCCGCTAGAATTGTGGAGGGCTCGAATGCACAACTATTCATTGAAGCTTGTCTTGGGGTTCGCGATTGCTTTGGGTTGTTTCGTCGTGACCCCGGCTCAAAACAAGAAGCCAGACAGCACGGCTCCGGCTTCGAGCTCAGGCCAGACTCCCGACCTGTCCGGGGTGTGGATGCGTGACGCTCCTCCGGCCACGGCCATGCAATACTGGATTTACGAGCTCAACCAGGAAGAGCCGCCGATGACGCCGTGGGGAATCGCGAAGTTCAAGGAAGTGAAGTCTTCCTTCGGCGCGCACGAGTATCCCATCGAGGAAACCAACGATCCGGTGCTGCGGAAGTGCCAGCCGCCCGGCGTGCCGCGCGTATACATGCATCCCTTCCCTTTCCAGCTCATTCAGACATCCGGTGAAATCGTGATGCTCTTTGAAGTCGATTCCCTGCGCCGCGAAATTTACACCGACGGCAAGCCTCGCGATCCCGGCCTGTTGCCACTGTGGATGGGAAGCTCCATCGGCACGTGGGAGGGGGATACGCTGGTCGTCGATACGATCAATTTCAATGACAAGACTTGGCTGGACCGCATCGGACACCCGCACAGCGACAAGCTGCACGTCATCGAGCGCTTTCGCCGGCCCGATCATGATCACCTGATCGACGACCTCACCATTGATGATCCCGTGGCCTACGCCAAGCCGTGGACCGCGCATCTGGAATTCAAGTTGAGGCCGTGGAAGTTGACCGAGCAGTTCTGCGAGGATGGCGAAAGCTTCCTCGGGCTGGAGTCCAACGAACTCAAGCCGGACAAAAAGTAGGTGGCTTGTTCGGCGATAGCGGCCCCGGCGCCCAATTGGGCGTTGACATCCGGTGGATCGCGGGCGATATTTTTAGTAAATTGCCTCGTGCCCGGCACGAAGGTCCCATTGCAGCTTCAAATTTGAGGGAAGGTCCCCGGAGGATCAGAATGAAAAAGCCGGCGCTTCTTCTGGCCGCAATGCTTGGCGTCGTTTCCATCTGCTCTCCTGTTCTGGCGCATCACGGAGAGGCCAATTACGACACCGATAAGATGGTGTCGCTCAAGGGAACGGTGACGCAATTTGAATTCATCAACCCCCACGTGCAGATCAGCCTGGACGTGAAAAACGACAGGGGCGAGATCGAGAAATGGGTCGGCGAGGCGCGCAGCCCGGCGATGCTCTCCCGCTACGGCGGGTGGGACAAGGATACGATCAAGGTCGGCGACGCCATCACCTTCTACGGACATCGCACCAAGAATGGCACACCGTTCATGCGCCTCGATAAGATCGTGAAGGCGGACGGAACCGAACTGCCAAACCTGTAGGACAGCCACTCTTGGCTGTCCTTTGTTGGGGACGGCAATCCTGCCGTATTTTCAAGAATCTCAGTTAGTTTGGATCTCAGTTCTGCGAAGAGTTGTCAGGACAGCCAAGAGTGGCTGTCCCACGGCCAGTCTAGTTGGAGCCGAGCAGGGTGTCCGTCAGCGGCTGGATGTAGCGGCCCATCGTTATCACCACGAACCACAGGATCAGGCCGCTCGCGGCGACAAGCTTGGCGTTAAACGGCGCGTCTTCCCCAGCCTTCAGGTTCTGCACCTGGCCGAAAATGTCCGTGAGGTAGAACAGCACCGCATTTACCCCCAGCAGCATCAGGGCGAGAATCTTCACCCACAGCCCGAGGCTGAAAATGTAGTTGTCCGGGCGCCCGGAGAAAGCCATGAGTCCTGTAGCAACATTGATCCCCAACCCAGCCAGGCCCCAGGGCAGCAGGCGGTGCAAGGGCCCCACAGGTAGCTGCTTGAAAAATCCCATGATGCGGACGTCCAGGAGCCCCACCGTGCCGACGATCAGGATGAGCCCTATGAAGTGCGCGGCCATCATGAACGTCCACCACCACTTGCTGAAGGTCATGGCGTCGCTGAACTTGTCCGGGTCCGGTTCGAAATGGTGAATGAAGGCCCCGATCGCGCCGTCCTGGATGGTCCCGTCCGCCACCGGCGCGGCTTTGCCGGTCACGTCTTCGGGATGGCGGATGTCGCCGCCGGTATTGCTTGTTCGGCCGAGAAGGACCACCGAGAGCAGGGAGAAGATCAGCACGGCGGCAACGTTTCCGCGTGGAGGCTCCCCGGTCCTTTGGGCCTGCCACAGCCCGACCAGGGCGAGCGCGCCGGTGATCACCATGAACCACATGGACAGCAACGCGGAGCTTTCGTGCCGGCGAATCAGCGCATCGGAGACGCCGGGGCCGCCGTTGATCATCTGCTGCGCGCCAAACCCGCTGATAAACGCGGGGATGGTGATGAGGGCTATCCCCACAAAAGTGATATAGCTGGCCCGCCGCAGGTCTTTGTTCTTCCCGAAGAATGACACCAGGAACAGACCCAACCCGATGACCGACCCGATAATCGGGAAATGATTGATCAAGAGATGCAAATGAGCGTAGTTCACAAAAGACTCCCTAAACCACTTCCCTGTCTATAGTTTGATGCACTTGCGAAGCGCAGCGCAACCCCAGTGCCAGCGCAGCGAGCTGCGGCTCATCCCCCGGCCGGGTGGCCATAGAAAAAGTACCGGGACGTTTCCGAAAGCAGGCGCCCCGCGCACACCGCCCCCACCCAGAAGGCCAGCGAGAACTTGGCCATCATCTTTCCTTTCAGAACCATGGCCGCCTCGTCCAGGCTCGGGTCGCCAAAAACAATGCTCTGCATCTTCCGCATGGTGAAGACCGCGAGGCCGATAAACGACAGCTTGACGTAGAAATCAGGATTGGTCAGGGCCTTGGTGGGGTACGCGGTCAGCAGGAACAAGCCTGAGGTGACGTTGATTCCCAGTCCGGTCCACATGAGGACGAAAAGCCTCTTCAGCGGCTGCAAGGGAATTTCCTTCGCCACGCCTAAAATTCGCAGATCCACCACGGCGTTGGCGCCGACCACTAACGACATGCCGATTGTGTGGAATAAGAGAACGAAGTAGAACCCGAAAATCGATTGTGTCTCACGAAGCCATCTGCTCAGTCCGGACTGTTCGATAGTGTTGAAAATGTACGGTACGGCCAAAGTTCGCTCCTTGGTGGTTCGGCCCTTACTTCCTACTACTAATCTCTCGCCCGGGACAGACCTACAGAATGCGAGAGGCAACAGGCACGGATGAAACAGCTGCATGAGACCGAAGTATGACCAAATAACACGGCCCAACTCAGGCGTCAAGCGGGGCCGCAGTTAAATCGGCGTTAAATCAGTACTCAAATTAAGACGTTTGGGGCCGCTAATCGGGTACAAAATTCAGGCTGGCGGACTTTAAGTTGCTGTGGCTACAACGCTTTTGTGATAATAAAGTCCTTAGCCATGAGCACCGCGAGTGCGCGACCGCAACTGCATATCCGCCAAGCGCTGGAAGACGACGCCTCCGCCCTGTGCGAAATCTTCAATGAGGCGGTGCACGACCACTTGGAAACGTTCGATTCCGAGCCGCGCGCCACGGAGGACATGCGTCTCCGGATCGATGCCGCCGTGCAGGATCCCAAGCACCCCATCCTGGTCGCCGAGCTGCGCAATTGGGTGGCCGGCTGGGCTGAGCTGGCCCCTTACGACAATCGCATCTCGCTCGACGACATCGGCGAAGTCTACATCTATGTGCGGCGTGCCTTCCGCAGCTACGGCGTGGGTCGCCAGTTGATGCGTGCCGTGCAGGAGGCCGCTGGCAAGCTCGGATACCGCAAGCTGGTCGGGCGGGTCCTGGTGCAAAACCAGGACGGCTTGAACCTGTGCCGCGCCACCGGCTGGCGCGAAGTGGGCCGGCACACGGCCCATACCAGGCTCAGCGGCGCGCTGCAGGACGTGATGGTGGTCGAACACCTGCTGCCGCCGACACCGACATCTCCTCCCATCTCGCCGCCCAGCCCGCCGCAGCCGTGATCGATCTGGAATACATGCATCTGGCCATCGCTCAGGCGCAGGCGGCGGCTTTGCGTGGCGAAGTACCTGTGGGGGCGCTGGTGGTGCGCGAGGACCGCATTTTGGCGGCGGCGGGCAATCGCACCCTGACCGACTGCGATCCTACCGCTCATGCGGAGATGGTGGCCCTGCGCGAAGCCGCGCAGCGGTCCGGCAACCACCGCCTCACCGGGGCCTCCGTCTATGTGACGGTCGAGCCGTGCGCCATGTGCGCGGGAGCGCTGGTGCAGGCGCGCGTGGCGCGCCTCATTTACGGCGCTGACGAACCCAAAGGCGGCGCCATTCGCACCTGCATGCGCGTTCTGGAAGCGCCGGCCCTGAATCACCGTGTCGAAGTTGTCTCGGGCGTCTTGGCCGCCGAGGCCGTGCAACTGCTGCAGGCGTTTTTTTCCGCGCGAAGGTAGGCAGCTTGCGGATGTCAGGGTGTCCGGCGTCAAGGTGTGAGTTTCGGGTTTCGAATTTCAAATTTGAAATTTGAAATTGCTCTTCCCTGCTTCATTTTTCTAAGCATTCTGGAGCATCTGGCGGAACACGCCCGGCCGAATCATTTCTCCTGTCTCATTTTCCACAGCATTTGGCGCAGCATGCCGAGCCAAATCACCGCGTCGCGCTGCGGCAGGCGCAGGCGGCGCACCAGGCGGCGAATGCGTCCGTCGGCGTCGGATACGCGGCGGCGGTCCAGAAAACCGCTGGTTTGCAGCGCTTCGAGCAGCAGCGTGGTGATTCGTTCCAGCTCTCCAGCGGTGGCCAGCGGCAACTGGCTAGCCGCGCGTTCCTGCCGCGCATCGCGAATCAGTTCGTACAGGCAAACCGCCACGGCTTGGCCGAGGTTCATGGAGATGTTCTTTTCGCTGGTGGGGATGCGGATGAGCCAGTGGCAATAGCTAAAGTCGTCGTTCGAAAGCCCGAATTTTTCCGAGCCGAAGAGCAGGGCTACGTTTCCGGCGCTGAGGCGCCGCCGGATCTGGCGCGCGCCGTATTCGGGGCGCCGCACAGGGTGCTGCAAATCGCGATTGCGCACGGCCGTGGTTCCCACCACCAGCGCGCAATCCTCCACGGCCTCGGCCACGGTCTTGTAACGCACCGCATTAGCCAGGATTTCCGAGGCGCCCACCGCGGAGCGCGCTTCGCGAAACGAGGGCGCGTACGGATTCACCAAGCGCAGGGTCTGAAATCCGAAATTGCTCATGGCCCGTGCAGCCGCTCCGATGTTGAGCGGGTTGCGAGGGGCGACCAGGACGACGCGCAGGCGGCTGAGATCCACGGAAGGCGGCACGGGATTGCCATTGTAAGCCATGCAGGCAATACCCGATTGCGGCCAATACTGCCGACGAGCAAAATAGTGCTGGGAATTGGGCCTGAACCTGATTCCTACCATCGAACAGTTGAATTGGACACCAGGAAAGAACAGGATTAGGATGGAATTGGATCCAGAAGCGCGGGAGAGGTATCTGTATGAATCACGAATACGACCTGTTTGAGAAGTTTCCCGATGGTTCTTCCTTGTGGCGAGCCTGCGTGATGGGCCTGAAGGGCACGCGCATGCACATGGTCGATCTGGCGCGGCGATCGACGAACCAGTTCTATGCCATGAATGTCGTGAACGGGAAGATAGTCGCCCTGGAACTGGGAAAGCCACCCCTGCCCGACGCTTCCAAGCTGGGCGGGCGCGGCAGAGCCACGGTGAACGCGGCGTAAATCCGGGACGCCCAGGGGCGCGAGCAAGCTCGACCGGGGCGGGCGTGTGCATTTTTATTCGCTTTTTCTTCGACTACTTTTACCCCAAGAAAAATTGGAACGAATTTCCGCACTAGCGGCAATACATGACACCGATGAGCCTTCCTCCGACAGGCTCATTCAGGAGGGGTGGCTGCCTAGTGCGCTGCCCCTTCTTTTTTCTCTGCCCTCCTCGCCTCCCGTGGACCGTTAACACCCGCGACGTAACAGAGCCAGCTAGGGGCATTCCGGTATTGGCGGAGAAAGCACAGCCTTGACAAGCCTGTGGACTCGCACCAACCGTTCGACTATTTTGTAGACAAGGTTGGATTAGAGTTTCTTTAGACTTCCAGCCAAGTCTATTGGAACAGGAGTGATCGCTGATGCTGACTGCTGCAAAGGAGTGTCGCTTAACTCCCCGCGAGACATTGTCCGAGCCGGTGCTGGTTCGTCCCTGCGATCCGCAGTATCCCGAGGAAATCTGCACGACGGCGAACGTGTCGCGCAGCGGCCTGTACTTCGTGACCCCGACCAAACACTACCTCTTGGGAATGAACGTGATCGTGACCCTGAACTTCGGCGCGGAGGATCCGCGGCATCGCGAGCAAATCGGGGACGTGGTGCGCGTCGACAGACTGGGCGAGAGCAAGTGGGGAGTCGCGGTCCGGATTTTGATGCACGGCAATCCTGGAATTTACTCCGGCACCTGATCCAAGCGTTTCGAGAAAACCAGCCTGCTGCGTCTTGGTGTCGTTGGACTCGATTTTGAATCTGTTTTGCAGGTGTCTTGCAGGCCCTTCCGGAAGCACCCCGCGGGAACACCGGCTGGAGAAATCCTCAGTGTATTGCTGCCACCGGATCAACTGTACCATTTCTGGACTAAGGGGTAGGTTCCGCGACGGGCGCGCCTGGTCCAAGATGGTTCCGAGGGGGAATCACCTTTCTAAACGGATCTCGCGTGGATGCAGCAGCGCCGCACGGTTTTCATTATGCCTATTGCCACAGAACAGGAAAAAGCGCCGGTCATCAAAGCCGGAAGCATCGAACGGCTGACGCGCAAAGATCTGCGCGAAGCGATCGAGAATCACGCCGCGTGGCTTGATTCCAACGGCGAGACCGGCACACAAGCCGATTTTTCCGGAAAAAATCTTGAGTACGCCGATCTGGTCGATACCCGGCTGCCGGAAGCCGTTTTTCACAAGACTGCTCTCAAGGGCGCTGATATGACCCTGGCGGATTTGCGCGGCGCGACCCTGGTCCAGACCAACCTGGCGGAAGCGAATTTGCTCGGCACGCAATTCCAGCAGGCCAATCTGCAAGCCGCGGACATGCACGGCGCCACGGGGCTCCTGAGCCCGCAACTGGCCGGCGCGAATCTCTTCAGCACCATTCTTCCTGACTCTGTGTCTCCCGTGGACGCACTGAAGCAGGTGCTGCAAACCGCCACCAAGGCCGAATGGCTCACCGGGCTGACTTTATTTCTGAACGGCGTGGTTTGCCTGAGAATCTTCACTACTCCCGACGCGCAGCTGGTGAAAAATTCCTCGGCGCTGCCGCTTCCCGGCCTGCAATCAGCGTTGCCGTTTGTTCCCTTCTATCTTTTCGGGCCGGTTCTGATTTTCAGCTTGTACCTTTGTTTCCATCTTTACATGCAGCGCCTGTGGGACGGCATCGCGCAATTGCCGGCGATCTTCCCCGACGGCAGAAAACTGGACGCGTGCCTTCCCTGGTTTGCCAGCTGGACTGCGCGCGGCCATTTCAAATGGCTGAGGCAATCGCGATCCCCGCTATCGTTTCTCGAAACGGCCATGGCAATCCTGGTGCTGTACTGGGTCGCGCCCGTCACGGTTCTGCTGTTCTGGGGCCGGTATTTGACGCTCGAGGATTTGCGCGGCACCGGGCTGCACATCCTGCTGGTCGCCGGCGCGGTCACTGCCGCTGTGCACTTTCCGAGAATGGCGGGGCGGGCCTTCGGCACCGACCGGTCTCGTCTCCAAGCGGAAGAGAAGCCCTCGCGCAAAAGGTTTCTTCTGGCGCTTCGCCTGGCGCCCGCGGTTTTTGGACTTCTTCTGTTCCTGCTGTCGATCGGCACCTTTCTAGGCGTGCCGCACGACTATCGCGCCATCGCGCCGTCACCGGCCCCCGGCATCCGCGGCTGGGCACCTGACATCCTGTGGACCTTCGGCTACAACCCATTTGCGCAGCTGACCGAAGCGGAAGTCTCCACCAAGCCCGCCGGCTGGACGGGACAAGAAGAGGAAACCGCGGGCGTCCGTGGGGCCAATCTGAACGGACTGCGGCTGCGCTACATCCAGGCGTATGGCGTGTTTCTGGTGAAGGCGCATTTGTGGCGGAGCGACCTGCGCAACGCCTATCTATCCGAAGCGGATCTGCGCGAGGCCAACCTTCGCCAGGTGGATTTGCGCTACGCGGTGATGGATCGCGCCAAGCTGGGGCGGGCGTCGCTGCCGGAGGCAGACCTGCGCAACGTCAACCTGGACCGCGCCGATCTGCGCGAGGCCAATCTCTCTTTCGCGGCGTTGACCGAATCGACGCTGCTCGACGCTACGCTCGACGGCGCCAATCTCTATAAGTCGGACCTGCAAGCGGCCTTGCTGCAGCGGGCCAGCCTGAAGAAGACGGACTTACGTGAGGCCAATCTGGAAAACGCCAACCTCACCATGGCCAATCTGGGGGAGTCCTACCTGATCTCCACCGATTTGAACAACGCGCGGCTGAAGAACGCCGACCTCTCCCGATCCATTCTCACCGACGCCAGCCTGCGCAAAGCGGATTTGAGCGGCGCGCTGCTGGAGAGCGCCGTGCTTCGCGGCACGGACCTGACCGGCGCAAACCTGCAAGGTGCGGATCTTCGCGGAGCCGAGGGTCTGACGGCCGCACAAGTTTGTTCCTCGGCGTATCCGCGCGGACCGCAAATGGACGATACCCTGCAACAGGAAGTCGCGAGTCTTTGCGGCTCTCTGCACTGATCTCACCTGTTTTCCTGATTCTTTCCGCTCAACGTAGGCTCTTCAGGGCGCTTTGCGCCGCGAAGTAACCGCACATGCCGTGGACGCCGATGCCCGGAGGTGTCGAAGAAGAACAAAGATAGAGCCCTGGGACTGGCGTCGTATGCGGATCCAAACGCGCGACGGGGCGGGTGAACCACTGGGTGATGTCGGCGGCGCCGCCCGCGATATCTCCGCCGATGAGATTGCGATTGTGCCGCTCGAGATCGGCGGGAAACATCGTGTGCCGCGCGGCAATGCAGTCGCGAAAGCCGGGAGCGAAGCGCTCGATCTGCCGTTCGATGGCCTCGCTCCTATCGGCCGTGCAGGCGTGGGGAACGTGGGAATACGCCCAAAGGGTGTGCTTTCCGGCGGGCGCGCGCGTGGGATCGAAGAGGCTCGGCTGAACCAGCAGGACGTAAGGCTTTTCGTGGACGCGCCCTTCGTTCGCGGCCAGCTCGGAATCGGCGATCTCGGCCAGCGTGCCGCCCAGGTGCACGGTGCCCGCGCGGCGGCATTCTGCGGCGCGCCACGGAACGGGCGCGTGCAGCGAGAAATCCATTTTGAAGACGCCGGGGCCGTAGCGATATTTGCCGAGTCTCCTCCGGTAGCCCGCCGGCAGTTTGTCCCCGGCGAGCTGAACGAGTTGGCGGGGCGTCACATCGCACAGGATCGCGCGCGACGGCGGCAAGTCTGAGAGCGAACGGATGGGCGTGCCGGTGACGATCTCCCCGCCCAGCTTGCGCAGGTGCGCCGCCAGCGCGTCGGCAAGCCTCTGCGAGCCGCCAGCGGCCACCGGCCATCCGACGGAATGCGCCGTGATGATGAGTCCCATCCCGAAACCAGCGGTGGCAAGGCTTGTCAACGGCAACATGCTGTGCGCTGCGGCGCCGGCAAAGAGCGCGCGGGCACGCTCGGTGGTGAACGCGCTGCGCGCCAGGCCCGCAGCGCTGCGAATGGCGATCACGCCGAAGCGCGCGAGCAGCAGCGGATCGCCGAAGCCGATAGGGCGAAGGATCGCCTTCATGAGCCGATCGCTCTCAGTAACGAACGGCGCGAAGAGCCTGCTGTAGGCGCGCGCATCGGCGCCCAGCGATTTGGAGGTGTCGGCAACGCTGCGCTCGGCCACCGCAGCCGTACCGTCATCGAACGGGTGCGCAAAGGGCGCTTCGGGGTGCGCAAACCGGAGGCCGTAATCGGCCAGCGGCAAGGTTTTTAGAAAAGGGGAAGCCAGCGCCAGCGCGTGCACCGTGCTGCAAACATCGTGAATAAATCCGGGCTCGGTAAGCTCCGCCGAGCGCATGCCGCCGCCGAGGGTGGGCTCAGCTTCATAAACGCGAACCGAGCGGCCGGCCTGCGCCAGCGCGATGGCGGCGGCGAGGCCGTTGGGGCCCGAACCGATGACGATGGCATCGAGCGAAGCGCGTTCAGACATAGCGGGCAGTGTGCATGGAACACCGCGGAAAAGAAAGAGCCCGCCCGGAACCAGGCATAGAAAGGACAAACCCCAATCCAAACGTAACGAAAGCAAGAGGTGCGGCCGCCACAGCGGGCGCGTATTTCGCTCCCTCCGTTCGTGTGGGTCGAGCGTCGAGATTAGTCGCCGTTCGCCATCCCGGCGAAGACCAGCACCGACCAGGCGCTCAACGCGAGTTGTACTTCGCCGGTGGAGACCAGAGTGTCCGGCACCTGATTTCCCTGGCCGCCCCACTTGCGATCTGCGGAATCCAACAATTTTCTCCAGCGCCCTTGCGGGACGGCGATCGCCAATTCCGCCGTTGATGAACCAGCGTGGAATAAGGAAAAAACGCGGCCTGGCTCCGTTCCCCTCTTCATCAAAAGTGCGTTTTCGTCGGGGCGGCATTCGATTTGCGCCGTGCTTCGATCGAGCCGTGCCAGCGCGGGCACGGTTCGCCGCAAGCGCAGCAATTCCCGGTGGAATTGCCACAATATGCGATGGCTCCCGCGAAGTTGAAGGTCCCAATTGAGCTTGGAATTGAGGAACGTTTGTTCGCTTTGAGGATCGGGAATCTCGCCTTGCCAGTCAAATCGCGCGAACTCCTCTTTTCGGCCGCGGCGTACGGCTTCAATGAGATCCGCGTCGCCATGACTGACGAAATATTGGAACGGCGCGGGCTCGCCATACTCTTCGCCCATGAACAGCAGCGGGAGATACGGCGAAAGGAGCAGCATTCCAGCTGCAAACTTCAGCTGATCGAGCGACAAGCTCTGCGCCAGCCGGTCCCCGGCGCGCCGGTTTCCGATCTGATCGTGATTCTGCGTAAAAACAATGAAGCGCTTGCCGGGAATATCCTTTGCTGAATTCCCGTGACGGCGGCGACGGAATTTCGAATATTGCCCGCTATAGACGAACCCTTCGCGGAACG
>Ga0210398_10004159_pt1 | contig 13676 bp, 13 predicted proteins | sample IncBWC4OmetaG_FD_161047 | JGI IMG/M metagenome (GOLD analysis project Ga0210398, IMG submission 161047) | Forest soil microbial communities from Barre Woods Harvard Forest LTER site, Petersham, Massachusetts, United States - Inc-BW-C-4-O | ecosystem: Environmental > Terrestrial > Soil >... | reverse complement strand
CGCGACGTTGCGCAGATAGGCGCCGTAGCCGTTCTTGTCGAAGCGGCTCGCCTCGCGCAGCAGATCTTCGGTGGCGATATAGCCCATACGCCAGGCGATCTCCTCGAGACAAGCGATCTTCCAGCCCTGGCGGTGTTCGATCGTGCGGACAAATTCCGCCGCTTCGAGCAGCGAGTCATGCGTGCCAGTGTCGAACCAGGCATAGCCGCGGCCGAGCTTTTGCACATCGAGCACGCCGGCCTCGAGATAGGCGCGGTTGACGTCGGTGATCTCGATCTCGCCGCGCGCCGACGGCTTCACCGAAGCGGCGATGTCGACGACCTTGTTGTCGTAGAAATAGAGCCCGGTCACCGCCCAGTTGGAGCGCGGCCGCACCGGCTTCTCCTCGATGCTGGTGGCACGACCCGCCTGATCGAACGCGACGATGCCGTAACGCTGCGGGTCGGTGACTTGATAGGCGAAGACCGTGGCGCCGGTCTCGCGCCGCGCCGCGGCCTCCAGCACCTCGCTCAAGCCAGCGCCGTAAATCATGTTGTCGCCGAGCACCAGCGCGACCCGGTCGTCGCCAACAAACTCGCGGCCGACGATAAACGCGTCGGCGAGGCCGCGCGGCTCCGTCTGCACCGCGTAGCTCAGCGACACGCCCCACGCCGATCCATCGCCCAGCACCATCCGGAACTGCGGCTGGTCCTGCGGCGTGGTGATGACGAGGATGTCGCGGATGCCGGCGAGCATCAGTACCGAAAGCGGGTAATAGATCAGCGGCTTGTCGTAAACCGGCAAAAGCTGCTTCGACACCGCGAGCGTGATCGGGTAGAGCCGCGTGCCCTTGCCGCCGGCGAGGACGACACCCTTCATCACACGGCCTCCGCCCGCGCGGCGGCCTCGATTAGTTCATCGAGGACGGCGGCAAGCGATGTCTGCCAGGGCGGCGCGACAATGCCGTAGGCGCGGGCGATCTTGCGGCAATCGAGCGCCGAATTGCGCGGGCGCACCGCCGGGGTCGGATAGGCCTCGGTGACGATCGCGTCGACGAGGCGCGGTGTCTTGAGGCCGTGTGCGGACGCCTGGCGGAAAATCTCCCGCGCGAAGCCGTACCAGGTCGTCGCTCCGTCGCCGCGGAAGTGGAAAATGCCGTAGCCATCATCCTTTCCGGCGGCGAGCGCGGTGCAGATCGCGATCGTCGCGGCGGCGAGGTCGGCGGCGGCGGTCGGCGAGCCGTGCTGGTCGTCGACAATGCCGAGCCGGTCGCGTTCGGCGCCGAGGCGCAACATCGTCTTGACGAAATTCTGACCCGTCGCGCTGTAGACCCACGACGTCCGCAGGATCACATGGCGGTCGAGCCGCTCGGCGATGGCGGCGTCGCCCTCGGCCTTGCTCGCCCCGTAGACCGAAAGCGGCGCGATCGGGTCAGTCTCGACATAGGCACCGGCCTTGCGCCCGTCATAGACGTAGTCGGTCGAGAAATGGACGAGCGCGGCGCCGATCTCGCGGCATGCCCCGGCGAGCGCGGCCGGCCCGTCGCGATTGATCGCGAAAGCGGTGTCGGGGTCGCTCTCGGCGGCGTCGACCGCGGTGTAGGCGGCGGCGTTGACGACAATGCGAGGCCGCGCGGCGGCGATGATGTCGCGGGCTTCTTGCGGGCGCGTCAAATCGAGCCGCGGCCGCTCGATTGATTCGACCTCGAACCCGGCGGGCCACCAGCTGCGCAGCAGCTCGTGGCCGATCTGGCCAATGCGGCCGATGACAAGGATTTTATTGGTCATGCCGGGAGTGTGCCCCACAGGCCTTAGCATAACATAAATCGCGGCCGATCGGGGCGGTGAGAGGGCGGCTCAAGCCCCCCGGTCAATAACCCCTGGCGCGGTCAACGATGTTGAGGAAGGGCTGTCCGCTCTCCAGGCGGCGGATGTTCTCGACCACATCGCGCGCCGCGATCTCCGGCACGGCGATCGACGCGATATGCGGCAGCACCAGCACGTTGTCCATCTGCCAGAACGGGTGCTCGGCCGGCAGCGGCTCGGTCTCGAAGACATCGAGCGTCGCCTCGGCGATCTGGCCGTCCCGGAGCGCCGCCAGCAGCGCATCCTCGTCGACCGTGCCGCCGCGCCCGCAATTGACCAGTTTCGCGCCGCGCGGCAGCCGGTAGAGCGCATCGCGGTTGACAATGTGACGCGTCTCCCGGGTCAACGGCAGCAAACAGACCAGTATCTCGGTACGCGCGAGAAATGGCGTCAGGCCGTCGGCGCCGTGAAACGTCTCGATCCCCTCGACCATGCGCGGCGAGCGTCCCCACCCCGCGACCGGAAAACCGATCGATTGGAGCATGCGCGCCGCCGCGCCGCCCAGGAGGCCGATCCCCATGACCCCGACACGGACGTCATAGGAGGCGCGCGGCAGCTCGTAATCCCACCGGCTGTCGCGTTGCTGGCGACCATAGCGGCCGAGGTCGCGGTAATGACGCAGCACGCACATCGTCACGAACTGCGCCATCATCTGCGCCATGACCTCGTCACCGAGCCGGGCGACCGGGATGTGCTTGGGGATTGTCTCGTCGGCGAGGATCGGGTCGACCCCGGCGCCGAGATTGGTGATGAGCTTCAGATTGGGCAGCGACGCCAGCTCACCTGGCGGCGCCTTCCACACGAGCGCGGTCTCGATATCCGCCGGATCGCCGAGATCGGGCGACACCCGCACGTCGAGCTCCGGCATCGCCGCCTTGAGCGCCGCCGACCACGCCACCGGATCGTCGAGGCGGCTGGAAAACAACAATGCGCCCGGCATCAGTCCCTCCCTCGCTGGAGCCGGGATTCTCGCCCGATCAAGTCGTGTGATGCAACGGGCGAGGCCCGCGGCTATAGTTTGTCGTCCCGGCGTAAGCCGGGACCCACCTTCCGGCGCCAGAAACGGTTGAAAAGTGGGTCCCGGCTTACGCCGGGACGACAATTTTCAATTGGCGCGATGATCCTCACCCCCATCCCGGCCGACGAACTCGACGACGCGCTCGACCGCTTCGCGGCGCGGCTCGAAGAGCCAGCGGCGCGCCAGGCCTTCGCGCTGATCCGCGCCACGTCGCCCGAGCGCGCGGAAGCAGCGGCGGCGGAGCATGACCGGCGGACAGCCCTCGCCTTCGCCCGCACGCACGGGGTGACCGTGCACCCACTCGGCACCGACTGCGCCTACAACTGGGATGGCGCGGCGCTCGACGGCGACACGGAAGCCTATGTGATCCTGCACGAGGTCGCGCATTTCGTCCTCGCCCCGCCCGAGCGGCGGGCGCTGATCGATTTTGGCGCCGGCCCCGGTCCCGACACGCGCGACCGTGACGGCGCCGAACGCGCCGCCGCGCTGCCGATCATTGAGCGCGAGGCCGACGAAGCCGCCGCCTCGCTGCTCGGCATTTTGTGGGAAGCCGCGCTCGGCCAGCCGGCGCTCGCCTCGTTTCTCGACCAGAACTGGCTCGAGGGGCTGGAGCGCTCGGCCGCGGCGCATTTCACCGCGGTGCTCCAGGGGCTCATCGCCGGCGGGCACTGGACCCCATCGCGCCTCCTCCCCGTATCCGATTGAGGGCAGGCCGGCAGCGGTAACAACCGGTCTCCGGCCAGGGGCATCTGCATGCATTTTCCGTGGTGGTTCCTCCCTCTGTCGATACTCACCCTGGCGGTGCCGGTGACGAGCCTCGCGCTCATCGGGACCGGTCTCGGCTGGTTTATCTCGCGCAGAAAAGGGCGCGCCGGCGCGGCGCGGGCATTCGCCTGGTGGACAGCTGCCATCGCGGCGTTCTGGCTGCCCGGGGCCGGGTTCGGCGGGTGGATGATCTCCGGGATGATGGCCGAGGACGCGGAACGGGCGCGCCTGAATTACACGGTGCGCGAAGCGACGGTCATCGATGGGATCGATATCCCGGCCGGGGCCATGGTGTCGCGCGGCGAAGATGGCGCGCTGCGCTCCGTCAGCTTGCCCGATGGCGTGACACTGGCCGCGAGCGGTGCGACCTGGCAGCACGGTGTGGAGTTTGGCGCGCGTGGCTGGGTTACCGACGCTTCGCTCGCGGCGGATGCGACGATCCAAAACATTCCCTGCCAGCACGATCAGATGGTTCGTTTTTGGAGCAAGGACGAACTGGGAGGCTGCACGCTGTCGCGCGACGCGACGGTCGAGGTGACGATCAAAGAGGCCAACGGCACAAGCCGACGGCAGAGTTTCTCGTGCCGGGCCGGAACAGCCATCGAGACGCAGCTGCTCGGTCATGGCGAAATGGGCGTTTGCACCCTCGCCGCACCGGCGGCGATCGGCGGCGTCACCTGCGCGGCCGGCGCCGAACTCAAGCTGGTGAACGCGATGCTCTACAGCTGCACATTGGCGCAGCAAACCCGGTTCGGCCCCGTCGAGCTGCCGCCTGGTTCGTTTGTCGCCTATGTCGGCGGAAGGCCCGAGTGGTTCCGATTGCCGCCGGCCGGACCCTCAGTCGACGGCTTCGGGCTCAGCCTGCCGGTCGGCACCGAAGCCGGGTTCTGCTATCAGAGCGAGGCGCTGCAACGCCTTTCCGTCGACCAAACTGCCTTCGTCACCATCGCGGGGGTGAAGCTGACGGGCGCGATCGACTTCGACTGCGGTCAATTCCACAGTGGCGTGCTATTCGAAGACGCGATGATCGGCGGCAAGCAGCGGCAGCGCGGCGAAGTAGTGTCGCAAGCCGATCTGCCGCAATAGAGCCACCGCGCGAGGAAAGCATCGAATGAACCGCATCGACCTCGAAGGCCGCGTCGCGATCGTCACCGGCGCGGCGCGCGGCATCGGCCGTGCCATCGCCGACCGCATGTCGGCCTCCGGCGCGCGCGTCGCGATCTGGGACATCGACGGCGATGCCGCCGCCAACACCGCGGCCTCGATCATGAACGCGGTCGATTATGTCGCCGATGTCACCGACCCCGCCTCGATCGAAGCGGTGCTCGCGGCGACCTCGGCGCAGATCGGCGCGCCGGACATCCTCGTCTGCAACGCCGGCATCACCGGGCCCAACCACCCGCTCGACCAGTACCCGATCGACGATTGGCGGCAGGTGATCGAGATCGACCTGATGGGCGTGTTTTATTGCTGCCGCGCCGTGGTGCCGGTGATGCGCCGGAAAAATCGCGGCCACATCGTCAATATCGCTTCGATCGCCGCCAAGGAGGGCAACCCCAACGCCTCAGCCTATTCGGCGGCAAAGGCCGGCGTGATCGGCCTCACCAAGTCATTGGGCAAGGAGCTGGCGGACACCGGCATCCGCGTCAACGCGGTCGCGCCCGCCGCCGCCAAGACCGACATCTTCAACCAGATGACCGAGGCGCAGATCGCCTACATGCTGTCGAAAATCCCGATGGGCCGCTTTGTGCAGGTCGAGGAGATCGCCGCGCTCGTCGCCTGGCTGTGCTCCGACGAGTGCTCCTTCGCGACCGGCGCGGTGTTCGACATTTCCGGCGGCCGCGCCACCTACTGAAGCCGGCCGGCTACGCCCCGGCGGCTTCGCGCAACCGGAGATCGGTTTCGATGAGCTTGTGGCGGGTGTCGCTCCCCAACCCGTTCTCCACCGTCCGGCGCATGTCGAGATCGCGCGCACACAGCCGGTTGAGCGCCTCGGTGCGGATCAGGAAATAGCGGGAAGGTTGCTGCAACGACACCGTTGCATTCGCGGCGCTACCGTCAAAACAGCTCATTTCGCCGATAAAGCTACCGGCCGCGCAATGCGCGATGGGCCGGCCGCGCAGCGTCACTTCGGCCTCACCGCTCGCCAGATAAATGAGACCGCCCAGGTGCTCCCCTTCGCTCACGAGCAGCGTGCCGGTTTTGGCGTCGTACCAGTTACCCGCGTTGAGGAACTTGCGCGCCATCGAGCGGCTCATGCTCGGGAACTTCGCGGCGATGAAGGCGGCCTCTTCGTCGTTCAAGCGCGCCCGATGTTCCAGCACCGCCATGCGGACCAACCCGACGACGCTAAGAACGATCCAGACGATCTGGCTGATCGCGGCGGACAGGTTGAACGCGCTGGTCATCGACAACAGAACCAGCGACGCGGCGCCCAGATTGGCCGCCGCATAGCTGTAGCCGTTGCTGCGCAGCAGCCCGGATTGCAGCGCCGCATAGGCCCCGACATAGAGGACGACGCCCAGCAATCCGGCGATTTCAGGAAGCTGGGCGGTCGATATGCCGAGCATCTCACCCCCTCAGGCCGGTCCTGGACAGCGGTCTCGACGCCTCGGCGAACGCGGGCGCCGGCAAGCAAAATTATCGCCCCTCGGCGATATCGACGCAACGCCGGCATGCGGGTCCCATCGTTCGAGCATGGTAAACAGCGGCTTGTCCGGCGCCGATCTCCGGCGTTGGCATTTTTCGGTGACGCCGCGCTCTTGTAACACGAACATATCATGAACATATAGGTCTCAAGCAACACGCAACGAGACGGAAATGCGGGGCGTTTCGGAAGGAACAATGGCAACGGTGACAGGCTGGCTCGGCCGCCTGATACCGGCCGCGCACCGCCTGTTAATTTCGCCGATAACAGGCGGATATCAGGCGGTGACCCGCCTGATATCTTCGACGCTCGCGCGCCTGATCCTAGAAGAGCTAGGCCGCCTCTTGCCGGCCGATCGCCGCGGCGCGTTGCGCAAGAGCGCGGATGCGGCCCCAGTCGCCCGCATTGATCGCATCGCGCGGCGCCATCCACGAGCCGCCGACCATCGGCACGTTGGGCAGCGCGAGGTAGTGCTCGGCGAGACGCTCGTCGATCCCACCCGTCGGACAGAACTCGATCCCGGCAAACACCGGCGCCAGCGCGCGCAGCAACGCGACCCCGCCTATCGCCTCGGCCGGGAACAATTTCATGACGCAAATCCCGAGCGCCCTCACCGCCAAGATCTCGGACGGGGTCGCGACCCCCGGCAGATAGGGCAGATCGGTCGCCAGCGCCGCGCCGGCGAGTTGCGGCGTGGTGCCGGGGCTGACGAGGAACTTCGCGCCGGCCTTGACCGCGGCGGCGACATCGGCGGCGCGCAACAAGGTGCCGGCGCCGACCGTCACTTGCGGCAGCTCGCTGGCGATTGCCTCGATCGACGCGATGGCGGCCTCGGTGCGGAACGTTACTTCGAGAACCGAAAGCCCACCTTCGTAGAGCGCGCGGGCGAGCGGCACCGCGTCGCGCTCGCGCTCTATCGACAGAACCGGGATGACGTTAGCGCCACGAAACAGCGGATGCATGGAACTGTCCTCCTGCCGCGCACGCACTGCTTGAACCTACACCGACAGCAACGCAAGCGCAGCCGCGATGATCCAAACGGCAGCACGCTTGAGCTGCAATGGAGTTCCATGCTTCCGCATATCGATCGCCCGGCGAATCAGCCGATTGACAGGCCGCCGCTTCCGGGCGACTTGATCCGCGCAATATAGCGTTCGGAGGTAGGCGTGGAAAAACGCAGGCTCGGCAAGACCGGTCTCGATGTGTCGCTGTTGGGGTTCGGCTGCGGCGCGGTCGGCGGGCTCATGGTCGGCGGCGCGCCGGCCGACCAGGAACGCGCGGTGGCGCGGGCGCTGGAGCTCGGGGTCAACTACTTCGACACCGCCGCACAATACGGCAACGGCCGCTCGGAAGAGAATATCGGGCGCGTCATCAAGTCTTTGAAGCTCAGCGACATTTATCTCGGCACCAAGGTGCGGCTGCCGCCGACCGATCCGGGCCAGATCGCCGCCGGCATCACCGCCGCGCTCGAAGCCAGCCTCACCCGGTTGCAACTGGAGCGGGTCGATCTATACCAGTTCCACAACGCCATCGTCGGCAGCACTGCGGGCGGCAGTTTCGCGGTCGAGAGCATGCTCGAAGAAGTCGTGCCGGCCTTCGAGAAGCTCGTCCAGCAGGGCAAGATCGGTCACTACGGGATCACCGCGGTGGGCGAGACCGCGTCGCTGCTGCGGGTGGTCGATGCGCGCGCCTTCGAAACCGCGCAGGTGAGCTTCAACCTGTTGAACCCGAGCCCCGGCGCGGCCGTGCCAAAGGGCTTCCCGGCGCAAGATTACGGTGGCCTCCTGACGCACACCGAAGCCGCGAACATGGGCGTCATTAACATCCGCGTCGCGGCAGGCGGCGCGCTCAGCGGCAGCGAAGAGCGCCACGCGCTCAATTCGCCGGCGCCCGATCCGATCGGCTCCGGCAGCAGCTATAAGATCGATGTCGAACGCGCCCGGCGCTTTATGCCCCTGGTGCGCGAGGGCCTCGCCGACAGCCTCGTCGAATTGGGGCTGCGTTACGTCATCGCGCACGCGGCGATCTCGACCGTGTTGATCGGCATCGCGAACCTCGAGCAGTTCGAGATCGCCGCGCGCGCCATCAACAAGGGGCCTCTATCGCCCGGCGCGCTGGCGCGCGTCGCCGAGATCCAGGCAAGCTTTGTCGGCGAGACGCGCTAGGCGCTCGCCGACGACGCGATCGTGTAGGCGAAGCTCGCCGGGTCGAGCGAGTCCGGGCCGCCTTTCGGGGTTTCGGCATTAGGATACATCAGGAAACCGATCGGCCCCTGCTGCTGCCCTGGCATCGTGAAATCGCGGGCGTAGTTGAACCCGACCCAGTTCATCTCCCACTGGCCGAACAGGCGCTCGCGCAGCGCCTTGACCTTGTCGCTGTCGATCGCCGCCTGCTCCTCGAGCACCACCTTGCGCACATCGGCCGGGTCGACCGGGAACCAGCCTTTGCCGTCGATGAACACCTCGGCGCGGCAATGCTGCGCCTTGGTGACGTCGCCTGATTTGCCGAGCGATTTCGACACCGTGGAATCGGCGACGCGCACCCCGAAAAAGTCGCGCGCCGGCAGCCCGACCGCCTTGGCGAGCCCGACAAACAGCGAATTGATGTCGGCGCATTTGCCGCCGAAATCGCCGCTCTCCAGCATAAAGGCGACATTTCCCAGCCCGCAGCCACGCGTCTCGGCGCGGCGGTAGCTGTTGTCGACGACCCAGTCGTAAATCGCTCGCGCCTTGTCGAGCGGCGCGGTGCGGGCGCCGACGATCTCCTGCGCCTTCTTGAGGACGATGCCGTCGGTCGGCGAGCTCTTGGTCGGCCGCAGGTATTCGGCCAGCTCGGCCGGCGACTCTTCCATCGTGAAGCCCGAGCGATCCTTCGTCGCCACTCGCGCCGTGATCTCGATCTCGCGCGCGACGCCGGGGTCCGACCACGCCGCCATGACGATTGGTCCGCGCGACGCCGGCTCCCACCAGATATTCGTCGCGACCGGCGAGCGCCAACTCAGGTCAACCACCCGCTGGTAGTCGAGCGCATCCTGAGGCACCGGAACCCATAGCCGCAGCGGCAAATCCGCATTCTTCACCGCGATCCGATAGGTGACCTCGAACTCCCGCCACCCTTCCGGCGCGGCTGCGGCCGCCGGGCGCCGCAGCGCGGCCAGGGCGCCAGCGGCCAAGGAAGCTCTGATGAAATCACGGCGTTGCATCGCAATCCTCCGATGGCGGGACGGTCGGTTTCGCTCTGAGGGGGCGATCGGCTAGACTTGCCGGCGGCAGAGCGCACACGGCGCTTCGCCCGTTCAGGTTAGCGAGTGACGATAATGCTGGAAGGTTTCGCTGTCACCGGGGCGCTCGCGATCCGCCCCACCGGCGCAACCCTGGGCGCCACGGTCGAGGGCGTCGACCTTAACAACGAGATCGGCCACGAGACCTTCGCCGGCATCCTGCGCGCGCTGGGCGAGCATGGCGTCCTCCGCTTCCCGGCGCAGCGCCTCGCGCCCGAACGGCAGCTCGCGTTTTCCGAGCGCTTCGGCTCGTTGGAGATCAACGTCGCCGGCGCCTTCCAGGAGCCCGGCCTGCCCGAGATCATGATCCTCTCGAACATGAAGGACGAGCGCGGCCGGCCGCTCGGTGCGCGCGACGCTGGGCAGGACTGGCACACCGACATGTCCTATAGCGAGACGATCGCCTTCGCCAACGTGCTCTACGCACTCAAGGTGCCGCACCGCGACGGCCAGGCGCTCGGCGGCACCGAGTTCGCCAACATGCACGCCGCCTATGACGGGCTCCCCGACGACCTCAAGACCCGGCTCGACGGGATGACCGTGCTGCACGACTTCAACAAATTCTGGGACATGATGCTGAAGCGCCCCGGCACCTGGCGAAAGCCGCTCACCCCGGAGCAGCGAGCGAAGAAGCCGCCCGTCTCGCACCCGATCTTCCTCACCCACCCGATCACCGGCCGCAAGGTGCTCTACGCCAACCCCGGCTACGCGATCCGCATCAACGAGCTGCCCGAGGCGGAGAGCGACGACATCCTCGACTTCCTGTTCCGCCACCAGCTCCAGGAGAAATTCCGCTGGGTCCACCGCTGGACCGAAGGCGACGTGCTGCTGTGGGACGATATCGGCACCCTGCACAACGCCCATGCCGATTACGGCCCGGACGAGCACCGCCTCATCAAGCGCTGCCAAGTCATGGCCGACCGGATTTTCGATCACGCCTGGGTGCGCGCCGCTCTCGCCGCATAGCCGCTAAGCCACCGTTCTACCAATAGACGTGTTCTGCTCGCTCAAGAAGCGAGGAAGCTGCGGATTTCCTGCAAAAATCGAGGAAACGCGGGCTCGTCTTCGAGGATCAGATGATTGCGACTCGCCAACGGCACGAAGCGGGCGCCAGGGATGCCCGCAGCCAATCGCCGACCTTGATCGAACGGCACGCGTGCGTCGTCGCGCGCATGCATGACAAGAGTCGGTACCGATATCCGGGCTAACAGCCCACTCACGTCGGTATCTCCATTGGCCAAGGAATTGCGCACGGCGTCCGATGGCGAGGTTGAGATGCGTTGCAGTTCGTTGAACCAATCGGCCTGTTCCTTGGTCCCGCCGGGGATGAACTGCGACGTGAATAGCTGCCGAAACGCCGGGTTCTCCTGACCCCAGCCAAGCCGCATCAAGGTGAGCATCGCGTCACCCTGTTCCCTTTCCGCAGCCGAATGCGCGCGTTTCCTCCATCCGATCGGGTAACCGCCGAACAGGATCAGGTGCGAGACGCGCTCGGGATGACGGACGGCGTAGTCGATTGACACGGCGCAGCCCTGAGAGATGCCGAGAAGAGCAAAGCGTTCGAGTCCGGCAGCATTGACCACCGTCTCAAGGTCGCTGACGAACATCTCGTGCGAGACCTCTTCGACCTCGCGATCCGACAGGCCGTTGCCACGGGCGTCATACCGTATCAATGAGCGATCGCGCGATAATTCGCGATAAAGACCGCGCCAGATCGGGCTTTCGAAATCGAATTCGAGATGCGTCATCCAGTTGCCGGTCTTGACCAGCGGCGGCCCGTTGCCGGTCCGCGCATAAGCGAGCTGGATGCGATCCGGCGTCGTACAGAATTGGATTTCCTGCTCATAACGCGCTGCCGTCGGCCGTTCCCCGACATCGGCGCTAACGACGGCAGCAGGCACCGGTTCGGGTTCCGGCAGCTCCTCGATATCCTTGGCTGCGAGACCGTAGACGCCGATCGCCCGAGAGATGTTCTTGACCATTTGTTCGCCCAAGTCGGCGAAGGCGAGCGACAGCTTGTCCCTGATCTGGTCGTTCGCGGCGCGTGAAATGCACAGCCCGCCCGGCTCGCAGAGGGCTTCCAGGCGGGCGGCGATATTCACGCCGTCGCCAAAGATGTCATCACCATCGATAATGATGTCGCCGACATTGATCCCGATACGGAAGACGATGCGCTTGTCCTCCGCGACGGCCTGATTGCGGCCAATCATGGCGCGCTGGATCACGATCGCGCAGCCAACCGCGTCGACGACGCTGGCGAACTCCACCAGGGCGCCGTCGCCCGTCGTCTTCACCATACGACCGTGATGACCGGCAATGACCGGGTCGATGAGCTCGCGGCGATGACCTTTCAACGCGTTCAAAGTGCCCATCTCGTCGATGCTCATGAGCCGGCTGTAACCGACGACATCGGCGGCAAGGATGGCCGCAAGCCGACGCTGGACGGCATGGCTTTCCATGATCTTCGGCATCCATGCAATCGTGCCCGGCAGACAGCTTAGGCACCTTCGTGAGGAAACGCTAGAAAACGGAACGGATCACCTAACCGAGCCGCGCAACAATCAACGATCGCGAAACTCGGCATTTCCAAATGCCTGCTTCCGGCGCAAAATCGTCTTTTAGAGGTTATACCTAAAATTGCCATAATCATATTATATCGTTGTGATTATCGTCTCGTCTTTGGGCGAGGCGCGTTTAATCGCAAGGATCATTGATGGCTGTAAATCAGCTGCAAAAACAGCGTGGGCGCGGGCCGGGGCGGCCGTTCCGGAAGGGGCAATCAGGCAATCCGGCGGGGCGGCCGATAGGATCGCGCAACCGCGCGACACAGCTTGCCGAAGCGATCCTCGACGACAACGCCGGGGCGCTGACCGAAAAGCTCGTCGAGCTGGCGCTGGAGGGTGACCGGATGATGCTGCGATTGGGCTTTCAGGGCATCGTGCCGCGCCGCGCCCGCACCCGCCCGATCCCCCTCCCCGAGATCAAATCCGCCGCGGACCTCGCCCCGGCGATGGACGCCATCATGCGCGCCGCCGCCGAGGGCGCGGTCACCCCGTTCGATGCGGCGGAACTCGCCCGCATGGTCGAGACCGCATTGCGCGCGTTCGAGACCGGCGATTTCGACCGCCGCCTTCTGGCGCTGGAGCGCGAAATGCAGGACGCCAAGGAAGCGGACAATCATGCGCCGCCGGCTTGAGGCGTTCGAGCGCCGCCTCGCCGCGCTCGCCGCAATGCTCCGCTCCTGGTCGCACGACGCCGAACAGGAGCAGAAAAAGCGCCAGCTCGACCGGACAATGGCGGCTTTTCTGCGCGCCGGGCTCGAACAGGCCGGGCTCGACCCCAACGAGTCGCCGTGCCTGCGCGATCTCGAAAACCCGCCGGCGTGGCGACAACCGCGCCGGTTTGTCCATCCGCTGCGCCGCCTCGCCGAACGGCAACGCCCGCGCACCCTGCTCGAGGCGCTCCACGACATGACGCAACGCTACCAGGACGGGCGGGCGCCCAATCTGCGCCAGGCCTCCGTGATGCAGCTCATCGGCTATTACTGCTTTGGCGAGGGAAACCCAGACAACGCCCGCGAAGCCCCGGCTTGAAGCCCAGCATGACCAGCGCGGGCTACTTCACCGCACCGCCGGAAAGCTCCGCGGTCTTTTGTTGTAGCCGCGCGTAAAGCCCGGCGGTGCCGCCCGACCGGATCAGCGCGCGGATCTCCTCCTGTTGCGCGACGACCTGGCTGATCGAGCCATCCGCCCGGACGTCGATTGCCTTCCAGCCGCCCGGGGTCTGCCGCATCGTATAGGCGAGCACATGCGTCTCGTCGCCCTGCTTGCCCGGCACGATCTTGACCCGGACCACCGGATCGGCGCCCGCCGGCGGCGCGAGATCAAACCGCTCGCCGCCGTAATCGTCAAAATTGGCGACATAGGTGGCGACCGAAAAGCGCTGGAACGCGCTCTTGAGCGCCGTAATGTCGGTGGGAGACAGTGTGGCCCAGGCGGTGCCGACCGCGCCTTCGAGGATCGCGTCGAGGTCGATCGCACGGGTGACCAGCGGCGCGAGCACGTCGTAACGCTGCTGAAACGGTGCGGATTTACCCGCTTTCATGACCTGCAGCAGGCCGGC
>Ga0210398_10004155_pt1 | contig 13681 bp, 13 predicted proteins | sample IncBWC4OmetaG_FD_161047 | JGI IMG/M metagenome (GOLD analysis project Ga0210398, IMG submission 161047) | Forest soil microbial communities from Barre Woods Harvard Forest LTER site, Petersham, Massachusetts, United States - Inc-BW-C-4-O | ecosystem: Environmental > Terrestrial > Soil >... | reverse complement strand
GCCGGACCATCGTGGATCCACTCCGGGAGTGCGGTGTGTTTCCCAATATGGTGACGCAGATGATCGGGGTCGGCGAAGCTACCGGTGCCATGGACAACATGTTGCAGAAGATCGCCGACTTCTACGAAGAGGAAGTGGACTCGGCCACCAAAAACATGCTGGCGATGTTGGAGCCAGCCATCATCGGCGTTCTCGGCGTCACCATCGGTGGCATCGTGATCTCGCTCTACATGCCGCTGTTCGCCATGATCGCCAAGTTGGCGGGCTAGAAAAGTATCTCGGGGGGCCGCTGCCGAGCTCGAACCCGGCCTCCGAAACTTGACGTGTCGGCCTCCGGTTGGGGGTTCGAGGTTGGTCTCGGCAACCCTCGCCCTAGACCGGATGTCTTTTTCGTTCTTTTTCGGATCATGGGACTTTAATGCAATCGACGTTCGACGAGCGCAATTGGCTGGCGTGGCTGGTAAAAGTACGGGTCCTAATCCTTACCTTCCTGCTTGCTATCCAGTTGGCCGTCGCGCATCTTACCCCGGCACCGCTGCCCCTGCGTCTTTTCATCGGCACCATGGTTTTGTGGTTTGCCTTCTCCATCTTCTACGCGCTGCTGCTCTCCATCTGGGAGGAACATCGGTTGCAGGCCACCTTGCAGATCTTGACCGACTTGGTCATGGTCAGTCTGGTTGCGCACGAGACCGGAGGCTGGGACAGTTCGCTGAATTTCCTCTACCCTCTGGTCATTATTGTGGCCAGCATTCTGCTCCCGCGCATATGGGCGCAGCTGATTGCCGCACTCGCTTTCATCCTTTATGGAACGGTGCTGGAACTCAACTACTACGGTCTGGTGAAGTCGTACTGCACCACACATCCGGGGCTGAAGGCGCTGCAGGCGATTATTTTCGTGAACCTGTTTGCCTACCTTGCCATCGCTTACCTGGCCGGGCTTCTGAGCACAAAACTGCGCCAGGCGCGAGGGCAATTGAAGGATGCCAGCGGCGCTCTCGAAAATCTTCAGATTCTCCACGAGAACATTATTCAGTCGATCAGCAGTGGATTGATTACTACCGGTCTCGATGGCCATATCACGCTGGTCAACAATGCCGCGCAGAAGCTTCTGGAGTGCGCGCCAGCCCAGCTGCTCGGGACTCCGGTCAGCGAACTTTTCCTCGACCCTCTCCCCAATGCCGAGTCGCCACAAGCGCACGCCGAAGTTCGATGCGATGCGGCCAACGGATTCCGCAAAAACCTGCGCGTGAGGGTAGCCACGCTGAACTTGCCGGAGGTCGGCACCCTCGGCTATGTCTACGCGTTGGACGATCTTACCGAGATCCGCCGACTGGAACGCGAAGTCCGTATGCAGGACCGGCTGGCGGCCGTGGGACGGCTGGCCGCGGCCATTGCCCACGAGATCCGTAATCCCCTTACTTCCATCGCCGGCTCGGTCAGCATGCTGTCGACCATACCGGACATGAATCAGGAGCAACGTCAACTGCTCGACATCGTTACCCGCGAATCGCAGCGCCTCAACGGCATCATCACCGATTTTCTGGCCTACTCCCGCGGCAAACAATATCGCTTCGACAAAACCGACCTCGTGCCCCTGCTGGAAGACACGCTCACTTTGATGCGGCACCGGATGACAGCGGAAAATACCCGCATCGAGATTGAAAGTCGATTCGAGGTTTCCGAAGCCTGGACTCTCGCCGACGGCGACAAGATCAAACAGGTTTTCTGGAATTTTGGCGAGAACGCAGTACGCGCCATGCGCGACGGCGGCACTCTACGTGTCGCCCTCGAACGTCTGGGCGACGACTGGCAGGTTAGTTTTGCCGACACCGGAACCGGAATGACTCCGCAGCAGACGGAGAGGATTTTCGAACCCTTCCAATCCAACTTCGAAGGCGGCACGGGGCTTGGCTTGGCTGTGGTCTATCAGATCGTACAGGCGCACGAAGGCAAAGTCTGGGCCCGGTCGAAGCCCAATCAGGGCACCACTTTCGTTCTGCGGTTACGCTGTCTCGAAGCGGAAGGTTCCTCCGCGGAATCACCCGCGGCGGAAAGTTTCTCCGCATCCGCCTTGCCCATGCCATCCCCGATACCTTTGGCGGCGGCCGCTCGGGAAGGGAGGCCGCGTGGCTAACATCCTGGTCTGCGACGATGAGCGCTCCATCTGCGAAATGCTCGACATTGCCCTGCGCCGCGACGGACACCGCGTCGAAACGGTGCAATCCGGCCAAACCGCCAAAAACAAGATCGACGGCAATCTCTACGATCTGATCATCACCGATATCAAGATGCCGAACATCGATGGCATCGAAGTTTTGCGCCACGCGCATCGCGTTTCCCCCGACTCTCCGGTGATCCTGATCACCGCGGTGGATGACTACGAAGCCGCCGTGCAAGCGGTAAAAGCCGGGGGAGCATCCGACTACATTCGCAAGAGTCCCGGCCTGGTCGATGAAATCAGGCTGGCCATCCGCCGCGTCCTCGAAAAGTTGACCCTCAGCAAACAGAACTTCGCCCTGCGGCGCGACGCAGCTTCGCACAATTCACTCGATAACATCATCGGCTCCAGCCCTGCCATGGAGAAGCTCAAGCATACCGTGCGCACCGTCGCCTCCACCGCCAGCACCGTCCTGATTCATGGCGAGAGCGGTACCGGTAAAGAGTTGGTAGCGCGCGCGGTCCATATCTGTTCGCCGCGCGCTACCGAGCCGTTCGTATCGGTGAACTGTGGCGCTTTTCCCGAGACTTTGTTGGAGAGTGAACTCTTCGGCTATTTGAAGGGAGCGTTTACCGGGGCCACCCAGAACAAACGCGGTCTTTTCGAAGTTGCCGGCGGGGGTACGATCTTCCTCGATGAAATCAGCGAAATGACGCAGACCATGCAGGTGAAACTGCTGCGTGTGTTGCAGGAGCGCAGCGTGCGCCCAGTCGGCGGCACCAGCGAGATTCCTATCGATGTGCGCGTCATCGCCGCCACCAACCGCGATCTAGACAAAGCCGTCGCCGAAAATCTCTTCCGCGAGGATCTCTATTACCGCCTCAGCGTGATTCCCATCCGCGTGCCCGACCTGCGTGAGCGCCGCGAAGACATTCCATTATTGGCGAATCACTTTCTGAAAAAATACGCTGCCGCCGCCAACCGAAGTATCCTGCACCTGCACCAGGATTCGCTGGACGCTCTCTGCGATTACGAATGGCCCGGCAATGTTCGCCAGCTCGAGAACACCATCGAGCGCGCGGTGGCCCTCGAGATGACCGACGAATTGCACATCGAATTGCCGGCGGAACGACCCAAAGCCCGCGCTGCAGCGGCAGGCGTTTCTGGAGGCGTGTCCGACATTGCACCCGGCTCAGTGCTGCCGCAAGGCGTGGGGATGGAGGTTTACGTGGCCGGTATCGAGCGCAACCTGCTGCAAAGTGCCCTGGAGCACTCGAATGGAGTGCAGACCAAAGCCGCCGACTTGCTCGGCATCTCCTACCGCTCGTTCCGGCATTTGATGAAAAAGTACGAGCTGTAGCTCTCCGCCTGATGAATAAGCTGGAGGCGACAGGGGCGCCAGTGAATGACGTGCCTGATAGCTCACCTCTGATCGCTGACCGCTAGCTTTTCTTCAACTGCTGCTTCCACCCCAGGACCCGTGCCTTGGCTCCTTCCGCCTCAGCCTCGGGAATCATCCCTTTTTTCTGATACAGAACCGACAAGCTGGTATGGGCGAGCACGTCATCCGGATCCAATTGCGTGATCTTCTGCGCCACTTCGATCGCCTCATCGTAACGCTCGAGGTCCTGCAAGGCGCGCGCCAGCCCGTGCATGGCCTCGGTGAACGCCGGGTCGACGGCGATCGATTCACGATAGGCGGTGACTGCCTCTTCCAACTTCCCATCGGCCATCAAATCGAGCGCGGCATAGTAGTGGTCTTCGGCTTGTTGGCGGGTGTTGGCGTCAGACATTCGAGGAATTCCTGGCGGAGTCGAGATTCTAACATGGCTGAGTCTCCGGTCGGGTGGAGGGGAACCTGCTCTCCTCATGGTCGTGGCGAGCCATCTTGGTTATCATGCTTTCATGCGCCATTCGCTCCGCTTTCTGTGGAACGCCACCAAGGGTCACCGTCTGGCTCCGTGGCGCAGTCCCTATCTACTGTGGCGCATCGAAACCTACTGCGGCGTCAAGATGACGCAGATCGGTTTCCTGGAGTTTTGGGAATTTATGTGGCGGGAGCGCGCCAGTCTCTGGCGTTTTTTGAAGTGGACGGGCGAGATGGAGCGTTACGCTCACCCCAAGCCCAAGAGCCTGTAGGAATCGACCTACGCGCCCTTACCGGCAGCCGCAGCCTCGCCCCGGATAACGCTCACATCGGTTCCCTTGCCAGCGCCCGTCAATTGAGCCGCGGCTCCACGGTTCGTCGCGATCTCCAGGAACCCCATACTGCCGAGAACTCCGAAAACCTCGCCGGGCGCGCCTTCAGCATACGCGTTATGGATCTCCGTAATCTCCCGGCTTCCCACAATGATCTTGAATCCCTTGGCGTCCGCTGCGAAAAGAAAGGGAGCGTCCTGCTTAGTGATGTTGGTGACCAGGTTTCCAAACTTGTCGACTTTCAGAATGACTCCGCGCAACCGGTTGGCATCGACAGCTTTCGGCTTGGGGGCCGCAAAGCGCACGTAGTCCTCAATCTCTTCGCCAAACTTCAGAGTGTCCACTTCTTTTGCCAGGTATGCCGCGACGGGGGCAAAAATATCCCGCGCATGAAACGTATTGCTCACCGGCTGCAGGAAATAATGCTCCGAGGTGATGTGCCGCACGTGCATTCGTTCCTCACGCGCATAGACCAGGGACAGCACACCATTGTCCGGCGCAACGAAATGATGTTTGTCGCTCGAGGCCAGAATCGGCCGCCGCGCGGTACCTACCCCAGGATCCACCACCACCACATGCACGGTCCGGGTCGGGAAGTAGGAATACGCCTGCGAAATCGTGAGCGCTCCATCCAGCACGTCAAAAGCCTGCACGGAATGGCAGATATCGACAATTTCCGCCTCCGGCGCAATATCCAGAATGACGCCCTTCACGACGCCCACAAAATGATCGTTGGTGCCGAAGTCGGTGGTGAGAGTGATAATTGGACGGTGCGCCAAGCTTACCTCGCGAACGGAAGACAGAAACTCCCCCGGCAATCGAAAGTAACCGCTGAGCAGCGTCGTCGTCAAGGCACGGAGGTAATAAGAAGGGCGATCCGTGGCTGGGGATCACCAGTTCGTTCAGGATTTTCACCAGCCCCAGATCACTGATTCCTGACCACGGTTACTCGATGTGGATGTCGCCCGAACCGGTGCGCACCGTCAGAGGCGGCCCGCCACCACCCACTTTTCCAACGATCTGCTTGCGCATGTCCTGCACCCGTCCCTCGACGGTCATGGTGATCGCTCGATTCACTTCCACTGTGCCGGAACTGGTGGATAGGTTGGCATCAAAAGCCGCATTTGCGGGCAGCCGGACGTGCACATTCCCCGATCCCGTGCGAATCTCCCAGGTGCCGGTCTGTGTGCCATCGCCGGTAATATCTCCGCTTCCCGCAGCCGCGTGAAATGAGCCCTGAATGCCGCGAGCCACAATGTTGCCGGAGCCAGTGTGCAGATCAACGTCGCCCGGTCCGGTTTCCTCCACTTCGATGTCGCCGCTGCCGGCTCCGCCTCGTATCGCTCCGGCAATCTCGCGTGCCCGTACGTCGCCCGATCCGGTCTGCAAATGAACCTCTCCCGTGATCCGTGCCAGCTTCACGTCTCCCGATCCACTCTGCAGGTCGACGGTGCCGCGAATCCCTTCAATCGTCTGATCTCCCGAGCCGCTGTGCGTGCGAATCGTTGTATCTGCGGGCACGGTGATTTCATAGGCGACTGAAATGTCGTGCGCATTCACATAATCGATGCGGATACGGTTTCCCTCCTGCCGCAACGGAGGATGCTGTTCAAGGTCGCTGACATCGGTCGACCGGTTTCCGAACAGCCAATGATCCCCCACGAAAATCTTGCCCTGGATCGATACCGACCCCGAAGGCCCACTGCGCACGGTGATGTCGCCGGAGTGGGTTTCGACTTCCAGATCGACCGGACCGCTCACCGAAAACGTCTTCTCGAATGTCCCCTGCGGCGTAGAAGCGAGAGACGCAGGAGAAAACAGACAGAACGCCAGTGCAATCGAGAGGAGCGATAATCCGGACCGAATGAAATTGAGGCCTTTCGCAGCTGGTTGGTAGTGCATGTGTGCCCGCTCCTTAATGGTGGTTGGCCCGGCAGCCGAAGCCGGAAGCCGTTACTGCAGCACGACCTGATCGCCTTCCTTCAATCCGCTGAGCACTTCCGTCTTCGCGCCATTCGAGATTCCGATGTTCACTGCGATCTTATCCTTGCCGTCTTTTCCCTTGGGATCAGGAATCTCCACCGAGGCCTTCTTATCCTTATCGTAAAGAATCGCGCCTTCCGGAATCTGCAACACGTTCTTGTGTTCTTCGAGGATGATCTCGGCGTTCGCGGTCATCTCCGCCTTCAGCTCGCCCCCCGGATTCTGAATCGAAACCCGCACCTCAAACGTCGTGACATTATCTTTTTCCACGCCCATCGGAGAAATCTTCGTCACCTTGCCGGTAAACGTCTTGTCCTTGAACGATTCCACTTTAATCCGCGCCGGCTGCCCCAGATACACCTTGCCGATGTCGCTCTCGTCCACTTTGCCCTTCACATAAACCTCACTGGTATCGCCCAAGGTCATCACCAGGGTGGCCGAAGAGCCCAGCACGAGGATCGAACTGACGGCATCGCCCATTTCCACATCGCGCGAGAGCACGATGCCATCAAGCGGAGAAACGATGTCGGTATAGCTGAGCTGCTCCTCCAACTGCGTCAGATTCGCCTGATCCTCCGCTACCTGCGCCTTGGACTGAGCGATCTTCGCCTTCAGCACCGTCACCTGCGCCTTGGCGACGTTCTGCTTATTCAGCGACATCTCATAATTCTTTTCGGCATCGTCGAGCGCGGAAGCGGAGACCACGCCATCCTTCGCCATGCCTTCGGCGCGGTCGTAGGCGCGCTTCAGCAGCGGCACATCCGGCCCTTCCGCATCCACCCGGGAGCGTTCGTAGTCGGCCTCGGAACTGGTCAGGTTGGCCTGGGCGGCATCCAAAGCCGCCCGCGACTGCGCCACCTGCGCCTCGATTTCCACCTTATCGAGCTGAGCCAGCAACTGTCCCCTCTTCACCCGATCGCCGTAGTCGACCAGCAGCTTTTTCACGATTCCGCTGGCCTTCGACTTCACCTCGACCTTGGTGATGGGCGTAACCTTTCCGGTTGCTACTACACTCTTGGCCAGGTCACCTTTCTCCACCTTCGCCAGCTTGGTGGGATCAATCTTGGTGCCTCCTCTCGTGGCCGCGAAGACGCCCATCGCAATCAGCAACACAATTGCCAGCCCTATGCCGCCATAAATAAACAGTCTGCGACGCTTCTTCTTATTATTTCCGTTTCCGTTCACTTGCCACCTCCTGAATATGAGCTGGAAAGAGAGCCGTCCCCCGCTCCCCATTGGTTGGTACGCAGCTGATTGTCCCTTTGTTCCAGAGATTTTGAACGAACCCGAAGGATCTGACGGGCGCAAATGAGTTCGCACCCTCCAGTTAGACCGCCCTCGCGGAAAAAAGGTTAGCTTTGAGACTCTAAATGTTTACCCGGTGTTGCCCCGTGCCCCTGGGGTGACGCTCTCAAGGCAATGGACTCGCCGCCCGGCCAGCCTCTTCGAATGCTAGAATTGCCCATCAGAATTGCGCCTAAATGATCGCCTTCGTGCTGCTTCGCGTGCTGCTGATCCTTCTCCTGGTGGCTGCAAATGCGTTTTTCGCGGCGGCGGAATTCTCCCTGGTCAGTGTGCGCGACACACGAATTCAACAGCTCATCTCCTCCGGCCGCATCGGCGCCCGCATCGTGCAGCGCTTGCATCAGCACCTCGACGAAGTCGTCAACGGCGTGCAACTGGGCATCACCATGGTTAGCCTCACCTTGGGCTGGATCGGCGAGCCTATGGTCGCCCAACTGGTAGGCTCTCTGCGCTTTGTGCAAGAGATCCCGCACGCCGCCGTCTACGCCCACGGCATCGCCATCGTCATCGCCTTCAGCCTGATTACCTACCTTCACGTCCTCCTCGGCGAACTGGTTCCGAAGACCCTCGCCCTGCAGCGTGCCGAGCAGATCGCTCTCGCCGTAGCTGCTCCCATGGAAGCGTTCCTTACGCTCACTCGCCCTCTGCTTTTTTTCATGCGCCGCTCCGGCGGCCTGGTCTTGCGGCTCTTCGGGGCGCGCGAAACCCGCCGCGGAGGCGCGGTCCACTCCCCCGACGAACTCAAGCTCATCGTCACCGCCAGCCGACAGTTTGGCCAGATTCCCGCCTCGCAAGAGGAGATGATCCACAACGCCATCGAACTCGACAGCATCACCGTTCGCGAAGTCATGGTCGCCCGTCCGGATATTTTTTCCCTACCCTCCGATCTCACCCTCGACGAAGCCCTGAACCGCGTCGTCGAAGGCCAGCACTCTCGTATCCCGGTTTACGATCCGCAACGGGGTCCCGAACACATCCTCGGCGTTCTGTATTACAAGGAACTGGTGCGCTGGGTGCGGCTCCGGCTGGTGAACCTTGGCCAACCCCTGGCTTCGCGCATCGCCCGCACGCAGATCGGCCAGATCATGCACGATGTCCTGGTTGTTCCCGAAACCAAAGTCCTGTCGGAGTTGCTGGATGAATTCAAACGGCGTCGCCGTCACCTCGCCGTCGTAGTCGACGAGTTCGGCTCAACCGCCGGGGTGGTTACGGTCGAGGACATCCTCGAACAACTCGTCGGCGATATTGAGGACGAATTCGACGTCTCCCCGCCCGAACCCGCATTAGCCGATGAGTCGGTGCTGCTGCTCGAAGGCTCGGTAAATATTCTCGACCTCGAAACTCAGCACGGCCTCCTCCTGCCCCGCGATGCCGGATTCGAAACCCTCGCCGGCTTCGTTCTGGCCCGCCTGCAACGCATTCCCTACCTCGGCGAATCTTTCGAATACGAAGGCCACCGCTACACGGTAGAAACCATGGAAGGTCACCGCATCGCAAAAGTTAAAATCGAGAAAATAGAAAATGTCGAAGGCAAACCGGAAGCCGCCCGGCAGGCCGGAGATTGATGATGCGGCTTCCGGCTTCCGGCCTCCGGCTCCCGCACCCATGCTCGGGGGAGATCCTCGATCACGGACCCGGCCGCAGAGAAGACTCTCTTCCCGACCGCACGCCGGACGCCGCACGCCGGACGCCGCTCTAGGGTATGCGCCTCCTCCTCCAACGCGTCCTCTACACCCTCCCAGTAATCTGGCTGGTGGTGAGCCTGGTCTTCCTGCTGATCCACTTAGTCCCCGGAGACCCCATCCAGCAAATGCTCGGCGAAGGCGCACCGCCCGCCGACATTCAAGCCACCCGTCACGCCTACGGCCTCGACGCTCCGCTCGGCGAGCAATACATCCATTACTGGAAAGGCGTCCTCCACGGTGACCTCGGCCCCTCTTTCCGCTATAACCAAAGCGTGACCCGCCTGCTTGCGCAGCGCTATCCCTACACCCTGCAACTGACGCTGGCTTCGCTGTTCGTCGCCATCATCCTGTCAATCCCCGCCGGCGTGCGCTCCGCCCAGCGCCGCAACCGCTGGGACGACCGCCTGCTCTCCGTCGTGAGCCTTTTCGGCCTGTCGTTTCCCAACTTCGCGCTCGGCCCCATCCTGATTCTTCTTTTCGCGATCAAGCTGGGGTGGCTCCCCGTCTCCGGTGCCGGCTCGTTCGCCAATCTCGTTCTTCCCGCCGTCACCATGGGCGGAGCCCTCGCCGCCATCCTCACCCGCATGGTTCGCACCTCCATGCTCGAAGAGCTCAGCCAGGACTACATCCGCACCGCCCGCGCCAAAGGTCTGCCGGAGTACGCCGTCGTCTACCGTCACGCTCTGCGCAACGCCATGATCCCCATCATCACCGTCCTCGGGCTGCAGTTCGGCGCGCTGCTAGCCGGGGCAATCGTCACCGAAACAATTTTCTCCTGGCCCGGCATTGGCCGCCTCACCATCCAGGCCATCTCCAACCGTGATTACTACCTGGTCCAAGGCTGCATTCTGGCGATTGGATTGACCTACGTGGCGGTGAATTTTATGACAGACGTGCTGTACTCGGTGGCGAACCCGAGGATCAGGCAGTGAAGATTAAAAGGGGCGGGGCATGGCTGTCCCGCCTCCCCTGCAACCCAAACTACGCCGCCTGCATTACCTTCTTCATCCGTTCGCTCATTTCTTGCGGCGAGACATCCTCGATATGCGTAGCAATGCCCCACAGATGTCCGAACGGATCGCGAATGAAGCCATTGCGGTCTCCATAGAACTGATCCTGCACCGGCTTCAGGATTTTCGCGCCCTCATCGGTGGCCCGCTTAATTACGGTGTCGACGTCGGGAAGGTATACGTACAGGCTTACCGGGCTCCCGCCCACGGTGGCCGCGCTGGTGTGCCCCTCCCCCATGCTGGGATTTTCGTCGGCCAGCATGATATGCGAATTACCGATCTTCAACTCGGCGTGACCGACCTTGCCGTCCGGGCCGTTCATGCGGACGGTTTCGGTCGCGCCAAAAACTTTCTTGTAATACTCGATGGCTTGGGCAGCCCCCTTGACGACCAGGTATGGTGTCACGGAATTGTAATCCTTGGGAATATACGAGACTTTGCTCATGATTTTTCTCCTCAGAATAGGCTAGAGGTTGGAGGTTTGTAGCGCGCAGGCGGAACCGCGATCGGTTCCGACATTCGTCTATGAGAACACAATTTCCCGGTGATCTCAAGGGTGGGTAGTGAGCTACTTTGAAAACCACAGGAACCCTAAAGCCAGAGTCACTCGTAAACCGACGATCATAGAAGCGACGGATAAAAGTGACAATACCCAATGCTTACGGGATACGGTACTTGCGAGAAAGGCGATGCCAGCGAGTTGAGCCAGAATATAGCAGGCAATAAACCAGTGTCGAGGCGCCGCGCCCGGTTCAAATATACCGAAAACCAGAAAGCGTCCGAAGGACCAGAATGGTAGCCAGATGAACGCTGCGCCACACACAAATCGAAGAGTAGATTTAGTCACGCCGCTCTTTCCGCCCTCCGCTGTTCGTAGGCTTCCCAAATCCTCTACGCTCCACTGGCGATCTGTAACGCCAGCGGCCATTGCTGGCGATGTGCGAAGTGTACGATGAATCTTGATGTAGACGAAATAGTTGAGTGCCGTGGCAGCGGCCTGGTTCGCCAATTTGCGGGAGAACCCATTTGAAAGGCGCGTGTATCGGCGCATCGTAGTAGGTCCGCAGTGCGTCGGTTGTGATCTGAACTTGCCCCTTCACTCGTTTCGACAGATCGTTTACGAAGTCCTTTGCGGTCGCCAGATCGCGCTGCCCTAGCCTCCACGAGGGCACTAGCCTGCTCTCTGCAAAGTAGCCCACTACCCAGGGGCGGGTGGGCTCGGCCTTCCAGAGCCCCACCGTGACACCTAACCTTGCCATGGCTCCGCAATTAGCCCATCATGGTCAGGGCGGAGTCGTAGAACTCTCCCGGGAGCCAAACCGACCTAAATTCCGTGTTCTCTCGATTTTGACTAATATTCACAGTCGAACTTGTCCACGCCAGCCATCTCGTTCCGTCGCCAGGTTGCCGGCAATGCGCGCCATAATCCGCTGGCCGCAACCGGCGTCGTGCTGGTCATCGTCTTCGTGCTCTTTGCCCTGTTCGCCCCTTGGATCGCCCCGCAAGATCCCGCTGCTCTGAACCTCCCTACGCGACTCGACCCTCCCTCCCACCCCCATTGGTTCGGCACCGACGAACTCGGCCGCGACATTTTCTCCCGCATCATCTTCGGGGCTCGCATCTCCCTGCTCGTCGGAAGCTCGGTCGTACTCACCTCCCTCTCCCTCGGTCTCATCATCGGCTCGGTGGCGGGCTATTATGGAGGAGGCATCGATCGCTTCGTCAACGTTGTCCTGATGAACGCTTTCCTGTCCTTCCCAGGAATTCTATTGGCTATCGCCTTCGTCGCATTCCGCGGCCCGGGCATCTTCAATCTGGTTTTAGCGCTGTCGCTCGGCGGGTGGGTTGGCTACGCCCGTCTGGTGCGCGGACAAGTACTGGCCGCGCGCGAGCGCGAATTCGTGGAGGCCGCCCGCGCCCTGGGCGCGAGCGATCTGAGAATCGTCGTCCGCCACATTCTGCCGAATATTATCCAGCCCGTGATTGTGCAGGCCGCGATCGGCATGGCGGGAGCCATCCTCGCCGAGGCCACCATGAGTTTTCTGGGACTCGGCGTGCCGCCGCCGACCGCCAGTTGGGGAACGATGCTCAACGACGGCCGGGCGCATCTGTTTGACGCTCCGCACCTCGTGCTGTTCCCCGCGCTCGCCGTGATGCTGGCTGTACTGTCCTTCAACTTCATCGGCGACGCGCTGCGCGATTATCTCGACCCGCGCTCCCGCATCGAGGCTGGGCTGTAGCTGGAAATGAAATAAATAGCTGCAAGGATGGGATGAACGCGCGGGAACAAAGGGGGGAGCCATCGGCCGAGAAGGATGCCGCGGGGGCTCGAGCTGGCGCGGCGGCGCCTGGTCTCAGATCCATCCTCGTACCATCAATCCTGGTACTGAAGACGCGAGTCTCTTTTTCGGAGCGAGCCTCCGGAGGTCCACTTCGCCAGTAGTTCGGTTCGACTGAGCGGGTTGTGCCTGTCCCCGCCGGCGCGGAAGAATATCGATGGCCGCGCGAATCAGGCATTGGCTCCCGCCGGGATCAAAGCCGAAGCCGGGATCGAGGCGCCGGATCCTCGGTTCAACGCCCAAACGGAGTGGGCCTCAACTGCTTCAAAAGAGGGGAAATCCGGTTCTTGACATATATTACATATTGCAATATAAATATGTCGATCTGAAATATGAAGTTGGGGGAGAAAATTCGTTACCTGCGAGAGGTAGAAGGCTCGCTGCGCGGCTTGGCCCGTCCCCTGACGCAGCAGGAGATTGTGCGGGCGGTTCGCCAGGAGCTGCGCAAAAGCATCAGCCAGTCGTATTTGTCGCAGATCGAAAGCGGAAAGAGACGGCACATGACGCAGTCGTCGCGGGCCTTGCTAGCGAAGTTTTTTAAGGTGCACCCCGGCTTTCTGGTGGATGACCCGGAGGGCTATCACACGGAACTGACTTCGGACTTGCGCACGACGGAAGGCCAGCTGGATGTCTGGCTGCTGCAAGGTTCGGAGCGCTTCGTGAGCGATCCGGAAGTGAGTGCGGTGCTCATTAAGGCGGCCCGCGAGAAGGACACGCGCCGTTGTCTGCTGCTGTTGGGCGCGATTCTGGATACGCCGGGACTGGCCGAGCGGTTGCTCGAGGCGTTACGCCCGGAGGTGACGGCGAGCAGCCGTCGCCGGGGTGAAGATCCAGGGCGGGAGAGTTATCGCGAAAATCTTTCTCGCCAGAATCGGAGCCCCGCCGCCAGCGCGGGAGGGAGGCCAATCCGATGAATCATTCCATGACTTGGGCGGACTTTTATCTGATCTGTTTCGCAGTCGGCTTCTGCTTCAGTTTCTTCTCGTTCGTTTTTGGAGGTGC
>Ga0210398_10004152_pt1 | contig 13689 bp, 13 predicted proteins | sample IncBWC4OmetaG_FD_161047 | JGI IMG/M metagenome (GOLD analysis project Ga0210398, IMG submission 161047) | Forest soil microbial communities from Barre Woods Harvard Forest LTER site, Petersham, Massachusetts, United States - Inc-BW-C-4-O | ecosystem: Environmental > Terrestrial > Soil >... | reverse complement strand
AATCACATCGAATCGGTGGCCCAGATCGAAGCTGCGCATGTCGCCCTGATGAAAGCTGATAAGCGGATGTCGCGCGCGCGCAACCTCGAGCATCTCCGGAGTCAGATCGATTCCTTCAACGGAATAATATTTCTGCAGAAAAGACAGATGCATGCCGGTACCGCATGCGACATCGAGCAGCACGTTGCCGGGCGAGGTTTTCTTCTCGGTGATGATCTCGTGCAGGCGCTTCGCCTCGGCCTCGTAATTCTTGAAGCTGTACAGCGCGTCGTAGATCCTCGCGAGTTTGGAATATTCCGACATCATCGCACCGAGCGGCTAGCATGCCCTGAAATGACCGCGTAGTGAACCGGCGCGGTGAAACCAGGGCAAAGGAAAACGGCCTCGCGAGTAGCGAAGCCGTCTCCTCAAGGTCAAGCGCGAAAGCTTATAGCATCGAGCTGATGACGACGATCGCGCCCTTGCCCGGTTTGCCCTGCTCCGACGGATCGGCAATCACCATGGTGTTGCCGACGATCCTGAAGCAATTCGGATCGACCAGCCCGCTCGCGAACGGCCGGGTCACGCCCTTATCATCGATGCGATAGACGTTGCCGTCGCGGTCCGCATCGTTTTTCGCGGCCGGTTTGCCCGCATCGACAATGAACAAGTTTCCCGCGTAGCCGCCGCCGAAGCCCGCCGGCGCATAACCCCAGCCGGTGGGATTGACGAAACCGACCAGGTACTCGGTCTTCTGCTTGCCGTCGGGGCCGAGCACGCCAATCCTGCCCACCCGGCCCGCGATCTCCATGCGCACCCGCATGCCGGCCAGCATCGTGTTGGGCGCCTTAGGATCGTCGGGCGCGGTAAATCCGAGGCTGCTGATTTCGAACGAGGGTTTGCCATCGAAGGTAGCAAACGCCTTGGCCTTGCCGCTCGAATCGATCTCATAGATGCTCGCGTTGCCATTGGAAACCGCATACAGCTTGCCCGCGAAGGGACTGCCGGCGCGCCCGAACTCGAGGTCGCGGCATTGAGTGGCCTTGCCGCCGTTGAGCGTGCCGGCATCGGGGAGTTTCGCAAATGAGGTCGCTGCGGCGCCGCCGATGCGCATGACTTCGCAGGGGCTTTTCTCGTCGGATCCGGATGCCACGAAGACCTGGCCGGCATATGATCCGAAGCCCGCCGGGGCGATCGCGACGCCCGCGGGATTCGCGACTTTGGCGAGGGTGGTTGCGGTGCCGCCGCCCAACCCAACCGACATCACGGCCCCCGACGCATCGGAAAAGATCAGCTTGCCATTGTCGGCTTGCACATAGATGGGACTTGTCGCGCCGGCAACCTTGAGCGGTTTGATTTCGTACGCGATCTCGATATCGAGGCCCTTGCCGGCGGCCGCGTTTGCGAGGCGCGCGCCGAACAGCCCCGACGATGCCAATATCGCGGCGGCCAATGCCCCTGCCGCAATGGTTAATCCCGACCAGTTACTTTTTCTTTTCCAGTTCATCCAGCGCCTCGTTTATGAAGTACCTTTGTTCCGGATCGCGATCATCGATTACCGATTTTTTTGCCGCGACCCACTCCGCTACAGCAATAACCGCCGCCTCCGCCGGATCGGGAATCCCGAGCGCGCGCGCAACCTGCTCCAGTTGCACGAACAACTCCTCGGGCAGTTCCAACTGAATTGTTCTTCCCGCCATTGTCAGCAGTCATCCCCCGTTGGGCTCCCTGGGCCCCTTGCCCCATTGCCGACGATTTGAAATGACCCTCACCATATAGTCTTTTGAAACCCGCCCCGTCAAAATGATTAGTCCGTGACTTCGCAGCCCAAATACCTTGGATCGCTGGTCGAGTATCTCGATCAGGGGCGCTTCCGCGCCGGCCTGGTGGTGCGCGAGCAGGATCGCCATGTCGCGATCCTCGATGCAGCGGGACGCGAAAAGCTCATCGCGCGCGACCTCATCCTGGTGCGCTACACCGATCGCAAAGCCGATCCCGCCAATCTCGCGGATGTCCTTGGCGAGCTGGAAGCGGAACGCGCCGAACTCGCTTCGGAACTCGATCTGAACCTGCTTTGGGAAGTCGTTCATGAACAGGGCCGCAGTTTCAATGCTGACGAACTCGCGGAACTTTTTTTCGGCCGTCGTTCCCCGGTGGCAGCCTCGGTAATGCTGGAGACGCTCCTCAACGATCGCCTCTACTTCACGCGCCGCCACATGGACTTCGAGGCGCGCACCCCGGAGCAGGTCGAGCGCCTGCGCGTGCAGGCGGAAAAAATCCGCATGCGGTCCGATGAGTTCCGCGAGATGCAGCGGGTCATCAAGCAAATCCTGCACGGCGCTTCCGATGCCTCGCCCGAGGAGGCCGCGCCCCTGGTCGCGAAACTTAAGCCCTACATCGAGAATCCTTTCACTCGCAGCCGCGATCTCACTGCGATGCTGGAACAGGCGGCGCCGGACATCGAGCCGGTCGAAGCCGCCTTCGAAATCCTCGATCGTTTGGGCGAGGCATCCAGCTTGCCGCGCTTCGCAACCATCGCGGGACTCAAACCCGATTTTCCGGAGGCGGTCGCAATCGAGGCCGCCAATGCGGTCGCGCCCGACCGCCCCGAGACCGACGGCGGCTTCAGCATCACCATCGATGATGAGGAAACCGTCGAGGTCGATGACGCGCTAAGTTGCGAGGCACTGCCCGGCGGATCATTGCGCGTAAGGGTGCATATCTCGCTGGTGTCGGATTTCGTCGCGAAAGACAGCCAGATGGATCGCGAGGCGGCGCAGCGCGCGACCACCGTCTATCTGCCCGAGATAACCGTGCGCATGCTGCCCGATCCAATTTCCCGCGCGGCCGCCAGCCTGATTGCCGGCGAGGCGCGGCCAGTGCTGACCACCGAGGTGACGATCTCGGCTGACGGCGAAGTGACGGAGGCATCGATCTACCCCGCCCGCATCAGGATCAGCCATCGCCTCGATTACGATCGCGCCGATAGGATCCTGGCCGATGCGGAATTCTCCGGCGAGGTTTCCGACTCGCTGCGCGCACTCAACCTCGCCGCGGCGCGGCTGCGCGAACGGCGCCGCCGCGCCGGCGCGTTATTCATCCAGCGGCACGAAGCGAAGGTTCGCGTGCACGGCGACGACATTCAGATTGAGGTGATTGACACCTCCTCGCCGAGCCGGCTGCTGGTCGGCGAATTCATGGTGCTGAGCAACTATGTCGCGGCGCGCTATGCCGCCGATCATCGGATCCCGATCATTTTTCGCGTGCAGCCCAAGACTAATGGCGAGTTCGCCAGTCAGCGCCCCCGTCTCTCGCTTTATCCCGAATATCACGCCGGCATCGGACTGGATTACTACGCGCAATTCAGCTCGCCGATTCGCCGCTACGCCGACCTCGTGCTGCAACGCCAACTAATCGCCGCGCTGGCCAACCCCAATCGCTTCGCCTACTCGCAGGAAGAGCTGCTGGCGGTACTGGCCGGCGCCGAGAATGCCGAAGCCGACGGACGCGAGCTCGAGCGGCGCGCCAAACGCTACTGGACCCTGCGCTATCTCGAACGCAGCGCCGCGGGCGCCGAGCTCGCCGCGATCGTCACTCGCGAGGGCGCCAGCGCCGAGCTTAGTGACTACGGCGTGCGCGGCACCCTGCACGGGGCGCCCAACGTGCCGACCGGGTCGCAAATCGTGGTGCAAATCGGCAGGGTCGATCCCTTGCGGGGGTGGCTGACGATGGACTATGTGCGCCCCGCTTCCGAAGTTATCGAAGGCGCACCCTAGTCTCCGTCCTCTCTAAAACCTCATCAGGTTGCGAAGTTGTCCTGGTCCAGGCGCCATCGATCGATCGACTCGATATTGAAGCGCCAGTCACTGCCGACTTTGAACGCGGGCAGGCGTCCGCGCTTGAGCTGACGGTAGATAGTGGAAGGGTGCACCTTTAGGTAATCGGACAACTCCTTCACCGTCATAACGTGGCTGTTCTCGTTCCTCATCATCAAATTTCCTCCCCGGTCAGTTTTGGCGGCTTCCCGCGCCGTTCGATTCGCTTTAAACGCAAGCGGCGTGCCGTCGCTACAAATCGAGAAAGCACAATACCGTTACAAGGATTTATCTAAAGGTGACGCTGCGCTAACCGATAGTTATTTGGCGAGATGACTGGAATTTGTCGCGCTAAAAGGAACGGCTCGCCGGCGCATTTCTGCACAGCGAGCCGTCCCAATCTGCGAATGATGTTCGGCCTAAAGACGCCAGCCCGCGTCCTACACTTTCCCTATTAGGTCACGAGCCGTCTCGCTTACCATGGCGAGAATCGCCGCTTCCTGCTCCGCGCGCGGCAACAAGATCAACCGGTGCACTCCGAGATCCTCAAAGCGCTTGGCGGTATCCCGATCAACCTTGATCCGCGGCGTGATGCTGATCTCGATATCCTCGTACTTCTTGCCCTCGGCCTTGCACGCCTCGCGCAGGCCGCTCAGGCATTTCTGGGTGGAGTCGAGGTCCTGCGCAAAACCGTACCATCCCTTCGCGAGGCGCGCGGCGCGGCTGTAGGCCTCCTTGGTATGGCCGCCGAAGACGATCTCCGGATGCGGCTTCTGCACCGGACGCGGCATGGTGTTGACGCCTTTGAACTTCACCCACTGCCCGTTGAACTCCGGCTTCGCCATGGTCCACAGCGCGAGCATCGCCTTCAGATATTCCTCGGTGCGCGGACCCTTATGGTCGAAGGGCGCGCCAATCGCGTCGAATTCCGGCTTCAGGTAGCCGATGCCGATGCCGAAAATTAATCGCCCGTTCGACAACACGTCGAGCGAGGCGAGTTCCTTCGCGAGCACTACCGGATTGCGCTGCGGCAGGATGATGATTCCGGTGCCGAGGCGAATCGTCGTGGTATTCGCGGCGATGAATGACAACGAGATGCCCGGATCGAGCATCGGGTATTCCGGTGCGACCGGTGACGGCGGCACCTGCGGATCAGGAACGATGACATGCTCGCCCGTCCATACGCTTTCGAAGCCGGCCTGCTCCGCCGCCTTGGCGACTGCGGCCGCAGTTTTCGGAGATGCACACGGTCCGTTATTGATGCTGAATAGTCCGAATTTCATAAAGCCCTCCTAACACGAAATGCGGTGCTGCGAAAACCGCAGCACTCTTACCCTCTCTCGCTTCGCGAGAGAGGGGGGCTGGCGTGCCGGTCGCTCTTTGCCTTGCGACCAGCATGCCAGCCGGGTGAGAGCCGGACGCGCAACGCGCGCCCGGTGGTGGAGTGCCACCTGCGGTTGACATGTGCGAAGCATGTAACCATGCTTAGCGCATGTCTCGCATGATACAGATTCGCAACGTTCCCGACACTTTACATCGAACGTTGAAGTCGCGCGCCGCTCTGGCCGGTATGTCCCTATCGGACTACCTCTTGAATGAACTGCGGCTGATCGCGGAAAGGCCGACGATGGAGGAAATGCGTAGACGTCTGCACCAGCTGGAGCCGGTAGTACTACCGGAGTCTGCCGCCGACGCAGTCCGCGCCGAGCGCGCGGCGCGGTGATCGTTCTCGACGCGTCCGCAGTTGTCGAACTGTTGCTCCGCACACCCGCTGGCAGCCGCGTCGAACACAGGATCTATGCGAAGACAGAATTACTTCATGCTCCGCATCTGCTCGACGTTGAAGTCGCCCAAGTGATCAGACGCCTCGCAGCCGCGCGCATAATCGCACCTGCTCGCGGGGCAATCACGCTCCGGTACCTCACCGACATGTCGATCATTCGACATTCTCACTCAGTGTTGTTGGAGAGGATCTGGCATCTACGCGAGAGCCTCACCGCGTATGACGCCGCTTATATCGCTTTGGCAGAAGTACTCGATGCTCCACTGCTGACCTGCGATCGCAAACTCGCCGGAGCTGCTAACCATCGTGCCAGGGTCGAGCTTGTATAGCGCTTCGCCCATGCTTAGTTCGACTGTCGTTGACGATTCTCCACAGCCTCCGGATAATCGCCCAAGATGAGATGTCCGCAATGCGGTACCGAATCGAATCCGCAGGCCGCCTTCTGCTCGCGCTGCGGAGCCAAAATGCTCGAGGTGAAACCGGCCTCGGTGCGCGAATACTCGATCGCGCTGATCCGCCGCTCGTACTGGTACTACATGGGCCAAATCACCGTCGGCGCGATTCTCACCTGCGCCGGCGCCGCACTGCTCATCAAGGGTTTCCAACCGATGCAGCTCGGCTTTGCCCTGCTTATCATCGGCATCGTGTCATGGATCATTATTCCACTCGCGCATCGATCGGTGTCGTGGCGCATCACCTCGGACCGGTTGATGGAACAGCGCGGAATTCTTGCAACCTCGCGCCGAGAAGTGGAACTTCAGGATATTCGATCGATCGAGGTGACCCGTCGCTTGCGGCAGCGCCTGGCGGGTCTGGGCGACGTGGTGATCGCATCGGCGGCGAGCGCCGACTATATGATTCGCATGACGGATGTGTACGATCCCGATGGAGTGGCGGAAACGGTTCGCAAGGCGCGCCTCAAGCGTCTCGCGTAACGGTGATGCGGAGGGGAGTGCGCGATGGGTAAAAGAGCCGACCTGCGTTACGAGCGCAAATTCTGGAAAGAGGGAATCCATGCGGTCGCCGGCGTCGACGAGGTTGGCGTCGGTCCAATGGCGGGTCCGGTAGTCGCGGCTGCCGTCCTGTTCGCGCCCGAAGTTTTCATCAAAGGTGTGCATGACTCCAAGCAGGTGCCGCCGGAAAAGCGCGAGGAGCTCTATCCGCTGATCATGGAACGCGCGCTGACGGTTGGGGTTGGCAGCGCCGGCATTGACGAGATCGATAGCCTCAACATCTACTGGGCGACCATGCTCGCCTTCAAACGCGCGCTCGCGGCGCTGACCCTCACGCCGGCCCATGTGCTGGTCGACGGGCGAAAGATTCCCGGGTTGAAGCTGCCGCAAACCAAAATCGTCGGCGGCGATCGCAAGAGCTTCTGCATCGCGGCCGCCTCGATCATCGCCAAGGTCACCCGCGATCGGCTGATGCACGAATTCGATCGGCTCTATCCCGGCTACGGCTTCGCCGAGCACAAGGGCTACTGCACTCCCGGTCACATGCGCATCGTCGAGGAGCGCGGCCCCACGCCCATTCATCGGCGATCATTCTCGCCAGTCGCGATCGCGTCGCAACTGAAGCTATTCGGCAAAGCCGTCGTCAGTTGAAAATCGCGTTCGATGCGGAGCCACCTTCTCATCGAAAAGCCGTCGAGTAAGCCCGGAACCGTCAGAGGTGGCCATGGCTGACGCGCCGCAGTTGCTCGCTATCTATCACCAGATGGTGCTGATTCGCCGCTTCGAAGAAAAAGCCGCCGAATTGTATACCGCGGGCAAAGTCGGCGGCTCCGGTAATCTTTTTCCGGGTGAGGAGGCGGTCGCCGTAGGCGCCATCGACGCACTGTCCGCCAACGATTACCTGGTTTCGACCTATCGCCAGTATGGCCATTGCATCGCCAAAGGCGTGGAGCCTCGCCTCGTGATGGCGGAACTCCTCGGCAAGGAGACCGGTATCTCACGCGGGCGCGGCGGCGCGATGCATCTGTTCGATCCCGCGCGACACTTCATCGGCGGCGACCTCCCCATCGCGGTGGGGCTCGCGCTTTCGATCGCGTACCAGGAGGCGCCGGACGTGGTGGCCTGCTTGTTCGGCGACGACGCGCTGTCGCAGGGCGCTTTTCACGAATCGCTCAACCTGGCGGCGCTATGGAATCTGCCAGTCATCTTCATCTGCGAAAATAATTTCTACGGAATGGGCACCATGGCGCCTAATGCGGTCGCGCAGGAACATCTCTACAAAGTCGCCGAGCCCTATCAAATGCCTGGCGTGCGGGTCGACGGCATGGACCCGCTTGAAGTCCACAGCGCGGTGAGAGCGGCGGCGGCGCGGGCGCGCGAGGGCGAAGGGCCTTCGCTGATTGAGGCCGTTACCTATCGGTTCCGTGGTCTTTCGATGTCGGATCCGGCCAAGTATCGAGCGGCGCTCGTCGAACGCATCTGGCAGGAGCGCGATCCCATCACGAGTCTGCGCGCGAAATTGCTGACCGAGGGAGGCGCGGACGAGGTCGCGTTGAAGAAAACCGAAACCGAGATCGAGAACCTGATCGCGGACGCCGTCCGCTTCGCCGAGGATAGCGCGCCGCCGCCCATCGAGGACGTCGCCCAGCACGTCCGGGTCGATTGAAGGGCGCGAGCGATGGCCGAGATCTCATACCGGGAAGCATTGAATCAGGCCCTGCGCGAGGAGATGAATCGCGACGAACGCGTCTTCATCATCGGCGAGGAGGTCGGCTATTCCGGCGGTGTTTTCCAAGTCACCGAGGGCCTGCTCGCAGTCTACGGCGAGCAGCGCGTACGCGACGCTCCCCTTTCGCAACTCGCGATCGTCGGCGCTGGAATCGGCGCCGCGATGGGTGGGTTGCGCCCCATCGTCGAGCTTAGGACTACGAACGCCGGCCTGCTCGCGCTTGATCAGATCGTTAACCACGCGGCAAAGATCCACTACCTGTCCGGCGGTAGGATTAAAGTGCCACTGGTTATTCGCATACCCCAGGGCGTGGGTCAGAACCTCGAAGCGTATTTCCTCCATTGTCCCGGCCTGCGCGTGGCGATGCCGGCGACTCCCGCCGACGCGAAGGGTCTGCTGAAGACCGCTTTGCGCCACGAAGATCCGGTGATGTTCCTCGAACATGAGTCCCTCTACCAAGTGAGCGGCGAAGTGCCCGAGGGCGAGCATCTGGTGCCGTTCGGAAAGGCCAACATGATGCGCAACGGCAAAGACGTCACCCTCGTTTCGTACTCGCAATGTGTCCACGACTCGATGCGCGCGGCCGAGGCGCTTGCGACCGCGGGCGTCGAAGCTGAAGTGATCGACTTGCGCACTCTGAATCCGCTCGACATCGAGACGGTGGTCGAGTCAGTCAGGAAGACCCGAAGGGCGATCGTTGCCCATGAAGGATGGAAGACCGGCGGCGCGGGCGCGGAAATCGCCGCTCAAATCCAGCAGCTCGCATTCGAGCATCTCGATGCCCCGGTACAACGCGTGGCAACCCTCGACCTGCCGGCGCTGCCCGCTTGGGACAACATCGTCAAGGCAGCCGAAACGATGACGCGCCCGCCGCGCCGTCTGGTCTGAAGATCACCTTTTCTGACAAAGTTGAAGCGCGCGCCACCGCGCGCCATCATTGGAGAGGAGCGACTCTTGGCCAACTCACGATATGACCTCGCAATCATTGGTTCCGGACCGGGCGGCTATGTCGCCGCGATTCGCGCGGCGCAACTGAAAATGAAAGTTGCGGTCGTCGAGCGCGATCGCCCCGGTGGCGTATGTCTTAACTGGGGATGCATCCCGTCCAAGGCGCTGCTGAACTCGGCCGAGGTGATGGAAGAAATTCGCGGCGCGGCGAAGGAACACGGCATCCAGACCGGCGAGATCACGGTCGATTTCAAACGCGTCATCCAGCGCTCACGCGATGTCGCCGATAAGTTGCAGCGTGGCGTGCGCTTCCTGTTCAAGAAAAATAAAATCGACCTCTTCGAAGCGAATGCCACGATCGCGGGACCGCATATTCTCGCGCTCTCACAGGCCGAAGGGAAACCGGCGCCAACGGTTGCAACCATCGAGGCCGACAAGCTCATGATCGCGGCGGGCTCGGGCGAGCGGCTGTTTCCCGGCATGCAAATCGGCGACGGCGTCATGACCAGCAAGGAAGCCCTGGTGCACGATCGCATCCCGGCGAGCATAATCGTCATCGGCGCGGGCGCGATCGGGCTCGAGATCGGCTACTTCTACCAGGCTTTCGGATCGCAGGTAACGATCATCGAGCTGGAAAAACAAATGCTGCCCGGCTTCGACGCCGAGATCGCCGAGGAGCTGCGGCGCAACTTTGTCCGGCGAAAGGTCACGGTGCTGCTCGGCCACGGCTACAAATCGATGCAGAAAGTCGGCGACAAATGGTCGGTCACCGTCAGCGTCGACGGGGCCGAGAAAACACTCGAGGCCGAGAATGTCCTCATCGCCGTGGGTCGTGTCGCGCTCAGCACCAACCTCGGCCTCGAGAAAGTCGGCATCGAGGTCGAGCGCGGCTTCATCAAGGTCGACGATTCTTTCCGCACCACCGCGAAAACCATCTACGCGATCGGCGACGTCATCCGCCCTCCCCTCCTCGCGCACAAGGCCTCGGCGGAAGGTGTCGCGGCAGTGGAAATCATGGCCGGCGTTCGCGAGCCGGGGTTCGATCTGCTGTCGATCGCCGGATGCATTTACTGCGAACCCGAAGTCGCGACCGTCGGACTGAGCGAGGCCGAGGCCAAGGCGCGCGGCATCGAGGTCAAGGTCGGCAAGTTCCCATTCAGCGCGCTGGGCAAGGCGATCGCGACCAACTCCACTCAGGGTTTCGTGAAGCTGGTGGTCAGTTCGCAGTACGGCGAAGTCGTGGGATGCCAGATCATTGGCAATCACGCGACCGATTTGATTTCCGAGGTGGTGCTCGGCAAAACTCTCGAAGCGACCAACGTTGAATTCGGCAAAACCGTGCATCCGCATCCCACGATGTCGGAGGCTATAATGCAGGCTGCGCTGGCTGCTGATGGCGAAGCCATCGACATTTAGATGATGCAGAGCCGGAGTACATTGAGCGTCGCGAATCTCGGCCTCGTCGAGTATCAGGCGGCGCTCGCGTTGCAAGGCGCCATGGTCGCGGCGCGCCACCACGCCGAAATCGGCGACACCCTGCTGCTGCTCGAACATCCGCATGTGTTTACTCTCGGTCGCGGCGCCGATGAGCGCTTTCTGCTTTCGCAGCGTCAGCGTGACGTCCCCATCCATCGAGTTTCGCGCGGCGGACAGGTGACCTATCACGGCCCGGGCCAGCTCATCGGCTATCCCATTCTGAGGCTCGAAGGACGCGAGCGCGACGTCCATCGATACCTGCGCAAGCTCGAGGAAGCCATGCTTCGCGCGCTCGCCGATTGCCGCATCGAAGGCGGGCGGCGTGAAGGTCTGACCGGGATCTGGGTTGGCGCTAAAAAAATCGGCTCCATCGGCGTCGGGATCAAGCGCTGGACCACTTACCATGGGTTCGCCCTCAACGTTTGTCCCGACTTGAATTACTTCGACGGCATTGTTCCCTGCGGCATCGAGGGATGTGAGATGACGTCGATTGAATCGATCAGCCCAAAACAAACGAGCGTCGACGAATTCTCGATAAGGATGCGAGCGCGCTTCTCGGAAGTCTTCGGATTCGAAGAGTCGGTGACGACCGCTGCTTCGCAGTTGTGGCAACTCATCGCGTCGCATCCGACCGAGTCGGAGGAACCGCATCACGATGCCTGAACGACGCCATCCAGACTGGATCAAAGTGCGCGCGCCAACCTCGCCAGAGTACCAGCGCACCAAATCGATTCTCGCGGAATTGAAACTTCATTCGGTATGCCAGGAGGCCGCCTGCCCGAATATCGGCGAATGTTTTTCGCATCACACCGCGACTTTCATGCTGATGGGCGATGTCTGCACCCGCAATTGCCCCTATTGCGCCGTGATTCATGGCCGCGCCCGTCCGCTCGATGCCGATGAGCCGCGCAGAATCGCCGATGCGGTTGTGCGACTCGGCCTGCAACACGTGGTGGTGACCTCGGTGGACCGCGACGATTTGCCCGACGGCGGCGCCGCGCACTTCGCCGCGACCGCGCGCGCGATCAAATCGATGCTGCCGTCAACCCGGGTCGAAGTTCTGGTGCCCGATTTCCAGGGATCGTTCGCGAGTGTCGACACCGTCGTCGCGTCGCCCATCGACATTTACAATCACAACATCGAGACTGTGCCGAGGCTTTACAAAACCGCGCGTCCCGGCGGCCGTTACCAGCAGTCGCTCGCGGTCCTGCATCACGCGAAGAATACCGCGCGCGCATCCGGCAAGGTGATGCAGACCAAGGCCGGCATCATGGTGGGGCTCGGCGAATGTGACGACGAGTTGTTGGAAGTCATCCACGATCTGCGCGCGGTCGAGTGCGATATCCTCACGCTCGGCCAGTACCTGCGGCCCTCGACCGAGCACTTGCCGGTCGCGCGCTATGTCACGCCCGCGGAATTCGCCGTGCTACGCACCGAGGCCATGAAGCTCGGCTTCCGCCACGTCGAAGCGGGTCCGCTGGTGCGCAGCTCCTATCACGCCTGGGAACACGTCCACTAGCGGCGCGCCGAAATCAGCAAAAACGGCGGCCGCTGATGCTCATCCGCCCATTTGGGGTGCGCCGCGATTTGCTCCTCGGTCGGACCCCACTCATCGACATGAGAAATCGTGAACCCAACGTCGACCAGGGTATTGATCCACGTCGCGACGGTCCGATGATGCTTGACCACGCCTTTCGCAAGCCAGTCGGTCGTCCGAGAGCCTTCATCGAGATAACCGTCGACCGGCCAGATGGTGCGACCAGCAGCGTTGATTGAAAACTTCGGCTCCGAGGGCGCCATGAAAATCGGATGCTCGACCGAGAGCACCAGCCGCCCGCCGTCGATCAACGCGCGGTGTATCTCGGCCGTCAAGCGGCGCACATCCTCGATGTAGTGAAATGCGAGCGAACTGTAGGCCAGGTTGAATGAGCCCGCGGGAAGCTCCAGATGCTCCAAGTCAGCGCGAGTGTAGGCGATCGCTGCGTCGCGCGTTTGCGCCTGCGCGCGCTGCAACATTTTTTCGGAGACGTCGATGCCGAGAACTTGCGCCGCGCCGTTTTCCCGCGCCCATCGGCAGAACCACCCGAAGCCGCAGCCCAGATCAACCACCTTGAGTCCGCGCAAATCGGGCAGCATCGAGCGCAAGGCGGGCCATTCGGGCGCCCCTGCGAGACCTTCGACGGAACGAGGGAGCCGGCTGTACTCCTCGAAGAACTCCTTCCTGTCGTAGATGTTCTGCGTCATCGCGCTTCCTCCAAACCAAAGGAATGCCGCGCCTCACGAGTCTCTTGCCAGCTCAACGATCGCTCGTACGGGAAATCCGACAGATGACGCTGGATCGCGGGCGCATCGCCGTAGCTGTCGCGCCGCGTGACGATGTGGCCGATCAGCACTACGAATGGCAGGTAGATAAACACGCTCGCCCACGCGATCTCGTGCGCGTGGATGACGAATAGCATCGTGATGCTGAACATCGCGATACCCGCATATAGCGCCGGTCCCATCAGCGCGCGCGAGGGCAGTTTGAGCAACAGTCCGGCAGGTTTGGCAGCATCGCGGTTCAGTCTAGCGTCAAGGAATTGGAAGATCGGAATCGTCACCGCCGCAACGAAATACCATCCGAGGTAGTTGCTGATCGGCACCCCGAAATGCGGGCCGGGCGGGTCGTACCAGAAAATTTTCCCAAGAAACCATCGGTCGCCGAGCACGCTCAATGGATCGGCGACTAGATCGATCATCACCATGAACAGCGCCGCCATCAGCCATACGCGGGGCGCGCGCCGCAACTCCCGCGTGTCGAGGAGGCGCAGATCCATGCCGCGCCGGTACAGTGGCGAACTTACCAGCAACGCCAGCGTGTAGCTCGCAAATGATAGAAATGTGAACGAGAGCGAATCCATCAAGGGGACGCCGACGATCCAAATCTCGCGGTCGCGGGTCGCCTCGATGTAGTGATATAAGCCAAACGGAAAGCCATTGTGGACCGACGACCATTCGCACGTGAGC
>Ga0210398_10004150_pt1 | contig 13691 bp, 12 predicted proteins | sample IncBWC4OmetaG_FD_161047 | JGI IMG/M metagenome (GOLD analysis project Ga0210398, IMG submission 161047) | Forest soil microbial communities from Barre Woods Harvard Forest LTER site, Petersham, Massachusetts, United States - Inc-BW-C-4-O | ecosystem: Environmental > Terrestrial > Soil >... | reverse complement strand
GATGTGGACGACGAACATATCGTTCCTTCGCCCAGCTCCACCATTTATAGCTGCTATGCGGACGCCGCAATGTTCGGTGGCCACCTCTTCATCCACACCACCGAAAATCCTTATTCGCTTGTAACCCCGGTAACGAAAATTATCCGGGATATGTCTGCCGATGAACCCGTTGAGCACGCCGCCACTCTCGAAGACATCCGCGCGAAGGTGCTTGCGCCGGATCGCTTGAACTCGCTGGTCTTTGGCGTGTTCGCAGCGGTCGCATTACTAATTGCGGTCGTTGGCGTCGCAGGCGTGCTGGCGTTTTCGGTCAGCGCGCGGACACGCGAATTCGGCATCCGCTTGGCGCTTGGCTCTCAGCCGGAAAGTCTCCTCAGAGGCGTTGTCGCCGAAGGCGTCGTGATGGCTGCCATTGGCGTCCTGGCTGGCGCGGCGTTCGGACTCGCCGTTGCGCGCGTGGCTGGCAGTTATTTCGGCGACTTAAAAATGCCCGGCGCATTGCCCGTGATCGTTTCTGCGTTTGTGCTGTTAGGCGCGGCGGTAGTCGCTTCGATGCTCCCAGCCGCACGCGCCGCCCGCGTCGACGTCATACAAGCGCTGCGCTCGGAATGATTTTTCCGGCACGGCCTCAGGAATGCGAAACAGCAATTCGCCAGAGACAGGTCGTCGGTTTGTTCTGACTGCCGCGCCAGGTGCGACCAAGGCGCTGTAATCAGCCCTGCCCATCCCCGCAAGCTACTGCTTGTGCATGGAGATTTGAATGAGCAATCAAAACAATGAGTAGCGAGAGATAAACTATGATGCCGAAGTGCCTTTTCATGGTTGAGACCTCCGCAGTGTGTCGGAGGCTTCAAAAGCCTAGCCCATGTTTTTGTCCCCGTCGACACAAAGTTCCATCTTTCAACGACTGCATCCAATAAATCAGATACTTCCCTCTCTTCATGTCCATTCGTATGCTGGAAGCTAGATTCTTCGAATGGTTGGAACCAGAAATCCTTGCCGTTCTTCATGTCGATCTACACTGTCATACGAAAATGCACTGGGCGGACTTGACGAATCTCCTCAAGGTTGAATCGAATTGTCTCATCTTCGCCTTCATAGACTGCATCGATCTCATGCAACGTCAAATGCCCATGAAAATCCCCCATGGCTTTTACTGCATGTCTCCCCTGGAAAGCAAACTTTTCTTGCAGAGCTCTTTTTTGAAATTTCTGTCACGGTGTTTTTAAATTCCATCACGATCGAAGCTTCGCGAAGTCGGACACGCTGCTGGCCTGGTACGGTTCCGGCGATGTAAGCAACAATGCGAGCCCAAATCATTCCAGAGCCTCCCCCAACTTGATCGTCGAACCCGGATTGTACATGCTTCTGAGGTTTCAGAAAGCAGACGTGCGAGGAAATTGCGAGACCGAAAATCAAGCCTTTTCAATGCGTTCGAGATGTTTCACCCTATGCGAGGTCCTGTACACTCGAAATGAGCAGATAATCGATTAGTTGGGCAGCACCGCCGTGAAGAATGAGTTCTTTCCCGATCGCAGGTTCTTCCCATACCCCAGTACAAACTCAAATGACCCGAGCACACGAATCTTGAGCTGCACCCCGGTGTCCCACATCCATTTCGGCGACCCGAAGTACTCCGACGGGTCGGTCACCTTCCCGCTGTCCAGAAAGGGCCCCATCCGAAACATCACAAACGGCGCGCGATACACAATCTTGTCCACTTCACCGTTCACCAGGACATATTCCCGCCCCAATGGCGCATTTCCCTTCTCTCCGCCGACCAGTCCTGGGCGTCCGCGCATCCACAAATCCGTGTCCCGGTCAAATCCTAATACGTAAAGCTCATCTAACGGCACGCTTCCGAACGTCCCGCCGGAACGCAACCGCACGCGCGTCTCGTAATCGTCTCCCTGCGCCCTTGGCAGCCACCGCGAATCCAGGTCGCCGTTCAATTTTGAATATCTGGCCAGCGGCCTCTCGAAAAACGTCCCCGCTTCGCCGCTCACCGTGCCGTTCAGCGTGAATCGCCGTTCCGGATGCCGCACCAGGTCTCTCGAAACCCTTCCCTGCAAACCAAGATTCGAACCTCCACTGAAAAACGGCGCAGCAGCCGCGGGCAAGCCTATAGCGTTGCGAAAATCCCGATAAGCAAAAACCGGACCAATGCTCCAATTCCATCCCGGCTGAACGGCCGCTTCAAATTTCATTTCCACTGAACCTTCCCGAAGGTTCACCCCAAAAGCGGCGGGCGCTGCAGGCAAGAGCGTATTCGTCAAGTTCCAGTTTTCATTGCGAAAATCAAAATCCACGCGGTAGCCCCACGCCGGGTTCTCTCTCAGCGGACCTGCAAGCTCCGACCGGTAGCGCCGCTTCTGGTCGTCCCAGCGCACCGTGGAATCCCAATTCGTTGCGCTGTGGTTAATGTTCGGAAATTCCGGATACACCGTCAGGTACGGAAGCCCGCTCAGCAAGTTTGCCCCCGCGATCCACGGTGAATCCTGCCACCCAGGCTTCTCCGCGCCGGCGAACACCAGGTCGAACGAATCGTCCTCGTTGGCCTGCATATCGAAGCGCTCCGACTGAAGGACGCCAAGATGCGCCAGCCGCATCCTGGTTGCCAGATATTGCTCATCGGTCCACACGCTTCCCAGCTGAAACGCGAAGACTCGATCCAAAAGAATGGGTTTTAATGCAGGTTGAGGCTGAAATCGCAAATCCGAAAGCCGCGGCTTTCCGATACGATTCCAATACTTCAGCGCGGCCTCCAGATTGCCCTCGAGAAAATAGACGGACGCAAGCAGGTTGTTCGCGTAGTCATCGTGTTCGTCCCGGGTCAATGCACGACGGAGATAAGCCTTCGCCGGCTTGTAGTCCCTTGTGCGAAAGGCCAGCCCGGCGAGTTCGACCATCAGCCGCGCATCACCAGGATTTCTCGCCAAGCTCGCGGCAAACGCGTCGCGCGCCTCATCCCAGCGCTGCAAATGGCTCAACGCCAACCCGCGATACAGTCCAAAATCCCCCGGCGTAGCAGGCGCGTTCCTGGTGCTTCGCAAGACTTCTGCCCACTGCTTGCCTTCATACAGCGCTTTAACTGCTGCAATTTGTTCCTCAACGGAACCTTCGCTCGCTGCAGCGGCGCAGATCATGATCAGGCACAGAACAACGCCACTCAGCGCTCTCCAGATGGGACTGCCAAGAGCGTCCACCTCTTTCCCAAATCCCATTCCGTTTGAAACCCCTCGCGCGACATGCGCAGCATCTTGCCACGGGCTGGATCGTTCAAAAACAAATACCCCCGAGCCGCATCCACACCCACCACCACCGCATAATGCAAAGGCCCAGTTGCGCCGTTCGGTCCCAGGGAAACGATCAGCGGCCGTCCTTTGCTCAAGTGATTCTGCAGGTCGCCCCAATCTCCCCGGAACACAAACGCACGGTAACCGTGCTCCTGAAAATACTTCTCCATTGCGCTCGCGGGAATTCCCTGTTGCTTAGGAGAATAAAGCGCTTCCTGAATCTTCGCCGCGTCCATCTCCGCCGAAGCGTTCTGCCCCTTTTGCTCCGCCCAATACTGCATCACCATGGAAATCGCCGCCGACCCGCAGCCCTCTTTCGCCTGCGCGACGTACGGCACATCAAACCAGATCGCCTGCGGATCATTGGCGGCCAGCGCCAGTTTTCCGCAGGCGATCCCTAATACCAGACACGCGATGAGCGTGGCGCACTTCACGCCTTCATCGCACTGCCACGATGATCAGCACCAGAATGGCGATCGCTAGAATAATCAGGATCAAGTCGCGATCCGAGAAAGCACCGGCGGCGAAATCCTTCTCTGCCTGGTTCGCCCTTGACGCAACCCGCGCCAGGTCCTCATCACTCAGCGAACGAACTGCGGTTTGCACCTGCTGATAATTGATGTGCGCCTCGGCCATGGCTTTCTGTGCGTCCTTGCTTCCCAGCAAACCTTCCACCTTCGCCAATTGCTCGTGGCGTTGTGCCGACCATACTCGCAGATCTTTCTTTACATCCGCTGAAGACACCACGTGATCTTGCGCCAGGGCCCCCTGCGGAAATGCCATTACAGCGCTCAATCCAACGGCTAACAGCAAATGAAGGCCTCGCGGCTGGCAAAAGCTCATTATTCCTCCATTGATGATTTAGGCTGGAACCTCAGTTTAGCGACAACCCAGGCGTTAAACAAGCAATTCCAGCGCCTGGAAAGCTTCAAGAGTTATAAAATCTGTAAGTATAAATCAAGTAATTATTGCGTCGTAGATGGTCTCGTGGGACTCGCGCAGGCTGTGGTGATTCCGAGACTCTATAGCAGCGAAGCCGTACACAAGCGGACCCTGGAATCGCGAATTCTTAAACATCCGCGCTCTGAACACAGCATAGGTGGCGACCGTTTCCACTCGTGAACCCTGCGGAGCGCGTTGTATACTCCCTTGAGAAAGGAACGACATCGGAAATGAAACGAATCCTATTGAGTGCTCTTTTGTTAAGCGGCTTGATGCCGGCCGTCGCCCAGGTGAAGAAGGAAGACCTGGCCACCAAGAACACCAAGAGTCCGGGCGCCGAAACCAACGTCACCGTCAACGGCAAGAACATTTGGATCTACTACCACGCCCCCTCCGTCAGGGGTCGCCACATTTTCGGCGGCGCCGGCGCGCACCAGCCGGATGGCAGCGTATGGCGTCTGGGCGCCGATTACGCCACTGTTCTGCACACCGACGCCGACCTCGACCTGAATGGCCTCGCCATTCCCAAGGGCGACTACACCCTGTACGCCGACCTCGACAACGGCCAGTGGAAGCTGATCGTCAACAAAACCCTGATGGCCGGCGCCCGCCACATCTGGGGCGTGGGGGTATCACCGGACGGTATTCGCGAGGGCGCCACCACCGATGATCCGGCCGAACTGGGCCGCGCTTCGCTCACCATGGGCAAGCCGTCATCTCCGGTCGAAACCCTCAAGATCACGCTGTCGGGCGCCGGCGGCGGCAAGGGAAACCTGCTCATCGAATGGGAAAATGTGACGGCGTCGGCGCCGTTCACCGTGAAGTAGCGGTTTCCAGCGGGGTGTACTCCGCAAGGGTCGCCGCGCAGGACGCACTCGGCTCGCCGAAGAAACTACGGCTTGGCCATGTTCTCAATGTCCGTAAGTGGAAGCTGAGTGCCCAGAATTTGGCGCAGTGCTTCTTCCAGCACCTCATCCCTACCTGCGCGGATTCCCGTAATTGTGGGCTTCACCTCAACGTTCGGTACGATGCCAATGCGCTGAGTCGGTAGTTTGTCCGGATAGAATACGCCAATACCACTCACCATGCTGTGTAATCCTCCGGGCAGTGCGAACGGAGATACGTTCCCATCGGCCCCGGCAGTCGCACTGCCGACCACGATCGCTCCGGGAGCCACGCGAAACGCCATGCTGGTGTACTCGGCTTGGCTCATCGAACTATCGTCCACCAGGATCACCACCTTCCCGGAGTAATACGGCTTCTGCGGACTCAGGGAGACCGGGTTCGTCCAATAGAACGCGCCAGGATTGGATAGATCGCATTCGGTGAATCGCGCAAAGTGCGTATTGTTTTCTACGAGAAGCGATCCCAAAGAAAACACCATGAACTCAGAGGGATAATTACGAATGTCGATAATGAAGCCTTTGGTCCCGGCAGCTTGCTCAACATAATGCACGGCGTCGGCAGATTTCACGGAGGAGAGCTTCAGATAGGCGACGTCCTTTGAGAGGAGCCTAAACGTGAGACCGGGCAAGTCGTGTGGGTCATCTACGGAACCCGTCTTCGCGGGTGCAGTACGGGTGACCTTGAAATTCAGTTTTTCGTCTCCACGACGTACCGCGACGCTCGATTCTCCGCACTCGCCGCGGGTCATGTAGCGGGCAATGTTGAACATCCTCGCGCCGTCGTTCGAGGCGCCATAGTACGACGTCCAACTCTCGATCAGTTTGCCGATCGGGATGCCATTCAAACCGATGAGTACATCACCAATCTTCAATGCACCGTGATCATCTGGTGCGGCGGTTGGGAATCCGCTAATCACTGGCAGATTCTCGATGAAGCGCACGTTCACGGGAAGTTGGCACTTACCGGTTGGAGGCCGAGCCTGCAGAGAACTCCAGAGGTTGGCGTGGCCATCGTGGGCCTTTGTGATCAGCGCCATTAGCTCCAACTGATACGCCTCCGCGTTCTTTGCCGAGGCGATTCTGGGAATGAAATAGATCAGAATGTCATTCCACTCCTCGCCGGCAACGTCTCGATAGGGAAACCAGTATTGGACGATGTTCCAGAATCGAAGCAAGCTTAGGAGTTGGAAGCCCGCATCGGGAAACTTCAGGCTTTCGTAACCGAGTTCGTGATGGAACACGGGATTACCAGCGTCGGGAGATTTCGAGACGTAGAACTGAGTTCCGCGGAGCCGGTTGGCATAAATCGTCACCAAGCGTTGGCTGAGGTCGTCACCAAGCGAAGGCTTGCCCGCAATCCACGCGAGGTCGGGGCGAAAATAAAGGTCGCTCTCGTCCAGTTTCGCGCACTTTTCGCAGGCGGCGACGGGGCCTAAGCCATCGATCCATTTGACCAGAACAGCGTTTGCGGCTGCGCGATCTCCGGCCGAAAATACCTGAGGCATGACCCGCAAGAGTTCATAATCCCAATGGAATTGGCCGGTCGTCACCTTGGGATGGTGGTACTTAAGGAAACCCCAGACCCTGCCCAACGTGGCCAGATTCTCTACTTGGATCTTTGAAATTTCGCCCGATATCACAATGCCCGAGCCCCCATCGAACTGACGATCGCGTTCAAGAGCCGTCGCGAGTCGCTCGACCTTGGGCGCCTCCCAAATCGGCTTGCCATCGACCAGCAACTGCAGGTCGTCCGCCCATGCTTTTCCGGTTCCCGACAAAAGCACCCCAAAGAAAAGCTTCCTTGCTTCGGAATGAACGGGCAAGCTGATGGAGTACTCGGTCCACGCTGTCGTGCCCCTCAATTTGCGATCTTGCATGTTGTCGAAAGCAACGGCGGGGGTTTCGCCGTCTTCGCGCATCCAAAGGCCGACGAAATCACTCACATCTTCGGTACGCAGGTAACCCCGCAGCTCGATCGTTGTTCCGGAGAAGTCCATTTCAAGCGACTTCGTGATAGTGGAAGAATTGTTTGGACTATGGGCGTTGCGTTCAATTCGAGCCGCCCGTTGCCCACCGTGAACAACCTCGTCGTCCACGAAGATTGTCCCAGGCGGCCCTCCACTCCAGCCTCCAGGCATATCGCCTGTGGGAGGTGATTCAAAGCTCAGAACTGCATCTAGCGCAGATCGGTCACTCGGTTGCTGCGGTTTGACTTGCTGGGCCTGACAAACAAGCGCCAGAGTTGTACATATTAGTGTTAGTGCCAAAAGAAGCTGTGTCATCGTGAGATCATAACTTCTGCGGACCTTTTCTGTTAGTGCCGGGTGATATGCATGCCTCTAAAGCCCGCGAAGATCCTTCCAACGCGCTCAACAGGACTATCAAGAATTTTGCCGTCACGGCTCGGGACCCGCACGAGACAGACCTGCGGACTTGCTCGTAATCTGGAGGCACCTGCAATTACTACCGGGCCGCGAGCCAAGCTTACCGCCAGCGAACAGAAGCGGTGCCCGCTCTCTGAAGTGTTAAGGATTCTCCGTTGGCGATTCCTTTGCTATACACTTCAAACGGACCGATCACAATTGTTGCCAGAATGAGGCATTTTCGCGTTGTCCAAAGGACCTCTAAGGGGTTCAATTGAGCTCCCTTTGCAAGCGGGAATAGCGGAAAGCGTCGCAAGCGCATGGAAAATTCGTCATTGAAGGAAACCAGCGTGCTCCTGCCGGGCTCGTCTGCAGCTGTGCCATTGCCAGCTGGATGGTCGCTGGGACCGGAACCGGGACCTATGGTGACCGTCCTTAGTCCCGAGGGAGACCTCCACGTTGTATTCGCTACAGGTCCAGCGGCTGGCACCCCGGAAGAGATCGCAGCGAAGGCATGGCGACTCTTCAACAGCAGCTTCGATTTTCCGGTGCTCCAGAAGGCTCAAATGCCTGGGAGCAGCGGGTGGGATGCAATCTTTCAGGTCGTATACAATGTCCCCGCCGCCGAATCACGCAGTGCCGTGGCCATTCTGCGCACATTGCGAGATAAAGCCTATATCACTTTGATTTTCGGGGCGAAGGGTTCCCTGAGCCGCAGACTGGCGCAAATCAGCGAGCTGATGGAGAACTGGAAACCGGAGGGTCTTAACGCCCAGAGCCTTGCCAACTCCCGGCGGCGGAAGTGGGAAGAGAAGCAGAGTTCGGAAATGGGGAGCTTCCTTCGCAGCGCGATGAAGGAAATGCACGTGGCCGGCGCGGCAATCGCCGTGGTGCAACGGGGACGCATCGTTTTCGCCGAGGGTTTCGGCACCCGTAGAGTCGGTTCAAACGACCAAGTTCGACCGGAGACGCAGTTCATGATCGGGTCGTCAACGAAGCCGCTGACGACGCTGATGATGGCGCGACTGGTAGCTGCGGGGAATTTCGAGTGGTCCACGCCGGTCACGAAACTTTTGCCCGATTTCGTGTTGGCGGCTGCCGAGCTGACACGCAGGCTCGAGATGCAGCATACGGTGTCCGCCTCCACCGGGATGCCGCGACGGGATCTCGATCTCGTCTTCAAGTTCAAAGGAGTCACACCCGAGCAGCGGCTGGCCGAGATGAAGCACATGCAGCCGACCACCGGGTTTGGGGAAACGTTTCAATATTCGAATTACCTGGTTGCTGTGGGAGGTTATGCGGCGGCTCGCAGCTTTCGACGGCAGGGCTCGCTGGAGGACGCCTACGAGCAAGCCATGCAGGAATTGGTGTTTGAACCGCTGGGCATGAAGATGACGACTCTCGACGAACGCGGGGGTGAGGGAGCGGCATCTCCTCACTCCATCGACTTCGGGGGAAACATCGCTTTATTGGACCCGGTGATCGAGCGGTTCGTGAACGCGGTTGCGCCATCCGGTGCGGCGTGGTCAACGGCCATCGACATGGCGCAATACCTCCTACTTGAACTGAACAAAGGGAAGCTGCCCAACGGAGAGCAGTTCCTTCCGGAAGAAGCGTTACAGGCGCGATGGAGCGGCGGAATCAAAATCAACAACAAGATGAGCTACGGGCTGGGCTTGCTCCGGAGCGAAGAAGACGGCCTGGATGTGATCAGCCACGGCGGCAATACGCTCGGCTTCTCGTCCGATCTATATTTTCTCCCGCAGGAGGACATTGGCGCAGTCGTGCTCACCAATCTCCGTGCCGCTAACTTGTTCCTGGCAGCGGCTCGCCAGAAGGTGTTCGAGTTGCTTTTTGATGCACCGCCCAAGGCCGAGAAGATGATCGCAGCTGGCTCGCTATCCGAGAAGGAGGCAGTGGCGGGAAGGCAGGCTCGCGTGAAGGTGGATGCCGCGTCACTGGAGCGGCTGGAAAAGGTTGCGGGCGAGTACGAAAGTCCCGAACTGGGGCCGCTGATCGTGCGCCAGAAAGATGGCGAATATTGGGGGGAGTTTGAAAGCTGGAGCAGCGCCTTGGGAATTGAGGAGCAGCCCATGGGGGGCATGCTTCTGGTGCTAACCAGTCCACCATGGATCGGTGGACTTCGCTTGCAAGTAGCGGATGATGGGCGGGCTCTCGTCCTGGACGGCGGTCAGAATGTCTACAGGTTCAAGAGGCGGTAGAAGCCTTGCCGACACCCGTCTATCGCTGACCTCCTGTCGCCACGCCCTCCGCGAATTGCGCTTCAAAGGGGAATTTGGGGTAATCAGCAAGTGGCAATAAACGTATAGATTTAGTGGTTTTTTTCGGTTTTCTTCAGGCGAGTCTAGCATTCTACGAGCAAAGAGAGACTTGCTGAACGGCCCGTATAGTCAAAAAATTCGTCCTGGTCGCTGCCCCGATCCAGAAATCATTGCTCTGCGTATGTTGATCTAAAGGTTACAAAGGCGTGAATTCGGAGGTTTTTGTCAGATAGCACATGCGTACGGGATTCAGCGGCGCAAATACTCAGCAAACCCCGGAACCGCTGATTCGAATGGAAACGGGCGACGCCCGCGATTGCGCGCAGCTCGGCTTGGGCCCGGAAACCAGTTACCAGGGTGGTTCGTCTGCGCATGCGACGAAGGGCATGGCGGACCTAGTGGGAAAGAACGCCTACCTCTCACGCAGGAAATCGCGGGATCCAGTCCAGTCACGCTGATCTCCCACGTATCGTAGTAGCGACCATTGCCGAATAGTCATACCTTGACAATCTACAATACTTATTGTAGATAACCATAGTATGACCAAGCCAAACGATCTCGTTCAAGGAACGCTTGACCTGTTAATTCTAAAAACGGTCTCGCTCGAACCGAAACACGGTTGGGCGGTTGCTAAGCGTATTCAGCAGATTTCGGGAGAGGTGCTTCAGGTCCAGCAAGGATCCCTCTACCCCGCTTTGCATCGGCTGGAACAGAAAGCCTGGATCAAGGCCAAATGGGCGGAAACAGAGACGGGAAGACAAGCCAAGTTTTATTCGTTGACAGCTGCGGGACGCGCGCAGCTCGAGAAGGAAGCCGAAAATTGGAATCGGCTGTCCGCAGCGATCAACTTAGTGGTGCAGACAACGTAGGAGTGAAATGTCATGGTGTGGGCTCGGCGATTCTGGCTAAGGTTGCAAACTCTGTTCCATCGATACCGAATCTCTCAGCAATTAGACGATGAAATTCAATTTCATCTCGACCAGCAAATAGCCGAGAACGTCGCCTCAGGAATGAGCCGCGAAGAGGCCCGCTATGCCGCCATGCGGACCTTCGGTAACTCTACCTTCCTCAAAGAAGCAACACGAGACACCTGGGGGTGGACCTGGCTCGAAGAGATCACCCGCGATGTCAAGTATGCGTGTAGGGCCCTTTCACGAGTCCCTGGCTTCACGGCTGTGGCTGTGCTGACCCTGGCACTGGGTATCGGTGCGAACACCGCAGTCTTCACCGTAGTCAATGGTGTGTTGCTGCGGTCAATGCCCTTCCCGGAGTCAGATCGTCTGTTCCTTATTTCGCTGACTCCTCGAGGTGGACCCTTTGAATGGCAACCTGGCATCGCCGACGGTGATTACCTCGCATTTCGCGATCAGGACCGCGCTTTCGAAAAGATCGCGTCCTTTAGTAGAGGAACCACGGCAACCTTGGCGGGCGCGGGCGATGCTGTCCAGATTCCGGTGGCGTATGTAACGACGGAATTCTTTTCCTTGCTTCGCACAAGCGCGGGAATCGGTCGCGGATTTCTGACAGGAGAAGGCGAACCAGGGAACAATACTGTCACTGTGCTCAGTGACGAACTCTGGAAAGAACGATTTGGCTCAGACTCGGAAATCTTAGGGAAACGCATCCTGCTCGATGGCGTGAGTCGCACGGTAATTGGCGTCATGCCGCCTGGTTTTGCATTCCCTGACGCGAAGGCGTGGCTGCCCCTATCGATTCGAATCGACGAACACAATTCCTTCACACGACCGGTGGTTGGACGATTGAAAACTGGCATTTCGCCTCGACAAGCGCAGGCAGAGCTGGAAACCTTCGCTGGACAGCGACCGCTGGATCCAGGCGAAAACAGAAGAGATCGCATGGCGCAGATTATCCCGTTAAAAGATTTGTTGGTTGCGAACATTCGTCCGTCATTGTTGCTGTTCGCGGGCGCGGTGGCGTTCGTACTCCTGATAGCGTGTGCGAATGTGGCCAATCTATTTTTAGCTCGGGCAGCGAGCCGCGAACAGGAACTGGCAGTGCGAAGTACATTAGGCGCCAGCCGGTGGCGGCTCCTGCGGCAGTTACTGGCTGAAAGCACTCTCCTTTCATTGGGGGGCGGTGGCGCTGGGATTCTACTGGCCTTCTGGGGTGTTCAGTCCCTGCCTACTCTGGCACCAGCCGGAAGACTTCCCCGCATGGAGATGATTCGCCTCGACGGGTGGGTCCTGGCGTTTACTTTGTTCCTGTCGTTAATTACCGCCGTTCTATTCGGGCTGGTGCCAGCTCTCCAGGCTACGCGGCACTGCGCACGCGAATCGTTGAGCAAAGGTGGGCGGAGCGTGATTACGGGCCATGAAAGAATACGCGGTGCGTTGACGATTTCTGAGATTGCTCTTGCGCTTATATTGCTCACGGGAGCTGGTTTGATGCTAAACAGTTTTCTGCGCCTGCGGAATGTCAATCCAGGTTTTTCGCCTCACAGCATAATGACTATGACCGTGGACCTGCCGGATTCCACCTACGGGAGTGCAAATCAGATCCAAGCGTTTCATACGCAAACGCTCGAGGAACTTTCGCGATTGCCAGGAGTGCTGGCCTCGGGTGCAGTGGACTGGATACCGCTGGGCGAGAACCTGGCGATGGGCACCTTCCAAGTGGAGGGCGGCCACCGGCCGCGCGGTTTCCTGGTGGACAAGCCGTGCGTTAGCCCGGGCTATTTTAGGGCTATGGGAATTCGATTGGTGGCCGGACGCGAGGTCACCGAACGTGATAATGCCGCCGCTCCGGGCGTTGTGGTTGTAAGCCAGTCCGTCGCGCAAACCATCTGGCCTGGCGCAAATCCCATGGGAAGACGCATTTCGATGGAGGATGATCCGAAGCCCGGAGATTGGCTCACTGTGATCGGCGTTGTGGAGGATGTCAGACAAAAAGGTTTAGGGAAACAATCTGACCCCGCCATCTACCAACCGTATCTTCAAGTTTCAAGCCCAGGCTTCCTGAGGCATATGACGTTCGTCGTTAGAACCGCTTCCCACACGGAAAGTGTCGCTCGCGGAATGCGCGCCGTTCTACGAAATGTGGACAAAAATCAGCCCATATCGATCGCCTCGATGGACAGCCTGGTTGCCCTTACAACCGCCGATTCGCGATTCCAAACAAGATTGCTGGCCACGTTCGCGCTGATTGCACTGGCTCTTACAATCGTAGGCATCTACGGAGTATTGGGTTACTCCGTAGCCCAGCGTACGCAGGAAATCGGCGTGCGCATGGCGTTGGGCGCTCAGCGCGCGGACGTGTTACAGATGCTCCTGAGAAAAGCATTCGTCCTTATCTCACTCGGAATCGTCATAGGAGGAGCCGGTGCGCTCATTTTGACGCGCGTGCTCGCGAAATTCTTGTTTGAAGTCAAGCCGAGCGATCTGCCCACCTTTGCCGCAGTCGCTTTGGTGCTGACTTTTTCAGCTTTGACGGCCTGTTACCTGCCTGTACGGCGAGCCATGCAGGTCGATCCGATGGTGGCGCTGAGATATGAGTAGTTGGATATAGAAGGAGAAGTGATGATGTGGACTCGGCGGCTATGGATAAAGTTGGAGACTTTGTTCCGGCGCAACCGCGCCGCTCAGCATTTAGAGGATGAAATTCAATTTCATCTCGAACAGCAAATCAGCGAGAACATAGCTGCGGGCATGAATCGTGAAGAGGCGCGCTATGCTGCCATGCGCACCTTCGGCAATCCAATGGTGCTGAAGGAAGAGACGCGCGACGCGTGGGGCTGGATCTGGCTTGAACAAATCGCCCAGGACTTGCGCTATGGCGTTCGAGGGCTAGCGAAGAACCCTGGATTCACGGTCGTGGGGGTCTTGGCCGTCGCGCTGGGAATCGGAGTGAACACGGGTATTTTCTCGGTGCTGAATGGCGTTGCGC
>Ga0210398_10004143_pt1 | contig 13699 bp, 4 predicted proteins | sample IncBWC4OmetaG_FD_161047 | JGI IMG/M metagenome (GOLD analysis project Ga0210398, IMG submission 161047) | Forest soil microbial communities from Barre Woods Harvard Forest LTER site, Petersham, Massachusetts, United States - Inc-BW-C-4-O | ecosystem: Environmental > Terrestrial > Soil >... | reverse complement strand
GGTCTGCGCCACGAAGGTGGCGTGGGTCATGGCCGAGCCGGTGCCCAGCATTTTGGCGCCGCTGACGATCATGCCGTCGTCGCGCTCCTTGACCACATGCACGAAAACGTCGCCGACTTCGTGGACCGGGCGGCTGCGGTCGAAGGGCGGATTGATCAGGCAGTGATTCAGGAAGAGCACCTCGGAGGAGTAGCGCCGGTACCATTTGCGCGCGCTCTGGTCGAACGGGGCGTAGAACTCGGGCTCCGAAGCGAGGCTGCCCATGAGCGCCGCCTTGTAGTCCGGCGTGCGGCCCATGTAGCCATAGCTCAGGCGCGACCAGGTGGCGATGGCCTCGCGCGCTTCCCACAGCTCCTGCGCGGAGTAGCACGGCTTAAAAAATTTGTGGGTGCGCGCGCCGGAGCGGTCCGGGGCGGTGAGAGTGTCGCGCTGCTTGGGATCGTGCAGGGCGTCGTACAGGCGGGCGATGGAGCGGCAGGCGTTGCGGAAGGCGGGGTGCGCGGTCACATCCTTGACGCGCTCGCCGTAGATGTATACCTCGCGCGCGTCGCGCAGGCTGGCCAGGTAGCGCGCCCCGTCGAGCATGGCGTCCGCGGACGCATCCTTCTTTGTGTCCGAGCGGGTTACCGGTATATCGGCCATGTAGAGGTATTAATTGCAACCTGGCGGGGAGTCAAGGGGCTCAGTGAGGATGCCGTCCCGCAAACGCTCCGTGCGGGCGAGGGCGGCGATGTATACTACGCGCCACATCGTACATGGGGGAACACGCCATGGGAAAATCAGCGAGACGCGCGCTCGGCGCAATCAGTTTGGCCATTTTCTTCTGCGCGCTGCCGGCGCTTGCCGGCGGCAACCCGTCGAACCGGCAGGCCGACACGATCCAGACTTCGCGCGGGGAGCTGCGCATCATGCCCATCTATCATGGCAGCGTGATGCTGGAGTTCGGCGGGAAAGTGATTCACGTCGATCCCTGGAGCCAGGGCGATTTTACAGGCCTGCCGCCGGCTGATTTGATCGTCATCACGCACACCCACGCCGACCATCTGGACCGCGCCATGGTTGACCAACTGCACAAGCCCGAAACGATCATCGTAGGGCCGCCCGCGGTGATCGACACGCTGAACTGCATGCCCATGTGCGGCATCGCCGAGGCCATCAGCGATTCCGAAAAACGAACCGTGATGGGCATCGAGTTCGAGGGCGTGCCGATGTACAACCTCGCCTTCGGCTCGGGGCCGGGGAAGCCGTATCATCACAAGGGAATCGGCAGCGGCTACGTTTTGAATTTCGGCGACACGCGCGTCTATTTCTCAGGCGACACGGAGTGCACGCCGGAAATGAAGGCCCTGAAGAACATCACCGTTGCGTTCCTGGCCATGAATCCTCCGCGCACGGAGACTCCGGCAGATGCGGCGGCATGCGTGAAAGCGTTCAAGCCAAAAATTGTTTACCCCTACCACTACCGCGGCTCAAATCTGCAAGAGTTTGCCGGCCCGCTCAAGGACACACCCGGCGTGGAAGTGCGCATCCGCAAGCTGGAAGGCGAATCGTAAACGCCGTTGGCGCTTACGCTTCGACAGAGGGCGGGACTATTTCGCTCGGCTCTGTTTCGGCACTCACGACCTCGTCTGAACCATCCAGGGAAGGCGCAGTCGATGGCCGAGCGAGGATTTCCAGGAGCCGCGTCACGAATTCGCTCAGACTGGGCATGCCCATGAGCAGCTCGAGGGGCAGCTTCGTGCTGAAGGATTCCTCGAGCGAGTGCTGCAGCTCGAGGGCCATGAGCGAGTCCAGGCCGAGGTTGGCCAGGGATTCTTCGGGGTCCAGTTCCGGAGCGTCCAGGGCCATCACCTGCGCCAGGCTCTTCTGAACGTACTCCAGCAAAATGGCGTGCCGGCGCTCCGCAGGGGCGGCGAGGAGATCCTGCCGGGAGAGGCGCGGGCCACCGTCGCGCGCGGATTGTGCGCCTGCGGGTTGGGCTTTCTCCTTCAGAAGATCGGCGATCAGCGACGGCGGCGCCTGGCCGTTCAGCGAGCGCGCGAGTTGCGTCCAGTCCACGGACATGGCTACGGCTTGAGCCGGCGCGTTCTTTTCGAACAGACGATCGAGAGCGGCCAAAGCATGCGCGGGCGCGAGCGAATGCATCATGACGCGGGAGCCCGGGGCGCGCGCAGCTTGGGCGCGGGCGGCCATGCCGACTTCGGCCCACGGGCCCCAGTTGACGGAGAGGGCAGGCAGACCGCGCGAGCGGCGATCGTGCGCCAGGCCGTCGAGGAAGGCGTTCGCGGTCGCGTAATTCGTCTGGCCGGGTGAACCCAGCACTGAAGCGACGGAAGAAAACACCACAAAGAAATCCAGCGGCAAATCGGCTGTGAGCGCGTGCAGATTCCAGGCGCCGAGCACCTTGGGCGCGAGGACGCGGCGGAAGCTTTGCGCATCCTGATGGAGAAACAAGCGGTCGTCCAGGACTCCGGCGGCGTGAATCACCCCGCGTAGCGGCGGCATGCTTTCGCGGATTTCGCTCAGCGCGCGGGCGAGATCGCTTTCGTTCGAAACATCTGCCTGAATCGTTCTAACGGTCGCGCCTTTGGCGGCCAATTCTGCGGCTAGCTTATCTCCGGCAGCGGAAGCTCCCTTGCGGCTGAGGAGAACCAGGTGCCGTGCGCCTTTTTCCGCGAGCCAGCGGGCGACGGCGAGCCCCAGGCCGCCGGTGCCTCCGGCGATGAGGTAGGTGGCGTCGGCGCGGGGAGCCAGCGAGCGGTCCGAGGTCCTTTCCGCGCCCAAGCCGCGGAAAGAGAGCACCACCTTGCCGATATTCTTGCGGCGGGCCATGAAGCGGAACGCATTGGCGGCGTCTTCGATGCGGAAGACGTTGTGCGGAAGCGGCTTCAGCTTGCCGTGCCGGAACATCTCCATCAGCTCGAACAGGAGAGAACGCACCAGCTCGGGTTTTTCACGGCAGACGCGCTCGAGATCCAGAGCGAAGTAAGAAAGATTGTTGCGGAACGGGAACAGGCCGAGCGGCTTGTTCTGATAAATGTCTGTCTTGCCGATTTCGACAAAGCGGCCGTAGGCGGCGAGGATGGACAGGCTGCGGGTGATGTATTCGCCGGGCAGCGAGTTCAGAACCACATCCACGCCGTGGCCGCCGGTCTTCTTCATGATTTCGTCGGCAAAGGCCAGGGAGCGCGAATCGAAAATGTGCGGCACGCGCATGGATTTCAGATGGATGCGCTTCTCAGGAGAGCCCGCGGTAGCAAAAACTTCCGCGCCGGCCTGTTGAGCGAGTTGCACAGCAGCGAGGCCCACGCCGCCGGCCGCGGCATGGATCAGAATGCGCTCCCCTCTTGAGAGGCGCGCAAGCTGGTGCAGAGAATAGTATGCCGTGAGGAACGCGATGGGGATCGTGGCCGCCTGGCCGAAGCTGAGCGCGGCAGGCTTGGGGATGACGGCGCGGGCGTCGGCGTTGACGAAGGCGCCGAAGCTGCCGGAGGCCAGCGCGATTACTTCGTCGCCGACGTGAAGATCGGCCACCCCTTCGCCGACGGCCGTGATCGTTCCGGCGCACTCGGCGCCGAAAGGAATCGGGCCACCGGGGTAGACACCGGCCGCGTTCATGACGTCGCGGAAGTTCAGGCCCGCAGAGTTCACGCGAATTTCGACTTCGCCGGCGCGCGGCGGCGTGCGCGACGCTCCCCGCAGCACTAAATTGTCCAGATTTCCAGGGCGGGAAATGTCCAGGCGGAACGATTCCGCGTCTGGAAATTCCATGAGGACGTCGGAAGAGAGTTTCCGGCCGTGCGGGACGAGCCGCGCGACGTAGCGCGTTCCCTTGCGGAAGGCGACTTCGCGCTCCGCGGCGGGCTGGAAGAGTTCCTCGGACAGCGCGGCAATTTCCTCCGAATTGCGTTCGGGGTCGAGATCGATGCGCGTGCAGCCCAGCTCGGCATGCTCGAGGTCGATGGATTTTGCCAGCCCCCACAGTGGCGCCTGTGCCAGCGAGACGCGCGCCCGCGCAGCTCCCGCGGACTGCGCGCCGCGGGTCACAATCCACAAGCGGCGCTTCGCGCCCTTGCTTTCGCGAATGAGGTTCTGAACAAGCTGTGCCGTTTCAATCCAGCCCGCTTCGGCGTCGGCAATGGCCTGCGCGCCCGCCTCCGGATTGCTCAAATCGAGACTCGCCAGATGGACAACGTTGAGGGCGCCGGCGGGAAGAGCAAAGTCCCGGCGATTTTCCGGAGCCACTACAGTGCAAGTCTCGCCCTGCGATTGAAGTTCGGCCGCCAGCGCCTGTCCGGCGCCGCCGCGATCGGCGAGGATCAACCAGGAATACGGCGCCGCGCCATTGACCTTTCGCGCCGGGGCTTTCTTGGCGGTCCAGGAGAGGTCGTAGAGAAGGTCGGCGGGGTTCTCGCGCGCTTCGCGGTCCGCTTCTCCCGCTACGCGCTTTACGCGAAAGCCGAGCAGCTCGCCCACAACGCAGCCGTCCTGGTCCAGCAGGCGAATATCCGCTTCGAGGAATTCAGCGCCCAGCGCGCTGCCTCGCCGAATCACGCAGTGGCTGAAGAGTCGCGCGTCGGGATTCGCGTCGGAGCCGGCATCCGGCCGCGCCATAAATCGCACCGTGGAGACGGCACTCGGAAGATACGTCACTTTTCGCGCCGCTCCGTTTCGTTCTTCCGGCAACGCGGCGGCAAGCACTTGCACACAGGAATCGAGCAGCGCGGGATGCATCCACCCAGCGCCGGAATTTCCGTTGGTCTGGCTCGCTGAAATCGCAGCGGGCGGAAGGCAAACTTCTCCCAGCGCCTCGCGGTCGCCGCCCCACAACTCGGAGACGCCCTGGAAGCTCGGGCCGTAGTCGAGGCCGGCGGTCTTCAGCGAAGCGTAAAGGTCTGCGGGCGCGATAGGCCGCGGACAGCGGGCGCGGATCGCGTCCAGGCCGAATTGTTCTTCGGCGCAGCGCGCAAATTCGGCTACCTCGACGCGCATGTCACCCGAAACATGCAGAGTCCATGGGGCGCCTTCCTGGTTGCCGTTCAGGTGGGCGCCGGAGCTGTAAATCTGGAAGGAAGCGCTGCCGCCCGCCGCGGGTGAAGCCACGAGCTGCAAATTGCGCGCGCCAGCGGCCGGAAGGATCAGCGCTTCCTGAAACGCCACGCCCGATAGCACCGCAGTGCCGGCGCCGAAAAGTTCCGCCGCAGCGGCCGCCGCCATTTCGAGGTAAGCGGCCGCAGGAAAGACGGCCGAGCCTTGCACTTTGTGATCCTTCAAGTAAGCAAGAACGGCGAGATCCACCTTGCTGTGAAACTGCGGCATGGGCAGAGCGGAATGGACGCGCGCGCCCAGCAGGGGATGCGCCGGCTTGGCGGATTTTTTCGCTCCGGGCTCCGTGTAGGGATCCTGCCAGCAGCGCTCGCGCTCGAAGGGATACGTCGGGAGCGGCACTTTCAGAGGCTGGTAAGGTTCGTCGAAGGCTTTCCAATCGACGCTGGCGCCGCGGACGTAGAACGCCGCCAGGCTCGTCAGCATGCTTTGCAATGCGCTGCGATCGGCTTCCAAGGAGTGAAGGAAGGCAGCCTTCGCCGCGGAATCTCCGAGCCGCGCGATTTCAGGCGTTGCTCCCGGAAGGCCGATTTCGAGGAGATGGTCGTAGCCCTGCGCCGCGAGCGCTTCGATTCCCTCTCCCAAGCGCGCGTCTTGCGAAATTTGCCGGCGCCAGTAGTTTGCATCGGGAATTTCGCCGGGCGGCAACAGGCGGCCGGTGAGGCCGGAAACGAACGGCGCGCGTGGTGATTCGAACTTCACGGCGGAAGCCGTTCGTTCGAATTCGTCGAGCATGCGATCGGGCTCGCCATCGTGCGGGGCCAGCTGCAAGACTCGAGCGCGGGCAGTAATGAGCCGGAGCGCATCCTCGCAACTCAATACGCCGCTCACCACAGCCGCGGCGTATTCACCCACGCCTCCTCCCAGCACGGCGTCCGCTTCGACGCCCCAGGAGCGCCACAGAGCTGCCAAGGCGTATTCCAGAGCGAAGAGCGCCGCGTCGCGGTTGTCCTGCGGAGCATAAAGCGCGCCCAGCAATTCCTCCGCTCGCACGCCGAGCGCATTTGCGCACTGATCGACGGATGAGCGGAAGACGGGCTCCGTGGCGTAGAGCTCGGTCGCGCAGCGAGCGTTCGAACCATGCGCACCAAATAGAAACGCGGTTCGGGGGCCGTCCTTTCGCGCGGACGATCCCACGCGAAGCTCCGCTGCAGCACCAGCCGGCGCCACGCCCGCGGCAATGGCGGCGAGCGCTTCGCGCAGCTGCTGCTTGCTTTCGACCACCACGGCGGCGCGGCGCGCGAAGTGCGATCTTCCGGCGTTCGCGCTGAAGCAGATATCGGCGAGCTCTTCCTCGGGATGTTCGGCAAGATGCTTTTCGAAACGCGCGGCGAGCATTTTGACGGCGTTTTCCGTCCGGCCGGAAAGCGTCAGGACGTTGCACGGACGGGCCGGTAAATTCTGCTGGCGAGATCTTGCGGGCGCTTCTTCCAGCACCATGTGCGCGTTCGTGCCGCCGAAACCGAAGCTGCTGATCCCGGCGAGACGCCGCGCGGCGTGCGGCCAGGGTTGCGGCGCGGCGGGAATCGCGATGCGCGTACCCGCGAGGGAGATACGCGGATTGAGCTTCTTGAAATGCAGTTGGCCGGGAATTTCGTCGTGCTCGAGGCAATTCAGCACTTTGGCGAGGCTGGCCATGCCCGATGCATTTTCCGCGTGGCCGATGTTGGCCTTGACGGAGCCCAGGAGGCAAGCAGGCTGGCCCGGTTGCGCGGCGCCAAGGACAGCTTTCAGGGATTCGACTTCGATGGGATCGCCGATGGACGTGCCGGTGCCGTGGGCTTCGAGATACGTCAGCTCACCGGGAGCGACTCCGGCCTGCGCGAGCGCTTCGCGGATGACGGCTTGCTGCGCGGAGGCGTTGGGCGCGGCGATGCCGGCGGTGCGGCCGTCTTGATTCACGGCCGAGCCGCGAATGACGGCGTGAATGTGGTCGCGATCGCGCAGCGCGGTGGAAAGCCGCTTGAGGATGACCGTGCCGGCGCCTTCGGCGCGGACGTAGCCATCGGCCTTGGCGTCAAATGTTTTGCAGCGTCCGTCGGCAGCCATCATGCGCGCGTGGGAGAACGCGACGGTCACTTCAGGCGAAAGGATGAGGTTGACCCCGCCGGCGATGGCCAGATGGGACTCGCCGCGGCGCAGGCTCTCGCAGGCCATGTGAATGGCGACAAGCGAGGACGAGCAGGCGGTGTCGATGGCCACACTGGGGCCGCGCAGGTCCAGCAAATACGAAATGCGGTTGGCGGCAATGCTGTGGGCGTTGCCCGTGCCAACATAGGCGTTGATGACCTTCAGGTGATCCGCATAGTTCAGCAGGACGTTGGTATAGTCAAATCCCCCAATGCCGACAAACACACCGGTGCGGCTGCCTGCCAGCTTGTCGGGAGGCTGGCATGCGTTCTCCAGCGCTTCCCAGGTGACTTCGAGCAGGACGCGCTGCTGCGGGTCCATCGAGGCGGCTTCGCGCGGCGAGATGCCGAAGAAGTGCGGATCAAACTGCTGGACTCCGGAAAGAAAGCCGCCCCAGCGCGTGCTCATCTTGGCGAGCGTGCCGGGCAGTGGGTCGTACAACGCTTCGGTGTCCCAGCGATCGCGGGGAATTTCGGTGATGGCGTCGACGCCGTTGCGCAGCAGCGTCCAAAATTCCTCGAAACTCGCGGCGCCGGGGAAGCGGCAGCCGATGCCGATGATGACGATGGGGTCGTCCGTGCGGGCGTCCGTGAAATTAGCCGCGCCGTGTTCGCCGTGGCCGTTGCCGTTGGGGTTGCCGGCCAGGCGATGCGAATAGGATCGCGTGCTCAGGTAGTCCCAGACGAGCCCGCTGCGGGGATGAATTTCCTTTCCGCCGTTTTGCTTGGGGTCCGGGCGGGCGTCGCGATCGCTCCATTTGTGAACCGCGTCGAGCGTGCCTGCGAGGAACGCTTCGCGGCAGGCGTAGCGCTGAATCTTTCCGCTGGAGGTGCGCGGGATGCTGCGCGGCTCGATCAGAACGATGGTGTCCGGGCTGACTTCGTGCGATTCGGTGAGAGCGCGGCGGATCGCGGCGACCACGTCTTCGCCGGGCGCGGAAGAGGCGTCGCTCACTTCCTGCACGATGATCAGCCGCTCGGCGCCATCGGCGTCAATCGAGAATGCGGCGCCGGAAGACGGCCGCAGCGCGCGGTGGCTGCGCTCGACGGTGTACTCCAGATCCTGCGGGTAGTGATTGGAGCCGCGAATGATGATCAGGTCTTTCAATCGTCCGGTGATGAAAAGTTTCCCGCGATCGAAGAAGCCGAGGTCGCCGGTGCGAAGAAAAGGGCCTTCACCGGTCGCGAGACGCGCTCCGAAGGTTTTCTGCGTCTCTTCCGGCTTGCGCCAGTAGCCGCCGGCCACGCTGGGGCCGCACACCCAAATTTCGCCCACGCGATCCGGGGCGCAGGGCGCAAGAGAGTCGGGATCAACGATAATGACCCGCATGCCCGGGGCTATTCCGCCGCAGCCCACCACAACGCGGCTGCCGTCGGCGCCGTCGTTCGCGGGCTGGACTTTGTTGCGCTGCAATTCTTCCGCGATGACGGACGGCGTAAACGGCGCGCCGCCATCGGAGCGGCCGGAAACGATGAGAGTTGCCTCGGCGAGGCCGTACGCAGGGCGAAAGACCTCTTTGCGAAAGCCGCACGGACCGAAGGCGTCCGCGAACTGCGCGAGTGTGTCCGGGCGCACCGGCTCGGCGCCGCACAGCGCGACGTTCACACGGGAGAGATGCAGCGGCGCGCGGTCGGCGGCGGGAATTTTCTGCACGCAGAGATCGTATGCAAAATTGGGCGCGACCAGCGTTGTCGCGTGGTAGCGTGACGCAGCCGCGAGCCAACGGATGGGCCGCTGCAGGAAAGCGGTCGGCGGCATCACGATCATCTCGCCACCCGCGTAAATGGGCTGCAGCAGGCCGCCGATCAAGCCCATATCATGGAAATGCGGGAGCCAGGTGACGCCGACGCTTTCCGGAGTGAACTCGAAGATTTCGCGCAAGCAGGCCAGGTTATGCAGCAGGTTGCCGTGCGTAAGCATCACGCCGCGCGGCGCCGCGGTCGAGCCTGAAGTGTATTGCAGGAAGGCCAGAGTTTCGGCATTTGCCGATGGATCGCGCCACGCTTCCGCGAGCGACTCCGGCAAATCGTCGGTCGCCAGCCATTGCAATTTGCTGAGTTCCGGGGCGCGCTTGAACAAATCTTCCGACTGCCCGCGCAGTTTCGCCGTCGTCAGGACAAACTTTGCCTCCGAGTCCGCGGCAATGGCCAAGAGGCGCGGCAACTGGCGGTGCAGGCGAGCGGGAAACACCGGGACGGCTACGACACCGGCATACAGGCAACCCCAGAACGCCGCAACAAACTCTAGGCCCGGCGTGTAAAAGAGCAGGGCGCGCTCTCCCGCGGCGGATTGCGAGGCGAGCGAGGCGGCGATGGCGCGGGCTTGCGATTCGAGCTCCCGGTAGGTGAGGCGGGACTCCTCGTTTTCGCCGTCGCTTAAAAAGCGAAACGCGACGCGCGGGCCGTGTTCCGCGGCCCTTGCGCCGAGCAATTCCACCAGATTCGCAAACTGCGCCCCGTTCCCCGTAGGGTAGTTAGCCAAGATTATCGATCTCCCCAAGTCGTTCCCATGCGCCGGATTCCCCCGAAAATCCGGCGGATTACTTGTTGGCCGTCTCCCCAGGCTTCTCCTGGGGATTTTTCTCCAGCGCTTCCGGAGTGAACAGCGATGCGTCCAGCCCGGTGTTCAGGTGGACTGCGTCAATGGTCAGAACGGATTTGGTGCCGTCCGCAACCGTGCGCATCTCCGTCTTGCGGGCGCCCCAGATGCCGGCCTCTTTGCGCAGGGCAGACGCATGCATCTCGCGGATCTTCATTCCATCCGCGCCATACATCTCCGCATGCAAGATGGAGGGTACATCCTGGGCCACCCAGTAATAAATATATTTATACTGCGAGCGGTCTGGCGCGACCGGGTCGGCTTCCACCTTGTAGGTACTATGATTTTCCATTTTATCTTCCGCAGGAAATAACTTGTAGGTAAAGTCGTCCAGGGAGCGCTCGGCGATATCCTCGTAGGTGAAGTCGCTTCCGGCGAAGCGCTCGGAGCGCTCGCGCGGGGACACGCTGCGCACGCGCTCGGTGGCAGGCGTGTAAATCCATTGCCGGTCGGTGAGGCCCGGCTCGTTGATGGAAAGCAGGGCCACGCCGCGCAGCTCCGGCGGGTCGGTGAAGCGGACCAGGGTCTTGCCGTTGCCGAACGAGCCGATGCGGCGAAGGATGAAGCGCTTGCGCACGGTGTGGCCGTCCTTGTCGGTGACGTCGAGGGTGGCGCGGACGGTGGCGTCGCGGCTGGTGTCCTGCTGGTAGACGCCGGCCATGATGGCTTTGGCGTCAGTCTCGGCGGAGACAACCGCCGTGCAGCACGGGGCAAGCGCCAAGCCGAGCAGCGCCAAAGCCTCGATGGTCCCGCGACGGCGCAGCGGAATTGTTCCCAGCCTACTCATAACCAATGGCCTCAATCACGTTCATGCTGGCCGCGTTGCGTGCCGGCCACCAGCCCGCCGCCAGCGAAACCGCAGCCACTACCGGCACGGAAAGTAGAACAAATTCCCACGGAAAATAGAATGGTACCGAGTAACCAACAAGCACCACAGACACGGCGTGGGACATGAACACGGTGTTCAGAATGCCGGCGATGGAGCCGACGAACACGCCGACTATGGCGACCGCGACCGCCTCCAGCAACACCAGCTTGCGGATTTGCGAGCGCAGGCCGCCGATGGCGCGCACGATGCCGATCTCGCGCCGCCGCTCGGACACGGAAATGAGCAGCGTGTTGACGATCCCAAGGATGGCGATGGCCACAGCCACCACTAACTGCATGTAGTTGAGCGTGAAGAACTGGTCCACCAGGCTAGAAATCCAGCGCTTGAACTCGGCGTTGGTATACACGAAGGCGTGGAAAGAACCGGCGGTCAACTTCTCGATCTGGCTCTTGACCGCCAGTTGGCTGACGCCGGGATTCAGATCGACGTCGATGAAGTCGACGGCGTCATCCGTCCAGTATTTCTTGTAGAGGGCGCGGTCCATGAAGATGGTGCCTTTTTCGGAGCGGTAATCGTCCAAGAAGCCGACTACCGGAAGCTCGAGGGGGCCGGTCGGGGATTCGAGCGTCAATCGACTCCCAACATGAACACCCCAGCGCAGCGCAAAATTCCGCGAGACGAGCACGCCCTGGCCGGCGGTTAATTGGGCGTACACGGTGCGCTTGTCCGCGCCTTCGATGGCGTTGAGCGAGCGCGCCAGGAAGCCGTCCATTTCAAGGGCGATCACTGCCGCGGTGTCGCCGCGATACGGAATGGCGGCGAAGCGCACGTTTTCGACGCGGTTCACTCCGGGGAGCGCGGCAATCTGGCGGCCCAAATCCTCGGTGAAGTGGTAGCTGGTGGAGCGCAGCATGGTGGAAGTCGCCACGAAGATATCGGAGTTGAGCACCTGGTTCATCCAGCGGTCCAGCATGCGGCGGTAGCTCTGGATATAGGATGCGGTGGAGAAGACAAACATCAGCCCGATCATCAGCGCGCCGACGGTGGCGGCGGTGCGGCGCGGGGTTTGCACCAGGGCGTCCACTGCTAAGGCGCCTTCGGATCCTCCTGCCCAATTCATCAACGGGCGCAAGGCATCCGCCGACCACAGCACCAGCTTCGGCAGCACGATCGTCAATCCCAGGAGAAGAACCGTGGCAAATACGAATTGAATCGGCAGGCCGAAACGCGGCGGGGTCAACAAAATAAACAGCAGGCCCGCGGCGATCATCAGCGCGCCGCCGCTGAGGCGTTTCCATCCCAGGACGGTTTCGCGCTGGCGGGCTTCAATATTGTGCAGGGCCAGAGCGGGATCGAGGCAAGCCGCGCCGCGCGCCGGGTACCACGCCCCCACGACCGATGCGGCGACTCCGAGCGCCACGGCGCTGGCGCACTCACCGAGCTGCAAATGGGCCGGCGCAGCCGAAGCCACCATTCCGTACACCGCCGCGACCATGCCGCGCATCACGCGGTTGGCGGCTGAGGCAAGAAAAAAACCTCCAGCGATGCCCAGGAGAGAGCCGACCAGGCCCATGAGCAGCGCTTCGCACAAAAACATTCCGGTCACATTGCGCTGCTCGACGCCCACGGCGCGCAGGATGCCGATCTCTTTCCAGCGCTGGTTCACGGCAATGGTGAACGAATTGAAGATGATGTACACGCCCACGAGCAAGGCCACGTAGCTGGTCACCTGGATTCCTACGCGCATGGCGGTGACCGCATTCTCGAGCGCCTGGCCGCGGACCTCGGGGCGCTCCACTTGCACGCCGGGCGGCAGCTGCGCCTGCAGCCGCTGCTGCACCACTTCGACGGGTACGTTCGGTGCGTTCATCAAGTCAATGCGATCGAATTTGCGGCCACGATGAAAGACAACTTGGGCGGAGTAAATATCCATCACGGCGATGTTGCCGCCGAAGACTTCGCCCACGCCGGTCGGCTTGAACGTGCCCTGCACGGTGAAGTCTTTCTTCCCGTCAGAGGCGAAGAGCGGCAATTTGTCGCCAACCTTCAAACCGTGGCGGTCGGCAAAGGCTCGCGAAAGCAGGAGGGAATTAGGCTGCGCGAGGAAGACCAGCGGGTCAGAGATCTGCATCTGCGACTGGTCGAATTGGTAGTCGCGCAACTGATGATCCCCGGTGGGGTCCACGCCAAGGATCAGCAGGGCACCTTCATCGGCGTAGGAAGTCTGCGCGATGGCTTCGATGACCGGCTCGGCGAGCTGCACGCCGGGCGTCGCGCGCACCGTGTCCAACACTTTCTCGGAAAATCCGGCTTCGCCGGCGGTCACTTGCAGCGTGGCTTTGCCGGCCAGTCTTTCGACGGTGGATCGGAGCGAATCGAGCAAGGTGGCGTTTCCGGTCCGAATGGCGAAGAAAACCGCGACGCCAAGGGCGATGCCGAGAGTGGTGAGGGCCACGCGCAGGTGGTGCGCTCGCCATTGCTTGAACGTAATCTGCCAGAGCGCGCCGAACATCAGTGACCACCCGCAGGGACGCTGCCGGTCCGCCCGGTGCGCACTTCCTTGACGAACTGGCCGTCGCGCAGGGTGAGGATGCGGTCGCAGAACGCCGCGGCTAGGTCGTTGTGCGTGACCAGAAGAACGGTGGTGTTGAACTCGCGGTGGAGATCGTCGAGCAGGCGAAGAATCTCGACGCCGGTGGCGGAGTCGAGGTTGCCGGTGGGCTCGTCGCCAAGCAGGATGGGCGGCTTGAAAACCAGGGCGCGGGCGATGGCTACACGCTGGCGCTCGCCGCCGGACATCTCATCGGGCCGATGGTGAGCGCGCACCTTGAGCCCTACGCGCTCCAGCATGGCCGCGGCGCGCCCCTCGGCTTCGCGCTTGCGCAGGCCCTGCAAGCGCAGGGGCAGGGCGGCGTTTTCAAGCGCGCTGAGGGTGGGCAGGAGGTTGAAGGTCTGAAAGATCATCCCCAGCTTTTCGCGGCGCACGCGGGTGCGCCGGTCGTCGTCGAGGGCGGTGAGCTCGATGCCTTCGAGCTT
>Ga0210398_10004139_pt1 | contig 13702 bp, 8 predicted proteins | sample IncBWC4OmetaG_FD_161047 | JGI IMG/M metagenome (GOLD analysis project Ga0210398, IMG submission 161047) | Forest soil microbial communities from Barre Woods Harvard Forest LTER site, Petersham, Massachusetts, United States - Inc-BW-C-4-O | ecosystem: Environmental > Terrestrial > Soil >... | reverse complement strand
GCTTAGTTTCGCGTCTGTGCTCTCCGCCGAGGGAGTGCCATTGATTGCTGTGCCGAAAACGATGGACAACGACGTCCCGGGCACGGAATACTGCATTGGGTTTTCCACGGCCATCACCCGTGCTAAGGAGTTGATAACAAGGCAACGGACAACTCTTGGCTCTCATGAGCGCATCGGAATCTTCCGAATCTTTGGCCGGGACTCCGGCTTCACGGCTCTCTATACTGCCTATGTAACGTCGGCCCGATGCCTGATCCCCGAACATCCTTTTGAACTGGACCGGATCGCTAGACTTCTGTCCGAAGACAAGCGAAATAATCCGAGCAATTACTCGCTCGTAGTCGTATCGGAGGGAGCGATATGGGAGCAGCAAGAAGTCGGCGAGTTCGGTGAGGTGGATGCGTACGGTCATCGGAAGAAGGTTGATATTGGTCACGCCTTAGCGGAAGAGGTTCGGCGGAGGACAGGTGAGGAAACAATGGTCAGCGACTTGACTTATGACTTGCGCAGCGGTGAACCGGACTCAATCGATCAGCTGGTAGCGATAACCTTTGCCAACATCGCCTTGGATCTGATTCACGACGGCATCACAGGTCGAATGATTGCAGTGCAAAATGGGTGCTATGCCCACACGGTTCTGCCGGCCTCTTCTCTTGGCCCTCGCAAAGTCGATGTGACAATGCTCTACAATGTGAATCGCTACCGACCCAATTACACTTCCAAACTGGGCGCTCCACTTCTGTTCAGCCGCTGTTGAGTGGTAATGGTCTCAGCCTCGATGCTCAAATCCGCGAACCACCCATCTGCACCGTTTTTTCGCAGATGATCGTGGGGACCCCGCCGGTTCTGGACGTCCTTCGCAAATCTATGAAATTTCCGAATCCTGGAATCAGGGCCCGGCTCTGATGCTCCGGGTCCGCACCTAGAATAGTACTTATTCACCAGAAGATAAGTTATAATTTATCTTTTCTAGGCGCAAATGATTAGGATTATGTGATGTTCGAGCCAGCGGAAAAATCACCTGCAAATAGCTCCCCGAAAGATTTGGCCATTGCAGTCTACACGGAACTGGTCAGCAGAAGCGTAAGCCAACCCGGCCTTGAAACTCTCATTGAATTGTTCGAGTCAATGTTTTTCGCCAGTCTGCAGACCGAAGAATCCGAACCGGTTGTATTTCACGTTGTATATCTTGACCCTGAGAATCCAGACCCGAAACCACCGGATTATCCGCCCCATGACCGCTGGAGTTGTGTCCGTTTTTCTGAACCCTTAGCGTTTGGAAGTAGAGATTTCATTAAGATGGCCGGAGCTTCTGATCCGAGAACTTCCTCATTTGCATTACACAAGGATAGCAGCGGGCGGCTCATTGTTTGGGGACTCATCGACCAAGGGAACCGCTACCACGAATACGTGAACTTTGATTCTCAGATTGAACCCGAGCGCCCCGGTATTTTTCAGGCGAGCATAACGAGCATTGGGCATGTGGAAGCCTACATCGAGTACGAGAAGGTCGCGGAGCTAAAACGAAACCTCCTCGTTCGCAGCTCTATTGACGTGTTGGGTGGAGGTCCCGTGGCCCGTGCTTTGGAGCAAGGAATCCGGGCATCTTTCCAGAAGACACCGCCCGAAGAGCTTCCCATTCTGCCAATCGATTGGCAGAACACTCTGGTTTCTAACGCGATCTCTGCAGTCCGTCGTCTGCTTTTGCGCGTGCAAAACATACATCACGGAGGCGCATTCCTCATCACCCCTGACACGACTCACCAGGATTTATCAGTGAAACATAAAATTATCTATGATCGACTTCGACACGCTTTGGAAAGGCATGCTCAGGCCGACGCTGAGGAGTTCTTTGCAGGAGATATGATCACTGAGGATTACGTTGAGAAAGATAGGAAGAGGATTCCGACGGCCCTCTATGTTAGCGAGACAATTGCCAAGCACGACCTGGAGGATTTGAGAAGTGAGTTGCGCAGCATAGTTTGGTTTGTGTCATTGCTCACACGGGTTGATGGGCTTGTACTCTTGAACCCTGGTCTCGACGTACAAGGCTTCGGCGTCGAAATAAGAGTTGCTGAGGAACCTGCGGAAGTCTTTATTGCGGGGGATGTAGAAGCCACGGAGTCAAAACTCCGTCAGGTCGACTACAAGCTATACGGAACGCGCCATAGATCCATGATGAGATATTGCGCAAAATTTCCCGGGAGCGTGGGCTTCGTCATTTCTCAAGATGATGACGTGCGCGTAATGGTTAAAACAAACGCCAGACTTGTTGTTTGGGACAACATCCGAATGCAGCTTCCAGAGTTCATTCGCCGGAAGAAGCAACGGAAGGCGAGAATCGCCCGAAAGGACAAATAATCGCGCCTCTCGTATACCCGCCGTGTACCTTCGGCGAGTGGCGCCCTGTGCCCAATTTTGTGCCCACCACCAAACCCTACTGGCTGCTACGGAGCATCGACCTGACGCTGTTAACGTGTTCTGGGGTAGTCACTTGGTGACCATCACTGTTCGTTGGTAGCAAGACCTCGTAAGTTGTTTGTTTCTGGTGAGTTGACACTTAGCAGGCAGCCCTGTTCGGCCACTCCAGCACCTCTCCGCGGCGGCTACTTAACTCATGTTACAGGAGTTGTGAGCGCTTTTCCATCGGCGCCCGAAAGTTGCCCCCTGCTCGCGGTGCGCGATTTTGGGCCCCACAGTCCGAAGCGATCGAGATGGGCTTCCGCTGAGCTCATCTCAAGTTGAATCGTCTGCCGGGAGCGCAGCGCTCACAGCGCTTTCGCGAGTCACTTTTTCTTTTGGCGCTTCTTCTTGAAATGCTGCATCAGCTCGGCGGCCGCGTCCTGTCCCGTGTCGATTGCGCCGTCCATGAATCCCTGCTCGTCGGCGATGTGCTCGCCGGCGAAAAGGACGTTCTCGAGACGAGTGGCAAGAATCTCACGGACCGGGAACCACTGGCCGGGGCGGTAGAAGGCATAAGCCCCTTCGGTAAGTTTGTTGTGCTGCCAGGCCTGCCTTTTGATACTGAGGATGCGCACCGGTTTATACGGGAAAATGGCTTTGAGATCGAGCTCCAGCTTTGCGATCAGGTGATCTTCCGGATAGCTCCAGAGATCGTCGGCTTTGTCTCCTATGGCGTAGCTGCACAGGATCCCCGGCCCGCCCGGACGGCCGGGCTGGCCGAGGGTGGCGTCGAAGACGAAATCCGAGGTGGCATCGGAGAAGCAGGAAAATTTGGTGCCCTTGTGTTCCATCCAGAAGCGCGTTTCGCAGAGGATCGCGGTCTTCATGATCCGGCAGTATTGGAGCTGCTTCGCGGCGTCCCACTGCTCGTCCGGGAGCTTCGGTCTGAAATCGATTTTCGTCAGCGTCCGCGCGGGGACGGTGCAGATGCAGTAGTGAGCGCGGAACGTTTTGCCGTCGGCGGTTCGGACGACCACGCGGCGCGGCGATTTCGTCTGCCTGATCTCTGTGACGTGTTGAGACGTCAGGATTCTGCCGTTCTGCAGCCGGATAGCCTGTTCGAGCGCGTCCACCAGTTTGTGATTGCCGCCGACGATCTTCTTGTCCATCTCGTCGAAGCGATCGCTGTCGGAATATTCGGACGCCGCCGAATATCCGCCGGTATGCCGGATCGACTCTCCAAAATCCGTGCTGTCCATCAGGTCGCGGCGCAGCAGATCGTTCTCGCTAAAGCCAATGTCCCGGAGCAGGGTCCACCAATCTTTTTTGTCCAAGGCTTCTTTTTTAGTTTTTCCCCAAATGTGCGTCTGCTTCATCAGGTGGTCGAATTTCTTTCGGGTAGCCCCACGAAAAGGGGAGTCGCCGGCGCGGTACTGCTTGCCTCTCCTGCCATTCTCGAAAAAGAAAAAATCGAATCGATGCGGAATCGTTTGGAGGTTAAAGTCCTCACACAGCTTGATAATCGCGTGGTGGTCGTCGCCGATCCATTCGCCGCCCAGCTCGCAAACCAGGCCAGGCTCCTGTGGGAAGGAATAGGAGTACACGCGCCCGCCGGTGAACGGTTGCGCCTCGAGGATCGTCACGTCCCAAAACTCCTTCGACGTATTCCCTTTGGTCAGCGCGTGGGCGGCCGAAAGGCCCGAGAGTCCCGCCCCAATCACGATGCAACTTCGCGGATTTGTGCTGATGTCGTCCGTGCTGTTGACGTGCACGGCGATCGGCGTACGCTTCGCGCCCTTGCGGTGCTTCGTGGTAGAGCGGCTGTGAGGCATCGGCTCAGCGACCCAAAGCGTACTTGACGAAGTCCTTCAATGCATATCCCGGCCCCGACGGGGGCTGCCAAGTCGGATAGAGCCCGAGGTAAGAGTCACTGTCGTCGGCTATCAAACCGAGGAACACTTCGGCGACGATCCGGCCGCCCACCGGTCCCAGACGCGGCGTAGTGATGCTGATGCTTTCCTTGACCGGAATCTTCACGGCTTCTTTGTAGTGCATGGCTTCGGCCAGGATGTACGTCCAAAGCGGGCAATTGTTGGCGAAGATCTTGCTTACGCTGAGAATATTGGGGTTCGGCTTGGTCAGATCGTCGACTCCCTGGCCGATCAAAATCTCCTTGTCCGGCAGCGGATCGAGGCCCATCGAGCGGGCGACGTCCTGGCCCGTCGGGAGCCCGAGCCGGTAAGCGCGCAGAAGGTTTCTTCCCGCGAGAGACATCGGCTTGGCGGCAACCGAAGGAGGAAGATGAGACAGCGGAAACACCAGCGATGTGTCGATCCTGTAGGCGAATTGCAGGCGCTTGCGGCGAATCGCGGGCGGCCCGCTATAGTCGCGCAGATCGATGTCGATGAATCGCCCCCAGTCGATGCCCATCGCGGGATGCATGGCGCGAAAACCGGTGAGCCCGTCCGGGAATTTCGGCACCGGAAAGATGGGACGCAAAATCTGATCGTTCAGGCGATAACCCGGACGAATCATGGAGTGGCCCAGACGGTAGGCAGCCACCGAAAATTCCACCGGCATGAAGGGATGGTTCTTCGGGTGGTAGAACTTGAGCTTTCCGCGATCGTACTGGTCCCCCGTCTTCAACGCGCTGATCACGCTGGAATGAACGATGCGTGGCAGGAAGTCGTTCAGAATTAGATACTGATAGTGGAAACGCACGAACTGCTGGACCTGCGGGAAAGTCAGGTGCGGATTTTCGCTGGCCACACGATTGTGAAAGCGATGCGCCAGCCCCTGAAGCTGGGAAACGATGGCGTTCTCATCGTTGCGCGGGTCGCCGATCAGGGCGCGTCTGGGATTTGCGTGGTTGCGTTGCAAATCGTGCGCGCCGCGATCGCCGCCATGAATCGGATCGCCCAGGAGAAAATTCCGGCCCGCATTGTCGTACATGTAGGGCTGATCGTCCGGACCGCGGCCGTATACGTTATCGAGATCGAGCGCGGGAGTGCGGAAATCGACAAGTGCGTTGGGATCATCTTGCTTCTGCAAGCTGCTCGCCGGGTCGAACGTGAGGTCATGATCGATAAACTGGCCGAAGTAGGTGTAGAGCGCGGGGATTCCGCTCTCTTCGTCGTCCGGGCCATCCTTTGGCGCATCCGGCGTGTTCGACATGGCATGGCCCAGCTTCTGGAGGTGCACTTCGTTCTCTCGGTCCGTCGACCCGAACGTGGCAGCGGGCAGGGATCGGAACATCCGCCCGAAGCGCCCCTCAAACAAAGGAGAGCTCACGGCCGTGGTCAATCCGCGTACGGGATCGCTATGTTTGCCGCCCGAAGTGTGTTTGGCACTAAAGCTTTGGTTCGGATTCAGGGTCTGTTTTCCGCCCAACACTTGATTCGAGTTCAAGTGGAACCCCCTTACTTGGCGACTCCGAGTCGACCTTCATGAGTCGTAGGTGTCTTCGTTGCGCGGCCCATCCTCAGCAACCGCGCAAGGATGCGGCAAACGAGAACGCAGGCTGTCGGTGGCTTTGAATTCCGTACATCGCAGATGACGCTTGCCCGCCATGTCGTCAGCAAGTGCCTTGCAACACGACGGAGTTTCGGTATCTTGAGGGCACCTTCCTGGCTTGTCAACTAATATCTACTATGTGGAAGACATTAACGCTCGCGCCTGCTCGCCAGGCAGGTACTCTACCGAGCCGCACATAGTTCCTACCCTCCACCAATTCCCACGGTCCACGAGCACGCAGAGATTGACCGCCTGTGCGGGCAAATTCCAGCCCGCGTCGGGCGCGCGATAACCCATTGGAAATTGCGGCTATCGGCAGTACCCTCGTGCTTATCGACACCAAACGATTCGGACTGCCGGAGGACTGGAGGCGACATGCACGTCATTGTGGGGGCGACGGGACACACGGGATCGGCGGTGGCCGAGAAGCTGCTCGCGGCGGGCGCGCAGGTGCGCGTCCTGGGGCGCGATGCGAAGAAGCTGGAGCGGTTTGCGCAGCGCGGCGCGGAGACGGCGGCTTGCGAAATGACTGACGCGGCCGCGGTGGAGAAGGCGTTTGCCGGGGCGCGCGCGGCGCACGTTTTGATTCCGCCGAACCTGGCCGCGCCGGACCTGCCGGCTTACCAGGATCGGGTGACCGATAATCTGGCGGCGGCGCTGCGCAGCCACAGGGTTGCGCACGCGGTGGTGGTCAGCAGCACCGGGGCGGATAAGACCTCCGGGACCGGGCCGGTGCTCGGCCTGCACAAGCTGGAGGAGAAACTCAAGGCCATCGACGGGCTGAATGTGCTCTCGCTGCGTTGCGGGCACTTCATGGAGAATTTGCTGGTGCACGTCGGCATCATCCAGTCGTTCGGGTTCATGGCCGGGGCGCTGCGCGCGGACCTGCCGCTGCCCATGATCGCCACGCGCGACATCGCCGACGTTTCGGCCGAAGCGCTGAGGAAGCTGGACTTCTCGGGGTTCGAGACGCGCGAGCTGCTGGGGCCGCGGCACATCAGCTTTGAGGAAACGGCGAGAATTATCGGGGCGGCGATTGGGAAGCAGGATTTGGCTTACAAGCAGTTGCCGGCGATCGTCCTGAAACCGGCCATGACGCGGATGGGCATGTCCCCCAGCATGGCGGACATGATGCTGGAAATGTCCGACGCCCTGAACACGGGGCACATGAAGTCGCAGGAACCGCGCTCGGCACGCAACACCACGCCGACCACGGTGAATACGTTCGTTGAGGAAGTCTTTGTCCCGGCCTACCGCGCCAAGGCCGCCGGCGCGTAGACGGTTGCCCGGCGGAGGGCCCGCGACAGCCAAGCTATTATCTTGGAGTCTGCAGGCGGGACCGGAAACCCGCACCATTGAAATGCGCAAGGGCGCCGGCCCGACAAGCAGCAAGGGGAAGCCGCGCCCACCAGAGGCGTAACGATACAAACGCAAAACACTATTCAAACAACCCGAACACCACAGCGCTTCAATCCAACACAAGCAGCTTTGCTGCTGCTCAAGGCTCGTCGCTGTCGCCCTTGACGAAGAAGGGCTCCATCTCCGTGTACTCCAGGATCTTCACGGTCGCCCCCTTGCGAGCGTTGCCCTGCGCGATCGCGAGGAACGCCTGCTCCGACTGCGCCACTATCGCGCGCGCGAGGTCGTTCTTGTGGATCGAGTGGTACTTGGACGGCATGGCCCAGTGCAGCAGTGGCATGACGTAGCCAAGGACGCCCGGCGTGTTGGAGTTACCAAGAATGACGGCGGGACGGTACACCCCAAGGAAGTCGAACTTGACGGACTCGACAGCCTTCTCCTTCTCGCCGATGATCTTCGCGTACTTCGTCCCAGCCTCGGGGTCCGCGCCCGCTGCTGTCATGACCCCGCACACACAAGCGCCTCCAGCCTTGGCGGCGCGGCAAAATGCCTGCGGGTAGGCGATTTCGATCTTGCGCACCTCCTCCTCGGGCATCTTCGCGCTGCCCTTGCCAACGCCGAACGCGGCGAGCGCGACGTCGACTCCCTGGGCATGCGGCGCAACCTCCTCCTCGAGTCGGTCCATGTTGACAACTACCTCGGAGACCTTGGGGTCGGCGAAGGCGTTGGTCTCGCGGCGCGTCACCACCACCACCTTCTTGCACAGTGGGTTCTTGATCAGAAGTTGCACGATGCGCCCGCCCACGTTCCCCGTCGCGCCCAGCACGATCGCCGAGTACTGCGCCTTCGCCTCTGCCGCTGTGGCTGCCATCGTCACGTCACGCCCGCGGAACCAAAAATACACTCAGATTCTCGAGCGAGAGAAGTTTTGTTGGGTCGGGCGATTTCTTCACATCATTTCTACTTTTACACTCTTTTTAGAACAACTGGATGTGGTTACAGGGGGGCAAATCAGAGCATCAAAGTGGGCCAATTCAGAGCAGCGAATCCGTTGGGATAGCTCCTTTCAGTGCGGTCGATTGCTGGCACGTTTGCCGAGACTGCTGAGTGAGGCACGGCACCCACCGTTACATGGGCAGGCACGCACTTGCCGAAACCGCGCCTCGCCGCTTCCAACAACGTCCGGGCACACCTATCCAGGCGCAGGCATCCCGCGGACGGCACTTCTGTATATCACGCTCAGCTGGGGAATCCCGCGTGTTTGTGAGTTACTTGGCGGCAGCTGCGACTTTAGCGGCTGCGGTAGCGCCGGCTTTCTTGCTGCGACGGCGGGGCTTGGTGGGCCGTTCGGGCGCTTCCCCCACCAGCTCCATGCTCATGAGGCCGGTGACGAACTTTTTCAGGCCGACGCTGTCAAAATCGATAGTGGTGCGCTCGGCGTCGGACTCGGCTACGATTCCGTATCCGTACTGCTCGTGCTTAATGCACTGCCCTTCGGAAAGAACCTGCACAGCGCCTCCTTGTTCACTTCTGGCAACTACGGAGCTCTTGCTGCGAGGAGCGGCCCGCCCCGGCCCGTTTCCGGGCCGGGACGGACACGTTTGTCAGACTAGAGGCCGGTAACGTTTTCCGCCTGCAAGCCCTTGGGGCCCTTGCGGACCTCGAATTCAACCGCTTGTCCTTCGTTGAGGGATTTGTAACCGTCCATCTGAATGGCCGAAAAATGGACGAATACATCCTCACCCGACTGGCGCTGGATGAATCCGTAGCCTTTGCTGGCGTTAAACCACTTCACTGTTCCTTGTTCTTTCACTTCTACTACCTCGCTTTAAAAGCTATTTGCGCTACTCGTACCGGCCGGCGTGCCTCGCAGGGCGGGGTGCGCAGGCCTCGACTGCCTCTAGCCCGTAGAAACAAACGGCTGCAAGCGTTAGACTTGCAGCCCCGTTGAACGAGTCAAAAGGAATCACAAGAGCAACAAACGCAAGGACATTTTACCAAAAAAGTGCATTTATTGTCCAGATGGATCGCATCCAGAAAAAGAAGGATGCAGAGGATGCCGCTGATTCGATAAAATACGGTTTTTCAATGATTTACAGGATCTTAAAGATCCTTTAACCTCGCTCCAGGGGCAGCCGCGCTATCCACTTTGTTTACCGCTGCGCCTGTGGACCTCTGGGAGCGGCTCGCGCGAGTGACGGATTGGGGTTACTCTTCGTTTGAGACGCCGCTTCTCTGGTAGGAGTTTAGCCCCTCGCCATGCCTCGCCAGTCGTTGATCGATTTCCTGCAAGAGTACGCGAGGCACGGCCGCAGCACCGCTTTCGTACAGCGCTCCGGTTACCGGACTTTGCGCCGGTCCTACCGCGATGTCGCAGACCTCGCCGCGCAGTGCGCCCGGGAACTAGAAAGGCTTGGCGTCGCGCCCGGGGATCGCGTGCTGCTCTGGGGACGCAACTCCGCGGAGTGGGTGGCGGCGTTCTTTGGTTGCATCCTGCGCGGCGCGGTGGCCGTGCCCATGGATCAAGGCGCCACGGCGGATTTCGCCGCGCGCGTGGCTGGGCAGGTGGACGCCAAGGTTGTCTTCGCCGAACGCGAGCTTCTGCCGGGGGGCGAATCGTTTGCCGGACGGCCCGCGATCCTGTTTGATTGCCTCCGCGAAGCCGTAGGCGGGCATTCCACGGCGCCTTACGATTCTCCTCCGCTCTCCCGCAGCTCGATCGCGCAGATTCTCTTCACCTCGGGGGCGACCGCCGAACCCAAGGGCGTGGTCATTTCCCACGGCAACATTTTGGCCAACCTCGAGCCGCTGGAGGCCGGAATCCGCCCCTACCTCAAGTGGGAACGCCTGGTCCATCCGCTGCGTTTCCTCGACCTTGTGCCGGTTAGCCACGTTTTCGGGCAATTCATGGGCGTGTGGGTCCCTCCGCTGCTGGGCGCCGCGGTCCATTTTCAGGATTCGCTGAATCCATCGGAAATCGTTGCGAACATCCGGCGGGAGCGCGTGTCGGTGCTGGTGGCTGTGCCGCGGGTGCTCGAGGCTCTACAGGGAAAAGTCGAGCGCGACCTGGAGGCGGCAGGGAAACTGGAAGCGTTTCGCAAGGAATTCGGCGCAGCCGAGAAGGAGAGCGCCTGGCGCCGGCTGTGGCGCTTCCGGGAAATTCACCGCCAGTTCGGCTGGAAGTTCTGGGCCGTCATCTCCGGCGGGGCGACGCTGGACCCGGCGGTGGAGCAATTCTGGAATCGTATTGGCGTGGCCGCGATTCAGGGCTACGGGCTGACGGAGACGACTTCCCTCGTTAGCGTGAACCATCCCTTCCGCATCGGGCGCGGCTCCATCGGCAAAGTGCTCGAGGGCCGCGAAGTGAAACTGGACGAGGGCGGCGAAATCCTGGTGCGCGGCGCAAACATCGCCGCGGGATACTGGGAGGACGGCGAGACCCTGGCGGTCACGAGGAACGGTGACGATGCGGGCTGGTTTCACACCGGCGATCTCGGGGCGCTGGACGCCGACGGCAACCTGTATTTCAAAGGGCGCAAGAAGAACGTGATCGTGACGGCGGCCGGGATGAACGTCTATCCCGAGGATCTGGAAGCCCTGCTGCGGCACGAACCGGAAGTGAAGGATTGCGTGGTGGTGGGCCTGGAACGCGGAGGCAACGCAGAGCCCTGCGGCGTCCTGCTCCTGCGCGATGAAAGGCAAGTGAAGCACCCGCGGCACGCCGCCGGGATCGTCGCGCGTGTGAACCAGTCCCTGGCGGAATACCAGCGCATGCGCTCGTGGTTTCTGTGGCCGGAGGCGGATTTTCCGCGCACCTCCACGGGTAAGCCGAAACTGGCGGAGATTCGCGCCGCGGTGGAAGCGCAGTGGGGCAGCGCGGGAAGCTCCGCGAACTGGCCTGCTGCCACTGGCGGGGTCGGGCAGTTGATCGCGCGGCTGCAAGGCAAGGCGGGCGGGGTGGATGCGAACGCCAATCTGGAAAGCGATCTGCGCCTTAGCTCGCTCGACCGGGTCGAGCTGCTCGGCGCGCTGGAGGACCGCTACCAGGTCGATTTGAACGAGACGCGATTCTCCTCGGCGCGGACGGTCGGTGAACTCGATCGCCTGCTGCGCGCGCCGTCGCCGATGCGCACCGAATTTGTGTTTTCGCGCTGGGCACAGCGTTGGCCGGTGACGTGGATTCGCGGCTTCGTCTACTACGTGCTGACCTGGCCTGCCACGCACCTGATGGCCCATCCACGCGTCCTGGGCCGCGAAAACCTGCGCGGCGTGAAGGGGCCGGTGCTGGTGATTTCGAATCACGTGATCTATCTGGACGTGGGTTTTGTGCTGGCGGCGTTGCCGATGCGGTTTCGCCATCGCCTCGCGGTGGCCATGGGCGGAGAGCGCCTCGCGGAAATGCGCCGGCCTCCCAAGGAATGGCCTTTCGCGCGCCGCTGGCTGCAGCGCATGAATTATTTTTTGGTTGTCTCGCTGTTCAACGTGTTCCCGCTGCCAAAACAATCCGGCTTTCGCGAAAGCTTCCGCTTCGTGGGAGATCTGGTCGATCGCCGGTGGAACATTCTCGTATTTCCCGAGGGCGATCTGACGCCGGACGGGAAGATGCAGCCGTTTCGCGGCGGCATCGGTCTGCTTGCGGCCAATTTGAAAATTCCCGTCGTGCCCCTGCGCATCGACGGCGCTTACGAAGTTCGCGAGGCGCACAGCCTGTTCAACCGGCCTGGGAGGATTCGCGTGCACATCGGCAAGCCCGTGGAATTTCCTGCGGGGACCGACCCACAGGAAATGGTGCGCGTGCTGGAGCAGCGCGTCGCGGAATTAGGAGAAGCTGCCGAGAAAAGCGCAGGTGCAAAAGCGCAGGCGGCGGGCGCGTAGCACAGACTTTCAGTCTGTGGGGGTTTGTCTGATCCGCCGGGGCCAGGCGCGCCAGCCAGGGTCAGTTTGGAAACCAAGGGACCAAACAGGCGGCAGCAAAGCCGGTATCTGTAGCGCCCGCCTTTCTTTTCAGGCGGGCACTGCGACCGGGGCCCCGGATGCCCGCCTGAAAAGAAAGGCGGGCGCTACAACGCTTGTAGTTTTTCCGCAGCCACTGAAGTCTGTGCCACTTACGCCTCGGCGTTGGCTCGGATCTGCTGCCAGCGCTTGGGGCGCTTTTTCATGTCGAGGATTTTCTTGCGCAGGCGGATGGACTTCGGCGTGACTTCAACCAGCTCGTCGTCGGAGATGAACTCGATGGCCTGCTCCAGGCTGAGCTGGCGGTGGGGAATCAGGCGGATGGCCTCGTCGGCGGAGGAGGCGCGCATGTTGGTCTGCTTCTTTTCCTTGGTGACGTTGACGTCCATGTCGGCGTCACGCGAATTTTCGCCAACGATCATGCCTTCGTAAACTTCCTCGCCGGGGCCAACGAACAGCTCGCCTCGCTCCTGCAAGTTCCATAATGCGAAGGCGGTCGTGTGGCCGGCGCGATCGGCCACCAGTGCGCCGGTGGGGCGCGAGGCCATTTCGCCGCCGTACTCGGTCCAGCCCTCGAACAGCGTGTGCAGCTGCGCGGTGCCGCGCGTGTCCGTCAGCAATTGGCCGCGTAGGCCGATCAGGCCGCGCGACGGGATGGTGAATTCCATGCGCACCCAGCCCGAGCCGTGATTCACCATTTTGCCCAGCTCGCCGCGGCGGCGGCCCAGCGTTTCCATGATCACGCCAACGAACGACTCCGGCGAATCCACCACCAGGCGCTCGAGCGGCTCGAGTTTCTTGCCGTTTTCCTCGCGGACCACAATCTCCGGCTTGCCCACCATCAGCTCGTAGCCTTCGCGGCGCATGGTTTCGATCAGGATGGCCAGCTGCAATTCGCCGCGCGCGAAGACGCGGAACACGTCGGTGGTTTCGGAATCGGTGATGCGCAGGGAAACGTTGGTGAGGAGCTCTTTTTGCAAGCGGGCGCGAATGTCGCGCGAGGTCACCCACTGGCCTTCGCGGCCGGAGAGCGGGCTCGTATTCACCGTGAAATTCATGGACAGGGTGGGCTCATCCACGACAAGGTGCTCGAGCGGCGCGGGATTTTCCAGGTCCGTAAGGCTCTCTCCGATTTGAATGCCCTCGACGCCGGCCACCGCGGCGATGTCGCCGCAAGGCACTTCCTCGGCTTCGTCGCGTTCCAGGCCGCGGAAGGTGTAGAGCTTGGTGAGGCGCGTGGGCACGATCTCGCCCCCGAGCTTGGCGATGCCCACATCGGCGCCGCGGCGCAGCGTGCCGTTGAAGACGCGGCCGATGGAGATGCGCCCGAGAAAATCGCTGTAGTCGAGGTTCATCACCTGCGCTTGCAGGACGCCCGCGGGATCGCCGGAAGGCTCGGGAATCGCCGACAGGATGGTCTCAAAGAGCGGTTGAAGATTCTGTGAGCCGTCGTCGAGTTTCCTGTGAGCGATGC
>Ga0210398_10004138_pt1 | contig 13705 bp, 11 predicted proteins | sample IncBWC4OmetaG_FD_161047 | JGI IMG/M metagenome (GOLD analysis project Ga0210398, IMG submission 161047) | Forest soil microbial communities from Barre Woods Harvard Forest LTER site, Petersham, Massachusetts, United States - Inc-BW-C-4-O | ecosystem: Environmental > Terrestrial > Soil >... | reverse complement strand
TGACGTGGAGGATCACAAGGGTCATCGAGGATTTTCTCCACCCCGAAGTCTAACCGAAATCTGGCTGTTTAACCGGTTGGCACGCCGCGATGCGTGACATTGGTGCGGATGAATTTAACGATTTCATCCATAGCGGTCCCCGGCTGAAAAATGGCAGCCACCCCGATGTTCTTCAGATTTGCGATGTCTTGGTCCGGGATGATCCCACCGACGACGACTACTACATCGTCCATCTTGTTCTGCTTGAGAAGATCCATCACTCGTGGCACGATGGCATTGTGCGCGCCGGAGAGAATGGAGAGCCCAATGACGTTTGCGTCCTCTTGTAACGCGGCGTTAACGATCATCTCCGGCGTCTGCCGTAATCCGGTGTAGATCACTTCCATACCGGCATCGCGCAGGGCGCGTGCGATTACCTTGGCTCCGCGGTCATGACCATCCAGACCCGGCTTCGCGACCAGGACGCGAATTTTCTGCTCAACCATGTCCTCATTTAACCACAGGTGGCCCGAAGAATCACAAAAGACGCGTGTTCCACGAATCTAATCCCGCTATTTCTCTTTGAGATCCAGGCTCCTCCACAGGTACCAGCACGCAAAGCTGCGGTACGGTTCCCATGGCCGTGCAAGCTTTTCTATCTGCGAAGGCTTCGGCAGCTTTCGCTTATTGTAGTGTTTCTTGATGGCCGTCTGTACACCGAAGTCGCCAGTCGGCAATACATTTGGCCGCCTCAGTGTGAATATGAGGAACATGTGCGCTGTCCACGTGCCGACACCTTTGACTTGAGTTAAGTGTTGGATTACTTCTTCATCGGATAATTCATGCAGATTGCCGAAGTTGAGTTCGCCACGGGCCGTTCGTTCCGCCATGTCACGCAAATAGGACGATTTCTGCTTGGAGAGACCTACGGATCGCATCTGCGGTTCAGTTAGTTTCAAGATCCCCGCCGGGGTGACAGGGGCGCCTGTGAGCGCGGTGAACCGATCGAAAATGGTCTCGGCGGCCCTGCCATTCAACTGCTGGTAGACGATGGACTCGGCCAGACTGTGAAATACCGGCAACCCGTACTCGATGCGGCAGGGGCCGACACGCGCAATGATGGCCCGCAGAATGGGGTCAGCCTTGCTCAAATGATTGATGGCTTTGCGCATGCATATCTGACGGGAAACGACAATTCAGGATAGCAAACTCGTCGAGGTCGCTGCTCTCCGGTGCCGCAACAAGACTTCCGCTGTAGGGGAGAAAAAGCGCCACCCTACCGATTACGCCTGATTTTCAAGGGCCGCGATCTCCGCATATTTTCTAACCTGCCTGCAAGAACTTATGTAAAAGGAGGCCTTTGTTACTCCCATGCGAATTGCTTTTTTGATTGTAACGACTGCCATTTTGGCGACTACTCTCTCGGCCCAGACTTTCACCGTACTGCACAACTTCGAATTGACCGACGGACAAAACCCTCAGGGCATGTTGATAAACGATTCCGCAGGAAGACTTTACGGGACGACCCGGTTCGGTGGGGATGTGACCAACGAAAGTGAAGGAAGTGGAGTGATATTTCAGCTCGCAAATAGTGGCAGCGGCTGGCGTGAATCAGTGCTGTACAAATTCAGCGATGGAGCAGATGGCGCCGATCCAGAAGACGGGCTGATTGCCGGGCCCGGAGGAAACGGATATGGATCTGCCCTCTTTGGCGGAAGTTTTACCCCGGACAATTGCAACCTGGACGGAGGATGCGGAACGGTCTATCAGATGGGGCGCAATGGAAAGTTCTCCGTCGTCTATAGCTTTACTTGCGCCCCCGACGGGCAGCATCCGTTTTCTTCATTGCTCGCCGGCGCAAACGGTTCGCTTTACGGGACCACCGAGTACGGCGGCAATCTCGCTTGCGCTTTCAATTCCTTCGGTTGTGGCACTGTCTATCAGGTGAATACGAACGGTGCTGAACAAGTCATCTATAGCTTTCTGGGGCCTGATAACAATTCCGATGGTGCCAATCCGTTTTCTTCCGTGGTCAAGGATCTCGCGGGCAATCTCTATGGAAGCACCGTGTTCGGCGGGACAATCAACAACAACAACTGTGAACCGGATGCTGGCTGCGGAACCATCTTTGAGTTGAGTCCAAACAATGATGGCAGCTGGACAGAAACCGTTCTTTACCGCTTTCAAGGGGGCGCTGACGGGGATTCTCCCGCGGTGAGTTTCTTCAACGATGCCGATGGCAGCATCTACGGCTCCACGCCCGACGGGGGAAATCTTTCTGCCTGCGGTGGTAGTGGGTGCGGCACAATCTTCAAACTCACGAACACAAACGGCCAGTGGACCAAAACCACCCTGTACGCGTTTAGCGGACCCGACGGCGATGGCCCCATCAGTCCTCTCACACGCGACACTGCCGGTAACCTTTACGGTGCGACCGCGTATGGTGGCAACCTGAACTGCACTTACTACGAGCCTGGTTGTGGAGTTGTCTTCAAGGTTGATCCCAAGGGAAAAGAAACAGTACTTCACGAATTTTCCGGCACTGACGGATTGTTCCCAGGAGGGGGAGTATTGGTGTATGGAAACGCCCTATACGGAACAACCATGGAGGGTGGTGACATTGCAAACTGCAGCTTGACCGAGTACTACATCGGCTGTGGTGTAGTGTACGAAATCAGCAGGTAAGGCCTCATTTTTCTATCTTCGACACTCAGGTAATACTGGCCTCCGTATAGGTTCCGTAAACGTCGCGCAGTGCCTCGCAAATCTCACCGACAGTCGCGTAGGCTCGCACGGCGGCCACGATGTAGGGCATCGTATTGGCCGGTGAGATTGTGTCCTTTGACCCAGCGTTTGGCTCTAAAGCCGCGGCTCGTTTAAGGTCATTCAAACAACGGCGTACGTCTTCGTTGGACCGTCGCTCTCGCAGCGCCTTGAGTTTCGCTGATTGTCCCTGTGCCACGCTTTCGTCGATATAAAGGATGTTGGGCGATTCCTCCGCGATGACAAACTCGTTAGCACCCACGATGATTTTTTCCTTGGCCTCGACTGCTCGCTGATTCTGATATGCTGCCTCGGCAATTTCTTTCTGTGGATAACCACGTTCTATCGCATTTACCATCCCGCCCATCGCGTCCAGTTTGCCGAAATAATCTAACGCGCCCTTTTCCATTTCCAGGGTCAAGGCCTCAAGGAAATATGACCCACCCAGGGGGTCGACAGTATTCACCACTCCCGACTCATAAGCAACGATTTGCTGAGTGCGTAGAGCGATGCGTGCAGCTTCTTCGGTGGGAAGAGCCAACGCCTCGTCATAGCCATCGACGTGCAGCGACTGGGTGCCTCCCAAGACCGCAGCCAGGGCTTGCAGCGCCGCGCGCGCTATGTTGTTCAACGGTTGCTGCGCAGTCAGCGAAACTCCCGCTGTCTGGGTGTGGAATCGCAGCAGCCACGAGCGCTGGTTCCTGGCCTTGAAGCGGTCCTTCATCACCCGGCACCAGATCTTGCGCGCCGCCCGGTACTTGGCGATCTCTTCGAAGAAATCGTTGTGCGCATTGAAGAAGAAACTCAAGCGGGGACCGAACTCATCGACATCCAGGCCGCGTCGCCGTGCCCATTCCACGTACTCGACGCCGTCGTAAAGTGTGAATGCCAGCTCCTGAAGCGCAGTAGAGCCAGCTTCGCGAATGTGGTAACCGCTGATGGAAATCGTATTGAAGCGAGGCGTAAACCTGGATCCGAACTCAAACGTATCTACCACCAGTCGCATCGAGGGCGCAGGCGGGTAGATATATTCCTTCTGCGCGATGTATTCCTTAAGAATGTCATTCTGGATGGTGCCGGAAATCTTCTTCCAGTCGGCCCCCTGCTTCTCGGCTACCACCAGATACATGGCCCACAACACAGAGGCGGGAGAATTGATGGTCATGGAGACTGTGGTTTTTTCGAGGTCGATTCCGTCGAACAGGATTTCCATGTCCTCCAGCGAATCAATCGCCACGCCGCATTTCCCAACTTCTCCCTCACTAGCCGGATGGTCCGAGTCGTACCCCATGAGTGTCGGCAGATCGAACGCAACCGACAATCCACCACCGCCATGCTCAAGAAGATACTTGTACCGCTGGTTGGTTTCCTCAGGTGAAGCGAAGCCGGAAAACTGCCGCATGGTAAAAAGCTTGCCGCGATACCCAGTGGCGTGGATGCCGCGCGTAAACGGAATCTCTCCGGGATGGCCGAGGTACTGATCGTAGTTCCAATCTTCGGGCAAGTCAGCCTGTGTATAAAGGCGGCGGATGGGGACGCCGGAGATCGTCGTAAAGCGGGCGTTCCCGTTCTCATCCAGATTGCCGCCGGTCGCGGCACCTATCGGTCTCTCGGGAGTCTTCTCCAAGGTTGGGCCCAGGGTTTTTTCCGCCCAATCCTTCTCGCTTGCCGAGGGATGGCGTCCCTCAAAAACATCGCTGATAGGACTTTCCGCGACTCGTGGTTTTTTGTCAGGCATGCGCATCCATCCAGATTAGATGATATGAGGAGTTCGGGTGCGGAGCAAGGTGGGCGACCTGGCAAAACACGTTCTACGAGGCTTTGGTAGAAACCTTGCTTGCCACGTCTGCCTTGGGTTTGTCAGCTAATTCCCATGCTTTGGCGTACTTCCAGGAGACGTATACCGAGTGATAGAGGTGCAGCAGAAGGCCCTCGCGGCCGTCAAGAAATCCCAGTCGAATGAAATAGTTGTACATAAACGTCAGAGCCGGACGTACGACGATGTTGGCCACGCTGAAGCCGCGGTGACCTTTCGCCAGCGCCAGCTTGGCGCCCAGAGAAGAGTAGCTGTTCATGTGCTCAAGGTAATAAGACAGTGTGGGATACGCGCAATGTATCAGAGGATTCTTGAATCGGCCGACCGCGCGACCAGCTTTTAATTCGTAACGATCGTGGGGATCGTGGCCCGTCGAATATCCTTCTCCTCGACGGAAGAGCCGCAGCTTTGGATCCGGGTAGAAGCCTCCAAAGCGAATCCAGCGCCCCAGAAACAGGTTCTTGCGTGGTATCCAATAACCATTTAGTGCGTTGGGATCGGCAATCGCAATCCGAATTTCGTTTGCCAGGCCGGGAGAGACTTCTTCGTCGGCGTCAAGCGCAAGTACCCAAGTTTGTGTGCAAAGCTCAAGCGCATAGTTCTTCTGAGCAACGTGGCCTCGCCAAGGCTCGATGACCACGTTGACCCCGTACTGCTGGGCAATCTCACGAGTGCGGTCGGTTGATCCTGAATCCACCAGGACGATCTCATCGGCCCATCGCACACTTTCCAAAGTGCGACCGATATTGGCTTCCTCATTTAGGGCAACGATGGCAACTGACAGTCCCATAGGCCGAACCGTGCAGAAAGTTAATCGTACTGCCGGACGTGTATTCTCTCACAGCAGGACGGCCAGGACCGATAAGTGACGAAAGCGGACGCAGCGAAGCGCAGTTCTCACATCCCCAGATTCAATCGCGATGCAAGAACTGCGCTGCACGTCTTCGTCTACTGAGGTTGCTGAGACGGAGGCATCACCGATTGCGGATTATCGCGCACCGCCACATACGGTACGTTAGGCATTTGTGTGACCTGTCCGCGTTCGGCATCGGCCATGATGATTCCCGCATGATCGAGCAGCAAACCGGTGGCGCGGTCCATCTCGACCTGCGATTTTTCGTAAGCGGCCTTCGCCGAAACCAGATTGGATTCTGCGGCAGTCAGCGAGGACTCGTCTTGAAGCACGGCCGTTGAAGTGCCCACGCCGACGGCCAGCTTCTTCTGATCGGCGTCCAGCGTCTGCAGCTGAAAATCAACCGCGGCCTGGGCCGCGTCCACGCTTGCCCGGTTCTGCTGGGTGTCGAACTGGGCATTCCGCACTTCAATGCGAACCTGATTTTCAAGCTGCTGCAAGCGCACCTGCGCCTGCCGGTATTCCAACTGGGCGCGTACGTCGTCGGCCTGTGCGACGCGGTTACGCAGCGGGACATTGAGCGTTAAGCCAAGTCCTTTGTCGGGTGCTGCAGAGGTTACAAGCTGATCCAGTGTGCTGCCATAGCCAACGGGCCCCCCGTTGCTGAATGGTGGCGCGGCTGTCACGGGAGAGAAACATTTCGCAAACGTAGAGGTTAGACAGCCTGGAGGAAGAATGGCTGGGCTTACATTTCCGCCAATTCCCGAGCCGCCGTAATAGGCATACAGGCTCAGCGTGGGCAGCATCGCGTTGCGCACCGCTTTATTGTTGATCTCGCGGCTGCTTAAATCGATCCGCGATTCGCTCAACTCGGCGCGATGTGCCAAGGCGTCGGTGATCAAATTCTGAGTCGGTACCGCTGGTTCCTGCGGGGGCAGTTGCATGATGGACGTGGGGATCACTTCAGCACCAGCCAGCGTCGGATCTTCAAGGTTGCGGCTGAGCGCGTTTTTCATCAGTAATTCCTGCAACTCCAGATTGGTTTGCGCGAGAATCACGTTCTGTTGATTGGTAGAAACGACACTCTGTGCGCTGACCACCTGAATTGGGGGCATGGTCCCGAACTGCACTTGCTTCTTGTTGTCTTCAAGTGTTCTTTGCGCGAAAGCCAGCGCATCCTGTTGCACTCTCACGTTTTCGTAGGCAAAAACCAGGTTCCAATAAAGGTTCTCGACCTGATCGACCGTGGTAATGATTTGCAAGCGGAAGGCAACATCAGAGATTTCGCGGTTGTTCTTGGCAATCCGGATAAAACGGGTGTTCGGAAGGAAGCCGAAACCCTGCAACAACTCCTGAGTAACTCTGACCTGGAAATTGGACGCGAGGCTCGGAGTGTAGGAACTGGTGGGATTGCTGGTGGTGATGTGGGAGTTGTTGAACCCCACGGATAGATTCGTCCCCCAGTGAAAGCCTTGCAGGTAAGAGAAATTGGCAGTGGCAGTGTTCGCATTCACTACCGGGACGGGAGTGAAAACACTGGTTGACTCGGCGTAGTCGCGGTCCATCTGAAGCGTGCCGGTGAGGGTGGGGTCGAAACTGGTGATAGGGGCGCCGATCCCCAAGGTCGAACTCACCAAACCGTTGGTGCCGGTGCCCACTCCACCCGCCGCCACGCTGGTACCACCCGTGCCCGAGCCGACGGTTCCACTTAGGCCGCCGGTTCCGCCGCCGGGAGTATTCTGCACGATGCCAGTATTCACGCCCAGAATATTGGCTCCACCTTTGGCCCTCAGAATGTCTGTGTCGGCAATATTCAGGTTGTAACGTGCCAGCACGATGTCGAGATTGTTTTCCAGACTGAGCGCAATGGCATCGTTAATCGACAGCATGATCTTGCCGTCGTGCAGCAACTGGTCGACGCGCGAAGTATTGCTCAGGTTCGGTGGTGGCACCACTGCTGATTTGTAAGATGCAAGCACGTTGGGGAACGCGGAATGCGGCTTGCTGTAGTCCTTCACAATGTCTGGTTGTGCAAGTGCCTGTACAGTGACGGGCTGTGGCGCCGGCGCCTGTGGCAGCGCTGGCTCGCTCGCTTGCGGGGCCGTCTGCGGTGCGGCTTGGGTCTGCGCCCGACCGCTGACTACCAGGGTTCCAGTCAGAATAATGGCGGCAAAATGCCGGAGGAAAAGATCGAAACGGGCAAGAAACATTGTGTCTCTCCTTGTGATACTTGCTGCTAAAAACCTGTGAACTTGTTTTGGATGCAAACTATCCGAGAACCATCCGAAATTTCAAGCTTGCTTTAGACTAACTCCTGGCTGCGGCGCATAAGAGCGGGAATTGTAAAGATTTATAAACCAGGATAGAGCTTCTAACTGGAGGAACCGCAACTCGAGAAATCACCCGGGAAAGATAAAAGCAGCTCTCATCATGTGAGAGCTGCCATGGTCTATTGCAACAAAATTAGCGAGCTTACGGCTGAGCGGGAGGCATCACCGACTGCGGATGTTCGCGCGGCGCCACATACGGCACATTCGGCGCATGCGTGACTTGTCCGCGTTCAGCATCGGCCATGATGATTCCGGCGTGTTCCAGTAGCAGACCGGTGGCGCGGTCCAATTCCAGCCGCGATTTCTCGTACGATGCCATCGCCGATACCAACGTGGATTCGGCCGTCGCCAGGGCCGATTCGTTTTGCAGCACCAGCGTGCTGGTGGAGGCCCCCAGTTTGAATTTCTTTTGTTCAGCATCCAGAGATTCGTGTCCCAACCTCACGGCGGCCTGGGCTGACTCAACGCTGGCTCGGTTCTGTTGCACCGCGAACTGCGCGTTGCGGACTTCGATGCGAATCTGATTCTCAATCTGTTGCAAACGCATCTGCGCCTGCCGATATTCCAATTCGGAGCGGATCTGCTGGGACTGAGCTGCGCGGTTGCGTATCGGGATATTCAAGGACAAACCCACACCCTTGTCCGGAGCCGCGGAATCCACCAACTGGTTCAAGGCGGTACCGTATCCGACAGTCGGGGCCACGGGAATGGGTGTGGTATTGCCGAGAGCGGGGTTAGAGCCAGCGCAAAATCCCTCCGCTTGTGCATCTGTGCTCTGGTTTGCGCACAGATTCGCCGGATTCTGCGAGCCGGCCAAACCCGAACCTCCATAGTAGGCAAATAGATCAAGTGTGGGCAGCAAAGCACTGCGGACGGCCTTATTGCTGAGTTCGGTGCTCGTCAAGTTAATGCGCGCTTCCGCCAGTTCTGCGCGATGGCTGAGTGCGGTATTGACCAGGTCTTGCGTGGGCTGAATGTCCTCTTGAGCAGGCAAGTTCACCGTGGAAGTTGGAATTACCTCCGCATCCGCCAGCCGCGGATCGACCAAAGTCCGGCTCAACGCGTTCTTCATCAATAACTGCTGCAATTGAAGGTTGGTTTCAGCGAGGGTGAGGGCCTGCTGGTCGGTCGCTACCGTGCTTTGCGCGCGTACTACCTCGATCGGAGCCAGGCTGCCGATTTGCACCTGCTTCTGGTTGTCCGACAGCGTCTTCTTCGCAAAGGCGATCGATTCTTGCTGCACTCTCACGTTTTCGTACGCGAATACCAAGTCCCAGTACATGCCCTCAATCTGATCCACCGTAGTGATGACTTGCAAACGAAAGGCAACATCAGTGATCTCGCGATTGTTTTTGGCAATACGAATGAACCGATTGTTGGCCGCGAAGCCAAAGCCCTGTAGCAGGTGCTGGGTGAGTTTGAACTGGAAGCCTGAGTTAACCAGCGGGCTCAGAGTCGTGAACGGGCTGTTGGTACTGACACGGCTGTTATTAAAGCCGACGGACATGTTGGTACCAGACTGGAAGCCCTGGGTGTAAGCGAAATTGTAAGTTTGCGTGTTTTGCGCGAGCACAGGCACGCCAGTAAACGCACTGCTGGCGAGTTGATTGAAGTGATCCCATTGCAGCGTGCCGGTGATGATAGGGTCGAAGCTAGGAAGGTTCGGTCCGAGACCCAGGGTCGAGACGACGAGGCCGCCGGCGCCGGTACCCGCGCCTCCCGCTCCGACGCTGGTCCCGCCGGTGCCGGAACCGACTTGTCCGCCCAGTCCCCCTACGCCACCTCCGGGAGTGTTCTGTACCACGCCAGCGTTCACGCCGAGAATGGATGCGCCGGACTTGGCACGCATTACATCGGTATCGGCGATGTTAAGGTTATAACGCGCAATTCCGATGTCGAGGTTGTTCTCCAAAGCCAGCGCGACAGCGTCGTCGATTGAGATCATGAGCTTGCCGTCTTGCATAAGCTGGTCAATGCGTGCCGTGTTGCTCAGGTTCGGGGCCGCAACCGTGCGCGACATGTAAGGCGCAATGGGATTGGGGAAGTGCGAAGCCGGTTTGGAATAGTCCCTCACCACAAACCCTTGCGTGGAAGCTCGTTGAGCCGTTTGGGGTGCCGGAGGCAGAGTTTGGGCCGCGTCCTGCGCGACACCGACTATCGATAATGCGCCAACCAGCAATACCGCCGCCGTTAGCCGGTTCATTGAATTCAAACGTGGCAAAGACATTCGTTTTATCTCCATACTAGAAAAGCTGTTCGTAAAGATGACAGTGCCGTCCCCGAGATCAACATTTATTACGCGCAAAGCGCGCCCCAAGTTTCAATTTTTCCTGCCCCGGGTGAACTGCGCATTGCTATGAAGCCGCCGACGGAATGCAATAGTATAGCTGACAGGGTGCGATTCATCGCTTCCCAACCCGCGCAACGGCGTGAAACCGCAGGGACTTGCATCATCGACCAGCGGAAGCGCGGAGAAAACCAACCGCTCCTCATGCGCAATTTCAAAATCGTTCTCGCTTATGACGGCTCCGACTTTGCAGGTTGGCAGGTGCAGCCTGATTCCGCCACCGTCCAGGGCACACTAGCCTCGGCTATTGGACGAGTCACCGGCGAAAAGGTCTTGCCACAAGGTTCAGGGCGGACCGACGCGGGCGTCCACGCTCTCGCCCAGGTAGCTACATGCGCCCTCGAATCGTCGATTCCTGCGGAGAATCTGCTGAAAGCCCTGAATGACCTGCTGCCCCCCTCCATTCGCGTGTTTGAGGTGGGTGAGGTACCGCTCGACTTTCATGCACGCAAGTCGGCCCGGGCGAAGACTTACCGCTTCCGTATCTTCCGTGGTGCCATTTGTCCGCCCTTTCTGGCTCGCTATGTGTGGCACCATCCTTATCCTCTGGACGAGAATGCGATGCAGCAAGCCGCTACTCTGGTGATTGGCGAACATGACTTCACGTCATTTGCGGCGGTGGATCCCGAGCGAGGAAAAAGAGAAGATGGTGTTTCCAATGTGCGCCTGATTTCCGCGTCGAGTTGGGAGCGCGAAGATGAAGAATTGGTTTATACCGTCCGAGGCAACGGCTTTTTGCACCACATGGTGCGCAACCTGGTGGGGACTTTCATTCTGGTGGGGAAGGGAAACCTGCTGCCGGAAGACATAACCAACATTATAGAGGCCAAGGACCGATCCCTGGCAGGCGCCACTGTGCCAGCCCACGGGTTGTACCTGGTCAGCGTGGAGTATTGACGCCGTAGCACGCGCGCATTCTCCCGCGTAAACTTGCCAGACAGATGACCACCGATGCACCAATAGCGATTCGGAAGATCACGTCGGTCAATCCGGCGACGAGTGAAGTCCTGCGCGAATTCGAGCCTGCGACCGAAGCCGAAATAAACACCGCTGTGAATCGCGCTCATGCCGCTCAGCCGGGCTGGTACAGACTGGGAGTGCGGCATCGAATTGGCGTTCTCGACAAATTTCGTTGGCTCCTTCACGAGAAGAAATCGGAGATCGCGCGGCTGATCACGAGCGAGAACGGCAAACCCCAGGTTGAAGCTCTGATCACCGAAGTCCTGGTGGTGCTCGATGCCGCCCGTTTCTACTCGGAAAATTCCTACACTATCCTGCGCGACCAAACTGTTCCACATCGCAACCTCGCGATGAAAACCAAGTCCGGCCGGCTCATCCGCGAGCCTCATGGGCTAGTCGGCATTATTTCTCCATGGAACTATCCGTTCTCTATCCCTGCGACGGAGACTCTAGCCGCGTTGGTCGCAGGCAATGCGGTCATTTTGAAACCGTCGGAATACACATCCTCGATCGCGCTCGAGCTGGCCGCGTTGCTCTGGGGAGCGGGCGTGCCCAAGCATGTTTTTCAGGTGGTCATTGGCGATGGCAGCACAGGTTCGGCGTTAGTGAGCGCAGACATCGACAAGTTGGTCTTCACCGGAAGTGTGGTCACCGGCAAGCGCATCGCTCAAGCCGCGGCTGCTCGCCTGCTGCCAGTTGTGCTGGAGCTGGGCGGCAAAGATCCCATGCTGGTGCTCGACGGTGCCGATATCGATGTGGCTTCGAGCGGCGCGGTTTGGGGAGCGTTCATGAATGCGGGCCAGGCTTGCCTGTCGGTCGAGCGTTGCTACGTGCATCGCAGTGTGTATCAGCCATTCTCTGAGGCGTGCGCACGCAAAGCCGCGCAGTTACGGATTGGCAACGGAATGGATCCAGAAACCGACGTCGGCCCTCTAATCCACGAGCGCCAACTGCGCAACGTGGAAGCCCATGTCGAAGATGCCCGGCTCCACGGAGCGAAGGTGCTAACCGGCGGCGCACGGCGGCGAGACCTCGGCCCGAATTTCCATGCGCCCACTGTACTCGCCGATGTCACTCACGAGATGCGCATCATGCGCGAGGAGACCTTCGGGCCGGTGCTTCCCCTTATGCCGTTTGACACGGATGATGAAGCCGTACGCTTGGCCAACGATTCCGACTATGGTCTTAGTGCCAGCGTATGGACGCGAAATCGCGCCCGCGGCGAATCTTTGGCGCGGCGCATCCACGCCGGCACGGTGATGGTCAACGATGCGGTATCCTGTTTCGGCGTCAGCGAAGCTCCGCACGGCGGAATCAAGGCAAGCGGCATCGGCCGGACTCATGGAATCTTCGGGCTCGAGGAGATGGTACGCATCAAGTATCTCGACTCCGACCGGCTGCCCGGTATGAAAAAAGTTTGGTGGTACGGATATGGCAAATCCTTTACACGACAGATAGAAGGCTTCGTCGATCTGATGTTCGCCAGGAGTTGGAGCAAACGATTGCGAGGTGCGCTGCGTTCCGCCGGCATACTCGCACGGAAGGATAAGATCTAAACATGAGCACTACGGATCCCAAACGCGAATTGCTGCGCCATACTCTCGCGACGTTGGCCTATCGTGGGGCGAAAACTGTTCGCGATGCACCGTCCACGTTTGCCGATTTCACCGGCGCGGGACGAACCCCTGCGCAAATCCTGGCTCACCTTGGCGATCTTCTGGATTGGGCGCTCTCCATGTCGGACGGAAGCCGGAAATGGAACGACTCGAAACCTCTGCCGTGGAATCAGGAGGTCGAGCGATTCTTTGCCGCGCTGAAAAAGTTTGATGACTATGTTGCCTCGGCGGAGCCTATGCAGGCGCCGGTCGAGAAGCTTTTTCAGGGTCCAGTGGCGGATGCGCTGACTCACGTCGGTCAGTTGGCCATGATGCGGCGACTGGCGGGTGCTCCGATACCGGGCGAAAATTATTACGCCGCTGCCATTGAGGTCGGCCGCTTGAGTGCGGATCAGGTTCCGCCCAAGCACTCCTTTTGAGTGTCTTAGTGGCATCCCGCAAAAGGCTTCGCGTAAAATAAGTAGCTGGTCGAATCGAACGATGTGCCGGTTTCACGAGGATAAACTGTGGCCACTAGCGGAACTGTATCCACCGAAGTAGCGCAACTCCCCAAGCATAAAGTCAAGATCAAGAAGCCGGGGCAGCGCGCCTGCAATGAGAAAGATGCGAAGGGCAAGTTCTGTGGCGGCCATCTTAAGCGCTGGTTCTATTCCGAAGACGTACAGGAGCAAGCTTGCGGCGACGCTGAAAAGGCTTGGGGGAAAGACGCCGAGGTCTACCGTTGCGAGCATTGCAAGACCCTGTATTTGCCCAGCCCCGATGAGTCGAGCATCAACGTTGCCGGCCCCGGGCAGACGTCGATATTCGGCCTGACGATTCCCGGCAAAGAGCGGTGAAATCCTCCGAACTCATCCACGACTGGAATCTCACCGATTCTCCGTCACTGCGGCCTGCAGGGCCAGTTCTGCTAAACGACGAGACCCTGCGCGACGGCCTACAGTCACCTTCGGTGCACGATCCATCGATCGCAGAGAAGCTGGCTATCCTTCACCTTATGGAGGCGCTGGGAATCAATTCTCTCGATCTCGGTCTGCCTGGCGC
>Ga0210398_10004137_pt1 | contig 13706 bp, 10 predicted proteins | sample IncBWC4OmetaG_FD_161047 | JGI IMG/M metagenome (GOLD analysis project Ga0210398, IMG submission 161047) | Forest soil microbial communities from Barre Woods Harvard Forest LTER site, Petersham, Massachusetts, United States - Inc-BW-C-4-O | ecosystem: Environmental > Terrestrial > Soil >... | reverse complement strand
CCCGTAACTCTCGCCCGCCAAGAATTTTGGCGACGACCACCGCTTGTTGCGCGTCGCGTAAAGCCTGATGAAATCACCTACGGACTGCACGTCTTCCTGGACGCCATGGAACTGGCTCGCCGATTCACCGGGCGCGGGCCGGCTGTACCCCGTAGATACGGGATCGATGAAGACCATGTCCGTAACATCCAGAAGCGACGACTCGTTATCCACCAGCTTGTAAGGCGGCGGCAGCAGCGCGCCTGCGTCGCCCATCTCCACGCGCCGCGGACCAAACGCTCCCAGGTGCAACCACACCGAAGCCGAACCCGGCCCGCCATTAAACGTAAACATGATGGGCCGTTCGGCCAGGTTGGTTATATCGTCTCGGGTGTAGGCCATGTAGAACACACTGGCCTTCGGCGTTCCGTCCTCGGCCTTCATCACCAGGATCCCCGCCTTGGCCGTGTACTTGATCTCCTGCCCAGCGATGCGCGCCGAGTGTTTCGTCTCGACCACTTTGTCTTCCGGTGGAGCGGGCGCTTTCTTCTCAGCTTCTTTGGCCGGCTCGGGAGCCTTCTCGCCCGGTTTTTGCGCCGGTGGCACGGCCGGCGCCGCCGGTGCCGTTTGCTGGGCGAACGTAAGCGAAGTGCCGAGAACAATCAGTGCCGCGCAGTGCAATCCCAGTATGCGAAATTTCATCGGCGATACGCTCCTCTTCATGGACCGGAGGAAATGGCCAAACAGCCCGCGGCATGGTATGCGAGTGCCGTAGCTTCGTCAATCCGCGCACGCCCCGCCACCCATCCGCATGGTTTTCGAATTTCGCTTGTACGAGGCGGGCGTCTCTATAGAATGCTCGCACGACGTCCATCTTTGCCTCGAGGAGCATTCATGCGCCCAGCCCGTCCACGGCTAACCGTGTACCTGAGCACCGTCGCACTTGCGCTGTTAACAACTGTCGCCGGTGGGCAGCAAGAAGAAGACCTGCCACATTCAAAAACGCTTCCCGAACTGCAAAAAGCGATGAAGGATGTTCTCGACAAAGCGCACCTGCCGGGTGCCGGCGTCGCGCTCGTCTCGAACGGCGCACTGCTGTGGTGCGGCGGATTCGGAAAAGCGGACCTCGGCTCCGGACGCGATGTCACGTGTGAAACGGAATTTCGCGTCGGCTCGATCAGCAAATCCTTTGTCGCGCTCGCGCTTTTAAAGCTCCAGGAAGAAGGAAAAATCAATCTCGAGGCGCGCTTAGAGGATGTTGCTCCGGAAGTCCCTTTCAAAAACCGCTGGGAGTCCAGCAATCCCGTGCGCATCGTCAATCTGCTCGAACACACCGCGGGATTCGACGACATGCAAGCCTCCGAAATCTATAATTTCAAGGACCCCTATGATTTTCCACTTCTCGAGGTCTTCAAGCGCTTCGAGGAACCGCAAAAGGTTCGCTGGCCTCCCAGCACCCGGATGTCTTATTCGAATCCGGGCTTCGGCATCGCGGGCTATCTCATCGAGAAAGTCTCCGGCAGGCCTTATGATCAATACATTCGCGACACGATTCTTCGTCCGCTGGGCATGGCCAATGCCGACTTCCCGTTCACCGATCGGAACAAGCCTCTGCTGGCCACCGCTTACGATCGAGATCCACCCCGCGCCCTCGGCTATCCGTACATCTATCTGCGTCCCGCGGGTGATCTGAAGGCTTCGCCCGGCGAACTCGCCAAGCTCGTGGAATTCCTCCTACGCCGCGGGAAAGCGACCGATGCGCAAATCCTGAAGCCGGAGTCCATCATCCGCATGGAATCCGTCGAGTCGACGCTCGCCGCGAAAAACGGACTGCGCCTCGGCTACGGCCTCGCGAACTACACGGAAGTCGAAGGAGGTGTCGTCACTCACGGCCACGATGGCGGGATCGATGGATTCATCTCCTCGTATCGCTACATGCCGGAACAGAATTGGGGCTATGTCGTGCTGCTTAACAGCACGCAGTCGTTCCAGGCGCTGCTCGACCTGAACAAGCTGGCTATCGATTTCCTGTCGAAAGACTTTCCGAAGACCCAGCAGCCCGCGGTTTCTGTTCCGGCCGCCGATGTAGAGCAATTTGCGGGCTACTACGCCCCGCGCGCGCCGCGGTCACAGCTTTTGTCGTTCATCGAGGATCTGTCGGAAGGCGTACGCATCCGCGTCATCCATGGACAGCTCACGCGCTCCAGCCTTTTCGGCAAGCCTCAAGCTCTTTTCTGCGTAGGCAAGAATTTCTTTCGCGGCGAAAAAGAGCCCGAAGCTACTTCGGTTTTTGTCACCGATAGCGCCGGCCACATGGTGCTTTCCGACCAGGGCATGGAGGGGTTTTCCTACGGCGAGCGCACCACCATTGCCTGGACTTATGCGCGAATCGTGCTGCTCGTCCTTTGTGTGGTGCTGATGGCCACTTCCCTGCTCTTCGCGATCGTCTGGATTCTGAGGAAACTGTTTGGAGGCATGAAAGACGTGGAACACTTGGCGGTGCGGGCCATTCCCTTTCTGGCGACGCTATCTTTTGCGGCGCTGGTTTTTTGCTTCACGAAGCTGGGTGGCGCGGATACCGGAAAGTTCACCCTGTGGACGGCGGGTATTTTCGTCCTTTCGATGTTATTTCCGCTGCTCTCGCTCTCCGGTCTCTGGCTCTCGGTTCGCGTTAGGAAAAGCGAGATTCATGGCGGCACGCGGGTTCACTCGCTGCTCGTGGCCCTGGCCTGCTGCGTCGTCACCATTTTCATTGCCTGCTGGCACATCGTCGGCTTGCGCCTCTGGGCGCCGTGATCGGCCATTCCGGGAACCGGGCTATTCCGTACATCCGTAAAATCTGTTTGCCGAATCGAGAATGCGCTGAAGCGTGTCATGCGGACGCTTTTCCTCCGAAGGCAGAATGTCCCAACCAGTGAAGACCGCGACGATGTCATACTCCGGCAAGATCATCAGTTGCTGGCCGCCGAACCCCCGCGCGAACCAGGTGATGTCCTCAGGCGAACTGCCGATCGGTTCGAGCCACCATTGATAACCGTATTTCCACTCGCCTCCGGGGACAGCGACATGCGGAGCCACGGAGTCCTTGATCCACGCAGAAGAAACGACGTCCTTTCCTTCCCACATGCCGCCTTTCAGAAAGAGCTGGCCAATTTTGGCGAGATCGTGCGCGGAGAGGTACAGCCCGCCCTCCGTGTCGGGAAGGCCGGTCGGCGAATGTTTCCAATAGTAGCGCATGTCCAGCGGCTTGAAGAGATGCTCCGCGGCGTATTCGTCGATGTTCTTGCCGGTGACTTTCTTGAAGATTTGCGCCAGAAGTATCGTCGCGCCGCTGTTATACACGAACGCTTTGCCGGGCTCTTCCGCCATCGGCTGGTCGAGCACGTACTGCGCCCAGTCATGGCTCGCTTCCATGATGTCGGCGGAGTTTTTCGGGTCGTCATAGGCCAGATCTTCGTGCCACTCGAAACCCGCGGTCATGGTCAGCAGGTGGCGCAGGGTGATGCGTTTTTTGCGGTCGTCGAGGTTTAGGATTTTGTGGCCGCCCAGGAATTGCAGGATGGGGGCGTCCAGACTGGCCGTAAATTCATTCCGCATTCTTGCGATTCCGAGGGTGATGGAAGTAACCGTTTTGGACACCGATTGCATCGTGTGCATGTCGCTGCCGCGGTAAAACGGATGAAATTCCGTACTGAAGTAATTGTACGGGCCGTGCAGGTCGTGATTCAGCGGTCCTTCTTTTTTGGCGCGCTCCCCGTACACTTGGCCGTAGTCGTGTGCGTAGGTCTTGTCGTAGACGTTCGTGCCGCAGCGCAGCACGAGCATGCTGTCCACCAGCCCGTACTTCCCGCTGGCCAGATCGGCGTCCAGGGCAGCGAGTCTGGCCGGATCGATCCCAAACTCTTTGGGAGCTGCCTTCGGCCAATCTTTCGTCACTACTTGAGCTTGCGCAAGGGCGCCGAGGCACGCCCCGCTTTCTAGGAATAGACCGAGCGCTGCCGCGGCGATTTTTCTCCGAAGCCTTTTCTCGTTCGAAAAATGCACGCCACTTTTCTTCATCGCTTCTCCAGTTCGTTCCTATCCTCTAGCGAAGTGAATCGCAATAGCGGGTAGAGATCGCGGAATATCTTTAGAATCTCTCGTGGAAAAGTGGATCGCGACGCGTCCCTGGTTTTCAGTTTCCGCCGCACGATCCACGCTCGAATTCTCTTCCAATCGTCGGGGGCTAGAGGCCAGCCGTCGTGCTGCGTCCACTCGCCTTTTTCCGTGGTGTACCAGTAGCTCTCATAGCGCCGACGGAGGCGCCGCTGTTGCCCTCGAACCCACTTAGGCTCTCGAGCTGCCCGGGTCTCCCCGATTTGAGCCAGTGCCGATTCTTTGCGCTTCCCTCCGGAATAAATGCGGAAGCCGGCGGTCACAGTATCGGCGGAAATTCCCGTGTACAGCTGACCGGTTTCACCTTGGCCTTGAAACGGCGGAGAGAATTTCAAATACATCTGTGCGTGATAGGGAGTCTTGTTTTTCGCAAATCGAATATCGCGGTTGATGCGCGAGAAATTTGTGCCACTGCGCCCGCTGGTGTCGAATCGCGAATCGAGTTCGAGGATCGCTGGGCTGACTTCTTCGAGCAGGCGGCGGAAAGGTCGTACAACAAATTGTTGATAGCGTTCGCGGTGGGCGTCCATCCACACTTTGCGGTTGTTGCGCGCCAAATCGCGGAAAAACTGAAACGTCGCGCGCGTGAAAATCGGCTCCTGTTTCGTCATGCGTGGCCCTCGGTAGAGATGGACGGGGACAAGAGTACACGATTCCCATTGGCCGTCAATTGAACTCCTTCCGTGCGGCTGTTGCCTTCGCGGAACGCCAAGCCGCCGCGGGGCGCGAACCTGCGGCGGCGTCGCTAGCAGATTCCACATTGGCACTTGCGGCGGAGTGCGCCGGCCGCTAGCCTTAATTCATGAGTGAATTCACACCTACGGAAAGAACCAGGGTTCGGCGGAAGCCGGACCGCGGCAATTACGACCGCGAAACCATTTACGGCATTCTGGATCAGGCGTTTGTGTGCCACGTCGGGTTCATCGCTGACGGAATGCCCGTTGTCGTGCCGACGAATTATGTACGTGTAGGCGACAAACTTTTTTTGCACGGCTCGACGGCCAGCCGCTTGATGAAGACGCTGGGGAGCGGCGCGCCGTTTTGCCTCAGCGTGACTTTGTTGGATGGGATTGTTTTTTCGCCCACCGCGACGGGGCACTCGGTGAACTATCGATCGGTCGTAGTGATGGGCAAAGCCGAGCCTATCCTGGATCCCGCGGCAAAGCTAGCGGCCATGCGCGACTTCGTGGAGTACGTGCTCGGCGGGCGCTGGGCTGCCGTACGCCCGCCGAGCGAACAGGAGCTGAAAGGGACCATGGTTCTTGCCGTGCCGCTGGTGGAGGTGTCTGCAAAAATACGCACCGGCTTTGCGGTCGACGACGACAAGGAGTACGACGGCACGGCGTGGACCGGAGTCCTGCCGTTCCGGTGGACGCCGGGAGAGCCGATCCGCGACCCGCGCGGTGATCTAACAGTTCCCGTGCCAGAGAACATTCAGCGCTATTCCCGGCCGCAATAGATCGATAACCCTTCCCGTCCGAGCACCTTAGGGACTCGCAAAATTTAGCCTACCTGCATGGAGGGGACCGGCCGCGGGCGCGCTTTCTGGTTTTGGCTCTCTGGGCCAGGGCCGCTCGCGCAGCGCGTAGGGGCCCGAGGGTGAGGAAACACTTGTTGACGGCCAACAGGAGCGTGAGCGCTCCCGTTTTCTCCTGTTGACCGTCAAAAGGAGAGTGTGGCATGTTGCCAAAGCGAAGTGCGAGAGAGGACGGGATAAGTCGGTGCCCAAGGCAAGCTAACCCATGCGCGAATCTTGCCGGGTGTTCTTAGAACGTCTCGCTGGACTCCTCCGCCGCCGCCGTCTCGAAGAGGACTTGGCCCGGGAGGTGCGGTCGCATTTAGAGTTGGCGGTAGAGACGAACCTCGGCCGAGGGATGAGCGCCGAAGAGGCCCAATGCGAGGCACGGCGCAGTTTTGGCGGCTTGGAGCAAACCAAGGAACTCTATCGCGAGCAGAGAGGACTGCCCATGATTGAAACCACAGTTCAGGACCTGCGATTTGGCTTGCGGATGCTCAGGCGCAGTCCGGGCTTTTCGATATTGGCGATTCTGTGTCTGACTTTGGGAATTGGGGCAAATGCCGCAGTGTTCAGTTGGGTGGAGGGGATTTTGTTCCGTCCTTATCCGGCAGTCCGTCACCAGGAGCGATTGCTGGCGCTTGCGGGAACGGCGCGTGGCGAAAGGGGAGCTACCGCGCTATCGTGGCCGGATTTCACGGATTTCGAGAGGAGTGCGACGCTCTTTGACGCTTTTTTTGTGAGCAAAATCACCGGAACCACGCTGAGCATTGGCGACCGCGCCGAGCGCACGATTGGAAGCATTGTGTCGGCGAACTATTTTGACGCCATCGGGGTCCGGCCGGTTCTTGGGCGCGCATTCGAGCCGGGCGAAGATTCCGGGCGGAGCGCGCATCCCGTGACGGTGATCAGTTACCAGCTGTGGCAAGGACGATTCAAGGGCGATCCGCAAATCGTCGGCAAAACGCAGCGGCTCAATGGTGTGGTGCATACGATCGTGGGAGTGGCGCCAGAAGGATTTTACGGGACGTTTGTGGGCTGGGGGATGCAGTTCTGGGTTCCCGCGTCGATGGAGGAAATCTTTGAAGCGGGCGGATACAAACTGGAGGATCGCGGGGCACGGTGGATTGAAGCCTACGTACGGCTGAAGCCCGGTGTGACTCGCCAACAGGCGCAGGATGAAATTTCTTCCGTGGCGAAAAGATTGGAGTCCGACTATCCGGACACCAACCGCGGCCGCGGCGTGATGCTCTGGCCCCTATGGCAGACCCCATTCAACAATGCGGGTACGCTGCTGCCGACACTGGAAATCATGCTCGCGGTGGTATTTTTTGTTCTGCTGATCGCATGCGCAAACGTCGGCAATCTGCTGCTGGTAAGGTCGTTCGCTCGGCGACACGAAATGACCGTGCGGGTGGCGATCGGCGCAAGCCGCGGACGATTGCTGAAGCAACTTCTCACAGAAGGGCTGGTGCTTTCCTCCCTCGGTGCGGCCGGCGGCCTAGTCGTAGCGCATTGGTGTCGTCACGCACTGGTGCTGCTGTTCCCGGCACGGGCGGGCGTGGCCATGCACCTGCCGGGAGAAATTGACTGGCGCGTTCTGGCGGTGAGCGCCGGCATTTGCCTGGTGGCGACACTGCTGGTTGGTCTGGTTCCCGCGATGCAAAGCGGCAAGATCGATCTTGCCGGAGCGTTGAAATCCGATTCGGCGGGCGTCGTAGGAAGCCGTGGCAGAGCGTGGGTCCGTTCGGGGCTGGTAGTGCTCCAGATGTCGCTGAGTTTCCTGTTGCTGGTGGGAGCCGGGCTGCTGCTAGAGAGTCTTGAGAGAATTCGTAACTCTAGTCCGGGTTTTTCGACGCACGAAGTGCTGTTCACGGCCGTCGATTTGGTGTCGGCGGGATATGATGAGCAACGCGCGCAGAACTTCCAGGACGAGCTGACGGAGCGGGTGAAAGCACTGCCCGGCGTCGAGTCGGCAACGTTTGCACGCATGACGCCGCTCAGCTATGGAAGCTTTTCTTCGACGCCCGTTGCGGTGGATGGCTATCAACCGCCGCCAGAAGAGCAGCCCACCGTTCTATACAACGAAGTGGGCCCCGAGTATTTCGTAACGATGGGGATTCCCTTGGTGTCAGGGCGTGAGTTCACGCGGGCGGACGACGAAAGGGCTGCGCTGGTGGCCGTGGTGAATGAAACGATGGCCTCCGAGTATTGGCGCGGAAAGGATCCGATTGGCGAGCGGCTTCAGGTGCGGGGCCGGTGGATGCGCGTGGTCGGTGTAGCGAAAGATTCCAAGTACCAGAGCGTTCGGGAGACACCGAGACCGTTTTTCTATGTGCCGCGGCGACAGAATTTCTCCGTGGGGGCGGGCTTGTATATCCGAACGCCGCTGGGCCCGGAAACGATTGCCAGAGCGCTGGCCCGCGAAGTACACGCGTTGGATGGCAATCTGGCTCCCTACGAGACGATCACGCTGCAGGAGCAGGTGGATCGCTCGACGTCGCCGCAAATGGTGGCCGTCACTCTGGTGGGCGTCTTGGGCGGATTGGCGCTGGTACTTGCCACCATCGGATTGTACGGGGTGATGTCGTATGCCGTGTCTCAGAGCACGCGCGAACTGGGATTGCGCATGGCGCTGGGCGCGGATCTCTCCAATGTATGGCGGCTGGTGATGTCGCGAGGACTGGCATTAATGGCGGGCGGTGTGTTTCTCGGCGCGGCGGCGGCGCTGGTGTTGACGCGCTTACTTGGGAGCCTTTTATACAAGGTAAGCCCGCGCGACCCGCTGGCCTTCGGAGCGGCGTTTGCGGTGATGTCGATCGCAGCGCTGGCAGCGTGTTTTTTACCGGCTTGGCGCGCTACCAGGACTGATCCGGCGCGGGCGTTGCGGGATTGATTCTTCGGACAAAAGACGCGTACGCTCCCGAGCATGCCGAAGTACAGAATCATCTTCGCGTTGGCCGTGCTATCCGGTTTGTCTTCGCTTTGCTTTGCGAAAGATGACGCGAGAAAAAAAATAGTGGAGCGCAGCGCGCTGAACCAGCCGGGAACCAAGCCTTTTCATCTGAAAGCTGTCACCGCAACCCAGCCGTGAGTCGGATCGAGGGTCAAACCGAACAGGCGACGCTCCGCGCTCGATTCCTTGACGCTCGAAAACTACTTCTTGGCGGACGATCCGGCGAAGGCGGTGGCTACGCCCAACGAGATAAGCATGCCGCCGGAGACGTAGCGCTGGGTGCGTAGCCAGCGCGGGTTGGCGCGGAGGCGATGGGCGACCGTGCCAGAGAAATAAGCCCAGAGACTGTCGCTGAACGTTCCCATACAAGCGAAGAGAATACCGAGAGAAAGGATTTGCGTGGCGACGTGTGCGCGCGATGGATCGATGAATTGAGGGAGGAAGGCGAAGAAGAAGAGAGCGGTTTTGGGATTGAGGACGTTTACGACGATGCCTTGAGCGAAGACGCGGGCTAGAGTGGTTCGTTGTGCGTCGGGAGAGGCTTCGAAGGATTCCTCGCGGCGGAGTTTTTGTATGCCGAGATAGATCAGATACGCGGCGCCGAAATATTTGACGACGCTGAAGGCGGCGGCGGAGGAGACCAGCAGAGCGGAGAGGCCGACGACGGCTGCGGCGGTGTGGATCAGGGTGCCTACGCCGATTCCGAGGGCGGAGACGAGGCCGGCGTTGCGGCTGTGGCCGATGCTGCGACCGACGATGTAGAAGACGGCGGGGCCGGGGATGGCGAGGAGGAGAGCGGCAGCGCTGATGAAGATCAGAAGTGAGGCGTGACTGGGAAACATGCTCGTTGGATGTTTGAAGCTAGGCGGCGGTGAGAAGGATGGGGTCGCGCTTGGTGATGACGATGGTGTGCTCGTAGTGGGCGGAGAGGCTACCATCGGCGGTGCGCACGGTCCATCCGTCGCGGTCGAGGGAGACGTTGCCGGTGCCGGCGGCGATGATGGGCTCGATGGTGATGACCAGGCCCGCGGTCAGGAGATGGCGGGCTTCGGGATCGGCATAGTTGGGGACGCTGGGCTCTTCGTGAATGGTACGGCCTACGCCATGGCCGCCTAGTTCGCGGATGACCTGGAAGCCGCGGCGGCGGACTTCACGCTCGACGGCGCGGCCGATGTCTTTGGTGCGATTGCCGGGGCGGGCGGCGGTGAGGGCTTGGCGGAAGGCGCGTTCAGCGCAGTGGGCTAGTTCGCGGGATTTTTCAGCGGCGGGCGGGACTTGAATGCTGACAGCGGAATCCGTGTGGTAGCCGTCTTTGACGGCGGTGAGATCGAGTTTGACGAGATCGCCGGGTTGAATGACGCGAAGGCCGGGGACGCCGTGGACGACTTCGTCGTTGATGCTGATGCAGACCTCGCCCGGGAAATTGTAGACGAGCGGCGGAGAAGATTGGGCGCCGTTTTCAGCGAGAATGCGGGCCCCGATTTCGGAGAGTTCGGCGGTGGTGACGCCGGGGCGGACGGCGCCAGTCATGGCGCGTAGGGCTTTGGCTACGATTACGCCGCAGGCGCGGAGTTTTTCGAGTTGTTCGGCGGTGGTGATAGACATGTTGCCTCGCAGGCAGGCTTAGGCGCGAAAAACCAAAAGTCCCGTCTCCTGACACTGGCGGCTAGTGACAGCTGCAACCGCCGCCGCAGCAGCCGCCTCCACCGCTCGACGAGCTACCCGAGGGTGCGGAGGAGCCGCCGGAGCCCGCCGTGGCGAAGACGGAGAGCTGAATCGTGGCTTTTTTGCTGGCGCACTTGGGGCAGGAGATTTCTTGCTGTTTGTTGATGACGATTTTTTCGAACTGCGCTTGGCAGTCTTCGCAGACGTATTCGTAGATTGGCATTGGTATGGTCCCCGGAACGGCCTTCTCTATGATTATAGCAGGATAGGCGGGCTTCCCGCTGGTAGGAGTCTCGAGAATCGTTGCCGTGCGAGGCCTCTATCTCGCGATAGCCGCCCAATACGCAGATCCCAGAAAATGCAGTGGGGAAAAGCGCGTCGGAGGAGCCTTCCGACGGGCTGGCTGAGGTCGGCTGGCGGATATCGCTGGAGGCTAAATGCGTCTGGCTCCGGGAGAACCGGAGCCAGATGCAAACTGCGGAGTTGACAGGATACCTGTTGCCGAGAAGGGCGCAGCCTGCTGCACCCCTGCCAGGCAGAGTACTTAGTCGCCGGCTACGGCTTCGGCGGCTTTCTCGGGGGCGCTAGGCGCTTTGGCGCCGTTCCCGTTGGAGTGGCCGTTACCGTTCGGATGACCGTTTCCGTTTGGAGGGGCGCTGCCGTTGCCGGAGGCGGGTGCGATGGTGACCGGCCTGCCAGCTTTAGCGAAATTTGCTGGGGTGGCTTTGGCGATGTCGGAGACCGTGCCGATTTGAACGACCGTCGACTGGGGCTTTTTGAGCACCAGCTCTTCATAGATAGCGCGAACTTTGGCTTGTTCCTCGAAAGCCTTTTTGCGGCGGGCGCGATCTTCTTCTGCGGCGGTTTGCGGGATGTCGTGTTCGAGGTGGCGGATGCGTGCGGCGTCATCGGCATCAATTTTCAGAGAGTGTTCAAAGCTCTGGAGATTGACGCTCTTGCCTTTGGCGTAGATTTCGTGTTTGCCGTGGTTCTTGTACCACTCGGCGACCGTTGCGTTCTTGTGCATGTTTTCGATGATTTGGCGCCAGCCTACGCCCGTATTGTAGGCGCAGAAGGAGATCTCGCCTTGCTGCGTGGCGTACGGGATGATGCACATTTCGGTGCGGCGGAAGTCGTAGTTGAAAAGATCCTGGAACCACATGCCGGCGATAAACAGGAAGTTCCAAGGATCCTGGCGACGCTTCATGGCGTCGTCAATCTTGCGATCCGGAGAGGTGCGTCCGTACTTTACGGTGGATTTCTTCGTGAGCGCCCAAGTCTTGTCAAACTTCTTGAACAGAGCGCTGAGAGTAAGACCCTTGGGTCCCTGGAAGGGATGATAGTTTTTCAGCAGGGCCATGGCCATCATGAAGTTGGAGAAACCCTTGCCACGGGCCGCGTCGGTAATGGCCGTGACGTCCTTGGTAAGCTGGACGGCATCGAGGAAGCGCGGAACGGGCGCCCATTCCTTAGTCTCCTTGTTGATCATCAAAGCGGTGCCGACCCCGCAATTGGGGTGACAGCCGCAGGACAGGGAGCCCCATTGGGACTCGTTGCCCTTTACCATGTCCGCAAAGCCGGCAAAGGTGCTGATGAAAGAGATGGGGAACCAGTCGCGCGTGGGCTCAACCTTGCCGACCTGAGCGCTGACGTCCTTGGCGAGATGCGAGAGAGTGTAGCGCTGGCGCAGACGGCGTTCCGGAGTGATGTCTTCGTCGCGGCCGGTGAAGGAAACGGGCTGGAAGCTGACGAAAGCGATTTTCTTCGGATTCTCCATCGCAAATTTCACGACGGAGCCGACCTGGTCGTTGTTCACGTTGTTGACGATGGTGACGACCAGAACGATTTCGATGCCCGCTTCGTGCATGTTCTCAATGGCGCGGAGTTTCACGTCGAAAAGGTTGCCGATCTGGCGATGGCTGTTGGCGTCGTTGCCGATGCCGTCGAATTGCAGATAGGCGTAGCGCATACCGGCGTCGAAGGCTTTCTTCGAAAATTCCTTGCTCTTGGCAAATTCGATGCCGTTGGTGGCGGCCTGAACGCTGTTGTAGCCGATCTTGCGGGCGTAGGCCACGGCGTCGAGAAAGAGCGGGCTCATGGTCGGTTCGCCGCCGGAGAACTGCACGGACATCTGCCGGCGCGGCTTGATCTTGAGCGCGTTGTCCAAGATTTCCTTAACTTCATCCCAGCCAAGTTCGTGTACATAGCCGACCTGGTTGGCGTCCATGAAACAAGGATCGCACATCATGTTGCAGCGGTTGGTGAGGTCGACGGTAAGAACGGAGCCGCGGCCGTAGCGAACGGTCGAAGAGCCGTGCTTGTGGAGATCTTCGTCGTTGTGCGCGGGAATGTCGCGGCCAGGGAATTGCTTTTCGATCCAGTCGAGGAACTTGGCATCGATGGCCATCATGTCTTCGTAGTGGCCGTGGATGGGGCAATCCTTGATCATCCAAATCTGATCGTCGCGCTCGATGATCTGCGCCTTGATTTCGCCGACTTTCTCATGCATCAGATCGCGCCAGTCTTTTTTGCCGGCGATAATCGCTTCGCGCGCCTCTTTGACGCACGCAGGACAGAGAGAATCGGTTTGCCGCGGGAAGCCCAGCGTCGGTTTGGTCTTTTCCCAGGATTTGAGCAGCGGCTTATCGGACCACTGCGGAGTAACGGAGGGATTCGGATTGCGCTTGTTGAAATACTGAATGCTGTCAAAAGTGAACGCGGCTGTCTTGCACAGCGCCCAGTCAACGGTTCTCAGAATCTGCGTCCCCACACGATTCGGCATAAAGCTCTACCCTCACTTTCAAAAGATGCAGCGCAACTGCTTGCTGAATTGAATCGAAACCGAGCCCTTAACCGCCCCCCGGGCTCCGCGTACCGTACCATTTTTCACTGGTACGTCCAATAAGTCTTTCTACACCTATAGTTTGACGATTAGGGAGGCGGGATGCCAGGGAGATACAGCGAACGGTCAAAAATGGGGGTTGAACGGTAATTAGGTGCAGGGAATGGTATTCCGGAGGAAGCGCAGTCGCCGTTGCTCCTAGAACGAATGGGCTATGAGTTTAGACCCTGCGGGCCGGGAGCTGCGAGCGGAGGGGGAGAGATGTGCCAGTTCCGCCGGACTACTCATTCAGCGTGGGGCGAATGATGGCGGTCACAAAATGGGCGAAGTGGGAGGCGCCTTCATCGAGCTGCAGCCAGCGGACCACGCAGTGATCGGCGAGATATTTTGTAACGCGCGACTCGGGGATGCCCAGATGTTCGGCAAGTTGCGGCTTGAGGGAATCCGCGCCACGGCGGCTTGCGCCACCGCGTAAAAGGTTTCCGACGGCGATGCGCAGAGTCTGGCACGCTTCGACATAGTAATAGCTGGTGAGGTCAGAATCGGTGAGCACGAAAACCCCGGGACCGACCGGAGCGTGGTCCGCTTCGCTA
>Ga0210398_10004136_pt1 | contig 13708 bp, 11 predicted proteins | sample IncBWC4OmetaG_FD_161047 | JGI IMG/M metagenome (GOLD analysis project Ga0210398, IMG submission 161047) | Forest soil microbial communities from Barre Woods Harvard Forest LTER site, Petersham, Massachusetts, United States - Inc-BW-C-4-O | ecosystem: Environmental > Terrestrial > Soil >... | reverse complement strand
GATCTCCTACCACGTCGGCGACCGGACGAGCAGGCACAAGCGCGTCGATGAGCTGCTCGACCTCGTCGGACTCGACCCCGCGCGGTACGCCAAGCGGCATCCGAGGGAGCTGTCCGGCGGCCAGGCGCAGCGTGTCGCCATCGCCCGCGCCGCGGCCCTGGAACCGTCGCTGCTCATCTGCGACGAGGCCGTGTCCTCGCTCGACGTGCTGATCCAGGCGCAAGTGCTGAACCTGTTCGAGCGGCTGCGCGAGGAGCTCGGCCTCTCCTACCTGTTCATCGCGCACGACCTGGCGCTCGTCAAGCAGGTCAGCGACCGGGTGGCCGTGATGTACCTGGGCAAGTTCTGCGAGACGGGACCCGGCGAGGCGGTGTACCGCGAGCCGCTGCACCCGTACACCAGGGCGCTGCTCGACTCGATCCCGTCCACCGAGCCTGGCGCCGCGCGGGCCAGCACCGTCATCACGGGCGAGCCGCCGTCGCCGATCAACCCGCCGAGCGGCTGCCGGTTCCGTACCAGGTGCCCGCGCGCCACCGACCTGTGCGCCACCGACGAGCCCAAACCCAGGGAGCTTGGCGCCGGCCACCTGGTGGCCTGCCACTTCCCGCTGACCGAGCCGGCCCCCGCCGCCGCGGCGGGCAACGGGGCCGCCGGGCAATCCACCGGGCAATCCGCGACCGGGCAACCCGCGACCGGGCCGTCCACGACGGCGTCCACCACGGCATCGAAGGCGGTGCGCTGATGCGGCTGCGGGTCCTGCTCGAACCCCACCACGGCGCCACCTACGCGCAGATCCTGGCGCTCGCCCAGGCGGCCGACGAAGGCGGCTTCGACGCGTTCTTCCGCTCCGACCACTACCTGGGCATCGACGCCAACGACACCACCTACCAGCCGACCGACTCCTGGACGACGCTCGCCGGGCTGGCCCTGCAGACGCAGCGGGTCCGGATCGGCACGCTGGTGAACGCGTCGACGTTCCGGCTGCCCGGGCAGCTGGCGGTCGAGGTGGCCACCGTCGACCAGATGAGCGGCGGCCGGGCCGAGCTCGGCATCGGCGCGGCCTGGTACGAGCGGGAGCACCAGTACTTCGGCATCCCGTTCCCGCCGCTGCGCGAGCGGTTCGACCGGCTGGAGGAACAGCTGGCGATTCTCACCGGCATCTGGGACACCAAGCCGGGGGAGCGGTTCAGCTTCGACGGCAAGCATTACCAGGTGCAGGACTGCGCGTCCATTCCGCGGTGGGCCTCCCGGCCGAAGATCATCATCGGCGGCGCGGGCGCCAAGCGCACCCCGACGCTGGCGGCCAGGTACGCCGACGAGTTCAACGGCGCCCTCGGCCTCGAGCTGCGTGAGCGCTACGCCAACTTCCGGCGGATCTGCGAAGAGGTCGTCGGCCGCGACCCGGCCGAGGTCCGGCTGTCGGCCACGCTGCCGGTCTGCATCGGGTCCGACCCGGCCGACCTGGAGCGCCGCAAGGAGTCCCTCGGCGAGCCGGGTGCGCGGCTGCTCGCGGCCGGCGTGACCGGCACCGCCGGCGACGTCATCCGGGTGATCGAAGACCTGGCCGGCCAGGGCGCGGACACGGTGTATTTCCACGTCTACGGCCCCGGTGACGTGGAGCACATCAGGCTGCTCGGCAGCGAGGTGGTCAGCAGATTCTTACCTGATCGCGCCGTCACGGAGGGTGCGTCCGCCGGAAAGCCCTTGTGCGCGCGCACAAGGGCTTCGCCGCGAAGCTTGTGGGGCAGGCAGTGGTTCGAGGGCATCCGCTGAGGCAGCATGAGGGACGTGGGACATGGTCAGGGCCTCGAACCGCCCCTGTGCGTTAGCACAAACGATGGAGATTGACGTTCGCGCCGTCCGCAGGCTGCGGGATTCGGCGGCGGCGCAGGCGGCGTTCGGCCCGATGGTCGAGGCGCTGTGCGGATCCGACGCGGACCTGGCCACGGTGCGCGTGGTGTGCGACTGGATCCAGTACAAGAACAACTTCAGGGACACGGCCATGGCCCGCGCGGTCATGGCCGCCGGCCAGGGTTCTGCGCCGTCCCCGGCCGCCCCGGGGGACGGCACCGTCGACGGCTATGAGCTGGCCGTCGACCTGCGCCGCTTCGCGCGGCAAGGCACGGACGTGGCGGCGGAGGTGACCGCGGCGCTGGCGGACGTGTCGCCCGCGGTCGCCGGCGTGGGCGGGCTCGGCGGCGCCGCCGGCGACCGGGTCTGGCTGGAGCCCTGGGTGCCCGGCTCGGCGAGCTGCGTGTGGCGGTTCAACGCCCTGTACTGGCAGGCGCTGGCGGCGTGGGAGAAGACCACGGGCAAGGAGTACGAACAAGCACTGCCCGGCGGGGAGAGCGACGCCAGGAACAGCGCCGCGGCGCGCGACCTGATCCTCGGCCTGTTCAAGGTCTGGGACGAGCTCGCCAACCGGCGGGCTCTCCCCGAGGAGCTCTACGTCCTCGAGCTCGGCGTCGGCAACGGCGGCCAGGCGCGCACCTGGCTCGATGAGTTCATCGAGCTCGACCGGCGGCACGGCCGGGACTACTACCGGCGGCTGCGCTACCTGATGACCGACTACTCCTCGCACGTGCTCGACCGGGCGCGGGAGGCGGTCGCGCACCACGGCGACCACGTCAGCGGCCTGGTGCTCGAGGCGACCAGGCTGTCGGGCAGCGTCGGGTTCCTGGCCGGCAAGGCGTTCCTCGTCTACATCTCCAACGTGTACGACAACCTGCCGAGCGACGAGCTCGCGGTCATCCGCGGCCGTGTCCACCTGGTGCAGGTCCGCTCCTTCCTCGGCGGCGCGGCCGCGGACGAGATCGCCGCGACGTTCGGCGTCAAGCGGGCCGACATCGCCTCGCTGACCGAGCGGCTGCTGCGGATCGGCCCCGAGCTGCTGAGCGAGTCGCTGCCCGGCACGTTCCCCGACACCGCGCGCGCGGTGCTGTTCTGGCAGGCGGTCTGGGCCGCGCTGCGCCAGGCCGAGCGGTACGTGCCGCTTCAGGGCCTCGACACCTACGCCGTCACGCCGGCGGTGGGCGGGGAGATCCTCCATCCACTGCTCGCCGCCGAGGGCGACGTGCGGATGCACGTCAGCAACGGGGCGGTGAGCAGCTTCGCTGACACCCTGCCGATGCTGCACCCATTCGGCCGGGTGGTCTGCCACGACCTGTTCACCACCGGCCACGAGGACTACCGGACCGGCTTTTACGGGCCGGGCAAGTACGACGGCTCCACGGTCAACTGGGTGAACGGCCCGCTGCTTCAGCTGTTCGCCAACCGCCGCGGCTTCGACGTCAGCTTCGCCCCGTTCAAGGAGCGCCCCGGCTCCAACATCAAGACGCTGACTGCCCAGGTCAGGGATTGACGGATCGATGATTCGCAGCGAAGGCACACGACTCTTGCTGCCCACGACTGTGGTGGGTAGCTACAGCGTCCCGGAGTGGCTTGAGCGGCTGAAGACCGAGTATTACCAGCGCCGGATCAGCGCCCAGCACCTGACCGAGATCCAGGAGGTGGCCATCAAGGCCGCGGTCAAGGACCAGGAGCGGGCCGGCATCGACATCGTCTCCGATGGCGAGCTGCGCCGGGACAACGACATCGACTACTTCCTGGCTCGGATCCCCGGCGTGCACATCGCGCAGCGGGCCAAGTCAGACTACTACGACTACTACGAGGCCGAGGTCACCGCGCCGCTGCCGGAAGAGGACTCGAGCATTGACAAGACAAGCCTCGCGCTGGCCGCCGACTTCGAGTTCACCAGGCAGCTGACCGACCGGCCGGTGAAGTTCTCTTTCACCGGGCCGTTCTCGCTGTCGCGCCGGGTCACCGACAAGGCCTACGCCGACCCGGCGGACCTGGTCCGCGCGCTGGCCCGGCGGCTCAACGCCGAGGCCAGGTCGCTGGCCGACGCCGGGGCGGACTTTCTGCAGATCGACGAGCCGTTCCTGGCCGGCTACCCCGAACAGGCCGAGCTGGCGGTCGAAGCCGTCAACATCGTGACCGACGGGGTGCCGGCCACCTGGGCGCTGCACGTGTGCTACGGCAACAGGTACGCCCGGCCGACCTGGGAAGGGCACTATGACTTCCTGTTTCCCGCCGTCCTGGCCGCGCGCGTGGACCAGCTGGTGCTCGAGTTCGCCCGCAAGGGGCTCGAAGACCTCAGGCTCATCAGGCAGTACGCCTGGCCGGCCTCGCTCGGCCTCGGCGTCATCGACGTGAAGTCGCCGGCCGTGGAGACTCCCGACCTCGTCGCCGCGCGCATCCGGCGGGCGCTCGAGTACATCGAGCCCGCCCGGCTGGTGATCAACCCCGATTGTGGCCTCCGGCATCTCGCGCCGGAGGTAGCCCTGCGCAAGCTGCACGCTATGGTAGCTGGCACGGCAATTGTCCGGTCCGAGCTTGACCTGGCACAACCCGACTCCCCACGCACAGGAGATAACCATGGATAGCGGATTCCTCTTCACTTCCGAGTCGGTGACGGAGGGCCACCCGGACAAGATCGCGGACCAGATTTCCGACGCGGTCGTGGACGCGGCGCTCGGCGGCGACCCCTTGTCCCGGGTGGCGTGCGAGACGCTGCTCACCACCGGTCTCATCGTGGTGGCCGGGGAGATCACCACGGCCTCGACGATTGACTACGCCGCTCTCGCCCGCAAGGTTGTCTGCGACATCGGCTACGACTCCGGCGAGTACTATTTCGACGGCAACGCGGTCGGCGTGATCGTCGCGATGGACCGGCAGTCGCCCGACATCGCGCAGGGCGTGGACACCGCGCACGAGGGCCGGATTGGCGGCAGCGAGGACCCGCTGGACAGGATCGGCGCGGGCGACCAGGGCATGATGTTCGGCTACGCGACGAACGAGACGCCGGAGCTGATGCCGATGCCGATCATGCTCGCGCACAAGATGTCGAAGAAGCTGTCCGAGGTCCGCCACTCCGGTCTGCTGCCGTACCTCCGGCCGGACGGCAAGACCCAGGTGACGGTGCGCTACGGCGACGACGGCAAGCCGGTCAGCATCGAAAAGGTGCTGATCTCCACCCAGCACCAGGACGGCGTGGAATCCAAGCTTCCCGAGGCGCTGTGGGAAGAGGTCGTGACCCAGGTGCTCCCCGCGGACCTGTACGACCCCGACCGGCTGAAGGAGGAGTTCTACGTGAACCCGACCGGCCGGTTCGTGATCGGCGGCCCGGTCGGCGACACCGGGCTCACCGGCCGGAAGATCATCGTCGACACCTACGGCGGCTTCGCCCGGCACGGCGGCGGCGCCTTCTCCGGCAAGGACCCGTCCAAGGTCGACAGGTCGGCCGCGTACGCCGCCAGGTACGTGGCCAAGAACATCGTCGCGGCCGGCCTCGCCGACCGGGCCGAGGTCCAGGTGGCCTACGCCATCGGCGTCGCCAGGCCGCTGTCGCTGCTCATCGAGACGTTCGGCACCGAGCAGATCTCCAAGCCGGCGATCGTCGAGCTGGTCAACGAGAACTTCGACCTGCGCCCCGGCGCGATCCTGCGCGACCTGGACCTGCGCCGGCCCATCTACCAGACCACCGCCGCCTACGGCCACTTCGGGCGCACCGGCGACACCTTCACCTGGGAGCGCACCGACAAGGCCGACCAGCTCCGCACCCAGGCGGGCTTGGACTGACATGGGGCCTGACATGGGTCCTGACCGCGGGGGGCGCCCGTCCGCCGGCTGACGTCGTGCCCGCCCCAAGCCGTGCCCGGCCGCGCTCGGCGCCGGCCGGGCACGCGCCATTCCCGGGGCAGCGAACGATTGCAGTCGGGCCGTTACTCAACGTAGCCATCAGCCCGATGGCGAGACCAGAGCGACGGGAGCGGTTGTGGCCGGCCCACTATCTGCGCCGCCCGATTTGGCGCGCGGCGCGGTTGTTACCGGTCACCATCCGTGTGATTCTCACCGGTAGACGGTCACCCACCGCAATGGCTGCGAGGGGCGAAACGTGATGAAAACGTATTCAGGCTCAGGGGTTACTTGAGTCCCGCGCCAGCGATAATCACAGCAAAACGCTCGATGGCTTCTAGAACATAGACGACATCTCAATACAAAGGCAGTGCAAAGAAGCACAGTTTTCGTGTGAACGCCGTGCTTCGTCTAGCCCACCCGGCAGGGAGCGTTGGCTAACCGGCAACGCCACCTTCCGTTCGGAAGAAAAAAAATTGCTGTAGCCACGAGAAGGCAGAACACATGAAGAGATATTCACGCTCGAGATCGCGGGTGACGGGCGCGGCGCTCGCGGCGATCGCGATCGGCGTGCTGGCGGCCGGATGTAGTAGCAGCTCCAGCTCGAGTTCCAGTTCGAGCGCCCCGGCGACTAGCTCGAGCAGCTCGTCGCCGGCGAGCTCCGCCGTCAGCACCTCCTCGTGCGGGACCAAGCCGGGCGTCGTCGCGACCGGGACCCCGATCCCGCTCGGCGGCATCGTGACCGACCAGTCCGGCACCTCGTTCACCGACATCTCGAACATGGCGCAGGCCTACTTCACCTGCGTGAACGACAACGGCGGCATCAACGGCCACCCGATCAAGTACTACATCGAGACCGAGCAGACCAACCCCTCGCAGATCGCGTCGGAGTCTAAGCAGCTCGTGCAGACCGACCACGTGGTGGGGATCGTCGGCAACACGTCGGTCATCGAGTGCACGGTCGACAGCGCCTACTGGCAGAAGCTCGGCTACGCCATCATCGACTCCGGCATCGCGCCCGAGTGCTGGTCCACGCCGAACAGCGCGGCGGTGAACATGGGGCCGCGGTACAGCAGCGACGGCGCGGTGCAGTACGCGCTCACGCAGAAGGTCAGCAAGATCGTGTTTGACCAGTCGAACGTCCCGGGCACCACGTACATCGCCGCCGGGCCGAACGCCCTGGCCGCCGCGGCGCACGTGTCGATCACGGACGACACGACCAACGTGCCGATCTCCGACGCGAACTCGGTCGCGCTCCAGCTCGTCGACGAGGCCGGCAAGAGCGGCGCGGTGGTGCTGAACTTCACCCCGCCGGACGCGCTGGTCATCCTCGAGGCCGCGCAGAAGCTCAACATCGAGAACAACGTCAAGCTGTGGGCCTGCTCGACGCCGTGCAACACCGACTTCCTCGCGCAGTCGCTCGGCTCGAAGTGGAACGACAAGATCTTCGTCAACGCGGAGCTGACCCCGCCCGACGTCACCAACACTCCGACCATGAACCTGTACAAGGCGATCCTCGCCCAGTACGGCAAGAGCGTCTCCGGCGGCATTGGCTCGTTCAGCCAGATGGGCTTCGTCGAGGCACGGCTCATGGTCCAGGCGCTGAACTCGGTCACCGGCGGGTACACCGTGGCTAACGTCACCACCGCGGTCAAGGCGCTATCGAACGTCAACACCGGCATGCTCTGCCAGTCGTGGACGTACGGCTCCTACAGCATGCACATCCCGAACAACGAGGACTACACGGTCACGGCCGACAACGGGAAGATGGTGACCGCGCCGAACGGCGGGTGCACGCAGATCTCGACGGTCGACCCGCAGATCGCGCAGTACGTCAGCCTCGCCGGCCGGGCCCCGCTGGACCCGACCTCATAGTGACGGACATGGTTAATGCCACCTTGGTCTGAGTTCCAGCAGTTCATCGTTAGCGGTCTCGCCCTGGGCGGGGTATATGCCCTGTCCGGGGTGGGGCTGGTCGTCCTGTACCGCGCCACTGGCGTGCTTTACCTCGCCTTCGGCGCGGTCGGGGCGATGGGGGCGCTGCTCGCCTGGCAGGTGCAGCAGGACGGCTGGCCCAGCTGGGCGTCCTGGATCCTGTGCATCGCGTTCGGCGCCCTGGTGACGCTGCTCTACGGGGTGGTGTTCGGGCCGCCGCTCGCCGGGCGAGATCCGCTCGTGCGGGCGGTGGCCACGCTCGGCCTGCTGCTCATCCTGCTGGGCGCGATGGACGTGATCTGGACGGAGAGCGGCGGCGCGGTGCGATCGATCTCGCTGCCCTCCGACAACGGCGGGTTCTCCCTCGGCAACGTTCAGGTCAGCTGGACCCAGGTCATCGCGCTCGGCCTCGGCGTCGCGCTGACCGTGGGCACCGGTGCGTTCCTGCGGTTCACCAAGCTCGGCACCGCGATGCGGGCGATGGCCAACGACCGGGCGATCACCGCGACGCTCGGCGTGCCGGTGCGCCGGGTGGAGGCGGCGGCCTGGTTCGGCTGCGGGGTGCTCGCGGGCGTCGCCGGGCTGCTGCTCGCCGACCTGGTGCAGCTCGACTCCACCACGCTGACGTTCCTGGTGATCTCGTCGCTGGCCGCGGCGCTGATCGGGCGGCTGCGCTCGATCACGGTCACGTTCGTCGCGGCGCTGGTGGTGGGCCTGGTGCACGACTTGCTGACCCCGATCAACGCGGTGACCAACTACCGCGACATGACCCCGTTCGTGCTCGCCGCGATCGCGCTGCTGTGGGTGTCGCGACGCCGGCAGGTCATGACGCAATCCAGCGAGGAGGGGTGAACCGGTGACCGTGACGACATCGGACAGCGCCGCGGCCGCGGCCGAGGCCGGGCGCCGGCCGCTGCTGCGCCGCCCGGACAAGCCCGTCAACGTGTCGGTGACCACCATCCTCGTCCTGTTCGTCCTGTTCGGCCTGCCGTACGTGATGAACGGCTACTACACCGGGTACATGACGCTGGTCGCGATCTACGCGGTCGTCGCGCTCGGCCTCGGGACGCTCGTCGGCCGGGTCGGCCTGTACTCGCTCGGCCAGGGCGCCGTGGTCCAGATCGGCGCCTGGACCGGCGCCCGGCTGCTGTTCGCGACCGCACAGCCGTTCCCGGTGGTGGTGGTCGAGGCGGGCCTGGCGACGATGCTGATCGGCATCCTGATCGGGCTGCCCGCGCTGCGGATGCGCGGCCTGTACCTGGCGCTGATCACGCTGATGTTCGCCGGCGCGATCACCGTCGTGCTCGCCACGATCAACTTCCCGAACGGCGGCGGCGGCTTCACCGGGTACAACGGCAGCACGGTGCACATCCCGCCGATCCGGCGGCCGTCGATCGCCGCCAGCGACCCCGCGTACTTCCGGTATGCGGTGGTGGTCGCGATCATCATGTTCGCCCTGGTATACGCGCACCTGCGGACCAGGCCAGGGAAGGCGTGGGCAGCGATCAGGCAGAGCGAGCCCTCGGCGCTGGCGGCCGGCATCAACACCACGTTCTACAAGCTCTGGGCGTTCGCGCTCGCGTCGTTCATCACCGGGGTGGCCGGCGCCATGCTCGCCGGACAGGAGCACTACCTGTACTCCATCAACTTCGCCACCCAGGACTCGATCATCCTGCTCGCGGTGGTGCTGATGGGCGGGGTCTACACCATGTGGGGAGCGGTGATCGCCGCGCTGCTCCAGCAGCTGCTGCCCGGCTGGCTACAGTCCCTCGGCGTGTCCTACGCCTGGCTCACGATCCTGTTCGGCGTCGGCGTGCTCCAAGTGATCACCACGGCGCCGGCGGGCATCGCCGACCAGTTCCCGAAGGACATGAAACGGCTCGGCAGGCTGCTGTGGCGGCTGGCGCGGCGGCCGGCCGCCGGCGGCGCGGCCGCCGCCCCCGGCGCGTCGGCGGCCCCCGGAGGAGGAGCGACGTGATCGAGGTCGAGAACCTGACCGTGCGGTTCGGCGGGGTCACCTCGCTCGACGGCGTGAGCCTGGTCTTCGAGAAGGGCACCTGCGGGCTCATCGGCCCTAACGGCGCGGGCAAGACGACGTTCTTCAACGTCCTGTCCGGGTTTGCCCGGCCGTCGAGCGGCACGGTGCGGGCGTTCGGCGACGACCTGCTGGCGATGCCGCACTTCCGCCGCGCCCGCTGGGGCGTACGCCGGACCTTCCAGACCGAGCAGGCGATCGAGGGGCTGACGGTCTACGACAACGTGGCGATGGTGCACTCGCCGCTGCGCGGCGCCGCCCGCCGCGTCGACGCGCTCGCCGCGATCGAGTTCACCGGGGGCGGTCTGTCGCCGTACGTACGGGTTGGCACGCTCGGCGCGGGGCAGCGGCGCCTCGTCGAGGTCGCCCGCGCGGTGGCCGGCCGGCCGCGGCTGATCCTGCTCGACGAGCCGGCCGCCGGGCTGCCCGACGAGGAGACCGAGCACCTGGCGTCGGTGATCCGTGCCATCCCCGACCACACGGGGGCGCTGACGATCCTCGTCGATCACGACATGTCGCTGGTCTCCGCCGTGTGCGAGACGACGGCGGTGCTCGACTTCGGCAAGCTGATCGCGTCCGGGCCGACCGCGGCGGTGCTGCGCGACGAGAACGTGATGCGCGCCTACCTCGGAACGGCGGAGGTTGCCCTATGAGCTCGCTGACGCTGGCCGGCCTGTGCGTGGAGCGCGGCGGCCGCCTGGTCGTCAAGGACGTGTCGATCCTCGTCCCCGCGGGCGAGGTGACCGCCGTCCTCGGCCCGAACGGGGCCGGCAAGTCCTCGATGGTGCTCGCCGTCGGCGGGGTGCTCCGGGTCCGCCCCGGCTCGGTGTCCATGGACGGCACCGAGCTCGCGGGCCGCCGCCCGGAGAAGATCCGCGCCGCCGGCGTCGCGATCGTGCCCGAGGGGCGCCGGCTGCTGCCCGACCTGACCGTCGACGACAACATCAGGGTCGCCACGTACGCGCTGCCCAAGCAGGCGGCGGCCGAGGGACGCGCCCGTGCCCTCGAGCTGTTCCCGGCCCTGGGCAATCGGCTCAACGTCCAGGCCAGGTCGCTGTCCGGCGGCGAGCAGCAGATGGTGGTGCTCGCCCAGGCGCTGGTCTCGCAGCCGAAGTACATCCTGATCGACGAGCTGTCGCTCGGCCTGGCCCCGGTGGTGGTCAACCGGCTCGTCCCGGTCATCCGCGCCCTGGTGTCCTCCGGCATCGGCGTGCTGCTCATCGAGCAGTTCGCGACCGTGGCGCTCGGCCTGGCGACCAGCGCCTACGTGATGGAAGGCGGCGTGATCCGCTACTCGGGCACGGCCAGCGAGCTGCGCGACAACCCGGAACTGCTGCGCTCCGCCTACCTGCTCCGCGGCAGCTCCGCCGACCCGGCTCCGGCCTCTACCGCGTCCCCTGCGTCCGCGTCCCCAGCGTCCGGGTCCGCTGCGTCCGGCGGGCCGGGCACCGCGCCCCCCGTGCCCGGCTGACCCCCAGGGCACTGATCCCCAGGGCACTGCCCCCCAGGGCACGGGCGCCACGGGCCACGATCTTGCCGGGAATCGTCGGATCATATACGTTCCAGGCAGCTACATACTGGGCACGGCGACGCGGCGGAGGTGACTGATGGATGAGCGGGAAAGGGCGCTTGACGGGGTGCGGGTGCTCGACCTGACTCATCAAGTCGCCGGGCCGTCGGCGACGCTCGCGCTGGCGTTCCTCGGGGCCGAGGTCGTCAAGGTGATCGCGCCCGGCAGCAGGGACAGCTTCGACGCTATCCCCTTCTACCTGAACAACGCCAGCAAGAGGTCCGTCGAGCTGGACCTCAAGTCGCCCGACGGCTTGCGCACGGCGCTGCGGCTGGCCGAGCACGCGGACATCTTCGTGGAGAACTTCAGCCCCGGGGTCATCGACCGCCTTGGCCTGAGCTGGGAGACACTGTCCGCGCTGAACCCGCGGCTGATATACGCGCAGGTCAAGGGGTTCGCGGAAGACTCCCCATACCGGGATTTCCCCTGCTTCGACCCGATCGCGCAGGGCTTTTCCGGCGGGTCGGGCATCACCGGCGAGCCGGACGGGCTGCCGATGAAGCCGGGTCCCGACGTCGGCGACACCGGGACCGGCATGGTCCTGGCGGGCGGGATCCTGGCCGCGCTGTACCAGCGGGAGAAGGACGGGCTCGGCCAGCGGGTGCAGATCGCCATGACCGACCAGGTGGCGACGTTCATGCGGATCCACTACGGCTGGCCGATCGAGCGCGGCATGGACACTCCGCGGTTCGGGAACCGGCCGCCGTTCCTGGTCACCACCGCGCCGTCCGACATCTACCCGTGCCCGCCGTTCGGGGCGAGCGACTACGTGCACATCCACTGCGGCAGCGACCGCCAGTGGGAGCGGATGGCCAAGGCGATGGGGCGGGAGGACCTGCTCGATGACCGCCGGTTCGCCACGATGGCCAGCCGCGGCGAGCACAAGGCCGCCGTCGACGAGGCGGTCCGCGCCTGGACGGCGACGCTGGACAAGATGACGGTGATGCGGGTGCTCGGCGGCGCCGGGGTCCCGGCCGGCGCGCTGCGCACGACGACCGAGGTGCTCACCGACCCCGACCTGCGGGAACGCGGGATCTTCGTGACCGTCGACGACCCGGTGCGCGGGCCGGTGACCATCCCCGCCTGGCCGGTCCGGATGTCGCGGTCTCCGGCGCGCGTGACGCCGCCGCCGCAACCGGGGGAACACACCGCCCAGGTGCTCAGGGAGTGGCTCGGGAGCGACGGGTGATCCGCCGCTCGGTGATCAGAAAGACGGCGGCGATCGCCGGCATCGGGCAGACCGCCTACGCCAAGGCGCTTGAACCGACCGCGTGGGAGCTGGCGGTCGACGCCGTCCTGAGAGCCTGCGCGGACGCTGGCGTGGACGTCGCGGACGTGGACGGGATGTGCCGGTTCACCGCGCCGTTCGAGACGGTCAGCGAGGCGATGCTGGTCCGCGCGCTCGGGATCAGGGAGCTGGCGTTCTTCGCCCAGGCGCCGCACGGCGGTGAGGCGCTTGGCGCGGTCGTCGCGCATGCCGCCGCCGCGGTCAGCGCGGGACTGGCGAACATCGTCGTGGTCTACCGGGCGCTCAGCCAGTCCAAGGGCGGCCGGTTCGGCCGGGCGGACCGCGGCGGACCGGGCGGGGGCGCGGCGGGGGACGGTGCCGATGACATCGTGGTGCCCGTGCAGGACAACCTGCCGTTCGCCTGGCCGTATGGGCTGATGTCTCCCGGCCAGCTGTTCGCCCTCTGGGCCCGCCGCTACGCCGCCGTGCACCAGCTGACCGACGAGGACCTGACCAGGACGCTCGGCACGATCGCCATCACCCAGCGGCAGTACGCGAACAACAACCCGGCCGCGATGATGCGGGACAGGAAGCTGGACTGGGAAACCTACGCCAGCGCCCGGATGATCAGCGAGCCGCTGCGGCTGTTCGACCTGTGCCTGGAGAACGACGGGGCCTGCGCGTTCGTCATCACCAGCGCGGAGGTGGCGCGGACGCTGCGCGACGACCCGGTGTACGTGCTCGCCGCCACCCAGACGCTGGCGCCATACCGGGAGCCCATGGGCATCTACGTCCCCGGCGACTTGCTCGAGCTCTTCCCGCCGGCCGCCGCGGAGCGGCTGTTCGAGCAGGCGGGCGTGACCAGGAAAGACATCGACGTGGCCGAGTTCTACGACGCGACGTCCTACATGCCGCTGCGCTCCCTGGAGTCCTACGGCTTCGCGGCCGACGGCCAGGGCTGGCGCTACGTCCTCGAGCAGGGCACAGGGCCGGATAGCCCGCTGCCGGTCAACACGCACGGCGGGCACCTGTCCGAGGCGTACCTGCACGGGATGAACGGCATCGTCGAGGCGGTCCGCCAGCTGCGCGGCACCGCGAGCAACCAGGTGGCAGGCGCGGCGGTGGCCCTGGTCGGCGCGCCCGCCGGCAGCGCCACGATCCTGGCGAGGTGAACTGGCCCATGACGAGCGTTCCTGCGATCATCCCCGGGATGACGGAGCTGACGGCCCCGTACTGGGACGCG
>Ga0210398_10004133_pt1 | contig 13714 bp, 5 predicted proteins | sample IncBWC4OmetaG_FD_161047 | JGI IMG/M metagenome (GOLD analysis project Ga0210398, IMG submission 161047) | Forest soil microbial communities from Barre Woods Harvard Forest LTER site, Petersham, Massachusetts, United States - Inc-BW-C-4-O | ecosystem: Environmental > Terrestrial > Soil >... | reverse complement strand
GCCCTCCGCAACCGTGGCCAGCCCGAGGCTCTTGGCCATGGCGATGATGGCGTCGACCAGCGGCGTGTTGCTGCCGCTCGTGGAGACGATGTCGCGCACGAACACGCGGTCGATCTTGAGGGTGTCGATGGGGAAATGCCGCAGATAGGACAGCGAGCTGTAGCCGGTTCCAAAATCATCCAGCGCCGTGGCCACCCCCAGATCCTTCAGCGATTTCACGGCCTTGCTCACTGCGGTGGTATATTCGATGAGAGCGCCTTCCGTGAATTCCAGTTCGATCATGCGCGGCTCGATTCCGGCGGCGTGGACCGCACGCGAGACGCGCCCCACCAGACTGCCGTCGCGAAACTGCACGCCGGAGACATTGACGGCCACCTGCCAGGCGTGACTCCCGGCGTCGCGCCAGCGAGCCGCCTGGGCGCAAGCCTCCCGCAGCACCCAGTCTCCGATCTCGATGATGAGTCCGGTCTGCTCCGCCAGCGGAATGAACTCGTCCGGCGGCACGAAACCGCGCTGCGGGTGCCACCATCGCAGCAAGGCCTCGACGGCCTCCACGCGCATGTCATCGATGGCCAGTCGCGGCTGATAATTCAATGTGAACTCGCCGCGCTCCAAGGCCTTGCGCAGGTCGGCTTCCAGGGACAGGTGCTTCGCCGCCCGCGTGCTGATCGACTGCTTGAAGAACTCCACCCTGCCGTGCTCCGCCTTCTTGCCATGATGCATGGCGGCGTCCGCATTCTTGACCAAGGCCCCGGCGTCGAGCGCATCGAAGGGGTACATGCTCACGCCCATGGTGGCCGACAGAGGTATTTCCTGCTGCGCGAACACGAAGGGTCTGGCCAAGGCGAGCTGCACGCGCTGCGCGATGATCTGCACGCTGTCGGCAGTCGCGACGCCCGGCAGCGCCAGTGTGAATTCATCGCCGCCGGTGCGTGCCACCCAATCATTGATGTCGCTCAGCGCGCCGTCGTCCTGCAGGCTGCGCCGGGTATCGCGCAGGCAGTGCTGCAAGCGAAGGGCAATTTCCTTCAGCAGGCTGTCGCCGACCGCCTGCCCCTGGGTGTCGTTGATGCGGGAGAAATTATCGACGTCGAGCATCAGCACGGCAAGGCCGCGCTGGCGCGGCGCGGCCCATTTCACCTGCTGCTCCAGGATCTGCAGCAATCTCTGGCGGTTCGGCAGCGCGGTGAGCGGATCGTAGTACGCCAGATAGCGCACCCGCGCTTCGCTCTCACGCAATTGATCCTGAGTCTGCTTGGCGCGCACCAGGAACTTGACGCGCTCGGCCAGCAACATCGGATTGATCCCCTTGGACGAGAAGTCCGTGGCGCCGGCATTGTAGGCGCGCTGCACCGACTCCATGTCATCGAGGCTGGTCTGCATCAAGATCGGCACATGACGGGACTCGGGCAGTGCGCGCAATGCGCGGCAGACATCGAAACCGTTCATGCCCGGCATCACCACATCGAGGACCACGCAGTCGGCCGGATGCATTTTAAACTGGCTCAACGCGCTGTTGCCGTCGACGGCGGTGATGACGCGAAAGCCCGCCACTTCCAAGGCACTGCCCATCAGCAACCTCGCACCCGGGTCATCGTCGACGACCAGCACGGTCGCGGCGGTGTGAAGCTGATTATTGGTTGGGCGCATGGGACTTCAGGCCACGCTCTGTGATCTTTCCTGCATCAGTGCGCTGCAGAAATCCTGATATTCGCGGCGGATTCTCCGCACCGTCGGCACCGCCTTGGCGGCGCCGCCCTCGCGCACCTGCACTTCGCATTCCTTGATCAGGGTTGCCAGGCGCAGGCCGCCCAGGTTCGAGGTGCTGGATTTGAAGCTGTGCAGCGCCTGCTGCAGCGCCTCGGCCTGATTGCCTGCCACCGCCACTTCGATGGCGGAAATCAGCGGCGGCGAATGCTGCAGGTAAAGCTCGATCATCGAATCGAGCAGGGCGGGCCGGGCCAGCGCGGCGATGTTGCGCAACACGCCGGCATCGATCAGCGGTACCCGTGAGCCCTCGCGGTTGCCCGAATCGGGCAGCAAGTACACCCCCAGCCAGCGCCTGAGCAGGGCCGCCAATTGCTGCTGCGAAAAAGGCTTGCTCAAGAAATCGTCCATGCCGGCGGCAAGATATCGTTCGCGGTCTCCTTCCATGGCATTCGCCGTGAGCGCAATGATCGGCAGCCGCGCACCGCCCGCATTCTGCTCCCGCAGGCGCAATTCGGCGGTCGCCGCCAGGCCGTCCATGATCGGCATATGGCAGTCCATCAGCACCGCATCGTAGGCATGGTTATTGATCGCTTCGAGCGCCAGCCGGCCGTTCTCTGCAGCATGCGCCACGCAACCCAAGGTCTCCAGCATGCCGACGGCGACTTCTCGATTCACCGGATTGTCTTCCACCAGGAGGATCTTCGGTACGAATGTCCGGGCTGAGACGGCCGGCACCGGATGAATCGCGGTCTCTTCCAGGCTCGCCTCCGGCACCTGGGTCATCGCACGGGTCACGCAATTCAAGAGTTGCGAGCGGCGCAGGGGCTTGGTCAGTATCGCGGCGAACATCTGCACGGTATCGGAGTTGCTCTCGTAGGTATCGCGGGCGGTCAGCATGATGAGCCGCATCGCCGCGAGGCGGCCGTCTTGACGGATGCGTTTGGCCAGGTCGATGCCGTCCATCCCCGGCATCTGGTCATCCAGCAGCGCGAAATCGAATCGCGGACCTGCGGGCGTGTCGAGCACAGCGAGCGCATCGACGCTCGATTCCTCGGCCGTGACGTCCACACCCCAGGACTTCAGATGCTTGGCCAAGATCTCCCGATTGCTGGCGTTGTCGTCCACGATCAGCGCGCGCAACCCCACCAGCCTCATTCGCGGCAGGCGTGTAAAGGTCGGCGTCGCCTCGGGTACCGCCTCGAGCGGCACCTCGAGCCAAAACACCGATCCGCTTCCTGCGACGCTGTCCACGCCGATCCGGCCCTCCATCAAGGTGGCGAGCTCGCGGCAAATGGCAAGGCCCAGCCCCGTGCCGCCGTATTTTCGCGTGGTGAATGAATCGGCCTGACTGAAGGCGTTGAAAATGTCCTCCTGGGCTTCCGGCGAGATGCCTATGCCGGTGTCGATCACCTCGAAGCGCAGGAGATCATCCTGACCGACGAGCTTGACCCGCACGATGACTTCGCCGGCGTCCGTGAACTTGATGGCGTTGCCCACCAGGTTGATCAGGATCTGGCGCAGCCGCATGGGGTCGCTGCGCACTTTCGCGGGCACATCGAGCCCGACGTCGCAGGCCAGCTCGAGCCCCTTGGCGTGGGCGCGCGCGGCGCAGACTTCGATGGCCTGTTCCACCGTTTCCCGCAACCCGAATTCGATGCATTCCAACTCGAGCTTGCCCGCCTCGACTTTCGAGAAATCCAAGATGTCATTGATGATCTGCAGCAGCGCCGCGGCGGACTGCGAGATGGTTTGTGAAAGGTGCCGTTGCCGCGGGGTCAGCTCCGTCGCCTGCAGCAGCTCGGACATGCCCATGACGCCGTTCATCGGCGTTCTGATTTCATGGCTCATGCGTGCGAGAAATTCGCTCTTGGCGGTGCTCGCGCGTTCCGCCGCCTCCTTGGCATGCGTGGCCTGGTCGATGGCCACCTGCAACTCGCGATTGGCGCTGCCCAGATTCTCGGTTCGCTCGGCAACCTGCTGCTCGAGGAATTCGCGATATTTCTCGAGGCGAGCATCGCGATGGCGTATCTGCCCGAGCATCTGGTTGAAGCCATCGATGAGGGAGCCGATCTCGTCCTCGGAGTTGCGCTCGACCCGCAGGGTGTAGTCCTCCTCGAGGGAGACTCTGCGCATGGTTTGCGCCAAATTGACGATCGGCCCCGAGATCTGCTTCTGAAGCCAGGCGGCGAGCCAATACGATATCAAGATGGCTGCAACGATCGCGCCGAGACTGATCAAGGTGGATGCGCGCCAGTCGGGATAGAGTGCGGAGAGGGGGACGAGAATGTGCAGGTATCCAAGCGTCGCGCCTTCATGCGTGGCAGGGACGGTGATTTGGAATTGATTGCGATGCGCCGAGGCAGGCCGGCCGCCGGCCTTCAACACCACGCCCTTGGCGGCACGATCGTAGGTTGCGATCATTCGTCCGCCGGGCAGATAGACTTCGGCGAAGTCCACCATCGGCTCATCATGAAGGGCGTCCAAGGCATTGATCGCGGCCACGGTGTCGCCGCGGTTCATCGCCTCGATGCTGCTGACTCCAACCGCGCGTGCGATGCCGGCCGCGCGTTGCTGGATGTCTGCCCGCAGATGCAGCAGATTCGTCGCGACATACATGATCATGGCTATCGCGAAGGCAGCCATGGCAGGAATCGTGATCACCACACGCAGCTTGCGTTCGATCGGGAGGTCCGCAAACCAACGAATCAATAGCCCTCCCTCACCCTTTGACGTGAATTCCTAGTGGGCCAATTGTCGGCTCATTGGCGGAAATCTGCTGGAATTCAGCGTGACGAGGTTCACGTTGTGCCCCAAGGAGGCTCCCGCCGTGCTGGCAGGAGCCTGGCTCAAGTATTCCGCGTGGCCGCGAGCGCGGCCTCGACGCGGCGATGGGCTCTTTCCCAATCGAATGCGGGGCCGGGGTCTGTCTTGCGTCCGGGTGCGATATCGCTGTGACCTACTATCCGGTCGGGGGAGAGTCGAGGATATGCATCACACAGCGCGGCCACGACTTCGCCGAGCGTGTCGTATTGGGCGGCTTCGTAGGGAGTGGTATCGACTCCTTCGAGTTCCACGCCGATCGAAAAGTCATTGCAGGCGACCCGGCCCCCGTAGCTGGACTCACCGGCGTGCCACGCTCGATCCGTGAACCTGACGAACTGGGTGAGGCTCCCGTCGCGTGCCACGAGCAGGTGTGATGACACCTTGAGCCCGCCAATGTCGGCAAAATACGGATGCATATCGAGCGGCAGCGAATTGGTGAACAGCCGCTCGATCCAGGGGCCGCCAAATTCACCGGGCGGCAGGCTGATGCCGTGCACGACGATCAATTCCGCGTCCACGCCGGGAGGGCGGGCATCGCAATTCGGCGAGGGCACCTGCACGGCGCCCCGCATCAGTCCGGTTTCAAGATCGACCTGCAATTTCAATGGCCTCATCGCCGCCGATACCGCCGTTAGCATATGCGACAATCGCCCGCAGATGAATGGCCAACAGCAACGCGGGCGAACTTAAATGCGTTTGACGCGCGTGTTCTTCGATGGCGCCTTGGACTCCGGGAGCATCGTGGATCTGCCGCGAGACACCGGGGCGCACGTGGCGAAAGTTCTGCGGGCCCGGAGCGGGGATGAGCTCGTGGTATTCAACGGCGACGGCCGCGAGTTCACCGCCGTCATCGAGGCCGTGCGGGGATCGCGCGTCTCGGCAGCCATCGGGGCAGCGCGCACCATCGACCGGGAATCGCCTTTCGCGCTGACCCTCCTGCAGTGCGTGCCGCGCGGCGATCGCATGGATTTCATCGTACAGAAGGCCACCGAACTCGGCGTGGGATGCATCGCGCCGGTGCTCAGCCAGCGCAGTGTCGTGCGGCTCGACGCAGCCCAGGGCGCATCGAAGCAGGCGCATTGGCAGGCGGTGGCGGTGAGCGCGTGCGAGCAATGCGGCCGCAATCGCCTGCCGGTGGTGCAGGCGCCGCAGCCGCTGCTGGATTACCTCGGTGCGCTGGACTCGGCCGCAGCGACTTCCGGCGCAACCGCCGGACGGCTGCGCTTGGTCTTGGAGCCCGAGCGCGCCGCGCCGGCCTCGCAACGATCGCCGCTCGTCGAGAACGCCGCGGCGGGCGCGATCACCGACGCGGTCATCGCGATCGGACCTGAGGGAGGCTTTGGGCCCGAGGAACTCGAAGCCTTCAGGCTATCGGGATTCGCGCGCGTAGGGCTCGGCCCGCGCGTGCTGCGCACGGAAACCGCGGCCATCGCCGCGATCGCCGTGTTGCAGGCTCGATTCGGCGACCTGTCGGCGGTATCCGACGATCCGTCGCGAGCCGCAGACTCTTGATGGCGCGGTTCGCCGAGCCTATAAGCGATACAGATCCTTGCGGCGTGATGCTATGAAATCGAATATGTCGCTGATGCGGACCTCGCTGCTGGCAGTGTTTCTGAGCGGCTGCGGCGGGGGTGGAAACGGCGGATCGGGCGCCCCCGCCGCGGCACCGCCATCGATTACGACGCAACCCTCGAATCAAGCGGTGGTCATCGGACGGACGGCGACCTTTACGGTCACGGCCGCCGGAAGCGCGCCGCTTGCCTATCAATGGCAGAAGGGCGGGACGCCCATATCGGGAGCCACCGCCGCGAGCTACACCACGCCGCCCACCGTTCAATCCGATGATGGCAGCGCCTTTTTGGTGGTCGTCTCGAACGCGGGCGGCAGTATGACCAGCACCAGCGCGAAACTCAGCGTCGTTAGCGGCACGGTTACGCAGCGCGGCACCGATGTGACGACTTACAAGAATGATCTGAACCGCACCGGGCAGAATCTGACCGAATCGGCATTGACGCCGACGACCGTGACTTCGTCGAACTTCGGGCTGCTGCGCCTGCTGCCGGTGGACGGCAGGGTCGACGCGCAACCGCTGTACTTATCGCAGCTGAGCACGGCCGGCGGTTCGTTCAACGCCGTGTTCGTGGCCACCGAACATGACTCGGTGTACGCCTTCGATTCGGCCTCCGGCGCGGTTTTGTGGCAGGTGTCGCTGCTCGCCGCGGGAGAGTCTCCCAGCAATGATCACGGCTGCAATCAAGTGAGCCCTGAAATCGGCGTAACCTCCACGCCGGTCATCGACCGCACCGCCGGCGCCCACGGCACGATTTATGTGGTTGCCATGTCGGTGGATGCCCAGTCGAACTACCACCAACGCCTGCATGCCCTCGATGTGGCCACGGGCGCGGAACTGCTCAACGGCCCGACGGACATCACCGCGACGTATGCGGGCAGCGCCACCTCATCGTTCGACCCCCGATACTACGAAGAGCGTGCGGCGCTGCTGTTGTCAGGGGGCACGATCTATACCACGTGGACCTCGCACTGCGACGCTCCGCCGTACGGCGGCTGGATCATTGCCTATGCGCAAAGCACGCTGGCGCGCAACGGCGCTCTCAACGTCGCGGCGAACAGCTCGAGTGGACCGGCGATCTGGATGTCCGGAGGCGGCCCCGCGGTGGATGCGAACGGAAATATTCATTTGCTCACCGCCAATGGCGCGTTCGAAACGACGCTGGATGGAAACGGCTTCCCGAACCAGCAGGATTTTGGCAATTCCTTCCTCAAGATTTCGAGTGCCGGCGCCGGCCTCAAGGTGCTGGACTACTTCACCATGTCGAACGAAGTGGCCGAGTCGAGCATGGATATGGATCTGGGCTCCGGCGGTGAATTGCTGCTGCCGGACCTGACGGATTCCGCCAATACCGTCCGGCATCTGGCGGTGGGTGCCGGCAAGGACGGCAATATTTATGTCGTCGACCGGGATGCGATGGGCAAGTTCAACGCCGCCGCCAATCAGAATTATCAGACGCTCGGCGGCGTCCTGCCCGGCGGCATCTGGTCGACGCCGGCCTACTTCAACGGCACGGTGTACTACGGCGACGTCTCCGGCACGCTAAAGGCATTTGCGATTTCCACCGCCAAGCTCGGCGCCACGCCGCAGTCTCAGTCCACCACGCAATTCGCATATCCCGGGACCGCGCCCAGTGTGTCCGCCAACGCAACCTCGAACGGCATCGTGTGGGCGCACGAGAACACCAATCCCGCGGTGCTCCATGCCTACGATGCCACCAATCTTGCGCATGAGCTCTACAACAGCAATCAAGCGGCGGGCAATCGAGATCAATTCGGCGCGGGCAACAAGTACATCACGCCAATGGTTGCCGACGGCAAAGTGTTCGTGGGTACCACCAACGCCGTGGCGGTGTTCGGACTGCTGCATTGATTCGCGCGCCTCGTTTTTCCAACTCGCGCAGCGCGGCGAAATCACTGTAATACCGAGGTTTCCTCGGCAATCATCTCCTCGAGGCGCTGCAAGTCCGGGATCAACGGCGTCTCGTTGACCATGCGCACCTGGCAGATGACGGGTGATCGCTCGGGGAAGCTGCGGGTGGCATCCGCGCGCACCACCTCGGCATTGACGCGCACCAGCTGCGGGAATCCTTGCGTCAGCATGCCGAAATAACCGGCCTTCACCTGGCCGCCGGCGGCATGAAAAATCACGATCCGGGTTCGCGTGGAGATGCTTGGCAAGGGCTGCCCCATCGCTCCCTCGAAGGAAACCACCGGCACGTTGCGGCCGTTCCAGCTCACGACGCCGGCGTACCAGGGCGGCGCATTGGTCATTTCCGCCGGGGCTTGATAGCCGATGACCTCGGCGACGCAGGCACGCGGCACGATCAGCCGCTCCCCGGCCAGGGGCACCAGCAAACTGTACAGTTCATCGCGCAATTCGGACATGGGATCTTCTATCGAGCGACGGCGCTGCGGCGATTCACGAGCGGCTCGATGGCATCGAGCAGCTGGCTTTCCTGGTACGGCTTGCCCAGATAGTCATCGACTCCGAGTTCAATGGCTCGCGCGCGATGCTTTTCGCTCACCCTCGAGGTGATCATCACGATCGGAATGTCCTTCAGGCGCGGATCATTGCGCACGTGTGCCGCCACTTCGTAGCCGTCCATGCGCGGCATTTCGATGTCCAGCAAAATGATATCCGGCAGATTCTCCTGCAGCAGCGACACGGCATCGACGCCGTCTTTGGCGGTCAGCACCCGCATGCCGTTGCGCTCCAGCAGGCGCTGCGTCACCCGCCGCACGGTAATCGAGTCGTCCACGACCAGCGCAAACGTGCGCCGGTCGCGTTGATCGAGAACCACGGTCTCCGTGGGCCGCGCGCGCCATTCCGAGCGCACCAGCGAGCCCATATCCAGGATCAGGACGATGCGTCCGTCGCCCAAGATAGTGGCGCCGGCAATGCCGCGGATCGCTGATATCTGCGGCCCCAGGGATTTCACGACGATTTCCCGGCTGCCGACCAATTCGTCGGTCACCAGCGCCGTGGAGTGTTCGCCCGCCCGGATCAGCACCACGGACATCGACACATCCAGCTCCGGCAGGCGCGTCGCGCCCAGGCCGACGAATGAGCCGAGATGCTGAAAGCGGTATTTCTGGCCGCCGTATTCGAACAGCGGCGCTTCCTTGCCCAGATGCCTGGCCACGATATTTCTTGGCAGCCGTACCACCCCTTCCACGGTCGCCAGCGGCAGCGCGTAGGTCTCCTCCGCGACACGGACGATGAGCGCCTGGCTGATTGCCAGCGTGAAGGGTAGTCGGATCGTGAATCGCGATCCCTTGCCATGGGTCGAATCGATGAACAAACCGCCGCCGAGCTTTTTCACTTCCGTGGCCACGACGTCCATGCCGACCCCGCGGCCCGCCGCTTGAGTGACGTGGCCGGCGGTGCTGAAGCCCGGTTCGAGAATGAGCTGGACGGCTTCTTCGTCCGTCAGTTTTGCGTGGGCGTCGATCAGTCCGAGCGCAATGGCCTTCTCGCGGATCAGCTTGACGTTGATGCCGGCGCCGTCGTCCGCCACCACAATGACTATTTCCGCCCCGTCACGTTCCAGACTGATGGAAATCCGGCCGACGTCCGGCTTGCCCATCAAGGCGCGGCGATCGGGTGTTTCGATGCCGTGGACGACGGAGTTGCGCAGCATGTGTTCCAGCGGCGCAACCATCCGCTCCAGCATCTGGCGATCGAGTTCCGCGGCCGCACCCTGCACGGCGAGTTCCGCGCGCTTGCCCGTGTCGTTCGCGGCCTGGCGCACCAACCGCGTCAACCGCTGTACGTGGCGCTGGAAAGGAACCATGCGCGTGCGCATCAGGCTGTTTTGCAGTTCGGTAATGACCCGCGCCTGCTGCGTCAGGAGGCTCTGCGCCTCACGCGTCAGGGTTTCGAGCAGACCTTGAATGCTGGCCACATCGCTGGATGTTTCGGCCAGTGCACGCGAGAACTGCTGCAAGGCGGAGTATCGATCCAGCTCGAGCGGATCGAAGTCGTCACGCCGCGGCTCGATATCTTGATGCCGATGCAGCACCTGCGCCTCGGTCTCGATCTCCAGCCCGCGCAGCTGCTCCTTCAGGCGTGTCACGGTGCGCGCCAATTCCGCCAGGTTGAAATCGATCGAGTTGACCTGCTGATCGAGGCGGGCGCGGTAAATGCTGACCTCGCCGGCGTTGTTGAGCATGGTGTCGAGCAGATCCGCGTCCACGCGCGCCATCTCCACCCGTTCCACCGGCGCTGCCTCGCGGCCCGGCAATACCGGCGGGCTGGACAGTTCCATGCCGGCCGTATCTGCGTTCGCGGCCGCCGGCTGGGGCGGCCGTGCCGGCGGTGCCACACTCACGGTGGGCGCCGCTGCACGCGCCGGGGCTGCGGGTGTCGGCGGCGAAGACGCGGGCGGTGCGCTTGGGGCCGGCTCAGGTGCCGCTCTCGCCGGTGCGGCTGCGGCGGCCGGTGCTACTGCGGCCGGTACCGCTGCGGCGGCTGGTGCGGCTGGTGCGGCTGCGGCCGGTGCGACGCGTGCAGCGGCGGCGTGGTCCGGTGCGCTGACCGCCGGCTGCGTTCCCGGCCCATGCGCGACGCCGCGGATCCGTGCGATGAGCTCGCGCGCATTGCCGGGCAGCGTTCCGGCGCTCACCAGATCGCGCATGCGCGAGAGCTCGTCCAGGCTGGCTTGCATGACGGCGTGCGCGTGGTCGTTGCCCGCCACCGCGCCGCTGTCGATTTGCAGCACCAGGGTCTCGAGCTCATGGCTGAGATCGCCCATGGCCATGATCCCCGCCATGCGTGCGCCGCCTTTGAGGGTGTGCAGCTGGCGCTGCAGCTCCGCGACCGGCTGCTGGTCTTGGCGATCTTTGTTCCAAACACTCAATGAAGCCTGCGCAGACTCGAGCAGCTCGGTCGCCTCTTCACTGTAGATATTGGCGATCTCATGATCGAATTCCTCAGCGTGCGGCGGCTCTTCCGCCGCTTCCACCGGCACAGGTGCCGGCGCAGGCACGACCAGCATCGGCACGATCGCCGAGACGCCGGCGTCGCTGGCCTGGCGCGCGAGCATGGCATCGACCTCGGACTCCAGCTCTCGCAAACTCGTCAGCAGCGTCGGCTGGTCGGAGAAGAAACCCGTCGCCTCATCGATGTGCGAAAGCACGTTTTCGATGGCGTGAACCGATAGCTCGAGAGTCGCCAGTCCCGAATCCGACAGCCCCTGGCCGCTGTCGAAGACCTTGCGCATGACGTGATTCAGCGGCTCGGTGATTCGAATGCCGTGGCGCGCCTCGGCCATCTTCGAGCTGCCGCTCAAGGTATGGATGGCCCGATACACCGCCTCCGGCAATTCATGCGGCGCAGGCTGACCGGCGCGTTTGCGCAGGTACTCGCGGATTTCCGCCAGGTGGCTCGAGGATTCCTTGCTGTAGATTTCATGCAGCGCCGGATCCATCGCCGCCCTTGGAGCCAGGGCCGACACGCCTCCTCCCCAGCTTGTCGTAGCGCTGCTGGCATCCGAGCCGGCGCGGTCCTCGGGCGCGACCTGGGCCTTTGCCTGCTCCGGATCGCGGCCATCGGCGAAGGCGAAGGCGCGGCTCATCAGCAGCTCGATGGGCGTGGAGCTCTGGCGCCCCGTCTCCAACTGTTCGACCAATTGCGGCAGCGCCGCTATCGAATTGCGCAGCAATGCCATCATGCCCGGCGTGCGCGACAGTGTTTTGTCGATGATTCGATTCAGCAGATTTTCGATCGACCAGGCGAATTCCGCGATCGAACGCGCACCGACCATGCGTCCGCTGCCCTTCAATGTATGGAAGCTGCGGCGCAACGAGGACAAGGATTCCAGATCCATGGGGTTCTGGTCCCACAGCGGAAAGGTTTTTTGAACCGAGGCGATCTCTTCCCGGGCCTCCTCGATGAACAGCTCGACGAATTGCGGGTCGATGGCCTCCGGCTCGGTCAGTTGGATCAGCGGATTGGTCGCCGCGTGGGCGCGTTTGGTGCGCTCCATGGCGATCGTTTCAGCCGGATCCAGTTTCATGGTCCCGGCCGCTTCGCTGCTCGTGAGATTCAGATTCGGTACCCGCGAGAGCGCTTCGTCATCGGCCAGTGTCTTCAGACACATCTCGGCGTTGTCCAGCATGTACCACGGATCGGTACGCCCGTTCTGCAGCGTCTCCATGTAGTACTCGATGCTGACGATGGCATCGGCCACCCGCTCCAGACGGACGGGATCGTGCGGCGGGGCGCCGGGTTCGATGAGCTTGCGCACCTGCGCGCCAACGGCATCCATCAATTCCACCGCGCGGCCCTTGCCCAGCATGAGCAGGCCCGCGGTGATGCCGCGCAATAACTGCGGCACATTGTCCAGGCCCTGCGGCGAGAATTCGTTCGGCTTCTGCACCGCGGTGGAAACCGCCTCCTTGATGCGTGCCAGATTCACGATGCACTCGCGCAGCACCGCCTCGCTGACCTGCCTGAACTCGTGGTCCTGATCGGGCGGCAGATCCGCGGCCGCTTCGGCGCTCGGCGCGGGCAGGATCAGCCGCACGAGCTGATCATCGAGGCTGTCCTCGACCGACAGCAGAACGCCGGCCACCCTCACCAGGGATTCCTCGGACGGCGGTTTGCCGTCCGCGACGATTTGCGAAAGCGCCGAAATCTCATCCTGGACACGTTGCCGCAGCTCACCCAGGCCCAATACCCCCAGGGTATCGCTGATTTTTTTCAGCAGCTCGAGCTGCGGCAGGAGCTCGGCGCTCTGGCCGCCGCCGCGACGCACGAAGATGTCGAGCACATCCTTGACCTTCGAGAGGTCTTCCTTGATCGCGGCGGCCACGGTGCGCATCAATTTGACGCTGGGCGCCGAGAGGCTTTCCCGCTCGTGCTCGATCGTGTCATCGACGGGCAGAAGCTCGGCAAGCTTGAACGAAGCGCGTACGGCGCTTATCCGGCCGCCGCTGGTGGTCGCGCGCGCGACGTAGTACAGCAGGTTGTTCAACAGATCGATCGGCGGATCTTCGCAATAGCGCGCCTCGCCGAGTTCGTACAACGCCTTGATCTGCCGGTCCGCCTGACCGAGCAGACGCTTCAAGGTGGCGCTGCCTTCGAGGCCGTTGGCGCGGACCGCCTCGAGAATGGCGCCCGTGACCCACCACAATTGGAACACCGGCTGAGTCGTGGCGACCTGTTCCAGTTTTTCCGTCACCTTCGCCAGGATCTCCAGATTCTGCACGGTACGCTCGCCGCGGATGTATCCCAGCAGGCCGATTTGAAATCGCGGCCGCAAGCGTCGTGCCCACTGCGCCACGGAAATCGATTGCTCGCCCTGGGTCAGCTGCGGCTTGGCGGTTTGATCCGATTTGAGGTTGAGCAGCAACAAGGTGCCTTCGGACAGCAGCGGGCTGCCGCGCACGGATCGCAGATCGTTGAGCAGCGGCAGCAGCACCAGCGCCAGATCGCGTCCGCCCGACAATACGCGCTCGAGGTAGGTCGGCAGTTGCACCATGGCGCGCATCAGGGCATCCAAGCCGTCGATCTGCCGCTTCTGGTCGCTGCCGGAACTCAGCAGGTAGCGTGTGACGTGCTCCATCTCCTCGGCGAGCAGCGCCGCGCCGTAGACTTCGACCAGGC
>Ga0210398_10004132_pt1 | contig 13715 bp, 14 predicted proteins | sample IncBWC4OmetaG_FD_161047 | JGI IMG/M metagenome (GOLD analysis project Ga0210398, IMG submission 161047) | Forest soil microbial communities from Barre Woods Harvard Forest LTER site, Petersham, Massachusetts, United States - Inc-BW-C-4-O | ecosystem: Environmental > Terrestrial > Soil >... | reverse complement strand
CGATAGCTAGAATGTATGGGCATATGAACCGCTCCTCGCCTGCTCAATTCAAGGCATACTAATACCCGGGTAAGGCCACCCATCCACGCTAGCATTGGCCCACCGGAGGGTCAAGAAATCGCGGTCCGGCGCTTTACATATTTGTTACCTACATGGTAGAAGCCTAAAGTTTGACTTCCCGGGCGGAGAATCAGTGAAGGGCGCCTTTGGAAAAGATCGCGTGTGCGGCGTCGCCGCGGCGGAGACGGCTCGAGAGATGAAGGCGCAGGTCCGTCTCGGGTTGGGCAAGACGCGCACGCTCGAGCTGCGCCTGGACTACCTCCGCAATGCGCAGGAGAGGGAAGCGTTTCTGAGTTGGCTGAGCCGCCAGCGGGCACGCGCCATTCTCATCGCTACCTTCCGCAGAAGGGAAGGAGGGGGGTTGTTTCGCGGTAGCCGGGAGGAACAAATCGCCACGCTGGCGCAAGCGGCGCGATCCGGGTGCCAATGGTGCGACGTGGAAATTGAGACGGCCAGGGGCCTCGCGCGAGGCGAGCTGCGGCGCGCTCTTTCCCCCGCGAAGGTGATGGCGTCTTACCACAACTTTAGAGAGACGCCGCGGAACCTCGGCGGAATCGTAAAACAACTGGAACGCGCCGGAGGGCACGCGTTGAAGATCGCGGCGCACTGCCGTTCGGTTTCGGACAGCGCGCGCGTCTGCGAATTGGCGCGAAAGCGCCGCAACGTTGTCGCCATACCCATGGGCGAATTTGGACTCGCCGGGCGAGTGGTGGCATTAGGCATGGGCAGCGCGCTTGCGTATGGCGCCGTCGATCAGACCACCGCGCCAAGCCAGCTTTCAGTCGACGCAATGCTGGATCTTTACAGGGCCGAGACGATCACTCGCCTCACTCGTGTTTACGGCGTGATCGGAAATCCCATCGGCCATTCGCTTTCGCCGCTGCTGCATAACACTGCGTTCCACGCGCGCCGCTTTGAGGCGGTCTTTGTGCCGTTCCTGGTGCACGATCTGCGCGAATTTCTGAGCGCGATGAAAAAATTCGGGGTCCGGGGGCTTTCGGTCACCATTCCGCACAAAGAATCGATTCTCCGCCACCTGGATGGCTGCGACCCGCTGGCTACGCGCATCGGCGCGGTGAATACCGTGGTGGTGCGTGGCGGCGGCCGCCTGTACGGGTACAATACCGACTACGTCGGTGTCCTACGCAGCCTGGAGCGGCGCATGCGCCTGGCGGGCAGCCGCGTACTCTTATTTGGCGCAGGCGGCGCGGCGAGGGCCGCGGCGTTCGCGCTGTCGCAAGCGGGCTCGGTGGTGTGCGTGTGCGCGCGACGCCCGGAACGCGCGCGTGCGCTGGCTCGCGCGGCGGGCGGTCAGGCCGTGGCGCGGGGCGATCTCCGGCGAGAATTTTTCGACGCTATCGTGAATAGCACGCCGGTGGGGATGTATCCGCATGGAGGCTCCCCGCTGCAAAGCGCGGAGCTGAACTGCCGGATGGTCATGGACATGGTCTATCGCCCGCGGGAAACGGAGCTACTGCAATTGGCGCGGCGCAAGGGTATCGAGACCATCTCCGGCGTGGAGATGTTTCTCGCGCAGGGATTCGCGCAGTATGAAATCTGGACTGGCGAGCGCGCGCCGGAAAGCGCCATGCGCCGTGCGGTGGTTTCAGCGCTGGCAAGGGAAGAGAAATCCAGGGCACGCCGCGCATGAGGCTCACGGCCTGGGAAGCGCTCGGAAGTTTCCTGAACGATTTATGATCCAGCCGGACTTCAAAACCTTCAGCAAGCTGGCGCAACTGGGAAACCTGGTGCCGGTGTACGACACGTTCACGGCCGATACATTGACGCCGGTGTCCGCGTATTTGCGCCTGGCGCACAACGCGCGCTACGCCTGCCTGCTCGAAAGCGTCGAGGGCGGAGAAAAAATAGCGCGGTACACCTTCGTGGGCGCCAACCCCAGCGAGGTGTTTCGCTACGTGAACGGCGCGTGCGTGCTGGAGAGCGACAGCCGCACCTCGTGGGTGCAGGTAAATCCGATCGATTACCTGCGCAATCGCGTCGAGCGCTATCGCCCGGTGCGCGTGCCGGGGCTGCCGCCGCTCGTCGCCGGCGCCATCGGCTATTTCGCCTATGACATGGTGCGGCTGATCGAGCGCATTCCCGACACCACACGCGACGACGTGGGGATGGACGACGCCGTCATGATGTTTTATCTAGGGTTGGTCGTGTTCGACCACGTTCGGCACCGCGTGTGGATCGTGCGCAACGTGTTCACCGACGGCGAAGGCAGCCTGCGCGCGAAATACAATCAGGCGGTGCGCGAAATCCAGGCCACGCGCCGGCGCTTGGGCGCGCCCGTGGCCGCGGAGCATCCCAAGCGCCGCCGCGCGCGCCCGCTCAAGGTCACGTCCAACTTTACGCGTCCCAAATTCATCGATGCGGTGAACAAGTCCAAGGAATACATCCGCGCCGGAGACATTTTTCAGGTGGCCGTGAGCCAGCGCTTCTCGGCGAAGACCGACGCCGACCCGTTTGAGATTTACCGCTCGCTGCGCGTGGTGAATCCCTCGCCGTATATGTACTTTCTGAAGCTCAACGATCTGGCCGTGGTGGGCAGCTCGCCCGAGATGTTGGTGAAGGTGCAGGGCCGCGACGCCTTTTACCGGCCCATCGCCGGGACGCGGGCGCGCGGCGCCGACGAAAAAGAGGACCTGGCCTCGAGGCTGAGCTGGCCGCCGACCCCAAGGAGCAGGCCGAGCACATCATGCTAGTCGATCTCGGGCGCAACGATCTCGGGCGGGTGTCGGAATACGGCACCGTGCAGGTCGAGAAGCTGATGTTCGTCGAGCGCTATTCACACGTGATGCACCTGGTTTCGAGTTTGCGCGGGCGCCTGCGCGAAGGCGTGGACTGCTTCGACGCACTGGCTGCCTGTTTTCCCGGAGGCACGCTTTCGGGGGCGCCGAAAGTGCGCGCCATGGAAATCATCGACGAGCTTGAGCCCACGCGCCGCGGCATCTACGGCGGCGCGATCCTTTATCTGGATTTTTCCGGGAACCTCGATTCGTGCATCGCCATTCGCACCATGGTGGTGAAGAAGGGCGCGGCCTACGTGCAGGCGGGCGCGGGCCTGGTCGCGGACTCTGTGCCCGAAAAGGAGTACACCGAAACGGTGAACAAGGCGCGCGCGCTGCTCACCGCGCTGGAAATCGCCCATCGCGGCGAAGATCCTGCGCCGGGAGCCGCGAGATCACGTCTTCCCCGAAAGTAAAACTCTCGTGATACATTCCGGGAGGAGCAGGGTCCAGCTTTTGTAGCGCCGGCGTCTCGCCGGCGATGGCACGATTTGGGGCCGCTGAATTGCGGGCCGGCGAGATTCCGGCGCTACCAATCGTCGCCGATCCGTTTGGATGATTCATGTTCAATGATCCCACTCCAGAACCAAACGAACCGAGTTCCGGACCGCGAAAGTTTCTGATGGTGTCGGCGGCGGTGTTACTTGTGGGCGCAATCTACGTGGGCGTTACTTTTTATTCGCGCTGGGAAGCTAATCAGGCCATCCAGCAAAGGATCCAGGGGCAGGCCGCGGAGAAAGAGCGCTCCCAGAATCAACAGGCGGTTGATGCCATGGGCGGAAACCGCTTCGACATCCTCCAGTATTATCCCGATCCCGCGGAGATTCGCGCGGGAGAGCAGAGCTCGCTTTGCTATAGCGTTTCCAACGCCAAGACCGTGAAGATCGATCCTGCGCCCGATGATCCTATCTGGCCGGCGTTCATGCGCTGCGTGCACGTCTCGCCCCGCAAGACCACCAAGTACACGCTGACGATTGAAGACGCCGCGGGCAAGACGAAGAGCGGTGAGGTTGAAGTCCGCGTGCGCTGAAGTGGCACAGGCACTCTTGCCTGTGTGGGGTTTGCGACTATAAATGGGAGCGAGGCTGTTTGTGTGGTGTACAAAACCACACAGGCAAGAGTGCCTGTGCCACTTAAATGCATGTGCCACTCAGTCCGCTGCGTTCGGCTTCTCTGGATGAACAATTAGCTTCTGCACGCGCCAGTTGGCCGTTTCCGCGGCGAACACCACGTTTTCAGCCGGGCAGGCTAGCTGGTGCGCGCCGGAAAATTCCTTGAGGTTGCGCCCGGACTTGCCGATCACGCCGAGCACCTTTCCCTCCAGCGAAACTTTGAAAATTCGTCCGGGGTAGGTCGTCTCCCCTACATACAGCACCTGTTTCGGGCCGGGCGTGATGCAGATGGAGTTGGGCGCGCCGCTGACGGCATTGAGGCGGTCGCCCGTGGGCGTGTTGCCGTTTACCGCGCGCGTCTTGGGATCGGACGGCACGTCGATGGTGAACATGCGCTGGAATTTTCCGTCGGTATCGAACACCTGAATGCGCCGGTTGGTGCGGTCGCCGACGTAGATGTTGTTGTCGCGGTCGATCACGATGGCGTGCGGCAGGCGGAACTGCCCCGGCGCGGTGCCTTTGTCGCCCCAGGACTTTACCCAGTCGCCGTTCTTGTCGTATTTGGCGACGCGCGAGTTGACGTAACCGTCGGTGATGTAGATGTTGCCATCGGAGTCCCACGCCACGTCGGTGGGCTGGCGGAAGAGGCCGTCGGCAGCGGGGAGGGGAGGATCGGGGTGGCCCCAGGGCTTGGTGTCCTCCTCAGAGCCTTCGAGGCGGCGGCCGAAGACCCACACCACGCGCCCCGCGGGGTTGAACTTGATGACCATGTCCGAGCCTTTGTCGATGGCCCAGATGTTGTCGTTCTTGTCGATGCGCACGGTGTGCGCTTCGGACCAGGCGTAGAGTCCCTTGCCGATTTCACGGACGTACTGGCCGTTGGCGTCAAACTCGAAAAGCTGCGCGGCCGCCGGAGCGTACGCAGGGCCATTTGCGCTGTTCGACCGCGTAAAAACGAAGACGTGGCCCTTGGAATTGACGGCCACTCCGGGCACTTCGCCGAAATTCATTCCGGCCGGCAGCTTGAAAAAATCGGGAACGGAATCGAACTGGAGTTGCGGGACGCTCTGTTGGGCAAACAGCGGCGACGCGATCAGCACCCACAACCACACAAAGAGACACTTTTTCATTGGAACCTCCGGGAGGATGATTTCAAATCCTTCATGGATGTGCCGAGAGACTACGACACAGTAGAGGCAGGAGTCTACAGTCTTGAAACTTCAGCACGCGTTTGTAGTTGCGGAACCATTCCACGCATTCGGCGTGGAATCCCCGCCTCAAAAGAGGCGGGCTACAGCCGCTTTTGGGTGTTGTTGAGCACTGAATCCGGAATGATGAGGCGCTGAACCGGGCGGCCGCCGAGGATATGGGAGTCGATGATCTCGTCCACGTCGGCGGGTGTTACGCCGCCGTACCACACGGCGTCGGGATAGACCACGACCGTGGGGCCGACTTCGCATTGCTCGAGGCATCCGGATTTGTTGGCGCGCACGCGGTCGCCGGGAACGCCGCGCTCGGCCAGCTTGGCCTTGAAGGTGCGGTGCAGTTCGGCTTCGCCGGAGGCGTTGCAGCAGCCGCGCGGATGTCCCTCCGGGCGCTGATTGGTGCAGATGAAGATGTGCTTTTCAAACTTTGCCATGGGCCCCTTTTATATTGCGTCTTACCATTGTACACGGCCTGCGTGGCACAGCCACTCCTGGCTGCGCGAGTTTTGCGGTCCTGAGTAAAAGATTGGCTTCCTGAACGTTTACAAAACCGCACAGCGAAGAGTCGCTGTGCCACTCGATTCGATTCCCCGGGAAATTCGTGTAATATGGAAGTTTAGGGAAACGCCGCCGATCCACGGCGTAGCGGCGGCGGGGGCACATCATGAAGGCGCATTCGCGGTACATCGCCATTGCTCTTTTCACTCTCGGGCTTCTTGTGGTTCGGCCGGCGCGCGCGCAACAGGCGCAGCGCGGCCCTTCCACGGCCGAAGAGCGCACTCGCGCCGTAAAAATCGCGCATGCACTCGAAGACGATCCACTGGCCAAAGACGCCAAGGACAACCGCCAGTGGGTCATCCAGTGGATCATCGATATTCCGGACATCACCGTGACCGTGTGCGACGATTACTTCGGGGCGATACCCAAGACGCCGCGCGCGCATATGCGGGAAATCGTCAGCCAGATGACCATTTCCAGCGCCGCCTTCATGATCGAGCATCCGGACAAGGCCAAGGACGAGCAGGCGGTAGCCATGGCGGGCCTGCTGGGCTCGCTCAAGGCGTACCAGTCGATCCTCAAGGGGGATCCAAGCTCGCGCTGGCCGTTCGTGGACAAGGTCATCATGATGCGCGAAGAGGGCAAGCTGGACGACTACGTGTCCGACACCCGCCGCAAGTGCGCGCAGGAAGAAGAGGAACAGCCGGATCCGGACACGATCCGGGCGGCGCGCTGAGTTTGACGACCAGGCTGACAAGACACCAATTTTGTCATTCCGAGCGAAGCGAGGAATCTGCTTTTTCTTCGATCTTGGTTTTTGGGTGCCTCATCCTTCCGGTTCTTGGAAGGGTGGGACCTTAACGTGGTCGGCCAGACCCACCCTTCGCAAAAAGCGCGAAGGATGGGGTACCCAAAATCGGATAGCACGTTCCTCGCTTCGCTCGAAACCACCACTGTGGGCTTGTCGCCAAGAAACCAGAGCGAGTAACACAATGATTCTGCTGCTCGACAACTACGACTCGTTCACCTACAACCTGGCGCAGTTCCTCGGCCAGTTGGGCGAGAAACTGGAAGTGGTTCGCAACGATCAGATCACGCTCGACCAGATCGCAGCGAAGAAGCCCGACCGCATCGTCATTTCGCCCGGCCCGGGAACGCCCGAGGATTCCGGCATTTGCCTCGACGTGATCGAGCGTTTTTCCGGGCAAATTCCCATTCTTGGCGTGTGCCTGGGGCACCAAGCCATCGGCCAGGCGTTCGGCGGAAAAGTGATTCGCGCGCCGGAAATCATGCACGGAAAGACCAGCCGCATCCATCACGACCAGAAAACCGTCTTCCAGGATTTGCCGCAGGATTTTGTGGCTACTCGCTACCATTCGCTGATCGTCGAGGAAAAATCGTTTCCCGCTGAGCTGGAAATTTCCGCGAAAACCGACGGCATCATCATGGGCCTGCGGCATCGCACGATGCGCGTTGAGGGCGTGCAGTTCCATCCCGAATCCGTGCTTACGGGCGTGGGCATGCAGCTGCTGAGGAATTTCCTCTCGCTTCAGTAGGACAGGCTTCCAGCCTGTCGGGTTCTGCCGATTCGTCCAGGCCCTTTCGCGCTAGCCAAGATCAAATGGAACCCGACAGGCTGGCCCTTCGCCCGCTCAGGGTAAAAAGCCTGTCCTACTTGTGTGTGAACGTAATCAGCGCTTCGAGCTTCTGGCGGGCCGCGCCGGAATCGATAGAGGCGGCGGCGAGCTGCGCGCCTTCGAGGAAGTCGGCCGCGCGGCCGGAGGCGACGATGGCGGCGGAGGCGTTGGCGACAACGATGTCTCGGCGCGGGCCTTTCTCGCCCGCGAGCACGCCGCACACGATTTCCGCGTTGCCTGCCGCGTCTCCACCCGCGATGGCTTCTAGCGGCGCGCGCTCCAGGCCGAAGTCTTCCGGCGTGACTTGATAGATGCGCATGGCGCCCGCGCGGACATCGCCGACGGCGGTCTCTCCGGCCAGCGAAATTTCATCGAGGCCGCCCGCGCCGTGCACGACGAATGCGCGCTCGACGTCCAGTTCACTCAGCACCAGCGCCACTTTCTCCACCACTTTGTCGGAGAAAACCCCGGCGATCTGCGCGCGCGCGCCGGCAGGATTGGTCAGCGGCCCGAGCAGGTTGAACGCGGTGCGTCCGAGGCGGCGCCGCGCGGGCATAGCGTGGCGCATGGCGGTGTGCAGCGCTGGCGCAAACAAAAATCCGATGCCGATCTCGCGGATGGATGCTCCGACTCGCTCCGGCGGAATATCGAGGCGAACGCCGAGGGCTTCGAGCACATCGGCGGAACCGCATTTCGAGGAGATCGAGCGGTTGCCGTGCTTGGCCACGCGCACACCGGCGCCGGCAGCGACGAAGGCCGCCGCCGTGGAAATATTGAACGTGCCGGAGGAATCGCCGCCCGTGCCGCAGGTGTCCACCAGCAATTCGTTGGGGCGCGTTCCATCGGGGAAAACTGGTATCACGTGGCGGCGCATGGCGCGCGCGAAGCCGACCAGTTCCCCCACCGTTTCGCCCTTGGCGCGCAGCGCCGCGAGCAGGGCCACGATGCTCTCTTCATCCGAGCGGCCGGAAAGGATCTCCTCCATCGCGCTTTCGGATTCCTTGCGCGACAGGTCCACTCCCAGCTCGAGCTTTCGGATCAGGGAGGGCATCATGGAAGTATTGAGTCTCCAGCGTGTTCGGTGTGTGCCATTGTGGAACGGGCGTTCACGGAGCGGGAACTCCGCGGCGCGGGCGGGGAACAAGCTCGCCGCGGCAGTTGGGGCAAATCCGCTGCATCTCCGCCGCGCAGGGCGCGCAAAATGTGCATTCGTAGGAACAAATCACCGCCTCGCCGTCGCTTGGGAGGGACCGGCCGCACCGTTCGCAGGCGGATTTCATTTGTAAACTCAACGGGTTCCTTTCGCCTTGCCCGGTTTGGGCGTTCCCGCTAAACTCTTCAGTTTCGAGTGTAAGTAAATTCTAGCACTGACGGGTGCGGGCTGTACCTGCAGCCCGCAGGAAAAAATGGACGGATGATGAAGATCCACGAATATCAAGCCAAGGAAATTTTCCGGCGCTTCGGCGTGCCCACGCCGCGCGGGGAGATGGTGGTCACGCCCGAGCAGGCGCGTGCCGCCGCCGAGAAGCTGGGCACGAAAATCGTGGTGGTGAAGGCGCAAATCCACGCCGGAGGGCGCGGCAAAGCCGGCGGCGTGAAGCTGGCGAAGTCCCCGGCGGAAGTGGTGGACCTGGCGCACAAGATGCTGGGCATGAAGCTGGTGACGCCGCAAACCGGGCCGGCAGGGCGCATCGTCAAGCGCCTCCTGATTGAGGAAGGCCTGGACATCAAGCGCGAGCTGTACCTGAGCATTCTGGTGGACCGCGCCGTGGCCGCGCCGGTGATCATGGCCAGCACCGCGGGCGGCATGGAAATCGAGGAAGTGGCGCACAAGAATCCCGAACTGATTCTGCGCGAGACGGTTCTGCCGGCTACCGGCTTGCAACCCTACCACACGCGCAAGCTGGCGTTTGGCCTCGGCCTAACCGGCGACACCGCGAATGCCGCCGGCCCGTTCCTGCAATCGCTCTATCGCGCGTTTCTCGAGACGGACGCGTCGCTCGTGGAGATCAATCCCTTAATCGTTACCGGCGACGGAAAACTGGTCGCGCTGGACGCCAAGATGTCGTTTGACGATAACGCGCTGTACCGGCACAAGGACATCGTCGAGCTGCGCGATTTGAATGAGGAAGACCCGCTCGAGGTCGAAGCCTCTACTTACAAGCTCAACTACATCAAGCTCGACGGCAACGTGGGCTGCATGGTGAACGGAGCCGGCCTGGCGATGAGCACCATGGACATCATCAAGCTCTCCGGCGGCTCGCCCGCCAATTTTCTGGACGTCGGCGGCGGCGCTTCGGCCGAGCAAGTGAAGAATGCGTTCAAGATTTTGGTGAAAGATCCAAGCGTGAAGGGCGTCTTCATCAATATTTTTGGGGGCATCTTGCGTTGCGATGTGCTGGCATCGGGCGTCGTGGCAGCAGCCAAGGATTTGAACCTCAAACTTCCCGTAGTCGTGCGCATGGAAGGAACAAACGTAGAGAAAGGACAAGAAATCTTGCGAGAGTCGGGCCTGGGTTTGACGATTGCAAGCGATATGAGAGACGGCGCGGAAAAAGTCGTAAAGCTTGCAGGGGGTGCGCGATGAGCGTGCTCGTCGATGAGAAGACGCGCGTCGTGGTGCAAGGGCTGACCGGCCGCGAGGGCAGCTTCCACGCAGGGCAAATGGTGGAATATGGCTCCAAAGTTGTTGCCGGGGTCACGCCAGGCAAGGGTGGCACGACGCACGAAAAAATCCCGGTGTTCAATACCGTTTCGGACGCGGTGCGTGAAACCGGAGCGGACGCTTCCATCATTTTTGTTCCGCCGCCGTTTGCCGCGGACGCGATTCTAGAGGCCATCGACGCGGGCGTGCCGCTCGTGGTCTGCATCACCGAAGGCATTCCCACGCTGGACATGGTGCGCGTCGCCGCCGCGCTGAAAGATTCCAAGACGCGCCTGATCGGGCCGAACTGCCCGGGAATCATTTCGCCGGGAAAATGCAAGATGGGAATCATGCCCGGGCGGATTCACAAGCAGGGCAACATCGGCGTGGTGAGCCGCAGCGGCACGCTGACCTACGAGGCCGTGCATCAACTGACGCAGCTCGGCATCGGCCAATCCACCTGCATCGGCATCGGCGGCGATCCGATTATCGGCACGACGCACACGGACGCCGTCAAGCTCTTCAACGAAGATCCCGACACGCAGGCCATCGTGATGATCGGCGAAATCGGAGGCGACGCGGAAGAGAAAGCTGCGGCCTACATCAAGGCCAACGTGAAAAAACCGGTCGTCGGTCTGATCGCCGGGCAGACCGCGCCTCCGGGACGCCGCATGGGGCATGCCGGAGCCATCATCAGCGGCGGCGCCGGCACCGCCGCCGAGAAGTACAAAGCCATGCAGGCCGCGGGCATTCACACAATCCAGAGTCCGGCGGACATTGGCGTGACGCTGGCAGCGGCGATTAAGAAGTAAGGAAGCAGGGAGGCAAGGACTCAAGGAAGCAAGGATGGCGATCCGGAGCTATCGCGATCTGGATGAATGTTTTCCGGGAGGCTTATGCGGCCGCGCTTGAAGTTTCGCGGGTCAGTAAGCGCCTTCCGCCAATGGAGCAGTACGAGCTCGCTCGACAGATGCGAAGGGCGGCGCGGTCCATTCCGGCAAACATAGTAGAAGGTTGGGGCAAGCGTGCCTCAACAGCGGAGTTCAAACGATATCTGCAAATTGCGATTGGGTCGTGCGACGAGACCAGAATGTGGTTGGAGCTAAGCAAGGATGAAGGGTATCTCTCCGTGACGGACTGTCAGCCGCTGAAGGACCGCTACAACCGGATCGGTGCGATGTTAGGCAGCCTGTGGAAGCAATGGCGAAGCTTCGCGAAGTAGTTCCCTTGCTTCCTGCCTCCTTGCGTCCTTGCCTCATTCGGTGCATCAAACTTTAATTTGCATTGGAGAATAACGGAATGGCAATTGAGCGCACCCTAGCAATCATAAAACCGGACGCAGTTGGACGCGGGCTCACGGGCGAAATCCTGTCGCGAATTCACAAGGCCGGATTTCATATTATCGCGATTAAATCGCTGTATCTCACCAAGAAGGAAGCCGAGGGATTTTACGCCGTGCATCGCGCGCGGCCCTTTTTCGGGGAGCTGACCGAATTCATGAGCTCGGGCAAAGTCGTTGTGCTCGCGCTCGAGACCGAAGGCGCGATTCTGAAATGGCGCGACACCATGGGCGCCACCGATCCCGCCAAAGCCGCGCCCGGCACCATCCGCCGCGACCTCGGCACCAGCATCGGCAACAATTGCACCCACGGGTCGGACGCGCCGGATACGGCAGCCTTTGAATTGGGCTATTTCTTCGCCGGCTACGAACTAGTCTAGCTGTTGGGCCTTCGAGGAAGCTCAACGCGAAATCCTACGAGTGGCGCAGGCTTCTAGCCTGTGGGGTTTGGTTGCGGCGGGATCGATCTTGCATCAACTAACCCCCACAGGCTGGAAGCCTGCGCCACTGTGGCATCTTGCCGCATCCCAACAACGAGCATATACTCGCGCCATCCTTCCATCTCGAGGGTGTGCCATGACCAGAAAATTCCTCGCAATTCCAATTTTGTTCGTCGCGGCGGTCGTGTGCGCAAATATCGCGCCGGCCTTTGCGCAAGGCGGTGGAGGCATGCAGAGTGACACTAACGCGCCGGCGCCTCCGACGTTGCCGCTGAAACTGGTCGAAAACTTTTTCCATTACCCGGCGACGTACGTGATGGGCGAAGTGATCGGCGTGGCCGTCAGCCCGAAGGGCCATATTTTTCTGCTGAATCGCGGCTATCACCCGCTGATGGAGTTTGACGCTGAGGGTGCGTTCGTGCGCTCGATGGGCGAAGGATCGGGGGAATTCGAGGGCGCGCACACCATCCGCTTCGATCCGCAGGGCAACATGTGGTACATCGACGCGGCGTCCAACATGGTCGTCAAGTTCGACGCCGAGGGCCGCACCACGGAAGTGCTGGGGATGCGCCCGGAGCCGTGGACCTGGGCGACGCATGTAATCGAGCACGCCGTTCCGTCCAAGACGGCGTTCTACCAACCCACCGACGTGACCTGGGCGCCTGACGGCAGCACCTTCGTTTCCGACGGCTACGGCAACTCGCGCGTGGTCAAGTTCGACAAGGAGGGGAATTTTATAAAGTCCTGGGGCGAGCGCGGCACCGGCAAGGGCGATTTCAACACGCCGCACAGCATCGTCATCGACAAGAATCAGAACCTCTACGTTGCCGACCGCGGCAACAGCCGCATTCAGATTTTCGACACCGACGGAAACTTCAAAGCGATGTGGACCAACCTTCCGGGCCCGCCCTGGTCGTTCTGCATCACGCCCGGGCCGAACCAGGTCATCTACGTGGGCAGCGTTGGAAAAATCTACAAGCTCGATCTGAACGGCAAAGTACTTGGGACCATCGGCCACTACGGCCGCACGCCGGGAACCATGGACTGGGTGCACGCCGTGGCCTGCCCGGACGAGAAGACTGTGTACGTTGCAGAAGAGCAGGCCTGGCGGCTGGATAAATACGCGGCGCAGTAGAGAGACTCTTGCTCGCTAAGCGCCCTCTCGCGTCGAGCTGGTCTTTGTAGGGCACGGTTTTAACCGTGCCGCAAAGCGCTCAAAGTTGGAAGGCTTTAGCCGCTGGCATTCGCAGCGCCCGTCATACCGCTGATGGCACGGCCGACAACGGCATGGATCTCTTATGAGAATTAAACTGCTCGGATCGATCGCGATGCTGGCCGTCCTGGCCATGGCTCCTCGGCCCAGCCTCTCCCATCACGGAAGCTCGGCCTACGACTTCACCAAGCTGATCACTACGAAGGCCACGGTCACTTCGCTCGAATGGGGCAACCCGCACTGCATCCTGCATTTTGACGCCAAGGACGAGAGGGGCGCGGTCACCGTGTGGTCGCTAGAAATGTACAACCCCCTCTGGATGGCGCGCGCCGGCTGGACCAAGGAAACGCTGAAGCCCGGCGACGAAATCGTGGTCACCTTTCATCCCGCCAAGAACGGTAGCGGGAACGGTTACATCCGCATCCCGGAAAGCAAGATCGTCTTTCACAACCAATCGCTGAATCTGGACGAGAACGGCGCAGCTCTGGGGACCGAAGCCAAGTAGATGGGCCTGACGAAAATGCGGAAACACTCGCCAATCAAAATCGCGGCGATCGTACTGGCGCTGGCCGCCCCACCCGCGGCGCTGGCTCAGGGCACCGCTGCCTCGGCTGCTCCGGCAAAAAGCCCGGCGGCTGCGGCGTTCGATCCCCGAGACCTTTCCGGCCAGTGGTCGGGAGGCCTCGGCGGAGGGCTGCACTCGATCGGCAAGCCCCCGGCTCTCTTGCCGGAAGCGCAAGCACACTTCGACGCCAATACTGCCGAATTGAAA
>Ga0210398_10004131_pt1 | contig 13715 bp, 10 predicted proteins | sample IncBWC4OmetaG_FD_161047 | JGI IMG/M metagenome (GOLD analysis project Ga0210398, IMG submission 161047) | Forest soil microbial communities from Barre Woods Harvard Forest LTER site, Petersham, Massachusetts, United States - Inc-BW-C-4-O | ecosystem: Environmental > Terrestrial > Soil >... | reverse complement strand
CCGCTTATACGGGCCCATTCTTCCGTGTTCTGTGATTCTTGCAGTTGCTTGCGCCCTGTGGGCTGGCGATGTATCAAATATGGTGAAAACACATTGTCGAGCCGCAACGCCCGACTGCGCAACGATTCAAACTCGGGCGTCAAACCAATACTGATAAACCCCATATCCGAGTCGGCCGCGACCTTTTTGCGTATTACGTAAACGCGGCCGTTACGGAAATGTTCGTGCCTCAACGCCAGCACCTCACTCCGCGCCATCAGAGTAAGTAGAGAAATTTCCATTGCGAGTCGTAACCAGGGGAGCGCCACAGTATGGATAGCGTTGAATCCCTCAATATCCAATGCAGTGCGAGACTTTCGATTTACCTCAAGCTTTTTGCTCTCGCTCCGCGGAACGACATTTGCAGCTTCGTTGACTCTGACTTGAGCTTGCTTCGTTTCAAGCGCGAACGCGCACAGGATTCCGAACACGCGCAGCCATTTGTTGAATAATTCCCCCTTCTTGCAGAAGCTCAGTAAGTAAGTTTTGATGAGTAGGCTATCGGCGTCACAAATGGCCAAATCTCCCATTTCGCGCTGGATTCGCCTCATCTTTGTTAACTGGTTGACCTTGTATCCCGGGCTCCATGGTTTATGGGGTAGCTCCTCCTTGATCCACAGATCAATGACCGGCCCGAACGTCGCCTGGCGACCCTCGCTCGCGTCGCGCTGCCGTTGCATTTCGATTTGGTGGTTTGTCTCGTTCTGTTTTTCGCGCGCGAGTGCTTCATCGCCAATTCGCTTCTTTCTGCCGTCTAGAAGCGTGACAAAAAAGCCGTTGCGCCCATCGTTATGCATGCCCTTTGGGTAATCATAAAGTCGTACCATGTCGTGCACCCCTAACGACGACTATAGTCCGTGGACTGTGAGTCACGCAAGTTCTATCTAGTGTGAATGGGAACTACAAAAATTGCAGTGGCATTTGGATTAACTTTGCGGGAGTGCAGGCAGAAAGCCGGATTGAGCCAGGAGGCCCTGGCAGACAGCGCGAACGTGGATCGGACCTTTGTCTCATTGCTCGAGCGGGGGCTACGTCAGCCAACGCTGGAAACACTGTTTAGCCTTTCCCGAGCGTTAGACATTTCGCCTGGCACGATGGTGTCACGAACTGCTTCGCTCGTAATTTAGGCTCCGCTTTGCCCAAAAACTGTTCTAGGGGATGCGGCGACGCCGCGCAGCCTCTGATAACCACGCCACGATACGATTGAGGGCAGTCATGCTGTTTAGAGGTGAATATCCGGAATCACAGCTCGGTGTGCGTGAAGTAGCCAGTTGCGAAACATCGGGAAGGGACGCCCGTCACAGAGTCATTCACTTGTTTTTCGCTAATGTACCGGTAGGCCCTCGGTCGTGAGTGGGGGCTTCGTCTTAGCGATCCGCCGATAGTCACCTGGGCAAGGAAGCAAAATAAAATGTTGACTGCATGGTTAACGGACAACATTCGCAATGGCGACGCCATTCTCTTTCTCGGTGCCGGCGCGGTCCGAGGTGCGAAAGGCCCTCACGGCGAAAAACCGCCAAACGGGCTCGAACTACGCGATCTTATTTCAGACAAGTTTCTCGGTGGTCAGAATAAAGATAAGCCATTGGCCCGCGTAGCAGAATATGCAAAAAACGAGAGCAGCCTCAACCACGTCCAAAGCTATATACGCGACATTTTCCTTCCGATTCAACCTCCCGCGCACTACTCAATTATTCCGACGTTCCGCTGGTTTTCCATTGTAACGACAAATTACGATCTCACACTCGAACGGGCATATGCGGCGAGTAGGGGGCGACTCCAGGAATTGCAGCCGATCCTTAGAGACGGTGATCAGCTCTCGGCTGTGCTGCGAAACGATAAGGCCGTGCCCTACCTGAAACTTCATGGGTGCATTTCTGCAGCGAGCGATCCTTCACTGCCTCTAATTCTAGCGACAGAGGAATATGCTAGGCATCGGCGTAATCGCGATCGTCTATTTCGCAATTTTTCGGATTGGGGCCATGAACGACCGATAATATTTGCCGGATACGACATCTCGGACCCAAACATACTTCAAATTTTATTCGACCTAGCTGATCTCGGAATGAATCGACCGACCTACTGCGTTGTAGACCCAGGGTTGGATCCGGTTGCCATCCGATATTGGAATGCAAAGCGTTTTGTCGTAGTCCCCGATACCTTTGCATCGTTTTTGGCCGGAATAGACGGGGCTGTGCCAAGTCATTCGCGCATACTAGCCGCCCTGCGATCCACCAACCCGCTCAGCTTCCAAAAGTGGATATCGTCCCATGTTTTGCCGTCCGACCGTCTTCGTGCACACCTTGAGGCCGAACTCACGCATGTGCATCCGGGACTTCCAGTATCGGGCGTGCTTCCGAAGGAATTTTATTCCGGTGCCCCCGTTGGCTGGGGCGCAATCGCAGCGGGTCTGAATTTTAAACGCAGAATTGGCGATGACATCATCCTAGATGCGGTCCTGTCTCCTCCTCGTGAGAAGAAGCCGAGAGTATTCTTGCTGAAAGGGCACGCCGGTGCGGGCATTTCCGTAACATTGCGACAAGTAGCGTGGGAGTCAGCTCGCGACTTTGGTGCCCTGGTCTTCTACTTGTCGGAAGGCGGCCTGGTTCGCGGGGACCTGATCGCCGAAATTTCAGAGTTGACGCGCGCCCGGTTGCTCCTAGTAGTCGATGACGCGATTCCTCATCTCAAAGATATCCGAAATTTAGTCAGCAGGGCGAATGCTGAAAATATTCCGATCGACATTCTTCTCGGCGCGCGCACGAACGAATGGAATGTATTGACTGGGGATTTCGATTCCCTGATAGACGAAGACTATGATCTGCGCGACCTTACGGATGCCGAAATACTCGATTTACTTTCCAAGTTGCAAGCGCATCGATCGCTAGGCGAGCTGAGTAAATATGTCACCATCGAACAGGTCGAGCGATTCAAAGGCCATTCTCGACGGCAGTTGCTTGTGGCGTTGCATGAAGCCACAACTGGTAAGCCATTTGAAGAACTTGTTCTAGATGAATACGATCACATTACACCGGCGCGCGCGAAAGTGCTTTATCTCGATATTTGTACACTGCATCGTCTCGATGTACCGATTCGTGCAGGGCTTATTGCGCGCGTATCTGGGGTGTCGTTCGCGGAATTCTCGAGCGATCTCTTCAAGCCGCTCGAGCATGTGGTTTTCACATATCAGGATCACGCATCTCGGGACTACGCTTATCGCACGCGACATCCGGTAATAGCGGAATTTGTATTTCAACAGGCACTACCTGACCCCATCGAGCGCGCTGCCCAAATCCGACGCATCATTCGGCACATGAACGTGGACTACGAGTCGGATTCTGAAGCGTTCGCGAAGCTAATAAAGGGCAAGACCCTTGCCGATTTATTCGCCGATAAGGCATTGGCAAAGGAAATTTTCGACGCAGCCGCGGAGGCAGGCGCATCGCCGGGATTCATTAATCATCAGCGTGCTGTGTTCGAGTTGCACCACCATGGCGGCGATCTACGCGCCGCAATGACAGCACTGGAGTCGGCTGAAGCTGAGCCCGGCGGCGACACGCCTGCCGTCGAACATACTAAGGCGATGGTACTGCGGAAATTGGCGTTGCAAAGTGAACACCGGATTGAAAAAGAGAGGCTCCGCGCGGAAGCCAGAAAAATATTGGGCCGGCTTCAACGAAACGCGCGTACAGCCCACGCGATTACTACGTTGGCGCAGCTCGACATCGACGAGTTGCGCGAGTTGCTGTCGAGAGGTTCCGAGCAATCGCCAGTTGACGAATTGGACAGTCGCGTGCTTACGGAACTGGTTCGCACAACTGAGCAAGTTATTTACTCCGGACTACAGTTGCACCCGTCGGACGAGTATTTGATTATGCTTGAAGCACAGCTCAGCGCGTTGCTAAACGACCATCCAAAGGCACTTCGCTCTCTCCAAGAAGCATTTGAAGCAAACCCAGCTCGCGCTTTTGTCGCGGTAAGGCTTGCGCGTTCAACAGAAAGTGCTGGGAATATGTCCGGCGCGATCGCCGTGCTGGAGAGATGTCTTGCTGCTAATCCGGGAAGCAAGGAGTGCCACTTGGAGTTAGCGCTGCTACACATGAAGGTTGGTGAGCACCTGGCATTGGACGCTATCGGTCACCACTTAAAGCGAAGCTTTACGGAAGGTGATAGCAACTTTATTGCCCAGTTTTGGTGGGCGAGGCACGAATATTTGCACGGAGACAGGCAAGCAGCGTTGGACAGGTTTGTCGGCCTGAAGAGCGCGAAAAGTGCTTCTCGATTGAGGCGACCGACAGGTCCAGTCTTGAATGAGGAGGGCTCGATCGTAAGGTATCGGGGCACGCTGATGGCGGTCCACCCTGGTTACTCCTTTGTCCGTTGCAATGACCTGAAGGCGGACGTCTTCGTCGCTGCGCGTGCATTCAGCGAGACAGATTGGGCGCAAGCGCACAGTGGTGCGCAAATAGTGTTCAGCGTCGCATTCTCGATGCGCGGTCCGGAAGGTATCAACGCGCAGATCGTGTCTGATTAGCTTGACGCTATAAAGACTATCGAAGGGACTACGGACCAGCTAGTCCCGGCTCACTCTAGGACAGGCTCGATTCCGCTTTTACGGTAATTTGCCGGGAATCTTCGTTACCTTTGTACATCAGATCGAATATACCGGCTGCCGTTTGCAACCAACGTACACGTTGTTCTATGGACCAGTCCGCATCTGGCGCGGGTAGCGATTTCAATAAACCCTGAATGAACGGGTGATAATCGCCGCTCCCGCCGCCACCATATGCCGGAGGCGGATTGTGCGGCGGTTTCGCCCCCTGTTCTCGATCCTTGCCATTGTCCTTTTGTTGGATTTTTGATCCCGCTGGAGGTACAAGGCGATCGCTCCCAAACTCGAAAAACCCGGCTTGTTTCGCGGAACGCTGGAAAACTTGCCGCGCTTTCTCTTTTTGTTTTGGAGCAACTCCAAGCGATTCTATTTCGCGCTCAAGCCCTGCAGTTGGAGGCAAACTCACCCCGCGAAACTTCTCGTAGAGCGCACGGTAGAGAGGCACGGTCAAAAAAGCTTCGGTACGCGCGGACCGCTCCTGCTGCGCATCCACCATTCGCATACCCAATGGAGTTAGGGTGACCGATCCACGTTCATAGGTCAGCAATCCGAACGTCTTCGCCGTAATTAGCCGCAACCGAAAGCCACCCCCAGTGGCACTTGCCTTAAGCTGAGCCGCCAGCTGATCCCATTGGCAACTTGATCCGCCGCATTGATGAACCCCGGACGCAAGCTCAATCGCATCGTCCATATCCAGGTACGGAAACTCGATTGTGGACTTCCCACGCTTTCCCTCGCTCTCCGTTTGATCTTGACCCTCAGCAATTTGGATAACTTTATCAGCCGTCACGGGACACCTCCTGACCGCCATCAGCGGTTTGTTTACGAAATATACTTGACGTCTCGTAAACAGTCAATTATGTTTACGGATAAGCGTATATGAACGTTTGCGGTGTTTGCGGAATGCCCGGATAGACATAATATGTCGCATAAGGAGATTGTTATGAGGAAGGTCCAGAGCTTCGGCGGCTACGTCCACCGGCCCTGAAGCTCGTCGCACAAAATAGAAGGCCCTGGACTGGCGGTTTCCTTGGCGGGAGAAACCAGTTCAGGGCCGTGGTGGGCCTCTAACGGGGCGCAGTTGGCAGGACAGGCTATCTAACCAGTTCCTGTGGGTTCGACACCCACGCTCCATTTTGGCTAGGTCAACGCTTATTAGCTTTCGTCTAGGGCTTTGTACCCTAGGAGTGGGCGGTGTGTCCAGGAGACACTTCACCGCGTCCTTCAGTGGGATCGGGGTCCCGGACATGGAATGTTGGTCTAGCCAGCGGATGGTTTTTTATTTCAAGGAGTCTCGATCATGTTGAACGTTCATTGGTATAAATGCAAAAGTGGAAATTGGTGTTCATTGGAGACGGTAAATTTGGATACCGTCACCGAATCCGGCGTGTACATTATTTGGCACGCTGGTAATCCGGGTCGAGTTGTTTATGTCGGGCAGGGAAATCCGATTTCAAATCGGCTGGCCACGCATCGCAACGACGCCCGAATAAAGAAATTCAAAGTAAACGGAAATTTGCACGTTACATGGGCAGAAGTACCGGCGTCTCAGCAGGACGGCGTTGAGCGTCATCTTGCGGATCAGTGGACCCCACTAGTCGGAGATGTGCACCCGGATGCTTCTCCGATTGCGGTGAACTCGCCATGGGCTGCGTAACATCATGCCCAGCACGTAGTGCGTTAATGGTCTCAATAAGTTTCATATATTGATACCACGCCCAAGGCGGCTCGCTGCCCTGGGCGATTTTTTCTTGCGCCCATTTTTGGACACGAGTTAAATCATTGGCAATTGACTCTGGCATGCGTGCAACCTCGCAGAAATTTTACGTGCTCAACTCACACCTGTACGTAGGACCGCACTGTCACTGCTTATCAGGATATGCGCACACACGCGCAATCCTTTCCATGATTCTGTGACGCAGAGGCTCTTTGTCCAGAAACGACCCTAAACCGCTCTAGAAGACCCTAAACGCCCCTAAACGTCACTGGTGTATTTTGATGATTCTTGATATAAAACATGTAGTTGTACACGATAGGCCGCAATCTTGCCAAGGTTGAGGTCGCGAGTTCGAGCCTCGTTTCCCGCTCCAAGATTTCCAGTTAGTCAAAGACTTGGCGCCCGTTCCAACGATGGCATCGTAATGCCCGGCGACCCGGATCGCTTCGATCAGACGCCACGCCGACCAAACATCGTCGCAGATTTTGAACTGACCGGCGCGCCAGCGATCAGCCGATGGGAGTGAGCTTCGGCGTTCCGTTGACTCCTCAGCGCGCGATTGAGCGGCGCCGCGGATGATGTAGACTTGCGATTGAACCCCGGCGCGCCCGGGGTTTGATGTTTTCAATGTTGGGCTAAGTGGCAGAGTGGTCATGCAGCGGCCTGCAAAGCCGTGTACGCCGGTTCGATTCCGACCTTAGCCTCCACCAGCGTTTAATGCGCCCAAGGGAACGGGTAGAATCCCGCCCATGGCCGAAGAAAGCTCGAATTTGGCGACGCTGCGGGCGGCAAACGCAGCCAGCGTTGTTGATTTGCGCCGCGTCGGCGCTCATCCGGATCAATGGTATCCAGTCGCGTGGTCCGACGAGCTCAGGCCGGGTAAGACCTTGGGCAGGCGCTTTGCGGGCGATCCCATTGTTCTATATCGCGGCAACAGCGGCAGGGTCTTCGCTTTGGAGGATCGCTGCGCCCATCGTCAGGTTCCCTTGCATCTGGGCGTCGTCAGTGGCGACGATCTGAAATGCCACTATCACGGTTGGGTTTATAACTGCACCGGCAAATGCATCAATGTGCCGTACTTGGGTCCCGAGCGGCTACCCACCGGTGTGCGGGGCTATCCGGCGCGGGAAATCGACGGCCTGATTTTTGTGTTCCCGGGCGATCCGGCGCTGGCCGAAAGCCGTGCACCGGCAGCGCTGGGTTCATCGCAACGCAAAGACTACAAGACACGGCGCTTAAACCGCGAAGTTGCCTGTCATTACACCTTCATGCACGAAAACCTGTTCGACATGAATCATCAGTTCATGCATCGCAAGCAGATGGGATCGATAAGAGCCCGGTGCTTGGGTCGCAATCACGGTGAAAATTGGGCGGAAGTCGAATATAGCTTCAGCCGCACCGAAGGGAAATCCTCGGTCGGCGAGCACGTCATTGTTGATTTGATGCGCAAGCGCGGCGAGGCCAAGAAAGACTTCTCCGATCACATGCGAATCCGCACCGACTATCCCACCCAGAGCCTAAAGGTTTGGGTGGGCCGCGACATCAAGCAATCCGACGATCCGGTCCTCGATGTGTGGCTGGGCTATACGCCGCTCGATGCCGGCCAGCGTACCAATCGCACATACGGCTATCTCTCGGTCAAGAAGCCGAGTTTTCCGGGAATCATTCACGTGGTCTGGCCATTCGTGACCTGGTTTACCGAGAATATTTTCCGCGAGGACAAGGATATCGTTGAACACGAGCAGCGGGCCTACGATGCGCAGGGCGCGGATTGGAACAACGAGGTCTTCCCGCCGATTCGAGATTTGCGCGGTGTATTGGCACGCTGCGGCGTGCCGATGAAATAGCCCTTGGCCGCCGGTGCCGCTGCCGCCGCCAACGCCGCTGCCACCGTCGTCACCGCTGCCGCCGTCGTCACCGCCGTCGCCGTCGCCTAGATTTTGCCTTCCCCCCACTTGTAAGCCGCTACCGCGGCCATATTTCACTTTGATGACGAACCACGGTCTGGCATAAAATAAGGCGTACGCAATACCCTTATGCCGAACACAGAACCCGTACCCTGCCAGGTCCCAGCGGCGAGACGTCCGTGGGACGCTCGATTGGCGCGCCGTCTGGTCACACCCTTGATCCACAGCTGGGTGACGCCTAACCACTTGACCACGCTGCGTCTGGGGGTCGGCCTCGCGGCTGCGGCGGCCTTTGTTCCGGGGAGCTACTGGTGGTCGAATTTCGCCGCGCTGTTGCTGATTTTGTCGAATTTTCTGGACCATACGGATGGCGAACTGGCCCGCGTAAGCGGGAAAACCAGCCGAATCGGGCATCTTTACGACCTGGCGAGCGATGCGGTGGTGACGATCCTGCTCTTCGTCGCGATCGGCGTCGGCGTCGCCGCAAAGTCCGGTGTCGACCTGATCGTTGCACCCGCGATACTGGGTCTGGTGGCAGGTTCTGCGATCGCGCTGATTTTTTATCTGCGCATGCGTATTGAGGAGTTGTTGGGCAAGGCCGCTACGCAACAGGCTTCGCTCGGCGGCTTCGAAACCGAGGATGTGCTGTACCTGCTGCCGTTGGCGACGCTCAGTAATTCGCTGGTTCCCCTGCTGGTCGCGGCTTCGATTTGCGCGCCGTTGTATGCCGTCTGGGTGGTGATCGACTATCAACGGGTGCTGCGCCGAGATCGCCGCATGGCGACCGGCGTCGCCGGATAAGCGTGGCGGCGACCGAAACCGGAGCCGAGCCGGCATTAGCTTTACGATTGGATTCTCTCGACCTGCCGGGACTGCGCGCCGAATACGCCCGGCAGGGTTCCTTTGTCTACCTCGAGAATTTCCTGCCGTCCGAGATTACGGCGCAATTGATCGATGGTCTTGCCGGCCTTGGCAACTGTGTGAATCGTAATTATTTGCCGGGCCATAAGCAGGGTGGCAGCGTCAGCCGGCACGTCATTGACGCGCAAGCCCCGGTCATTGCCGAGCTCTATCGCTCCGCGTCGCTGCGGCGCTGGCTGGATGACCTCACCGGCGAGCATCTACAGCTCTCACCGCCCGATGACCCGCACGCCTACGCGCTGTATTTTTATACGCGTGCGGGCGACCACATCGGCTGGCATTACGACACCTCCTACTACGCCGGCAAGCGTTACACCTTGCTCTTGGGCTTGATTGACGACTCGTCCTGCCGTTTGGACTACGAATTGCACACCCGGGAGAGGGGCGCATCGGTCATACCCGGCTCGATCAAGATCGCGCCCGGCGGTCTGGTGATTTTCGACGGAGACGCTCTGCGACATCGCATCAGTCCCTCGCGCGAAGGCGAAACCCGCATCTCCTTGACCTTTGAATACGTGACAGACCCGCGCATGCATCCCTGGTGGCGTCTCATTTCCAATATGAAAGACGCCTTTGCCTACTTCGGCTTTCGTCAGGTGTTTCATCGCTTTCTGGGCCGGCGCTAATGACGCGGACAACGAGTTGGTTGTTGAGCATCGGGGTGCTGCTATTCGTGGGCGTGCTGCTCTCGCAGGATTTGCCCGCGATCCTCGGGACACTGGGGCACGCCGGCTGGGGGCTGCTGCTCGTGGCGCTGTTTCACTTGCTGCCGCTCGTCATCGATGCGGTGGCCATTTGCGTGCTGATCGAGCCGGCCTCGAGCCGCAGTCCGCTGCGCGACTCGTTGCTGGCGCGCTGGATCGGCGAATCCGCCAACAGTCTGATGCCGGCGGGTCAGCTCGGCGGTCCCGTACTCATGGCCCGCCACCTGGCGCAGCGTGGGCTTCCCATGGAAGAAGCCGCAGCGGCGATAACCGTCAGCACGACGCTACAAACCTTCGCGCAAATTGCGTTTGCCTTGGCAGGTGTTGTCGCTCTCGGCACACAAACGGCGCATTTTTCACCTACCGCGCTTCGGACCGCCGCGCTGATTGCCAGCGCCTTTTTGGCGATTCAAGTCGGCGGCTTTTACTGGATTCAGCGACGTGGGCTTTTTAGTAAACTGATGAGCGCGGTCAGGCGATTTTCCCGCAAGCGGGACTGGTCGCAGTGGGTCGCGCAAGCGCAGGCCATCGATCTGGCGGTGCAGGGCACCTATCGACGCAACGGCCCCGTGACCGCAAGCTTTGTCTTGAGTCTGGTGGGTTGGATTGTCGGCACGGGCGAGGTCTTTCTGATCGCCCGGTTCCTCGGGACCCCGGTAAGCTGGCGTGACGCATTTGTGCTCGAGAGCTTGGGGCAGGCCATTCGCGGTGCGGGGTTCGCGATTCCAGGCGCCTTGGGCGTTCAAGAGGGCGGCTATTTGTTGCTCGCGCCGCTCGCCGGCCTCGCGCCCGATGCGGCATTGGCGCTATCGCTGGCGAAGCGCGCGCGCGAATTGTTGCTCGGCTTGCCGGGCTTGTTGTACCTGCGGTTCGCCACTCACGACCCTGCGACCGCTACCGGTGCGGCCCCGCCTTAAGTTGGATTGACGGAAGGATTTCGATGCGCGCGATCATTTTGGCGGCGGGGCGAGGTGTTCGTCTGCAATTACCCGAGGACAGCCAGCTGCCGAAATGCCTGCTGCGTTTCGACGGCATGACGCTGCTCGAGCGGCATTTGATCATGCTGAAGAAGGCGGGCGTCACTGAGGTGGTCTTGGCGCTGGGATTTCGGCACGAACTCGTTCAGGCTGAACTCGACCGCCTCGCCTGGATACCGCGCCCGGAGATCGTGCTCAACACGAATTTCGAGCTTGGCAGCGTACTCACCGTACACACCATCGCGGATGCGTTGACGCGCGGCGGCGATGTGCTCTTGATGGATGCGGACGTTCTGTACGATGAACGTATTATGCGAGCGTTGGTGGCCGGCAGCGGCCCGGTAAACCGCTTGCTGATTGATCGCGATTTCGAGCCGGGTGATGAACCGGTCAAGCTCTGCGTGCAGGGCGGCGTGCCCGTCGAGCTGCGCAAGCAGTTGGCGGCTGATTTGAAATTCGACACGATCGGTGAGTCGGTCGGATTCTTTCGTTTCGAGCACGCCGGGGCGCGACGTCTCGCGGCGCTGGTGGCGGACTATATCGACACGGGGCGCGCCCACATGCCGCACGAGGAAGCGGTGCGCGATTTGCTGAAAGAGAGAAGCCAGCCGCTCGAAGTGGCGGATGTTACGGGATTTCCGTGGATCGAAATCGATTTCCCGATTGATGTGGTGCGCGCAACCCAGGAAGTCTTGCCTCAACTTCAACCTTTATCGCGAGGTGGCCAATGAATACTTCGGTACGCTCATCCCCGGGGTACGCTCAAGCGAGCGCCAAGAATACCGCGCAAACGCGCAGCGCCAAACTGCGTCAGATGCTGCAGAGCGCGGAGCTGGAGTTTCTCATGGAAGCGCACAACGGACTGTCGGCCCGCATCGTGCGCGAGGCGGGCTTCAAGGGAATTTGGGCGTCGGGTCTGACGATATCGGCGCAGTTCGGCGTGCGCGACAACAACGAAGCCAGCTGGACGCAGGTTGTGGACATGCTCGAATTCATGGCCGACGCCGGCGATCTGCCCATCTTGCTCGACGGCGATACGGGGTATGGCAATTTCAACAACATGCGGCGCCTGGTGCGCAAGCTGGAGCAGCGCGGAATCGCCGGCGTTTGCATCGAAGATAAGCAATTTCCAAAGACCAATAGCTTTTTGAACGGCGAGCGTCAGCCGCTCGCCGACATTGAGGAGTTTGTCGGCAAGATAGCCGCCGGCAAGGACACCCAGCAGGATGCGAATTTCTCGATTGTCGCCCGCGTCGAGGCGCTGATCGCGGGTTGGGGCATGGACGAGGCGTTGCGCCGCGCCGAAGCCTACCGCTTAGCCGGTGCCGATGCCATTCTCATTCACAGCAAACTGTCCAAGCCGGACGAGATAATCACGTTCGCCAAAGAGTGGGCGCGCCGCTCGCCACTGGTCATTGTGCCCACCCGGTACTACAGCACGCCGACCGAGGTTTTCCGCCAGGCCGGCATTAGCACCGTCATTTGGGCGAATCACCTGGTTCGCGCGGCGGCTTCGGCAATGCAAAGCGTGGCGAGGGAGATCTTCGAAAGCCAGACGCTGGTGAACGTTGAGGACCGGATTGTTTCGGTGAACGAAATTTTTCGCTTGCAAGATGCGGATGAGTATTCGGCGGCGGAGCGCATTTATCTGTCGACGTCCGGAGCGCCGCGCGCGGCAGTGGTGTTGGCGGCGAGCCGTGGAAGCGGGTTGGAGGCTATGACGGCGGAGCGCCCAAAAGTGATGCTGCCCATCGCCGGCAAACCTTTACTGCGTTGGCTGGTCGACGGCTTTAAGAAGGAAAGCATCAACGACATTACCGTGGTCGGCGGGTATCGAGCTGATGCGATCGACACGGCCGGAATCAAGCTGGTGGTGAATGAGCGCTACGCCGAGAGCGGCGAATTGAGCTCACTGGCCTGCGCCGTCGAATCGCTGGATTCGGATGCGGTGATCTCTTATGGCGATTTGCTGTTCCGCAGTTATGTGCTGCGCGATCTCGTGGAGTCCAAAGCGGACTTCTCCGTGGTGGTGGACTCGCTGATGACGGGCAGCAGTAATCGCACGGTGCGCGACTTCGCCTACTGCTCGCGCGGCGATGATCGAGGGCTGTTCGGCACGCCGGTGTTGTTGGAGCGTGTGACCGGCGTAGCCGATGCGCAGCGCGCCCCGCACGGACGATGGATCGGCTTATTCAATGTGAGCCGCGCGGGTGTGACTAAACTCAAAGCGATCATCAAAACCTTGCAAGGCGAGAACGGCTTCGACGCGCTCGACATGCCGGCGCTGCTCAACAGGTTGATTGCCGGCGGTTCGAAAGTAGAAGTTCTCTATGTGCATGGCCATTGGCGCGGGGTCAACGACCTGGACGACTTGCGCCAGGCGGTGGATTTCGCTCACGCCCAAGGGTCCTTCGCGCGATGATTCAGGCACGGGATTTTGTCGAGGCCGCGGGCCGACGAGGATTTCGTTGGTATGCCGGCGTGCCGTGTTCCTTTCTGACACCCTTCATCAACTATGTGCTGCAGGATCCATCCTTGCACTATGTGTCGATGGCGAACGAAGGTGATGCTGTGGCGCTCATTGCGGGCGTGGCGCTGGCGGGCGCCGCGAGCGGCACGTATGGACGTGGTGTTGCCATGATGCAAAACTCTGGATTGGGCAATGCGGTGAGCCCGCTCACTTCGCTTACTTGGACCTTTCGGTTGCCGCAATTGTTGATTGTCACCTGGCGGGCGCAGCCCGGTATCGAAGATGAACCCCAGCATGCCTTGATGGGTCCGATCACGCCCGCCATGCTCACGACCATGGAAATACCCTGGGAGTTATTTCCCACCGAG
>Ga0210398_10004130_pt1 | contig 13716 bp, 11 predicted proteins | sample IncBWC4OmetaG_FD_161047 | JGI IMG/M metagenome (GOLD analysis project Ga0210398, IMG submission 161047) | Forest soil microbial communities from Barre Woods Harvard Forest LTER site, Petersham, Massachusetts, United States - Inc-BW-C-4-O | ecosystem: Environmental > Terrestrial > Soil >... | reverse complement strand
CCACCTTCTTGGCTGATCCTCCGCAATCTGCTGCCGCTCGGTCAATTCGCTGCCGTCCGAGAGCCGCGAAGTCGCGCGGAAGCCCACGACCTGTACGCCTCTGGCATTCGCGACCTTGATAAATGTGGCGAGCTCCTTCAACTTCACCATGTCGGGCCCGGCACCGCGGTCACTATCGAATGGGTAGATGATCACCAGTGTGCGCCGCTCGAACGGGGGCGCGGGCAGCGGGGCCGGCGCCGGATCGGCAATCGCGGGTTCGACCGACAAACGGGGATCAGCCGCCGCGCGCCTGGCGAGATCTTGTGCGAACGCACGTTGCTCCGGGGTTCCGCTGTTGAACACGCCGCCTGCAACACCCTTGATGGCACCGTCAAATGGCAGGACGACATTGCAGCTGGCGTCGATTTCCGCGATTACGGACGCTCGTCCTTCGATGACGATGGCGCCGCAATACGCCGGGCCTTCTTTGACGCGACCTTCGACCAGCACACGGTGCTTCAGCTGCGGCACGCCCCAATCGGGGGGATTGACCAGGGCGTAGCGATGGCCATCGTGCTCTGCAAAGAAGCAGAGGTCCGTGTCGGGACCGGTGTCGCGCGCCACTGGGCAGGCGAGAAAACTCACAGCAGTTCCAGGCGGCGGATCCGCAGCCCATGCAGTGGCTGCGGCGAGCAATAGGGCCGCCGCCAAAAAATCGCGGCTCATAGCACGCTCAAGAAATTGACGAGATCGATCTTTTCGGCTTCCGAATAGCCAATGTTGAAGCGACGATCGTAGAAATCGACCAACTCGCGCAGGTTGGCCGCCGAGCCGTTCATAAAATATGGTGCGCGCGCCGCAAGGCCGCGCGACTGTTGCGTCATGCTCGCGCCCACATCGGCACACTTTCCGGTGATCAGAGCGCGAGCCGGATCATAAGTGTAAATGACGCGGCCGAGATATGACTGCGGCGCAGCGTTTGAATTGCACGTCACTTTGAACAACGGCAGATCCGGCCGCTCATTGGCCCAGGGAAGGTTGTTCAATCCCAAATCCATGTAGCCGGGAGCGAGATCCATGCCCATCAAAAGCGTGTTGTGGCAACCGCTGCCGCACGAACGTTTGAATGGGTTGCCGAGTCCCTTGTCGTTGTATTTGCCGACATCGTTGATGATGAAGCGGCGCAAATAGAAGATGTCCGCGCCGCGCGCGACCGATTCGCGAAACATCAGCGCGCGGTCGGCATCCGCACCGGCGGCGGGCGCCTGCGCTGATCGCCACATGGCGAAGGAGCCGAATATTCTGTTGATGGGGTTGTTGCCCAGTCGCGCCGGCGCCCCTTTCTCAAGTGCTTCAGGACCGAGGCCGGGTGGCGCACGCGCGCCGGTCAACTCTCCTCCCACCTTGTCGAAGGCCTGTGCGGCATAAACCTGCGTTTCAAAGGACTCGATCTGCGCCAACTGTTTGTCGTTCAAGGGCGCATTTGATTGAAGATGATTTCTTGCCGCGTCGCGAGCCTGAATCTTCGGGGTGAGATCGCGGCCATCCGACATCAGCTGCAACGTCGCGAAGCCGCCGGTTTCGGGGTTTCTGGGCAGAAGGCTTTTGTCATTATAAAAAAGGAAATCGCTCGGCGGCACGCCGTGAGGCAATTCCAGCAGATACTTCAGATTGGCCACCGGCCGAGGGCGGCGATATACCGAGATGCTAGGGTCCCTGGCGTTCAAGCCATAGAGCGGGTCGGTGTTACAACCCGTCGGATCGCGAACGACTTCCATCGTGAACTCGGGCTGAATCACGGAGCCGTCCGCGTCCCGTGGCGGCCACGGCAAAGCGACTCGGATAAGTCCCCGATCCAACAGCAAGGAGTGCGACGATCGCACGGCCTGCGGAAGGTTTGGACAGTTGGAACCGTCCACCGATGAAAACAGCGGATCCTTGCCGTCTGTCTCCTCCCAGCGCCGGCGAATAGTCTGCACCGACAATCCCATTGCATTCGAGGGTTGATGGCAGGTGACGCAAGCCCGGCCGTTGGATCCCAACGCAGTAAAAAAAGCATGATCCTTGGTTGCAAAGGATCCGCCGGCATTGACAATGCGTACGCGTCCGAGCGCATTTTCATAGTCGGCACTCGCAGGCATAAGCCGTTGATCGCCCGGTCTCCACCAGGAATCCGCCGCATCATAGGTGTCCGCGGATACGACAATACCCACGGCACTGACGGACAACAGCGCAATTGCGGCGAACACTTTCGCCTCGCGCCAGTGTTGGAACCTGATCTTCATCGCTAACCAATTGGCCGGGAATGGCCGCTGAATTTCAAGTAAATTGTAACCGCTTTCAAAAATTCGGTCAAAGGGCCGCCTATCCGACGAATCGACAATGCGCTTAAAATCACACAGCTAATGAAAAAATCCAAACCTTCGCGTGCAACGCCTTCGGTCGGGAGAAAGCGCCGCGCAAAGAACGCGACCATCACCATAGACGACATTGCGGCTGCCGCCGGCGTATCGATTGCGACGGTGTCGAGATTTTTCAATTCCCCCGGAATGTTGAAACCCAAAACCGCGCAGCTCGTCCGAGCTGCCGTCAATGATCGCGGCTACGTTCCGAACTTGGTTGCAAGCGAACTTGCCTCGAACAGGTCCAAGCTCGTTGCGGCGGTGGTTCCCGTCGTGGCGCAGCTGATCTTTACCAGCACGATTCAAGCGCTGTGCGATTCGTTGGCCGAAGAAGGCTACAGCGTCATGCTAGGTTTATCGGGAATGGAGGACGAACATCTGCATCGTCAATTGTTATCCATCATCGGTCGCAGGCCGGATGGAATCATTTTGACCGGCCCCATGGTGGATGTGGGCGCTCGAAAACTGATCATCAGCGCGGGAATTCCCACCATTGAAACCTGGGACCTGCCGAAAAACCCCATTGACCTCGTGGTCGGAGTATCACACGACGCCATCGGCGAGGCGGTGGCGCGCCATGCTTTGAAACGAGGGCGGCGGCGCGCGCTGGTGATCTCGGCATCCGGAGCTCGCGCGCTCGCCCGCCGCGACAGCTTTGCTCGCACGATGCTCGAGGGAGGTGCAGTGCAGCCGCTGTCGGCAGTCTTTCCCGGCGCCACCACGTTTGGGCAGGGCCGCAGTGCGGTGGCGGCGCGTTTGCAGGGGCACGGCAAGGATCTCGATCTGATCGTTTGTTCGTCCGATTTGAGCGCTCAAGGTGCGTTGCACGAATTGCAGCTTCGCGGCATACGCGTTCCCGACGATATTGCGGTCATCGGTTTTGGTGATTTGAATTTCGCGGCGGATCTGAGTCCGGCGTTGACTACGGTGAAAATCGACGGCGCATTGATCGGCAAGCAAGCTGTCAAGTTTCTCATGCAGCGCGCGCGCGGCAAAAAGATCGAGCAGCCAGTCGTCGATATCGGTTTCTCGCTCGTCGTGCGCGACAGCGGCTAGGGAGCGCTCAGCTTGAGCGGCACGCAGATCGGTCCCACCTCGGGCATACCGCTGACGCGAATCTCGCCGCAGAGCTGGAAAATGCTCGAGTTGCTGAGAATCTCTTGCAGAGCGACGCGCAATTGCTGCCGGGCCAGCGCGGTTCCCGCGCACATGTGCGGCCCGCGGCCGAAGGCGAGATGCTGCGCGATATTGGATCTGCGCAACACGAATTCATTCGGCTGCGGAAATACCGACTCATCGCGGTTGGCCGACGCGTACACCAATGCAATTGGTTCCGCAGGCTTGATGCTGCGCCCGCGGATCGTAACCTCGTGCCGTGCCGTTCGCGCGAAGCCGCGATAAGGCGTGTAAAGACGTAAGAATTCTTCCAGCGCGTCCGGAATGAGCGATGGATCGCTGCGCAATTGCTGCTGCAGCTTCAAATCGCGCGCCAGATGCACTGCGATGCTGCCGAGAAAAATCGGCGGAGCCACCAATCCGACGACCAGCACCTGACGCACGCAGCCGGCCAACAGTTCATCCGGAAGCGGATTACCATGCGCATCGCGAGCTGCCAGCAACGAGCTGGTGGGATCCACAGCCGGGTCGAGGGGAGCCGCGCGCCGTTGCGCGATGACTTCGACAGCCATCGCCATGAGTTTCGTGCCGGCGACCGCGACGGTCTGCTTGTCAAACGCCTCCCACGCTTTGACATAGGTGCGCGCGGTTTCCCACAAGATTCTTGTTTGCCGGTCCTCAAGCCCCATCCACTCGCCGAACACAAGAGCCGGCAAAGGACTCGAAAAGTGTTCAACGAAATCCGCTTCGCCTCTGGCGACGAGCGCCTTGGCCAGATCCCGGGCGATGCGCCGGGTCGCCGGCTCAATGGCGGCGACTCGCGAAGGACTCAAGGCGCGATCGATCGCACGCCGATAGGGCGTGTGTTCGGGCGGATTCAAGTGCAGCGGCGGGCGCCTTCCAGTGGCTGCCGAGCCAGGGACCACATTTCGTAGCGACGTGATGTAGGTGTCGGGATCGAGAAGAATATCGACAATGTCCTGATAGCAAGTGATCGCCCAAAATCCGTCGAAGGCGTTGCTGTGCGCCACCGGACAATGCGCACGCAGGCGCGCGAAATCCTCGTGCACACTGTCGAACGTCTCGGCCAGCGTGGGATCGTAGTCGGCGCCGCCCGAGGGCATCGCGGAATTGATGCTCATGGTCTATTGTAAGCGCTATCATTTTAGTTTAATAGCGTAAGATGGCGTTGGCCCCTGGCGGGGCGCAAAGGGGGAGCAATGCTGATCCGCGTGCCTATAGGACCCGGTGGAAATGAATGACGGCACTGGCGCGTTCACGCTCTGCGGTGCCCACGAACAAACTATCGTTGAGCCACGCGTGCGGCGAATCGATCGGCGCTTCGAAACGCGGTATGGTGCGGAAATAATATTGTTCTGGCGGCACCGCTTCGCCGTTCGAAAGCCGGCGCATGATGTCCGGCTCGGCGCGTCGAAAACCGCGATTGACCACGGCTATGAGCACATCGTCGTGTGTGCGGATGAGGTAGCGCGCCTCCACGTCGATCCGGCGCGTCGATATGACAATTTGCCAGTCTCCGCCTCCGGCAGCGATCGATCCCGAAAGCCGCGGACCCGCCACCGTCCCGCCGAGGATTGGAACGAAGCGGCGGATACCCAGCGGCATTTCGCCGACGGTGATGGGCGCGGCAAGTTCGACCCGAGCGGTAAAGCAGAAATCCGTGGCCATGGGCTGCATGTCGAGCATTGTATAGCCGGTGCGGCCGAGCCGGTGTGGGGCAATCTGGAAACAACCAGTCTGAGCGCGCTTTGAATACCAACACGGCTAATATTCCGGGCAGGTCGGTCACGATCCTCTTTTGTGTTTTGGCCGCGCTTTGTGAGGGAATCGATTTGCAGGCAGCCGGGGTAGCAGCTGCCGGAATCGGAGCCGAATTCAAACCTACTCCCGACCAGTTCGGCACGTTCTTCAGCGCCAGCACGTTCGGGCTTTTCTTGGGTGCCCTGATCGGTGGGCGGCTGGCTGACAGCATTGGCCGCAAGAAGGTTCTGGTCGCCTCGATCGCCCTGTTCGGTCTGTTTTCTCTGCTAACTTCGTTTGCAGTGGACGTCCAGTCGTTGACGTGGGCGCGGGCGCTCACGGGTTTGGGCCTCGGGGGAGCTCTGCCCATGCTGCTCGCACTTGTGACCGAGAGCAGTGCAGTCCGGCATCAAAGCGCGAGTGTCGCCATGGTGTACGGGGCGATGCCGCTGGGAGGGGCGGGGGCAAGTCTGCTGATCATGCTCATCGCCACCTCACAGTGGCGCACGATATTTGTCGTCGGCGGTGTGGTCCCACTGCTGCTGGCTCCGCTGATGGCTATCTGGCTGCCGGAGTCGGCCGCGTTCCAACGCGAGCGGCAGAGCTCGGCGGCATTGCGCGCGGGCAGCGTCATGGCGCTGTTCGCTCACGGCAGGGCGCGGCGTACCTTGCTGCTTTGGGCCAGTTTCTTGCTCGAACTACTTCTACTCTATCTGCTCTTGAATTGGCTGCCGACGCTGTTGGTGAGCGATGGCTTCACCCGAGTCCAGGCCGCCGGCGCGCAAATCGGCTTCAATTTGGGCGGTGTGCTGTCGGCCGTGTTGATCGGCTACCTGCTCGGCGGCCGTCTGCGAAATAGTGCGACGCTATTCGTATTTGCAGTACTGCCGCTGCTGCTCGTCTTGCTGGCGAAGTCACCGCCGAACTTCAACATTGTTGCCCCGGCGGTATTCGTCTTGGGCAGTGCGGTACTGGCGGCGCAGGCATTTCTTTACGCCGTCGCGCCGGTCGCCTATCCCACCCTCATTCGCGGCATTGGGGTAGGGGCGGCGGTGGCCTTGGGGCGAATAGGTTCTATTGTGGGGCCAATTCTCGGCGGCAGGCTCAAGGCCGCAGGTCACGGACCCTCACAGCTGCTAATGGACCTCCTGCCAATTGTAGTGGTGGGTAGTGTGTGCGCGCTGTGGCTGGCGTGGGAGGTGACGCGACAAGGCGTCGATCAACAAGCTGGCGATTCATGAGGAGGGAAGTGTTGCGTGGATTTAATTCACCACCAGCACGTGCGCAGGGGGCGCGGCTTCATACAAATCGTCGATGAGTGAGGCGCGTCGATTCAGAACAGCCCGTTGATTGACCGAGCCTTTATCGGTGATTTCACCGTGATCGAGCGACAATGGCTGGGACAGCAGGATGGCGCGGTCCACACGTGTAGAATTGCCGGGCTGTTCGATGGCATGGGCTTTGAGTGCAGTAATGCAGCGCCGCCGTAAATCCGGATGGCCAACAAGTCCGGCCAGGTCGTGAATGCCAGGCGTATTTAGGGCGATGGCGCAGGCGCGTGAATCGGGGACGATCAGCGCTGCCACGAAGTCCCGGTTCAATCCCGCAATCACCACGTCTTGGGCAAGCGGGGCGAGAGCGGCAAGCAGCTGCGCACGTAGCGGTCCCACGCTGACCCAAGTTCCGCTGGCAAGCTTGAAGTCCTCGCTGAGGCGGCCGTCAAAGACGATCCCGCGCGAGGGATCGTCAGGGTCAAGCAGGCGCACAGCGTCACCCAGGCAGTAGTAACCTTCCTCGTCAAATGCCCTGGAAGTCTGCTCGAAAAGCCGCCAATAGCCAGGTGTGACATTGGGACCCCGAACACGCAGTTCCATCTTGCCCGCGACCGGTGCGAGTTTTATCAGGTTTCCAGCGGCAGGCCGGCCAATGACACCCGCACGATCATTGTCCGGCGTTGTAAAAGTCACCGCGGGTGAGGTCTCAGTGGCACCGAGCCCAGAGAGTATGGGTATGCGGCGTCGCCCGGCGACTCGCGCCTCGCGGTCCAGCGCGTCCCAAGTATGTTGCGAAAGACCGGCGCCGGCAAAGAAGCACACGCGAAGTTGCTTGTAGAAGTTGTCGCGCAGCACTGGGTCCTGATGTAGGTGCGAGGCCAGCATGTCGAACCCTTTGGGTACATTGAAGTAAATGGTCGGCGCGATCTCGCGCAGATTGCGGACCGTTTCGGCAAAGTACTTCGCGACCGGCTTGCCTTCGTCGATATAAGTGAGCCGCCGTTAAACAGCACCAGCCCGACGTTGTGACTGCCGCCGAACGTATGGTTCCAAGGCAGCCAGTCCACGAGCACGGGCGGCTGCCCGGTAACAAATGGCAGCGCCTCGCGCAGCATGATCTGATTGCTGCATAACATTCGCTGTGTGGTGATGACAGCCTTGGGCTGACCGGCCGAGCCCGAGGTGAGCAGGAATTTGGCTTTCGTGTCCGGCCCGGTCGCTCGATGAAGCGATTCCGCTGCGTCTGGCGCCTCCGCCCCAAATTCTACGTACTGCAGTATTTGACGGCCCGCAACTTCCAGCGAGTCAGTCAAGATCGCTGTCTCACGCGGTACCGCGTGCTGGATCGCGCGCGCATAGGGGCCAGTCCCAAAGGCAGCGACCAGCCCAGGGGTCATGAGATCGAGGACATAACGGAGTCGGCTCAAGTCGGAACTGGCCTGCGAGTACGCCGGTGAAACGGGACAGTAGGGAACACCCACGTACATGGCGGCCAAACCCAACAGCAGATGCTCGATGCCGTTGCCGGAGAGAATCAAGAGCGGTCGCTCGGCGTTCAGGCCGAGCCGCGCCAGTCCACCCGCCAGTCGACGGACTTGGTTCAAGGCCTGCGCGTAGCTGACATGCTGCCATGAGCCGTCTGGTCCACGGCGCGCAACGAAAGTGGACGCGGGCGTCTTCGCCGCCCAGAGCTCCAGCATGTCGGTCACGCGCCTCGGGTACGGCGCGAGCTCGGCCGTCGGCCGCAACAGCACCGCCCCGTCTGCACGCCGATCCACCTTCAGGTCAAAGCGACTGGGCGTCCAATCCAGCGCAACCTCCTGCATCGATCAGACTCCCGGTTGCAGCTTCAGTGCCTTGATGGCGTTTTGTTTCAGGATCAAGGGCTGCACTTCCGGTTTGAAGCCCGCGTCGGCGAAATCCTTGATCCAGCGATCCGGCGCCAAAACAGGGTAGTCCGAGCCGAACAGCATCTTGTGCTTCAGCTGCGTATTGGCGTACTGCACGAGCTGCGGCGGGAAGTACTTCGGCGACCAACCCGAAAGGTCGATATAGACATTTGGCTTGTGCAGGCATACCGACAGCGCCTCATCCTGCCAAGGCCAGGACGGGTGAGCGATGATGATGGTCATGTCCGGAAAATCCGCAGCGACGTCGTCCAAGTGCATGGGGTTGGAGTATTTGAGTTTGAGGCCCCCGCCGCCCGGCATGCCTGTGCCGATCCCTGAGTGACCGCTGTGGAAAATCGCAGGCAGCTTATATTCGGCGATGACCTCGTAAAGCCGATACGCGAGGCGATCGTTGGGGAAGAAGCCTTGCAGCGTCGGGTGGAACTTGAAACCACTGACACCATGCTCTTCGATCAACCGGCGCGCCTCACGGGCACCGAGTTTGCCCTTGTGCGGATCGATGCTCGCGAACGCCTGCATGATGTCGCTGTTCTCGCGGGCCGCATCGATGACCTCCTCGTTCGGGATGCGTTTGGAACCAACCTCGGACTCCATGTCCACGGTGAACATCACGAAGCCGATCTTGCGTTCCCGGTAGTAGGAGACCGTCTCGGCGATCGTCGGACGCTTGGGCGCCTTGAAGTACTTGCTGGCTGCGTCCTCATAGACCTTCCACACCGGGTCGACTGGCTGGCAGCAGGACACTTCGGCATGCACGTGCACATCTATCGCAACCAGGTCCTGGACCTTCATGCCGCCACTGCCTTGGCCTGTTCCCAATCTGCAATGGTCCTTCCTTGCTTGACGAGCTCGATCAGCAGTGGCGCGGGCTCCCAGTGCATTGGACCGAATTCCTTGCGGAAGCTTTCGATGCCCTCGAGCAGGGTCTCAAGGCCGATGAGCTCTGCGTAGAACATCGGTCCGCCGCGATAGCGCGGGAAGCCGTAGCCTGAAGTCCACACGACGTCGATGTCGCTCGCGCGCTGCACGACGCCTTCCTGCAAGATTCGGAACCCTTCATTGAGCAGTGGATAGAGGCAGCGCATCAGTATTTCCTGGTCCGAGTGCAAGCGCTGCGGGACACCCAGTTGTTGTGCGCGGGCGCGCAGAAGCGCCAGCGCTTCCGGATCCTCGTGGCGGGCACGATCCCCCGCCTCATAGCGGTAGTAACCCTTGCCGTTCTTCTGGCCAAGGCGACCGGCTTCGACCAAGGCGAAATCCGCCTGGTAGTAGGTCGGATCAGGCGGATAGCGATCGGCATTGGCCTTGTGGACGTTGACACCAACCTCAACGCCGGCCATGTCGAATACCGCAAGTATCCCCATGGCCATGCCCCACTGCTCGAGCACGGAATCAACCTGCTGCGGGGTCGCACCCTCGAGCACGATCCGCTCGGCCTCGCGGGCGTAGCCTTCCATCATGCGATTGCCGACGAACCCGTAACACACCCTGGCGAGCACCGGCGTCTTGCGCAGCAGCTTGGCCATATTCATGGCGGTACGGAGGGCGGTCGGCCCGGTCAGGTCCGTGCGAATCACTTCCAGCAGAGGCATGACGTTGGCCGGCGAGAAAAAATGTGTGCCGACGACATCGCTCGGGCGGCGGGTGGCGCGGGCGATCTCGGTCACATCGAGTGTCGAGGTGTTGCTCGCCAGAAGCGCTCCGGGCTTGGTCGCCCCATCGAGCGCACTGAAGATCTTCTTCTTCAATTCCATGTCCTCGAACACCGCCTCGATGACGACATCTACGTCGGCGAAGGCGCGATAGTCGAGGGCCGTGCCAATTAGCGCCAGGCGCTTTTCCTTGTCTTCGAGCTGCAGACGTCCACGCTTGACCATTGACTGATAGTTCTTTTCGATGACCGCGAGACCGCGCTGTAGTGCCTCCGTCGTCGTATCCACGAGCGTGACGGGTATGCCCGCATTGGCAAAGCACATTGCGATGCCGCCGCCCATCGTGCCGGCGCCGACGATTCCGGCGCTGCGGATCTCACGCGACGAACCGTCCGGCAGTCCCAGTACCTTGCGTGTCTCCCGGTCGGCGAAGAACACGTGGACCGAACCCCGGCTCTCCGGAGTCAGCTTCGCGCCGTTAACCATCCGGTCCTCCAGCAGCAGACCCTGATCGAGGGGCAGCCTGGCGGAGGCGGTGACCGCCTCGATCGCCGTGAGCGGGGCGACGCGGTTCGGATATTGTTTGCCGGCCCGTTCTTTGAACTTCGCAACGACTTCCGCCGCCACCGGTGCAGCCGGTCGGTCACTGGTGCGCCGCGGGCCGGCGCCGGCGGCGAGGAGGCGTCGTACATAGGCTAGGGCGCCTATCGTGAGGTCGCCTTCGATCGTCTCATCCAGAAAGCCCAGGGTCATCGCCTGCCCGGCATCGACCGGGCGGGCGCTGAGGATCAGCTCCAAGGATTTCTCGATGCCGATCAGGCGCGGCATGCGCTGCGTGCCGCCGGCACCCGGAATGATCCCCAGCGTCACCTCCGGGAAGCCGAAGCGCGTGCCGGGTGCCGCCACGCGATAGTGGCAGGCGAGCGCAATCTCAAGTCCTCCCCCAAGCACGGTGCCATGCATGGCGGCAATGACCGGAATCGATTGCGCCTCGAGTCTGCCGAAGAGGTCGCGGTATTCGGCTTCCATCGGCGGTCCCTTGAACTCGCCGATATCCGCCCCGGAGCAGAAACTCGATCCTTCGCAGCGTAGCAGCACGGCTCGAACAGCGGTGAGGGACGCGAGCGTGCGCAACGCCCGTTCGAGTCCAGCGCGTACCGCCGCCGTGATCGTATTCACCGGCGGGTTGTTGATGACAATGACGGCAATCTCGCCGTCCTGCTCGATTCGGACAATGCCCAGATCCTGCATGTTCGCTCCGTTGCCTGTGTTGAAATCCGGCTGACCGCCGGCGTCCCCGACGGCGTCATTTTGATATTGACTATTTAGTCACTATTGTATTATCTAGTCAATAATGAAGGAAAAAAAATCAACCGCTGCACCGCCGCGCATCGACCGGCGTCGCGCCCGCACTCGTGCTGCGCTGCTCCGGGCCGGTCGGGCGCTGCTTGCGCATCGCAATGTCGACGGCTTGAGCGTGGATGAAATCGTTGCGGCTGCGGATGTCGCCAAAGGCAGCTTTTACAATCACTTTGAGGACAAGGAGATGTTTGCGCGCGAGATCGGCGCCGCTGTTCGCCGTCAGGCAGAGGCGGCGATGCAGCGCGCCAACGTCGGGATCGAAGAGCCGGCGCTGCGTCTGGCGCAGGCATTGTGCTCTTTCGTGCGATTTGCCATCGAACATCCCGACAGTGCCCAGGTACTATGGCGCCTCAATTCCGGGGCCACCATGGCGGACGCGCCGGTGAATCGTGGGCTTCGCGACGAGGTGAGCCAGGTATCCAAGTCGGCCGCACTGAGCGATCTTAATATCGAGACCGGCGTATTGCTGGTGATGGGCGCGATCATCATTGCGATGCGACACGTGCTTGAAGAGCGTGTCGTGACGCCGCCGGCAACGGTTGCCGCCCGCATGAGCGCCGGCATGTTGCGGGCTCTGGGTCTCACCCCTAAGCGAGCCGACCTCTTGGCAAACACAGCCGCCAAGGCAATCTTCGGCAGGCCGATGAGCAAGGAGTAAGCTCGAGCATTCGGCCCGGCGGAATCCATCCATCCGCGAAACAGGCTTCCGGTCCTGGTTGCGTTGAGTAAGCTCGGTTGATGGGAGCAACAACAAGCAATGGTTCCTTGCAAGAGGTCTCCTGATGATCAACCCCACTGACCCTCCGTACTCGCCGGTGCGGCGCCAGGTTTTGTGCGGCTCCGCCGCAACTCTCGTGGCCATGGTGGCTGCAGGCACCTACGCGCGACCGAGCGGCGCGGCGCAAGCGGCCGTCACCACTCGCAGGAGCTTTCCGAAGGGCTTCATCTGGGGCACGGCCACCGCCGGTCACCAGGTGGAAGGCAACGATACCAACAGCGACACCTGGTTTCTGGAACAGCTGCAGCCCACTCTGTTCGCAGAACCGGTCGGCGACGCCAACAACAGCCTGGAGCTGTGGCAGGGCGATCTCGACATCGTGCGTTCGCTCAACCTCAATGCCTTCCGTTTCTCGCTCGAGTGGTCGCGAATCGAGCCGGAGCCAGGGCAATTCTCGTTGGCAATGCTCGATCATTACCTGCGCATCATCGATGGCTGCCGATCGCGCGGCTTGCAGCCTCTCGTCACCTTCAATCACTTCAGCGCCCCGCGCTGGTTCGCGGCCCGCGGCGGTTGGACGAATTCGGAATCGCCGGCGCTATTCGAGCGTTTTTGCGAGCGCGCGGCGCGACACCTGGCGCGCCCGATCGGCTTCGCCACCACCCTGAATGAGCCAAATCTGTTGCGGTTGCTCGCCTGGCTGGATCTGCCTGCCACCATGATGGAGCGGCAGCGCGCCATGCTGGATGCGGCGGCGCGCACACTCAGCGTCGCGAAGTTCACAGCCGCCAATGCCGCCAATCCTGATGACTTGGACGCCATGCAAAATAATTTGCTTGAAGGACACCGGCGCGGCCGGCAGTCGATCAAAGCGGCACGGCCCGATTTGCCCGTGGGTGTCAGCCTGGCCGTGATCGATGATCAGGCGGTGGGTGAGCGCAGCCGCCGCGATGCGAAACGCGCGCAAGTCTATGGCGCGTGGTTGCAGGCCGTGAAGGGCGATGACTTCGTCGGGGTACAGAACTACGAGCGCTCGCTGATCGGCGAGCATGGCGCCTTGCCGCCCCCGCAGGGTGCGCCTCGCGACGGCATGGGCCGCGAGATTTATCCTGCGTCGCTGGCCAACGCGGTGCGCTACGTGCACGAGCAGACCGGCCGTCCGATTTTAATCACCGAGCACGGACTCTGCACTGACGACGATGCGCAACGCGCTGCCTTTATCCCTGCCGCGCTCGCGCCGCTCGCCGATGCGATGGCCGGCGGCGTGCCGGTACTAGGCTACGTACACTGGACGCTGCTCGACAACTTCGAGTGGATATTCGGCTACAAGCCGCACTTCGGCTTGTGTTCCGTGGATCGACAGACCTTCAAGCGGACGATCAAACCGAGTGCACACGTGCTGGCGGCCATTGCCCGCGCCAACGCAGTGGGGTGAGGAGATTATGAAGACACTAAATCGAAGAGCCCTGCTCGAGGCCGGCCTTTGTCTGGGAGTGGCGACGCTTGCGCCGCGCATCGGAATTGGCGCTGATGCAGACT
>Ga0210398_10004129_pt1 | contig 13724 bp, 8 predicted proteins | sample IncBWC4OmetaG_FD_161047 | JGI IMG/M metagenome (GOLD analysis project Ga0210398, IMG submission 161047) | Forest soil microbial communities from Barre Woods Harvard Forest LTER site, Petersham, Massachusetts, United States - Inc-BW-C-4-O | ecosystem: Environmental > Terrestrial > Soil >... | reverse complement strand
GATTTCGTTGATGAATTCGTAGCCCTTGCCCGGCTCGTTCGGATCGAGGTAAATCTTCGCGTGCCCGTACTGCCCACGCCCGCCGGTCTGACGAATGTACTTGCCCTCCGCTTCGGCGTGCTTGCGGATGGTCTCCCGATAGGCCACCTGCGGCTTGCCGACATTCGCTTCAACTTTATATTCGCGCATCATGCGGTCGACGATGATTTCGAGATGCAATTCGCCCATGCCACTGATGATGGTCTGCCCACTATCGGGGTCGGTGTGAACCTTGAAGGTGGGATCTTCCTGCGCCAGTCGCGACAGCGCCATACCCATCTTTTCCTGATCGGCCTTGGTCTTCGGTTCGACAGCGACGGAGATCACCGGCACCGCAAACACAATCGACTCGAGCGTGATCGGATGCTTCTCTTCGCAGATGGTATCGCCCGTGCCAACGTTCCTGAGGCCGACCACGGCGCAGATATCGCCCGCGAGAATGTCCTGAATGTCTTCGCGCTTGTTGGCATGCATCTTGAGCAAGCGTCCGATGCGCTCATGTTTTTGCGTGCGCGAGTTCATCACCGACTCGCCCGATTTCAACTGTCCCGAGTACACGCGGATAAACGTCAACTGGCCGACAAACGGATCAGCCATGATCTTGAAAGCCAACGCCGAGAAAGGTTCTTTGTCGTCGGCTTTGCGTGTGATGGTCGTGCCTTTGTCGGGATCGATGCCATGTGTCTCTTTTGTATCAAGCGGCGACGGCAGGTAATCGACCACCGCATCGAGCAGCGGCTGCACACCCTTGTTCTTGAACGCCGTTCCGACAACCACCGGAAACAACTTCAGTCCGATGGTCGACTTGCGCAGCGAAGCTTTCAGTTCGTCCGCCGAAATCGCTTCGCCTTCGAGAAATTTGTGCAGAATGTCGTCATCATTCTCCGCAACCGTTTCAACCAGCTGGGTATGAAACGCTTCCGCCTTTTTCTGCAGCTCAGCCGGGATGTCGGTCGTCTGATACTCGGCTCCGATGGTTTCGTCCGGCCAGACGATGGCCTTCATGGCGACCAGATCGACCACGCCTTTGAACTTGTCTTCTTGTCCGATGGGAATCTGAATCGCGACGGGCTTGGCGTTGAGGCGCTTGCGGAGAGTATCGACGGCGTGCTCGAAATCGGCACCCATCTTGTCGATCTTATTAATAAAACAAATTCGCGGGACGCCGTATTTGTCCGCCTGACGCCACACTTTTTCGGACTGCGGCTGCACGCCATGCACGGCATCAAACACCGCGACTGCGCCGTCGAGCACGCGCAGCGAACGCTCCACCTCGGCGGTGAAATCGACGTGGCCGGGGGTGTCGATGATGTTGATGCGAATGTCGCGCCAGGTACAGGTCGTGGCGGCAGAGGTGATGGTGATGCCGCGTTCCTGCTCCTGCTCCATCCAGTCCATGATGGCCGTGCCTTCGTGAACCTCGCCGATGCGGTGCGTCTTTCCCGTATAAAACAGGATGCGCTCCGTCGTCGTGGTCTTCCCGGCATCGATGTGGGCCATGATGCCGATGTTCCTGCAGCGTTCTAATGGGACTGTTCTAGGCACGATCTTCTCTAATCTTTCTGGGGCTCTGAAAATCTGTCGTTAGTCGTTCGTCGATAGTCGTTCGCTTCAAGCTCGCGGCCCGAAGCTCGCAGCTCACTACCACCGGTAATGCGCGAACGCCTTATTCGCTTCCGCCATCCTGTGCACATCTTCTTTTTTCTTAATGGCGGCGCCTTTGCCATTCGAGGCGTCGAGCAACTCGTTCGTCAACTTCTCGATCATTCCCTTTTCGCCGCGGCCGCGCGCATAGCTCACGATCCAGCGGATCGCGAGCGACGTCCGCCGATCGGGAGCGACCTCAATCGGCACCTGATAGTTCGCGCCACCAACGCGCCGCGTCTTCACTTCAAGCAACGGCTTGGCGTTCTCGACCGCCTTGGTGAAGAGCTTCAGCGGTTCGTCGCCGCCCTTTTCCTTCAACTTTTCGAGCGACTTATAAAAGATGCCCTCGGCAGTCGATTTCTTTCCCTGCCACATCATCGAATTGATGAACTTCGTCACCAGGTCCGATCCGTAGATCGGATCGGCATCGACTGTCCGCTTCGGGGTGTGTCCTTTTCTTGGCATGCTTCTCAACTCTCAGCTTGATCTAAAATCTTCCCGCTCGAAATCTTCCTAACCACCAACGACGACCGACCAGCGACCACTTACGCTTTCTTGGCGCGCTTCGTACCGTACTTCGACCGCCCCTGATTGCGTCCCGCGACGCCGGTGGCGTCCAGCGTTCCGCGCACGACGTGATAGCGCACGCCCGGCAGATCCTTCACGCGACCGCCCCGGATCAGCACAATCGAGTGCTCCTGCAGGTTATGGCCAACCCCCGGAATGTAGGTCGTGACTTCAATGCCATTCGTCAAGCGAACGCGCGCGACTTTGCGCAGCGCCGAGTTCGGCTTCTTCGGCGTCTGGGTGTATACGCGCGTGCATACTCCGCGCTTCTGCGGACACGATTGCAGCGCCGGACTCGCCGTCTTATAGTTCGTCCGCTCGCGGCCGAATTTCACCAGCTGATTAAATGTAGGCACTCTTGCAGCTCCTCAAAGTCGTTGGTGGTTAGTCGTTCGGCAAAACCTGCTCGCGAACGACGAACGACCCGCGACGAACAACGCTCTGCCCCTAAAGACAGGACTACCCCATTTCGGTTCTGGCACAGGCTGTCGCGCCCGGCCATACTCTCGCCACAGCATGATTCATGCTGGTGAGAATTCGTTCTATTTCCCGCTCAGACTAATCGCCGACGACGGTGACGCCACGCCTTGCCCTTGCTCCAAATTCTGAGTCGGTTCGGAGGCGCTCCGTTTCGTCTGCTTCTCCTGCATAGCCTCACGTGTTTCCAAGCCGCTACCTCTGACCCGGGCGCCAAGGTTTTCGCAGGATATTTCAGCGAGGGCGTTCCCGGCTTTACTCCGACCGGGTACGTATTTCTGCACAGCTCTTAAACTCGCGGAACTGTTTGATAATAACAAGTGGCTTGCACATCGTCAACCATTGTTGCAAGCATCATAAACACAGGTTTCAAGGTTTCAGAGTTTCAAGGTTTTAAAAACCGAAGCCCCTGCGCTGCGGGCATCCTAACTTAGGATCGAAAGGCTGAAACCTCGAATTCTAGGCTTTGAAGCCTTGGAACTTTGAAACCTCGAAACCTGCAACTCGTAAATTTTGCTACACTGACACTTTTCCACCCAATCCCATTTTACGGCTCGCGCCTGGCAAACGGTCGCGAGGAGGGTTCATGCATCGTTGCGGTCTCGTTTTTCTTCTTACCTCAGCCATCATCTTCATGCTCGCGCTTACCGGCTGCCTGGGCAAAAACAGCAGCACGCCAGGCGAAGGCGGCGTGGTATCGGTCACGCTCAGCCCGACCAGCACCTTCTCCATGGACGTCGGCGCGACCCAGGCCTTTAGCGCCACCGGCAAAGATTCGACCGGCCGCACCGTGCCCGGGGTCAGCATTCAATTTGTTGTCAGCGTACCGGCCGGCACCAGCAACCCCTCCCCTCTTGCCGTCGCGACCAACGGAAATGGCTGCGCCGGGACATGGGACGCGAGCGTCGCCTTTTGCAGTCCCGGCAATCCAGGAGTCGCGCTGGTGACTGCGGTGATTAACGGCGTCAGCAGCGCGCCCACCACCGTCTATGTCCACATGCATGTGGATAGCGTGCAGATTAACAATTCCGCCGAGGGCATCGCGCCCTCCTACAACTGTTTTTCACAGGGGCAAACCTGGCGCTTCGAAGCATTCGCCTACAGCAACGGAATCGACATCACCACCACTGTCGGACCCATTACCTGGTCGTCGAGTAATGCTGGCGTGGTCACAACCGCTCCCTATGTGCCGCAAAATCAGGCCACCGTGCTCAACCAGGTTCTCACCACTGCCAAGACTCCCGGCGTAACCCAGCTTTTCGCCACCGTCTCCGGCACCACGAGCAGCGCCTATCTTTACACTACCTGCCTGATTCAAGCCATCTACCTCCAGATCAACGGCCAGGCGGAGCAGGGAAATTCGATCACTGTAAATAATGGGACCAGCGTGTCCGTCACCGCGATTGCGGTCGACAGCCTGTGCGGCGTCGCCAACAATACCCCTCTGCCCACTCCGCCCCTTACCTGGAGCACGACCAACCCCGAGGTTGCGGTCTTCGCCACCACCACCAACACAACCGGCAGCAACAGCGCTAGCGCCAAGAACAATCTCGGCGGCGCGACTCTGTTCGCTTCCTGTAGCCCCCCAAGTTGCAATGTAGGAGTCACCGGCTTCACCCCGCCGGGACTAAGCACCCCTGTTCCTAGTCTTCCCATCTTCGCCACGGACTACGACGCGAGCCTGGGGCCACAATGCAAGCCGCCCAACCTGACAAAAGGCTTCGGGACGATCTCCGTGGATGTGGCTTCAACCTCCACTGTTCCCACCTACACCGCTTACGTCGCAACCACCGATTGCAACGACCAGCCCGGCTGCACCAGCGCCCTGTTTTCGGTGAAGCCCGGACTCATCCCGATCGGCACTACTATCTACACCTTGCCGCGCACGCCGAATTCCATGATGATTAACTACGCGTCGCGCATCTACTTCGGCACCGATCAGGGCCTGATGTACCTGGATATCGGCTCCTCAACGACAACCGCAACACTAGTGTCGAACTCTCCGACCCCCTGCTATATATCCTTGTGCGGCAAAGTGCTGAACATCTCGAACGATGGTAAACAGGTAATAATCTCCGACACCGTATCCACTCCCAGCCAGGTCTATATCTTCAATAGCGGCAGCACCAGCACCGGTCCCGTCGACCTCGTTCTCTCGAACACCGAAACCGCCACTGCCGCCTCGTTCTCGCCCGACCAGTCGAAAGTCTTCATCGTCACCAACCTCGGCAACATGTACATCTACTCCACCGTCGATGCGCTGACCAAGATTCCAATCGCGCCAACGGCAACCGACATTGAATTTTCCTCCGATGGCAGCTTTGCCTATGTTGCCGGAGCCCCCGCCAACGCGGTCTCGACCTACTCCACTTGTTCGCTGCCGACGGCCGGAAGCGTGGAACTCGACTCGGTGGGCACAACCGGCACTCCGATAAAACTCTTCCCGTCGCCGGTCCTGCCTGAGCCCTTCGACCAGGGTAATTTCTTGTGGGAGACGCAGAACGTCCTCGCCCTGGCGCCGCCCTACATCGAATACTTGCAGGCGCAGTTCCGGCAGGTTCCGATTCCATATGTGCCGCAGATGCAGTTCACCTGCAATACACCGAGTTTCCTGAGCTTCACCCAAGGGCAGACCTATAATCTCGGGCAAGGAAACTTCACCCCGTTCTTTGAGCGACTCGTCGGCGATGGCACCGAACTCATCATGGTCGCCAGCCACATTCCCGCGGTACTGGTATTCAACGTAAACAACGGAACCACGACCTCGATTCCCCTGGTCGGCAACAGCAACCCGCTCTCTGCCGACGCCACCACCGACGGCAGCCAGGTCTATGTGGCGGCCTGCGATCAATATGTGCCCAATACCAATCCGCCTGTATGCGGCGCCGGCTCCGTGCACGTCGTCAACACCATCAGTCAAGGCGACTACCAGCAGGTGCCCTACGTCAACATCGACGACAACAACAATCCCAACATGTGTAACAGCCAGGGTGGCAGCGGCCCGCTGTGCCTGCCCAATCTGGTAGTGATCAAGCCGCAATGATAATGATAATGATGATGATTACGATGAATGCTGCTGGTGAGTGAGAGTCGTGGCGGGTGCGAAGGAAATACAAAACCCGCGAGGCTGGTTCCGTTTTAACCGAAAGCTGGCCACTGAGCGCTGATCGCCGCTCTCCTACGTTCCCACTTCTTTCCCCACGCTATCGAGCACGCCGTTGATAAACTGCACCGATTCGGGAGTAGAAAACTTGCGCGCAATTTCGAGCGCCTCATTAATGACCACGGCTCGCGGCGTCGCCGGATACCCCAGAAATTCCGCCACCGCACCGCGCAACACGTTGCGGTCGACGGTGGCCATGCGGTCCATGCGCCAGTGTTCGGTGTGCTTCCCGATCAGCCCGTCGATCTCTAACAACCGATCGCTGGCCACGCGAAACAGATCGTCGGCGAAGCCGCGTACTTCGTCTTCAACATTGCTGCGCTCCGCCCAGAATGTCTTCCGGACAATCTCCGGCGTCTGCTTCCCCATATCCGCCTGAAAAAGCATTTGCAGCACCAGTTCGCGGGATTTGCGTCGAGTACCCATGGAAAACAGCCGTCAGCTCTCCGCTGTCAGCCCTCAGTAAAACCTTATCGTGGGTGAGCTGACAAGAGTCTACAGGACAGAGGTGCTTAGATTGGCGCGGAATCAAGAACGAGATTTGCGCTTCCGAGAATTCCGGGTCGATTTGCTTTTACTGACAACTGAAAGCTGAGAGCTGACGGCCTTTTTCAGATTCGCCATCTCTACTGCCGCCAGCGCCGCCTCGAGCCCCTTATTCCCCATCTTCAACCCCGCCCGATCGATGGCCTGCTCCAGCGTCTCGCAAGTCAGCACACCAAATGCGTGAGGAACGCCCGTCTCCTGCGCCGATTGCCCGATGCCGCGTGTGACTTCGTTGACGATGACGTCGTAGTGCGCGGTATCGCCGCGCAGCAGGCAGCCAATGCAAATAATCGCATCGTACTTTTTGGTTTCCGCCAGAGCGCGAGCGGCAATGGGAATCTCGAATGCGCCCGGCACGCGGACCAGAGCGACATCTTTTTTCTTCGCGCCAGAGCGCAGCAACCCGTCGTACGCGCTTTGCAAGAGTCGCTCGCTAATGAAGGCATTGAAACGCGAGACGACAAGGGCAAAGCGCATTCCAACCGCGCTGAGTCCGCCTTCAATGGCAGGAACCGCCGGTTCGGGGGGGCGCTCGAATTTTATTTTTTCCTTCGTTTTTCTCTCCGCAACTCGGCGTCTCGGCGGTGCATCGGTTTCACTTGCCTTTAAACGCCGCCGCCCGCTTCTCCAAAAACGCCGCAGTCCCTTCCTTCTTGTCTTCTGTCGAGCAGCAAACTCCAAACAGAGCAGCCTCCAAAAACAGCCCCTCGGCGAGCGTCATCTCCATCCCTTTGTTGACGGCCTCTATAGCGTACTGCACCGCCAACGGAGCGTTCGCAATGATCTTGGCCGCAATCGCCTCCGCCCGCGGAATCAGCTCCGCCGCTGTCGTCACTTCATTGACCAACCCAATGCGATACGCTTCCTGCGCCGTGATCATCTCTCCCGCCAGCACCATTTGCATGGCGAGGCCTTTGCCCACCAGCCGCGCCAGCCGCTGCGTCCCGCCGTACCCCGGAATAATTCCGAGCTTCACCTCGGGTTGCCCGAGCTTCGCGTTATCGCTCGCAAGACGCATGGTGCAGGCGAGCGCCAGTTCGCACCCGCCGCCAAGTGCAAATCCGTTAATGCAGGCAATCACCGGCTTGCCCAAATTCTCGATCAGATTGAGCACGCTCTGGCCACGCTGCGCATACTGTTTCGCCGAAACCGCATCCTGCCTGGCCAGTTCGCTGATATCGGCTCCAGCAACAAACGCCTTTTCGCCGACGCCAGTCAGAATGACAACGCGGATGCTGTCGTCGCTCTTGATGTCATGAAACGCCCCGCGCAGTTCTTCGATGGTGGCACCGTTGAGCGCGTTGAGAACTTTGGGACGGTTGACGGTGACGTAAGCGATCGCGTTTCTCTTTTCGAGAAGAATGTTTTCGTAGGCCATGAACACCCTCACTAAAACTCATGCTGAGCGATGCGAAGAACCTATGCATTTTGATAGTAGCGAGAAAATGCAGAGGTCCTTCGCTCCGCTCAGCATGGCACAACTAGTCAATCGGGAAGGAAATTACAGTTTATTGGCCACCGGCTTCTCCGGATTCGCATAATCATAAAACCCGCGCCCCGACTTCCGCCCATACCATCCCGCCATCACCAGCCGCTTCAGCAGCGGAGGAGACGCAAACCGCCGCTCCTTGAACTCGTCATACATCACATGGGTGATGTAATAAGTCGTATCGAGCCCGACAAAATCCAGCAAAGTAAACGGACCCATCGGATGGCCGCAGCCCAGCTTCATCGCATTATCGATGTCCTCAATCGACCCCACTCCCTCTTCATAGGCCCGGATCGCATCGAGCAGATACGGCACCAGCAGCCGGTTTACGACGAATCCCGTCTTATCCGACGTACGCACCGGAACCTTGCCCAGCTTTTTAGCAAACTCGTAAGCCTCGTCGTATACGGCGGGCGCGGTCGCAATGGTCTTCACCACCTCGACCAGTTTCATCAGCGGCACCGGATTAAAAAAATGCAGCCCGATAAATCTTTCCGGACGCTTCACCGCCGTCAAGAGCTCCGTCACCGAGATGGAAGAAGTATTCGAGGCGAAGATCGCCTCTTTTTTCACCACGGCATCGATCGCCGCATACATCTTCTTCTTCTCCTCGACGTTCTCAATGATGGCCTCGATGACGATGTCGCAATCCGCGAGGTCCGCTTTGTTAGTAGTGCCCTTAAGCCGCGCCCGAATCTCGTCCTTCCGCTGCGGAGTAATCCCACCTTTCTCCACCGGCCTCTCGGCAAACTTCGCCAGCGACTTCTCAATCCCGGCAAACCCCTTGTCGAGATACTTCTGCTCGACTTCGAGCACGGTGACGTCAAAGCCGGCAGTGGCGCAGACCTGCGCAATGCCGGAACCCATCAAGCCACAACCGAGAATGCCAACCTTCCTAATTTCCATCCAGAGTCACCTATCCATATGCAAGATGTTGTCCGCACCCAATCCCCCCGATTTTATTCGGTCGAAAAATCCCCAAACTCCAAAAATCAGCCCCGCATCCATCACAACACTGATCAAGGGAATCAAGAGAGCGGAACCTAAAATCTGATCCAGCGTCGAACAGCTTCCTATTTTCTTGAACATACTCCTGATCGGGAGCCAGCCGGGAACGAGAGGTACCGCCAACACATAAGAAACCACAGCTGTCTCCAAGTCGTAGCTGCAATTCATACCCCAGCGTAGCGAATCAGAGAGAGCGCGCTCGTCCAAGGCTAACTTGTGAGTTTACCAAGAGAAAAAGGAAGAAGGGCAAGCTTTGAAAATTTCGGGATTGGAACGCCTTGGAAGGGTTTCTCGGCGCTCTCGGCGTCTCGGCGGTAAGAAGGTTTTAGGCCACAGCAGCCGACGCCGCAAACTGCGGCGCCTGGCTCACAATCTTCCCCGCACCCTGCGCTACCGCCAGTTCGAGCGCATGATCGGCGCGGTTCGCCACTTCAGTCACGATATCCACCGGGTCGAAATGCTGGCGCATCACCGCCTGTGCTAGCCCGGCGCTGAATTCGACTGCTTTATCCTTGCCTGGGAAGCGCACTTCGATTAGCAACCGGCGCAATTTCTCGACCGCCAGCAAAGCCTCTTTCTCGCCTGTATCGCCGAGCACCAGCGCGACCGTGGTCGCTTCATAGCGGAAGGCCAGATCGTTGGTTCGAATGTTCGCCGAGAAAAGCTGCCCGATCTGCTCCATCACCGCCGTCACCGACTGTTCGCCATATTCTTTGATGAGCGCGCTGCGCCGTCCAAACTGCATGAGCAGCACCGTGACCGTTGTCCCCTGCTGCAAGCCGCGCCGCGTCTCCGCCTGCAAAAGATCGAGATAGGAAGCGCGCTTCAGCAATCCGGATTTTTCGTCCGTCACCGAGAGATTTTTCACCAGCCGCCGCAGGCCGGCATTGTTGAGCGCAATCAATACCTGATCGCTCAGCGTGCGTATTACGAGTACCTCCGCCGGTTGCCATACGCGCGCCGCGTTTTGCGTAAGGATCAGCACTCCAATCTGCTCTTTATTGCTGTCGTTACCTTCGGTCAGCGGCAGTGCCAGCAGCGACTCGATCTGCAACTCTTCGACGGAATTGCGCACGCCCATCAACTCAGGCGAGTTTTTCGCATCGCCGACCATCACCGTACCGCGCGCCACCGCCAGATCCTGCACGGTTTCTATCAGGCTGACCAGCGCGCCGGAGCTCGCTGGAATCAAGCCGTCCATGTGATATTCCTGAATGCTGGAAGGCGGCAAGCCGGGCTTGCGCAACGCAACAATGCATCGCGACGTCCGCCAGTTGGAGCCGATTTCGCCCGCCGTCGTCTTCAAAACTCCTTCAGCATTGCCCTGGTGATAAAGCTTGCGCGTAATCTCAGCCACTCGCGCCAGGCTACTGACGTCGGCCGCTTCGCTCGCCGCCGTCGCCGCGGCTGCCGCAGCAGGCGCATCGGCACTCGGCGCGGCTGGTGCAGTGACGGGGGCAGAAGCGCCCGGCGTCTTTGCATATTGCCGTTCGATCCCAGCCGCCATATAGAGCTTCTGAAGATCCGGGTTGCGCTCTTCCTCGCGCGGAAACAGTTCCTGAATGCGTTGCAGCCGCTCGATCGCCTTCGATCGCATACCGTACTGCACCAGAATTTCGGCTTGCAGCATGAGGTCTTGCAGCGCGGCCGGCCCCAGCGTCGGCTCCGGAGCCTTGACCGTGGTCTCTTCCCGCTTCACCGTCGCGGAGAAGCGTGAGGCGATGACGTTGAAGCGCTGATCGTCAATCTTGCCCCGCAGCGCCTCCAACCGCTTCTGATGACCGGTCTCATAGGGATCCACTTCCGCCGCCCGATCCAGACACTCGCCCGCCTTCTGATAATCGTGCTTCGTGCAGTAGAGATCAAAAAGTTTCAGCAACGCCTGCGCGTAATCGGTCTCGCGGTTGGAGGCGTTGAACAGCTCCGCCAGAAATTCCAGCATCTCCGCCGACGGACGATGCGAGGCCAACAGCTCTTGCATGGTCGCAATAAACGATCGCCGTTCTCCACGCCGCCGCTGGAAAGCTTCGAGCTTCCGCGCCAGCGCCACCGCCTCCGCGTCCAGTTCGGAGTCGATCATCTTGCCGATCAGGCCGACCACTTGGTGAATGCGCGCCGGATTTTGTTCGAATAATGACCAGATCAGGGGCTCGCATTCCAGGCAGCGATCCGCCAGCAGCAGCGCCTGCGCGTACAGATCGCGCAGGTCGAGCGACGCGTCGCCAGCATGCACCAGCGGCTCGAATATGAAAATTGCCGCACCCGCCTCGCCTCGCGTCAGCAAGCTCTTCCCATAGGCCTGCGCGATCTTCGCATCCGACGGATTCTCCGTATACGCGCGCTCAAACCACTGGCCCGCATTTCCCCCGGCCGCCTCCACCAGTTCCGCCAATTGCAAAAATGACTGCGACGCCATCACGTGCTCGCCCAGCTCTGCCGAGACTTCGGCGATGCGCTGGTGGTTCGTCTGTGACGGCTCCAGACTCACAATTCGCTGCAGAACCAGCAGCGCCTCTTCTTTTCTTCCCTGCTTATTCAAATCCTCCAGCGCATTTTCATAGGTACCAATCGCCAGCTTCTTATTCGATTGCTCGAGCAATTGCCCGAAGCGCACCTTCTGCTCCCACGTGGGATTGGTATAGCGCGCCAGCTTTTTATAGGTGAGGCTCGCCCGGGTAGCATCGGCGGCAGCCACCTGGCGTTCGAACAACTCGCCCATAAGACGCACCGCCTGCGGTCCCTTGTTTAACGAGAGACACAAATCCGCCGCCATCTGTCGCACATTGTCGTTCGGCGGATCGCTTTCGAGGATGAGGAGGTATTCCGCCAGTGCGTCGGCCGTCTTGCCCTTTTGCAAGAGCTTCTCCGCCTTTTCGACGCGGCGGGCGATTTCGGCACGATTGGGATTTTCCGGCATTGGCGGTCTTTGGACCAGACAGAGCGTTCCTTTTGATTCTAGGATTCGACCTCTACCCCAGCAACGCGCTTCCCCTGCTCTGCGATTACGAAAGTCACGCCGTCGACCCGATCTTCATCTTTATCTTCCGCTGCCGAGACGCGCAGATTCCTGGCGTTACCTCCGGACGTGATTGTGTCCTTACGTGGTCGAGAAAAATGTTCTCCACGAGTACATTAGTGTTAACGGGGAAACTGTTCCCCCAGAAGAACTCAAGCTTTTCAACAGCTAGTCTATTGACCCACCGAGACTAGAGTTTCTCACCCTTTTTTCCGATCTTAACCATGAGGCTCGGCGCGTCTCTTCGAAGCTGATGATCACGACAGTCAATTCCGAGCAGTCCAGTCTCGTCCGCCTGCGCCACTTTTCGAACCACGGTCCGGCCGCGGTCGTGGGTCTTACGTTCGCCGCCCTTATGGCGGGCCAGATACTTGGATTCCTCCTGCTCGGAACCGGCCGCGCAGGTTGCGGATTCGCCGAATCCGTCCTGGTGCTGGATAGTCTTCTGGCGCTCGCCTGCGCTGGGAGTGCATTTCGCAGGGCTCAGGGCCTTGCCGCCCTGTTTTGGTTTCTATTCGCCTCCGTTCTCGTGGTTTTGCTGATTCCGACGGCCTTCCAGGCCTATGACTCCTTGACCGGTCAAACGACCTTGTCCGATTCAACCTGGCGCCTGCTTTACTGCCTCTACGGCGCTCCGATCCTGATGATGCTGTTCCTTCCCGAAAACTACCACGGCGCCCAGGTCAAGTCCGAAATCATTCTGGCCCTGGTTCAGATCGCAATCGTCGTCGGCCTGGTCTACTCCACCTTTTTCTTTCTGCCGGCGCGAAACATGTTGCCTGCGGATGCGCTTCTGCACAACATCACCATCAGCGATGCGCAGAGCCTGCTTCTTCTGATTGCCGTCGTGGTGCGCCTGCAATTTGCCCGCGTTCCCGGCACGCGCCGTCTGCTGCTCCGCCTGGCGCTGTTTCTAATGGTCTGCGCCCTCGCCACCTTCCTCGGCGACTGGATCGACCTGCACCATTATTTAACCGCCTCCGCATGGTTCAACCTGGGCTGGGCCGTACCGCAGGCCGCTGCAGCGCTCGTTGCCATCACATGGGTTCCGGCCGCAGACCTCGAAGCTGCGCCACCGGCCACCAACTTCCTCGGCTTTCTCGGCACTAACTTCGCTCTGGTCTCACTGCTCTGTTGCGTCGGTTTGCTGACCGACCGTTGGAAAGCGGCGTACGGCAGTGTTCTCGCCGACGTGGCCATCGCCGCCTCGCTGCTCGCCTTCACGCTGCGCTTGGCCCTTACGCAACTCCACCAGCAGCAGGAAATCGTCCAACGCCATGCCGCGCAGAAGCGGCTAAATACGTCTCATCAAAGAATTGGAGGCTTGCTTGAGGTTGCCCGACGGCAGACCGCCGAGATCACACAGATCAGCGAACTAGGCAGCGTCCTGCACGCTTGCTCAACGCGCGAAGAGGTCTTTCGCCTTATCCCGGAACGCCTGCGCCGTCTTTTTCCCGGCTTCTCCGGCAGCGTTGCGCTGCTCAGCGCTTCCGGGAACCGCGTTCAATCCGCCGCCGAATGGGGAATGCTTTTCCCCGCAGATCAGATTTTCACTCCCGAAGAATGTTGGGCGCTTCGCCGCGGACACACTCATGCTCAGTCAGGTGGAGGGACGAATGGCCGTTGTACTCACCTCCGGGGAGAAGGTCCCTCGGTGTGCATTCCTCTGATTGCGAATGGCGAAGCTATCGGAATCCTCGCCATTCAGGAAGACGATCGTCTCCATCATCATCCTCCTTCTCCTTCTGAGTCGGACGCTGATGTCGATTCCG
>Ga0210398_10004128_pt1 | contig 13724 bp, 8 predicted proteins | sample IncBWC4OmetaG_FD_161047 | JGI IMG/M metagenome (GOLD analysis project Ga0210398, IMG submission 161047) | Forest soil microbial communities from Barre Woods Harvard Forest LTER site, Petersham, Massachusetts, United States - Inc-BW-C-4-O | ecosystem: Environmental > Terrestrial > Soil >... | reverse complement strand
GACGAACATCTCGATGACCGAACCATCAACGTACGCACGCAATTCCAGATCATTTCGGGCGTCTACGTTGACGGAAACTGCTTCTCCGTCCAAAAGCAACATTCGTCCCTGGGGTCGCCATTCGACCGCGATCAAATCTTTCCCCTGCGCACTGCCATCCTCCCTGATGAGAGAGAACGTGAATGGTTCACCTGAGAGCGAGACGTTGCACTGCACCTCCCCACAGCACTCCCGGATTCGCATCGCATCGACCTGCCGTCGATCTGCCTCCTCTGTTCCAGTCTTGTTAAGACTCTGCCCGCTGCCACGCAGTTTTTCAACGGCTGGTGAAACCCGCGATGTCAGCATCCCCGTCGAGTCCAGATCAAGCATCCGCGGCAGACTCATCATCCCCGCCCATCCAGAGGCACGATACTCCTCAAGTGGGCGCGTCTCCGGCAGCCAGCCCCACAGGATGCGGTTGCCGTCCTCATCCAGCTGCGTCTTCGGTGCGTAAAACGACCCATGATCGAGCAATCCGTTCTTCTCTGGCCTGAAGCGCATCGTGCCGGTATCGAGCACGCCGCTTTGCCAGAAGACCTTGCCCTGCGTCGAATAAATCAGAACGTACTTGTCGCGAATGGCAAAAAAGTCTGGACACTCCCACATCTCTCCAGAACCGACCGGATCTGTCGCGCTCTTCGCCCTGTCGGAGTCTGCCGGCATGGTTCCTTCGACCAGCGGATGCAGATACTCCCAGTGCCGGAAATCTTTCGACCGGTAGAGAAGAATCATCCCGCCCTTGCCCCGCACGCCGGAGCCGATATTCAGATACCAGTGGCCCCAATAACGCCACGCACACGGGTCGCGAAACCCCGTCACCTGCAGCCCGGGCGGAGGCGAAGCAATCACCGGCGTAGCTACCTTGTTCCATGTCCCCAGCAGGGGCTGATCGCAGGTGGCGATGCACTGCGTCTCCCGGAAATTATTTTTCCCGTCGCTGAGCGTCGCCTGCTCCTTCGGCACCTTGGCAACACCGGTATAGATCAGCGTCGCCACGTCATCCAACACGACCGCGCTTCCGGAAAAACACCCTTCACTGTCGGATCCGCCCGGCGTAGGGCTCAATGCAACCGGCAGATGGCGCCAGTGAACCATGTCCGGACTCACCGCGTGCGCCCAGTGCATATCTCCCCAGTACGCGCCGTTTGGGTTGTACTGGAAGAACATGTGGTACTGTCCTTTCCAATAGATCGGACCGTTGGGATCGTTCATCCAGTTGGCAGCCGGCAGCACATGATACTGCGGCCGCCTCGGATCGTTGGCCAGGTCCGCGGCGCTGGCCGGAAATGCACCTGCGAGCAACGGTCGATTTGGAGTGATCCGCGAAGCAGCGACGACCAAAGCACCCCGGCCGACAATTTGCCGGCGCGTCCATTTGGAGTTGCCCAATTCCATTGATCCTCTCTCCGAATCCTCGTGATATTGCCGGACCTTTGTAACAGGTTGCAAGCGATCCAGGCTGACGCTCCCAGTGAAACCGCTAAAATCGTAAACAGTAGACTACGACCGTGTCATCGACTGCTCAATCCAAGAAGGCTGCAAATGCCGCATCGCATCCCACGACGTCCGCCGCGACCGGTTTCGACCAGGCTGCGGCGAGCCTCTGCAAGATCGGCCGCGAATTCTATCGCCGCGGATGGGTCTTCGGCACCAGCGGCAATTTCAGCACCCGTCTTTCCCAGTCACCCCTCCGCCTTGCCATCACATCGAGCGGCCTCGACAAGGGCTCACTTACCCCTTCGGACATCCTCGAAATCGACGCCGATGCGACAGTCCTCCGCGGCAATGGCCGCCCCTCCGCGGAGACCGGACTGCACTTGGTCGTCGTCAAGGAGCTCGGCGCAGGATCAGTCCTGCACACCCATTCCATCGCAGGCACTCTTCTTTCCGACCGCTGGGCCGCCGAGAAGGGGCTCGCACTCGAAGGCTACGAAATGCTCAAGGGACTCGCCGGCATCTCGACTCACCAGCATCGCGAGTGGGTTCCCATTCTCGAAAACTCGCAGGACTACACCACCCTCTCTGCTGAGCTTCGTTCGGTACTGCAACGCCATCCTGAATGCCACGGTGTCCTGCTGCGCAAGCATGGCCTGTATACCTGGGGCCGCGACACTGCCGAAGCCCGCCGGCACGTCGAGATCCTGGAATTTCTCTTCGAAGCAGAAGCGCGCCGACAATTCGCGACTCTTGCCAGTCAGCCATAAAATAGAGAGGAGGCAACCATGGCGACCGTAAGCATTCCGGCAAAGGGTTTGATCTTCAGCGAGAGACCCGATGTGACAGCGGCTCTTGCCGCGATCGGAATCGACTACGAGCGCTGGTCGCTCGATCGCGTGGCAGTTGACGCAGATGCCGAAGCCGTCCTCACCGCTTATGCCGCCGAGATTGACGCCATGAAGACGCAGGGCGGCTACACCACCGCCGACATCATCGACGTCGACCCCGAAACTCCGGCCCTCGATGCCATGCTCGCCAAATTCAGCACCGAGCACACCCACGACGAGGACGAAATCCGCTTCATCATCGCCGGTCGTGGCATCTTCCACATTCATCCGCTGGAAGGCGACGTCGTCGCCATCGAAGTCGAAGCCGGAGACATGATTCGCGTTCCCCGCGGCACCTGCCATTGGTTCGACCTCTGCTCCGACCGCAGGATCCGAGCCATCCGCTGGTTCCAGGACAAATCCGGCTGGACGCCTCACTACACCCACAGTGGCATTGACTCCAGATTCGAGCCCATCTGCTTCGGCCCGGCATATTTTGGCCCTCGCGTGCAGACCAGTCTCTGACGGCGGGCGCGATCGATCATGCCGAATATCTATCTTCTCGACATCGAAGGCACCACCTCACCCGTCAGCTTCGTCTACGATGTGCTCTTTCCCTACGCACGCCGGCGCATCAAGGACTACGCCCTCGCTCACTCTGGCGAACCTGCGTTCGACGCCGACCTTCGCTTGCTCGCCCACGAGAACGCCATCGATCGGGCCGCGGGCGCACCAATCATTTACCTTTCGCAGACGCTGTCACAAGACCCCGCCGAGGTGCTTCAGTCCAGCCTCGCATACCTGTTCTGGCTGATGGACAAGGACCGTAAATCTACCGCCCTCAAATCAATCCAGGGAAAGATATGGGCCGAGGGCTACGAGCAGGGCCATCTTCATAGCGACATCTTCCCCGATGTCCCCCCCGCCCTTGAGCGCTGGCACGCCGCTGCGCGTGTCGCCATCTATTCCTCAGGCAGCGTCGAAGCGCAGAAATATCTATTCCGCTTCACCAGCGCGGGCGACCTGACGTCCCTCATCGATGCGTACTTCGACACCCACACCGGCCCCAAAATCGAATCCGCCAGCTATCGCAAAATCGCCGCCGCCATGAACACCGAACCCGCCGGCATCCTCTTCATCTCCGACTCGGTCCGCGAACTCGATGCCGCCCGCGAAGCCGGCATGAGCACCCTGCTATCCCTGCGCCTTGGCAACGCCCCTGTCGCCGACCGTCACAATCACGCCGCCGTCGAATCCTTCGATGACCTCTAGGCGTCGGCCGCCATTTCGGCAACCTCTTCCGTATCTCGCGAAAGAAACCTCGCTCCCGCCATCGTCAGCGCCGCAACCCCATAAGCTGCCGCCAGATGCCACGGCAGAACCGACCCCATCCGCCACGGCAGCAGGAACGTTCCCTGCGCTGTCGGCGAATGGATCACTCCGAACAAGCAGAAGACCGCCCCGGTCAACAGATAAAGTGCACTAGCCCGAAACCTCCGGTCAATCAGCTCCGCTGTCGCCGCGCCCCACAGAATCGCCGTAATGATGAACCCATTGCCCAGCAGACTCAACGTGTGCATCGTCACCCCCACCTCGCCCCCGATCTGATCGGCACTCGCGTTCAGTGCGCTCAGCACCGATCCCGTCTCAAGCGAAATCACAAAGGCAAACGACGGCAGCAGCGAAATTGCCACCGCCAAGGCATGCCTTCGCGGACTCGCCAGAAACGCCTGCGCAATCACTTCCAGCCCGATATACACCAGCATCGGAGCGATCGCCGACGCCGGGACCCAGTCCACAAAGAACGGCAAAACTCCGACAATTCCACCGATCCCAATAAACAGCCCGGTGAGGATCGCATACCCCGCGCCCGCCCCCATCGACTTGAACGCTGGATGTCCGATATACGGCGTGCTCTCCACCACGCCGCCGCATAATCCCGCCGCCAGCGTGCAGCATCCCTCCGTCAGCAGAATCGCGCGCGTATCGTATTCGTCGCCCGCCACCGCCGCGCTCTCCGTGTTATCGATGCCCCCTACCACCGTTGACAGCGCGAATGGCAGTGCAATCGGCAGATATCCCCACGCTTTCGTCAACCCTCCTAGAAATGCAAGCGAAGGCCACGGCAACGAAAGGTGCAGAGCAGCCAGGTTCGACGAGCTTGCCGCCAGCAGCGGACTGCCGAGATGCGCCATGCGCAGCACGTAATACGCGGCGATGCCCACCAGTGCTGACGCCAGCGCGCCGGGAACTCTACCCGGCAATCGCATCCGGCCAACGAGAGTCACCAGCAGCAGGCTAAGCGCCAGCAGCCCGGGCAGCGGATCGGCAAAAATCTTCAGCAGCGGAAGCACGCCGATCAGTGCAATTCCGGCGCCGCCAATCGATCCCAGCAGCGCGGCCCGCGGCACAATCGAGCGCACCGCATTGCCGCAGAATGAAAGCCCAATCTTGAACACGCCGACCAGAACCGTGACCGCCATGCCAATCTTCCAGGCGAGCATGGCATCGTGCGTTGCCAGGTAGGCCGGCCCAATCACCGCGAACGACATCCCGAAGACGCTCGGCGCGTTCAGCCCCAGCGGCATCGCCGTCACATCGTCGCGGCCGGTCCGACGGGCGAGCCGCCCCGCCATCCAGGCATAGGTCAGGTCGCCGAGCACCACTCCTATGGCGGTTCCCGGCACCATGCGATACAGCACCAGTTCTTTAGGAAAGTGAAACGCGCCGATCAGAATGCCGGCGAGAATCACCATGTTCGCCATGTTGTCGAACATCAGCGCAAAAAACGCGTTCAGATCGCCAACGCGGAACCAGCGATACGCGCTGCGCTTCGACCCTCTTGTAGCTTCTTTAGCTTCCGGCATCTTGCTCTGAAGCATAATGCCGGAAGCTTTATCTCTCCAACGTATCTTTGCCAGCCTGACGCTTCCTCCCGCGCAGCCTGCTCAGAACGTATTGCTCAGAATGAATAGCGCAGCGAGAACTGCTGCACCCTCGGCACCGTGAGCGTCGATGAATAGGCGCCCAGAGTGTTGCTGGTTGCCACGTTATTCAGCGAAGCCCCCGTGCTCGACGAAACCGTGGTGTCGAAGCGAACTGAGTTCGTCACGTTGAACACTTCCCAGGCAAACTTCAGCGCCTGCCGTTCGGTAATGTTCCACGACTTTGCAAGTCCCGAGTCCATGTCGAAGAAGCCATCGCCGCGGAAGTTATTTCTCTGCCCAGCCTCGCCCGGATACGGCAGCCGCAGTGGCGAACCGGTGGCCAACCCATTATTGAGCGCAGTCGGATCGTCAAAGACATTCGGTGCCCCATCAATCAAATGCTTGTGGAGCTTCACCGCCCCGGTCTGCACCACGCCGCTCTCCACCTGCCAGTTGGTCGTCCACGCCGGCTCGACCACCCCAAACGGAAGTCCGCTGCTCCACCGGCTCAACCCGGAAAGCTGCCATCCTCCAATCAGGGCGTTCAGGCCATGGCTCGCACCACCTGCGAAACGCTGTCCCTGCCCAAACGGAAGCTGATAAACCCAATCTCCGCTGATCAGATGCCGCGTATCGAAATCGGAGACGCCTCGATTGAGCTGCGGGCGAAAGCTGTTAATAATCGTGCTGAAGCTCGACCCCTGCTGGAAAACCCCGACCTGGTTATAAAGCTCGTTCGTTCGCTCTGTGTCCGACCCGAGATCAATGGAATTGGACAGCGTATAGCTGAAATCCAGTTGCAGCCCGTGACTCATCGCATGTCGCAGGATCAGCTGTCCCGCGTTGTAACTGCTTGACCCGATCGACGACCACGCGAAGAGCGAAGAAAACTGGTTCTGATAGTAACGGCCCGGTTGGCCACCGCAACCCGGAAAGCAACCCACATCCATGTCGTAAAGCGCGCCGGTCTCATTCCCTCGGTTCGCAGCCCAGACCTGGGTATAGATATTCTGCGTAGCGCTCAGACCTCCGCCCGCCGCATCGGGAAACAGGTCCTCAAAGTAAGGAATCTCCGGAACACGCGCGTTGGGATTCCCGCCGTTGATGTCCACCAGTTTTGACAGCATCGTCCCGGCAGCGAAGTAGTCCGTGCCCGACTTCGGATCGGCCAGATCCAGCGGCTCGGCCAGATCCAGTTGCTGCAGCAGATGCCGTCCGAACCTGCCCACGTAGTCCGCCTCCAGCACAAATCCTCCCGGCAGCTGCCGCTGCACTGAGAAATCCAGCACCTCCGAATAGGGCGTTTTCAGCCGGTCATCGATTCCCCACGTAATCGCAAAGCCGCAATCCGCCGTATTCGGCGCCAGGTATGGATAGGGAATCGTCTGCGGCTGAGCGCAGGCGTTCGGCGGCAGATCGTGCACACCCGTAAAGCGCGGCGAATTATCCACGTTATAGGTGTTCGCCGGATTCGACACCGCTGTAGTAAGCCCGAAAGACCCAAGCTGATCGAATGAGTCCACGACACCTTCGCCGAAGTGATCAAAGTACAGTCCAAACCCTCCGCGAATCGAGGTCTTCGGGCTTGCCGCGTACGCGAAGGCCAACCGCGGCGCGAAATTCAGATGCTGCGCAGGCCAGTACGGCTTCAGCCCACGCGACTGACCCGATGGAGCAAAGTAAAGGTCCGGCTGATCCGTCACGCCCTGTGCCGCTTTCGCAGCGCGCGTCTCGAACCAGTCGTGGACATTTATCGTCGGCGCCAGCTGCTGTCCATTCTCTTCATACGGAGTCTGCAGTAGCGTATATCGCAAGCCAACCGTAACCGTCAGCTTGGGAAAAGCGTGCCACGCATCCTGCACATAGTACTCAAGCTCATTCGCCTTGAAGTGCCGGTCCAGAAACGCACCCTGCGGCAGCAGCGTTCCCGTCTGGCCATCCTTTGACACCTGGTAGTTGTAGCTCCCCGTGGTCTGCGGAACCAACCCCGTCAGCAGCCCGATGGCGATGTTATAGGAATTGGCAAATCCACCATCCACGCCCGGAAACTCGAACCCGCCCGGGTCCAGGCTCTGCGGACTTCCAGGCACGCTCTGCCCCGCAATCGCGCCTCCATTCACCAGCCAGTATTCGTTGGTATTGCCCGCGCTGTATGAGAGCACATCGGAGTTCCGGTTGTTATGAACAATTCTCCAGTTCACGCCCGCAGAAAAGGTATGCCTGCCCTTCGTCATGGTGAAGTTATCGATGAAGTTGTTTACCGGCACGTTGATCACCGAAGTGCGCGACTCCGGCGTCGGCTGGTCCAGGAACCGGAGCACCGTGTAGTTCCCCTGCCCGATGCCGCGATTCGAATATCCCTGCCGGATATACCCATAGCGGAAGTCGTTCACGATCGCAGGCGAGATCGTCCACGTATCCCCGGCCGCCAGCCCCTTGCTGTTGTCTACATACGAATAGCTCGGAGCCTGCCCCGGAAACTGAACGACATTCAGCTGGGTGTCCTTCTGCAGGTTGCCGCGAATAAACAGATGGTGCCTGTCGTTCGGAGTGAAATCCAGCTTCGCGATCGAAGTATTCAGCGACCCTGGATACGGCGACGAAAACGTATACGACCCGAGATTCACACCGTCTCCCAGCGCCGATCCATTCGCCGCAGGATACTGATTAAGCAGGGCCAACATATTCGGATCCACTCCGGCTCCCCACGGGCACGTACCATTCCCTCCGCAGTTAGGATCCATCGCCGCAATCTGCGCCTGGTTGAGCGTGACGACATTGCCGTTATTCAGGTACGTGATCAAGCCCTGCTGGAACGACGCCGTCGGCACTGTCCGCGTCACCTGCCGATTCTCCGCCGTCCTCTGGCCTTCATAATTTCCAAAGAAGAACAGCTTGTTCTTCTTGACCGGACCGCCCAGCGCTCCGCCAAAGGTATTCCGGATCAGCTTCCCCGGCACGTTCGGCAAGCCCTGCGATTCCTGTGCCTGCTTGTTGAACCAGTCGTTCGCCACCGTGAAAGTATTGCGGTTGTACTCATAGACCGCGCCGTGGAACTGATTCGTCCCCGACTTCGTGACCATATTCACCTGACCGCCCGACGAACGGCCCTCATCCGCATTCGCGTTGGTCGTGGTCACGCGAAACTCTTCAACCGAATCAAGAGTCGATCTCAGCACTCCAGTGAACGCATAACCCTGCGTTTGGTCATTGTCATCAAGCCCGTCCAGCGTCACATTCGTCTGATCGGACCGCGCGCCCGCCACCGACCCTGTCCGGCTGTCGCTCTGCTTGTCCGCGCCCCGCCCCAGATACAGCACACCCGGCTGAACACTCAGCAGATCAGGCACATTCCGCCCCTCACTCGGAAGCGCCGCAATCGTCGCATTGTTCAATGCGTTGCCGATCGTCGCGTCGGCGTCGTTCAGCGTCTGCGCCTGCGCGCTGACATCTACCGTTACAGTCGAGGACTGAATCGTCAGGCTGAAGTTCACCGTTGCCGGCTGATCCACCAGCAGCTCCGCCTTCTTGTTCTCCGTGCCGAAGCCGGTGCTCGATACCGTAATCAGATACGTGCCCGGCGCCAGTTGCGGAAAGCGGTACTCACCGTGTTCATTCGCGAACTGCGACGCGGTCTGTCCGTTTGCCACGTTCGCGAGCTCCACCTTCGCCCCCGGCAAAATTGCACCTGAAGGATCGGTGACAGTTCCGCGAACCGATGTGAACGAGATCTGCCCCATCGCCATGATGGAGCAAAGAAGAATGCCGGCCAACGCCGCCAGGCGAGGGAACAAACGCATATGCCGCCTCCAAAAAACGTCGCGAGAGCAGCGTTATGAAAGTCTTTTTCAACGAGTCTGCGGAAGAACTCCGGTCCGTCGACGCGCTCTACGTTGATCAAGTCTCACTCCGTTTGCGCGCGCCATCCTGACCAAAGTCGTGAACCGTTCCATCGCCGTGACCAGACTCTGGGATTCAGTGACAAACGTGTCGGCTCTCTGCCGGTAACCACTTGAGCGCAGCTACCTTGCAGAGCGCCGACAATCTTCCCTTGCACTTCTACAGGAGAGGGCGTATGACTTCCTGTAGAAGCACAAGGGGAATGCATTGCTGCCATCGAATATCGATCTCCCGCAGGGCACACTCGACCTGCTCATCCTGAGGACGCTCTCCATCGGCCCGCAGCACGGCTGGGCCATCTCTGAACGAGTGCAGCAGGTGTCGAGTGACGTACTGCGCATCCAGCAGGGCTCCTTGTACCCTGCCCTGCACCGCCTGGAACGTCGCGGCTGGATCAAGGCCCGCTGGGGCACCTCAGATAACAATCGCCGCGCCAAGTATTACGAGCTCACCCGCACCGGCCGTAAACAGCTCGAAGTCGAAACCGATAGCTGGCAGAAGCTCACCGCTGCCGTGGCTCAAATCCTGGAAAACGCCTGAGGGTTCTTATGTTCACCGACCTGCTCCACCGCCTGCGTGCCATCTTTCGCCGCAACGCCGTCGAATCCGAATTGAACGAAGAGCTGCGCTTCCACTTCAGCCATGAGGTGGAGAAGTACATCCGCCACGGCGCGACCCGCGAAGAAGCCCTGCGGCGCGCACGCCTCGCTTTCGGCGGCCACGAGCAGGTCAAGGAAGATTGCCGCGAAGCCCGCGGCACCGGCTTCGTCGAAACCTCCCTTCAGGATCTTCGCTACGCACTCCGCCAGCTTGCCGGCAATCCCGGATTCGCGGTCGTCATCGTCCTCACGCTGGCCCTAAGCATCGGAGCCAACAGCGCCATCTTCAGCGTCATCTCCAGCGTTCTGCTCAAATCACTTCCCTACCCGCAGCCTGAAAAGATCGTTCGACTCTTTCTCACCAATTCCGTCTATCCGCAATTCCCCCTCAATCCCTTCGACTTTCGCGACTACCGCGCCCGCAGCAAGTCGTTCGACTCAATGGCCATCTACACCCGCGGAGACATGCAGCTCTCCGGAGGCTCCTCCGAGCCCGTCCGCCTCTATGGATTCAGCATTACCTCTGGATTCTTCCGCGTCCTCGGCCTGCAACCTCAACTCGGCCGCGAATTCGACCGCAACGCCGAGCTCCCCCACAACGGACAGCAGGTCATCCTTAGCGACCGCCTCTGGCGTGCACGATTCGGCGCCGACCCCGCCATCGTCGGAAAGAAAATCACCCTGAACGCGCAACCATTTACCGTCATCGGAGTGATGCCTCCGGGCACCGAGCATCCCGGCAACGAATACCACTCCCTGGCCTACGGTGACGACGTCGATCTCTGGTCGCCGTTCACTTTCGACGGAGATCCCACGCGTCGCGGATCGCATTACACCGAAGGCATCGCGCGTCTCAAAGATGGCGTCACCCCCGAGCAGGCCCAGTCGGAGTTGAACGCCATCATGGCTGAACTCGGTCGCGAATATGCCAACGACGCGCGCTGGCGCGTCCTCATCGTTCCGCTCTACCGCGAGGTCGTCGGCTCAAGCCAGCGAATGCTTCTCGTTCTCCTCGGGGCCGTTGGCATGGTGCTCCTCATCGCGTGTGCCAATGCCGCAAATCTGCTGCTCGCCAGAGCCGCATCCCGGCAGCGCGAAATCGCTGTGCGCCTCGCCCTCGGCGCATCTCGCTCGCGCCTTATTCGCCAGTTGCTGACCGAAAGCCTGCTCATCGCCTTCATCGGAGGCGCTCTAGGCCTCGTCATGGCGATCGGCGGCGTAAAAGCGCTGGTCACTCTGCTCCCCGCCGACTTCCCGCGCGTGCACGAGATTCATGTGAGCGCGCCCGTCTTCGCCTTCACCTTCATCGTCAGCGCGGCCACTGGAATCCTCTTCGGATTGATACCCGCTATCCAGGCCTCTCGAATCGATCCCAGACGAGGCCTGCACGAAGGTGGAAGAACCTCCACCGCCAGCGGAGGCCTCAGCCAGCTTCGCAACGCGCTCGTCGTCTCTGAAGTCACCCTGGCCTGCGTGCTCCTCATCGGCGCCGGCCTGATGCTGCGGAGTCTGCTGAACCTCGTGCATCTTGATCCCGGATTCCGCGAAGACCACGTTCTCACCGCGACCGTCTCGCTGCCGTATCCGGAATACAAGTCCACCGAACAGGTCGAGCATTTCTACGACACGCTCACCACAAATCTCTCGTCCATTCCGGGCGTCGAATCAGCCGGCGTCGGCAGCGATCTGCCCTGGACCGGCTACGACGAGAACACCAGCCTAAACATCGAAGGCAAGCAGCCCGGCCCCAACGACGAGTTCCATGCCCGTTATCACGTCGCCTCGCGCGATTACTTCCGCGCGCTTGGCATTCCTCTGCTCCACGGACGCTTCATCACCGCAGCCGACAAAGCCGGCGCGCCGCCGGTCATCGTCATCAACCGCGCGATGGCCGAAAAATACTGGGGCACCGAAGACACCGTAGGCAAGCGTGTCACTTGGGACGACCACCCCAAAGAGGGGGACTGGTTCCGCGTCGTTGGCGTTGTCGGCGACGTAAAAGATAAGCCCAGCAGCCCCGCAACCGAGCCGGCATTCTGGTGGTCCAGTCTCCAGCAGCCATTTGCCTTCCTCGGCGAGTCTCTCGTCATCCGCTCCGCCTCTGACCCGCAGACCCTCGCCGACGCTGTCCGAAACGAGGTCCACCACCTCGATCCCGCTCTCGCCGTCGCTGATGTGCAGTGGATGGATGAGATCGTCTACGGCTCCGTCGCCACCCCGCGCTTCGCATTTGTTCTGGTCGGATTATTCGCCGGGCTCGCGATTATCCTCGCCGCCATCGGCACCTACGGAGTCATCTCCTACTCGGTCACGCAGCGAACATCCGAGTTCGGCCTGCGCGTAGCCCTCGGTGCCCAGCGCCTCGACGTCATCCGTCTCGTGCTCACCCAGGCCGCGAAGCTCGTCCTCGCCGGCACCGCCCTCGGGCTCGTCTTTGCCCTCACCCTCGCGCGCGTCCTCAAGAACCTGATCTACAACGTCAGCCCCGCCGACCCGCTCACCTTTGCCTCAGCGGGACTCATGGTGATCGCTATCGCCGTCCTCGCCTGCTACATCCCGGCCCTCAAAGCCACGCGAGCCAACCCAATGACTGCCCTCCGCGCCGAGTAACTTCAACGGATTATTTTTCCCCGTTCGCGATTCCAACCCAGCAGTGGGCCGGCAACGACGGATACCTCCGACACCAGTGTCTGGAGCAACGTCTTCGCGTCGTTGTGGCGGGACAGGCTGGCGCTTTGTCCGGCCCAGAGCTGAAGGAGCTCGGGTTTTCCGGCTTTTTCGGCGAGAGTGGCAAGGTTTCTCATGAGCAAGCGCTGCAAGGGATAGGGCAGGATCTCGACGCCGGGGCGATTGAGTTCCTGGAGTAATTGGTTTTCGATTCCGCGGGCCAGTCTTCCGGTAAAGCCGCGTGTCAATCCTGTTCGGCACGCATGGCCGCTGAGAATAGCTTTGCGATGAACCGCGCTCGCGCCGGATTCTTCGCAAGCCAGAAAAGCCGTGCCGATTTGAACGCCCTCGGCCCCGAGAGCAAAGGCGGCGACAATTCCACGAGCATCAGTGATGCCGCCGGCAGCGATCACGGGGATCGACACGGCGTCTGCAACTTGAGGGACGAGCGAGAAGGTTCCGGTAAGGGATTCTTCAGACGAGCGCAGGAAGGAGCCGCGATGACCGCCCGCCTCAAAGCCTGAAGCCGCGACAACGTCGACTCCCGCCTGCTCAAGAGCGATGGCTTCGTCGGGCGTCGTTGCGGCTCCGATGGTGGTGATTCCCTGCGCGCGGCATTCGTCGAGGATCTCCTTGGGCGGAATTCCGTAGATGAAGCTGAAGGCGGGCACCTTCGCATCGAGCACCACGCGTACCTGGTCTTCAAATTTGACCGGAGCATAAGGCTTGTATGCCGGCAGTGCTCCGCCGAGGGACTGGATGTGTGCCGCGAGCGGCGCCAGGCTGCGCGCAAATGCTTCGCTGCCGGAGGTGCGCGCGCCGTCGTCTTTGATCGAAACCCACAAATTGATCGCGAATGGCTTGGAGGTGAGCGCGCGAATCTCAGCGATCACATCTTTAATGGCTGAAGGACTCAACCCATGCGCCCCGAAGGAGCCGAGGCCGCCAAAATTCGACACCGTCGCTGCCAATCGCTGCGTCGACAGACCACCAAGAGGGCCTTGAATGATTGGATACTCGATTCCCAGGCGAGAGGAAACGCGAGTCTGGTTCCACGGTGAAGAAGAGTTACTGGGCTGCTGTTGCATCATTACTTTCGCTTCCTTTTCAAAGCGCCAGGCAGAGCTTGTTGAGTCTCTGCCTGCGTTTGCTAGTCTGCGACTTCCCTAATCCGTGACCTCGAAGATGACGTCGAGTTCGATGGGGACACCGAGGGGAAGGCTGGCCGCGCCAACGATGACCCGCACCGATGTTTTCTCGATGCCGAAGATGTCGCGGAACAGATCCGAGACAGCATCTGCGACTTGGGGGTGGTCGACGTAGTC
>Ga0210398_10004127_pt1 | contig 13727 bp, 9 predicted proteins | sample IncBWC4OmetaG_FD_161047 | JGI IMG/M metagenome (GOLD analysis project Ga0210398, IMG submission 161047) | Forest soil microbial communities from Barre Woods Harvard Forest LTER site, Petersham, Massachusetts, United States - Inc-BW-C-4-O | ecosystem: Environmental > Terrestrial > Soil >... | reverse complement strand
CACCTGCACGGTCTTGCACAGGTAATCGCCGCGCCGCTCCTTGGTGAGAATGGCTTCGTAGATGCGCCCGGTAGTCCAATTATTCTCGCGGGTCAGCTTGGCGTGTGTGAAGCGCTCATAGTGGCCCAGGTCCAGATCGGTTTCCGCGCCGTCGTCGGTGACGTACACTTCGCCGTGCTGGTACGGGCTCATGGTGCCCGGATCCACGTTCAGGTACGGATCGCATTTTTGGAGAGTGACTCGGAGACCGCGGCTTTCGAGGAGGCAGCCGATCGACGCAGCCGCCACGCCCTTGCCAAGGGAGGAAACAACTCCACCGGTAACAAATATATACTTCGGCGCCATCCGCTCAGTTCCGCCTTCCAAAACCTTGGGGACGCGGAACTGGGTTCTATCCTCCGTAAAAAAGTTGGCGTACAACGCATTCTACGGGGAAGGCGCGAAACTGTCAACGCGAGCTTGCGCGCCCCGCGGAACCGCTGCGCGTTTGTTCGGCGAGTCTGTGCTGTGATAGCGTTTGCAGCCATGTCGAGCTAGCCGGAGATTTCGAGGATATGAAAAGCACGTTTCTGGCTGTGGTTTTGATCCTTTGCGGCAGAAGCGCCCACGCCCAGTCCGCGGACGTCGATAAAGACCCGAAGGCTGTCGCCGAAATTGGCGCGGCCGCCAGCCAAAGCCTTTCCGGTGAAGGGTCGAGCTTCGGCCCCAGCGTAGCCGTAGAGGTCACCCCCGTCGAAGGCCGGCTTGAACTCGAGGCGGGCGTAACATCACTCTTTAAGCGTCACTCGACCGAGTGGGACGTCGACTTATTGTTCAAGAAGCCGTGGACTTTGTCACGCAAAGTCGAGTTCATGCTAGGAGCCGGCCCGGAGTGGGTCCACACCAACAGCTTCGGAGCGAAGACCAATTCGGTGGCCGCCGAGGGCGCAGCCGATTTCATGTTCTGGCCCTGGCGCAAACATAGATTCGGCTGGTATCTCGAACCGTCCTACGACTACAGCTTCGCACGAGGGCACGAGCAATCGCTGGGCATCAGCGGCGGATTACTCATCGCCATCCCATAAAAAGAGTTCGCGGCTGGCGGCGCGGAACCGTTCGTGCAATCGTCCCGCGCAGCCCGGCCGTCGATTCTCCAATTGGAACTGCAAAAGGCGGACTAACTATTCATCATCATCGTCGCCGTGGTGCCCGCCGAACAAATCGCGCATCACGTTGACGTGTTCGTCGCAGGCGTGATTCAGGCACGGCAGCCGGAATCCCGACTCCAGCGACTTGAGCAGCGAGAAGCTGTCATAGAACTTGTCGCTTTGAATGCCCACATCGCCGCCGTAATTGGTCTGGACGGTAAGGACCACCGTGTTCTGATTCTGCGGTGGGAACAGGCCGTTGGGCATGGTGCTGATGCCGCTGTAGTCGTTCTCATCCCACACGATCACGATCGCCGTGCGGCCCTCATTCCAGACGGGCGCGTTGATGATCGCGTTGATCAGCCGCTCGATGGTCGTATCGCCCTGCAGGATCAATCCGCCGTTCAACCCCACCTGTGTGCCGTTGGTCAGGCCGTTGAGCGAAGGCTGACCGGGATCAAACGCGCAGAAGGCGTCGCCGTTGCCACGCCCGTGCTGGTCATCGCACTGGTTGGGAGCGATGAAGGCCAGGCTCGGCACTGTGTCGCGCGCGAGATCGGCGTACAGGCCATTCGGACCATCCCAGCCCACAACGTTGCCCAAGCTGTTCCCCGGCTCGGTGCCCTCCTGAACGCTCTGGAAGTACGCGAACGGGTTGTGCTTGACGGCATAGGCCTGCACCACGCTGCTCGAAGTCAGCGGCGCCAGCGAGGTGAAGTCGGTCAGGTTGCTGGCCGTGCCGTTGCTGTAGTTCACCAGGTCCGCCCCTGTGACCGGCAGGCTTTCCTGATAGCTCTTCCAGCTCAGCCCGCGACGCACCAACTGGTCGCCGATCGACTTGCCCTTGGTATATGCCGCCGGCACCGACTTGATCCCGTCGATGTCGGCCAAGTAGGGAAACTGCGGCAGGGTCACTTCGTTCCAGGTGTCCACCGCGGGCGTCACGGCGTCCATGCCCTCGCCGGAAATCGGGCAGATGTTGTTGGTTTCAAACGGGACAGGGGCGGGCACGGCATTGCCCGCACCGTCGTCAGCGTTCACTACCCCTGTGACGATGTTGGGCGAGCAGGTCAAGTCATGCCAGTCGGGAGCGTTGTCGCTGCGAATGCCGAAATTCGATCCGCCGACAATCTCCAGGTAATTGGTGAGGCTGGGGTGCCCGACAGCGAAATAATTGGTCGCCAGATTGACCTGTTTGTTGGCGATCAGGCTGTTCAGGTACGGCTCATTGGGATTGTTAATCACCTGCTGGTAGCCGTGATTTTCCATCATGATCACGAACACATGGTCCAAGTGAGGGATCCCTTTGGGGACCTCGCGCTCGTCGGCGAGCATGGGCGCCGACAATAGGGCGAAAGCAAGCCCCAGGGCTGCGGCTTTCTTGAGCATGGATGTCACCTTTCTTTTTCAGCTGGAATGGGTGTTCGCCCCTCTGGGGACGCAGAGGAACGCCTCAGACGGGCGGTACTGTGGAGTTCCGTCGTTGCCGCGCCGTTAAAGCCGCGCGAAATTCTGATGAACGCGCATGAACGAGACGTAACAATGCGCCGTCGAATTCTTCAGCGCCCCTTCCGACATGTTCAAAGCGGTTTGTATGGTCTAAAATCTCGCGGTGTCTTGCGTCGCCGCGCCGCGCGTTTAGGAAGGCCCATCGCGCTCCGCCGGCCCCCGGGAAAGGCAAAATTTGCTTGACTTTGGCGGCGCGCAACGGTCTATTGTCACATTCTGTTTTTCCCCGGCGGAGACGCCCGGCAGGCGACATTCTGGGGCCCTCGCGCATCTATGCCTCGCGGGGAATGTGGTTCTGTTTAGCTTCCTAAACGCTTCGCCGCTGCAATGTTGCAGGTGTGCGGTAGCGAGATTTCAGTGCAACGGGAACGCGCAAGCCGCGAACCGAGGGGCGATGGGCATCGCGCGGACGGGGGATTGCTAGTGGGGGGAGCGAAAATTCACTTGGGGCATGAGCGGGTGCGTTGGGAAGGACTTCTGATTCTTTTGGCGCTGGGCGCCGCCCTGGCCTTTCTGAGCGCCTGCGGTTCCGGTTCCACCACCGTGGCGCCGACCATCACCGCCTCCTGCGTGCCCATCACGGGCACCGGCGCGGACGTGAGCGTGAACGGCACCGCGCAATGCACGGCAACCGTGGAGAACGCAAGCAGCACCCTGGTGAATTGGTCGGTCAGCGGAACCGGCAACGGCTCCATCGGCCAGACCAGCGGCCTGTACACCGCCCCGTCCACCGTGCCGACCAACAACGTCATCACCATTACGGCTACCTCCCAGGTGCAGTCCACCCTTACTGCGACCACCACGCTGACCATCGTGGCCGCCACGCAGATAACCGCCATCATCTGCGATGACGGTTCCGGGAACCCGGCTACCACAGTCTCCTCGCATAACACGCTCTCCTGCACGGCCTTCTCTTCGGTTTCCACAGGCACTACGGTGCCGGTGAACTGGTCGGTTGCCAACACCAACAACGCCAGCAACACCGTAAACCTGGGAAGCATCTCCTCGCAGGGCGACTATCTCGCCCCGCTGGTTCCCCCGGCGGGACAGTCGGTCACCATCACCGCCACCTCGCAGGCGCTTTCCTCGGAGACCATGAGCATCCCCGTTACCGTGGTGTTTGGACCCTCGGTTTTGAGCGGCACTTACGTTTTCAGCACCCAGGGCAGGCTGACCAGCAACGGCGCCTTTTGGGCCCGCACCGGCAGCTTGTCCGCGGGCGGCGGAACCATCACAGGCATCTCCGAGGATACCAACCAGGGCGGCAGCCCCAATACCGTCAAGACCCAGCGCACCTTCACCGGTTCCTATGCCGTCGGGCCCGACGGCCGCGGCACCATGCAGTTTTGTGAAGACACCACTTCGGCCTGCCCGCAGGGCTCGCCCGGCACCTCCGTATTCAGCATTGCCGTCATCTCTCCTCAACAGATCGAGATCATCGAATATTCCCCTTCGATCACGGGGGGAGGCGAGATGCTTTTGCAGGACCCCTCGGTCATCTCGACGGGAAACGGGAATTTGTCCGGGGTGTATTCGTTCAATTTCTCTGGCGTCTCCACGGCCGCCGCGGAGGAATCCATCGTCGGCGACTTTTCAGCTAATGGCCACCAAACGATCAGCACCGGCAGCACCGCCGCTCCGGTTTCTCCTGGGGAGCTTGACGTCAATGCCGGCGGCGCCGTGCTCCTTCCCGCAACCACCTATACGATCAGCTCCAACGGACGCGGAACGGTGACACTCAACAGCCTGAACTTCAGCCTCTATCCGATTTCCTCCAGCCGTTCGAAATTCATTGAAATCGATGCGCCGTCTTCCGGAACCACACCGGCGTCGATCCTTTCGGGCGACGCTTACCTGCAGCAGACCGGCCTGACCTGCGGCTGGGGATCAAACGCCCTGAGCGGCTCGACCGTTTTCGAAACCAATGGCTCCGCGGCGAGCGTGGCCGTGGTCGATGTGGGTGATTTCACGGCGTCGGCGGGCGCCGTCAGCGCCGCGTCCATCGATGAGAATAACGGCGGCACGGTTTCCTCGCAGGTGGGAACACTGACCGGGACCTACGCCCTGGACCCCGACGGATGCGGGCGCGGCACGCTGTCGATCGGCGCACACACCTATGTTTTCTACGCCGTGGCCAGCTCGCAAGCGGTGCTCCAAGAGACGACCGCCGCGACCGGAGTCGTTGCGCACGGGCTGCTGATGCCGGCGCAGGGCGGGACGTTCGTGGACGCCACGCTGACCGGTAGCTATGCCTTCCGGTTCGGCGGCACGGACGCTGCAGGCGCCAGCGCTCACCGCGAAGATTTTGCCGGACAGCTCTCCAGCAGCGGCTCGGGAACCGGCCTTACCGGAACTCTCGATTTCAACGATTTCGGCGCCACGCAAGCCGGCTTGGCGATCGCCAATGGGACGTATACCGCCCCAAGCGGCCTTCGCACAACCATGACGGTCCCAATCGCCACTTCGCCCAGCACAACGCGGAATCTGGTGCTGTACATGGTTAGCCCGACGCTGTTTTATGCCCTGGACACGGACGCCACGGGAACGGCACTGGGCGTGATCGTCAATCAGTTCTGAAGAGCTGTGTGCCTGCGATGCCCGGCGTACGACCGAACGCTGGCGGCAGCTGCGCGGGGGTTGACCGGCTGGGATTTGAAATTTCAAATCTCAAATTTGAAATTTGAGATTCTTCGGATTTCGGGGATGCGGTTGGAAAAGGAACGGCGTGAGGGGGCAATCCGGATCGGCGAAGGGCGAGGCGCGGTGAGCCGCGTCGCCCTATTCCTCGCGCTGCTCGCCGCGCTTCCGAGCCTCACGTCCTGCGGAGCGGCCGCAACGAGCACTGCCATCACCTGCACCACCACCGCTTCCACTTCCTCTTCGACGACGTCCACTTCCACCTGCACCGACCCGGTCACCAACATCAGCGTGACCATCTCGCCCGCCACCGTGTCCGTGAACGTGGTGACCACCGAGCAGTTTCAGGACGCTATTTCCGGCGGCACCAACAACGTCACCATCTGGCAAGTGAACACCATCACCGGCGGCAACGACACCATCGGCCGCATCGATTCCAACGGCCTGTACCACGCACCCACCGCGGTGCCTTCCCCGGCGACCGTCACGGTGGCTGCTATTTCCTTTGAAGATCAAAAGGTGTCCGCCACCGCCACCGTCACCATCACGCCTGCCCCGGTTGTGACCATCACTTCTCCGGCCGCCCCCGTTACCGTCACCTCCGGCTCCGCCAATACCGTGACTTTCACCGCCACGGAAACCGGCGGCACCACCGACAGTGTTCTCTGGTACGTGGGGCCGGTGGGCGGTCTGGGCGTCCTGGGCGGAAACGCGACCTTCGGCACCATCAGCGCCGCGGGCGTTTACAGCCCGCCGCTCACGCCGCCCATCGGGCAGACCGTCACAGTAACCGCCGCGGCGCAGGATGCGCCGACTTCCACGGCGACCGAGAACGTGACCATTTCCGGCTACTCGGCTTCCTCGTTGCAAGGGCAGTTCGCCTTTTCGCTGGCGGGAACAAGCGCGTCCGGCCGCTACTTTCGCGCGGGAAGCTTTGCCGCCGACGGCAGCGGAGGGCTCAACAGTGTGATGGAGGACGTCAACACCACCGCCGGCATGACCTCGGCCCCGATTGTCACCACCGGCTCTTACACCCTGGGCGCGGACGGGCGCGGCACGCTGCAATTCAACGATGGCCTTACGCCAGCGAGCTTTCGCTTTGTCCTGGTCAATAGCACGCAGATGCAGATCATCGGGTTCGACTCCAGCGGAAACGCGTCCGGCCAGGCCAATGCGCAGGACATTTCCACCTTCGTGTCCACGCCGCTCTCCGCGTTGCAAGGAACATACGTATTTGATTTCTCCGGCGCGCACGGCGCGAATAGCCTTTCCGAAATCGGTGAATTCACCGCCGATGGCTCCGGCAATGTCACGCAAGCCCTGATCGACATCAATGACGGCGGTACCCTTTCCTCGCCGACGATTTTTGTGAGCAAGACCGTGTGCACTCCGCCGCCACATACCACTCCCACGCCTCCTCCACCTTCCAGCTACTCCGTGGGATCGAACGGACGAGGCACCTTCACCTTGAATACGTATGACCCAGCGACCTGCAACGCGGCAGCCAGCTATGAGCTTACCTTTTACGTTGTTTCCAGGGGCGGCGCGAAATTTGTCGGCACGGACACATCACTGCAAGTAGCGGGATACTCGACCGGGCAAGCGCCCAACGCCACCTTCAATCTCGCCAGCCTCAACGGCAATTTCGCATTTCTGCTGGCGGGCACGGGACTGGGAGGAACGATTACCACTGCGGGAAGCTTTGCCGCGAACGGCGCTGGGCAGATTACCGGCGGCGAAGTGGATGAAAACGTTGCGCCCGGCGCGCCTTCGCTGGACCTACCGATCCTGGCCAGCGCGACGGGCGACTCCTACACCCTCGCCTCCAACGGCCGCGGGACGGCAACCTTCACCACCAGCGCGACCCGGACCTACACCTTCGTTTTCTATATCGCTCAGACGGGATCGAGCACCACTGCGGTGTTTCAGGAGACCGATGCCGGCGTTGCCAGCGACGGAAATTTCGCCCAGCAGCAGAGCGCGGCGTTCACCCTGGCGTCCATTCAGGGCAACTATGCCATCGAAACCAGCGGCATCTCCGGCGCAGCCCTGCAAGTCAGCGCCGGCCAGATTGGCGCCAACGGTTCGGGCGCCATCTCGTCCGGGGCTCTGGATACCAACACCGGCGGAACGACGCTGACCACAGACCAGGCGGCGGCAGGTTCCTACACCGCGCCAGACGCCGCGGGCCGCTCGCTGCTGACGCTCAATTCCGGCTCAGCCAACTACGCCGCCTACGTCGTAAGCCCCACCTTGGTTTATTTACTGGGAATCCCGTCCGGGCAGCCGCAGGCCGGCGCCCTGCTCCGCCAATTCTAGAGCCAATTTGGAAAAGCAAGCCCGCTCAGGCGAAGTGCGACTTGGTCAGCAGCTTCTCCACGCGCGCGACGTCTTCCGGCACATCCACGCTGACCGAATCGTGCGTTGTTTCGGCCACGCGGATCTTGTAGCCGTTCTCCATCCAGCGCAATTGCTCAAGCTGCTCGATGCGCTCCAGATCGCCCACCGGCAGCGTGGCGAAATCCAGCAGCGCCGCGCGGCGGAACGCATACAGTCCCAGGTGCTTCATGTGCTGCGCGTGCACCGGCGCGCCGCGATCGCGCACCCAGGGAATGGGCGCGCGGGAAAAATAGAGCGCGTTGCCGTCGAAATCCAGAACCACCTTAACGATATTGGGATCCATGATGTCGCCGGGCTTGGCGATGGGCACCATCAGCGTGGCTACGGCCACCTCCGGCTCCGATTCAATCGCTTCCACCAGCGTATCGATCGCCTCGGGCTCGACCAGCGGCTCGTCCCCCTGGACGTTGACGAAGACTTCCTCGTCGGCGCCGCGCAGCCCGACGGCCACCTCCGCCACACGCTCCGTGCCGGAACGGTGCTCCGAACGGGTAAGGACCGCCTCGGCCCCGAACCCCGCCGCGGCCGTTCGAATTCGTTCATCATCGGTGGCGACGATCACTCGGCTAACGCGCCGCGCCTGGCGAGCGCGCTCCCACACGCGCTGGATCATGGGCTTCCCTGCCAAGAGTACCAGTGGTTTCCCCGGCAAGCGTGTGGCGGAATAGCGAGCGGGAATTACGGCGATGGCCATAAAGGTTTTTCTTCATGCGCCGATCTACGGACCGTCGGCGCGACCGATTTCAGGAAGCCGGGGAATCCTATCACAATGTTCGAACAAACTCGCGCCGCCTGCGGCGTGGCCATCGGGAATTTTGATGTGCTCCTAAAGTAAATTAATTGTCAAAACCCAGACGTGGCACTTGCGCGGATTTTTCCGGGTGAGTAGAATAACAGCAAGGTTCAGTCGTCGGAACCAGCCGTGACCGCCCGGGCAGCGCCGGCGAAGGCAGGCAATGCGGTGATGGCAGGACGAAAACGAGTTTGTCTCCGCGTCCTCGCTGTTGCTGTGTTCGCCCTGATTGCCTCCACCGCCCACAATCAAACGCAAGGCCCCGTTCAGCCCTCGAAAGCTCCTCCGGAACCGCAAGTCAAGCCTGGCCAGGGAATCAAAGTCAACGTGGACATGACCCTGGTGAACCTCACGGTCACCGATCCATTGGACCGTCTGGTCACCGGCTTGGAGAAGGAGCACTTCCGCGTTTACGAAGACGGCATAGAGCAGGAAGTCGTGACCCTGTCCAGCGAGGACGTGCCTGTCTCCATCGGCTTGGTGTTTGACATGAGCGGCAGCATGTCCGACAAGGTCGAGAAGGCGCGCGAAGCCGCCGTCCAGTTCATGCGCACGGCCAACCCGCGCGATCAATTCTTCCTGGTGAGCTTCAACGACCGCGCCGAGCTGACCAGCGGCTTCACCACCAGCGTGGACGAGCTGCAGAACCGGATGATGTTTACCGCTTCGCGCGGGCGCACCGCGCTCCTCGATGCGATCTACCTAGGCCTCAGCCAGATGAGGGGTGCACACAACAGCAAGCGGGCCTTGCTCATCATATCCGATGGAGGCGATAATCATAGTCGGTACAACGAGACGGACGTAAAGAACTACCTGAAAGAAGCCGACTGCCAGCTCTACGCAATTGGCATCTTCGATCCGATCGGCATACGCTCCCGAACGCCCGAAGAATTGGAAGGGCCCTCGCTGCTCTCAGAAATGACGGAAATGACCGGTGGACGCGTCTTTCCGGTGGGAAATCTCGGCGAGCTGCCCGACATTGCCGCGAAGATCGGAATGGAGCTCCGAAACCAATATGTCCTGGGATACAAATCGAGCAACCCCAACCGCAACGGCTCCTGGCGAAAAATCAAGGTCAAGCTCCGGCCACCCAAAGGGCTCCCTCCTCTCAACGTTTTTGCCAAGACCGGCTACTACGCCCCGACCGAATAGCCGCGGCCGCCTGAGCGCTTTGTTCGCCACTTTTTTGTTTGCGGCCATGGGTGTGTGCTTTGTGGCCGGCGCGTCGGCGCAGCAGCAACAGCAGCAGGCGCCCATCTCGCCCAATGTCCCGCCGCCTCCGCCGAATCAGCCTCCGCAGGACGTTCCGCAGGGCACTTACAAGATCAAGTCACAGGTCAACCTGGTGGTGCTGCACGTCTCCGTGCTGAATGACCGCAGCGTGTTCGTCCCCGGCCTGATGGAAGACAACTTCAAGGTGCTGGAAGACAAAGTCGAGCAGAAGCTTTCTGTCTTCAAGCAGGAAGACGTGCCGGTCAGCTTCGGCTTGGTGGTGGACAACAGCGGCAGCATGCGCGACAAGCGCCCCCAGGTGAACGCCGCGGCGCTGACCTTCGTCAAAACCTCCAACCCGCAGGACGAAGGCTTCGTCGTGAATTTCAACGACGACTACTACCTGGACACCGAGCACGATTTCACCAGTGACCTCACGGAAATGCGCACCGCCCTGGAGCGCATCGACGCGCGCGGCAGCACGGCGCTGTACGATGCGGTGATCGGCTCGCTCGATCACCTGAAGAAGGGCACGCGCGACAAGAAAGTGTTGCTGGTGGTGACCGACGGCGAGGACAACGCCAGCCGCCACAGCTTGGAGAACGTGGTTGAGCAGGCGCAGCGCGCTGACGCGGTGATTTACGCCGTGGGCGTCTTCAGCGACGACGACATCAAGCACAACCACCGCGCCATGAAGAAAGCGCGCGGCGCGCTCTCCGATCTGGCCACCGCCACCGGCGGCCTGGCCTTCTTCCCGGAGACCGCCGACGACACGGAATCGATCTGCACGCAGATCGCCCACGACATCCGCAATCAGTACACGCTGGCCTACTACCCGACCAACTCCGCGCGCGACGGCACGTTCCGCACCGTGGCCGTCCAGGTGACGCCTCCGCACGGCGCGGGCAAGCTGACCGTCCGCACGCGCGCCGGCTACTACGCCGCCCGCGCGCCAGCTTCCGGAAACTAAACAGTAGGACAGGCTTCGAGCCTGTCGGGTTTTCGCCCCGGCGGCCGGGAAGAAACCCGACAGGCTCGAAGCCTGTCCTACTTGTGCCTCTTCAATTCGTCGAAATTTGGGATAAGAAACTTTTGCCGTGCGGGATGGCGCCGCCGAAATTTTCGGCGATGGTCTGTCCCATGTCGGCGAGCGTGTCGCGGATACCGAGATTGACGCCGTGCTTCCCTGCCGGGCTGTAAGTCACGATGGGAACATACTCGCGCGAATGATCGGTGGTGGGCCAGCGCGGATCGGGATCGCAGCCGTGATCGGCGGTGATCATCAGCAAATCCCGCGGCGCCATGGCTTCGAGCAGCGGCCCGAGCAGCACGTCGAATTCCTCCAGCGATTTTGCAAATCCCTCCACGTCCTTGCGGTGCCCGTAGAGCATGTCGAAATCCACCAGGTTGGTGAAAACCAGGCCGGTCTTTTGCAACGCCAGCGCGGCGTGCAGCTTTTGCATCCCGTCGGCGTTGCTCCTGGTGGTGACGTAATGTTCCACGCCGCGGCCGTTATAGATATCGTGAATCTTGCCCACGCCGAAAATGGGGATTCCCTTTTCCACCAGCACGTCCATCAGCATGGGCCGCGGCGGCTCGACTGCATAGTCGTGGCGCCGCTCGGTGCGCCGGAAATTTCCCGGCGTACCGGTGAACGGCCGGGCAATCACGCGGCCCACCTCGTTCGGCCCGGTCAGCATCTTGCGGGCGATTTCGCATTCGCGGTACAGCTCAGCGATCGGGATCACGTCTTCGTGCGCGGCGATCTGGAACACGCTGTCGCCCGACGTGTACACGATGGGATAGCCGGTTCGAACGTGTTCTTCGCCCAATTCCTTGATAATTTCCGTGCCGGAGGCGGGCTTGTTGCCGATGGTCTTGCGGCCGATGGCGCGTTCGAACTGCTCGATCAGCTCGCGCGGGAAACCGTGCTTGTACACCGGAAAGGCCTGCGGCAGCCAGATGCCGGCCATCTCCCAGTGTCCGGTGGTCGTGTCCTTGCCCGGCGAGTGCGTGGCGCCTTTGCCGTAGCAGCCTTCAGGACGCGCCGGCGGCGCGAGATGGTCTAGCGGGGCGATGTTCGCGAGCCCGAGGCTCACAAGCCTCGGCAAAGCCAGCGGGCGCGATTTGGAGATGTGCCCGAGCGTGTCGCGGCCGACGTCGTCGTACGCCGCGGCGTCGGGAAGCGCGCCGATGCCCACGCTGTCCAGCACAATCCAGATGATTCGTTCGAACGGCGCCATGGCTTGCCCGCGAAACTATGCCCTGCTCTACTTGCGCTTCTCCAGCTCCGGCAGCGATTCGATCAGCACGTGCCCGGTGATCGCCAGCGTGCGCGGATCGACCTTGTCCAGCGTGTCTTTCGGCGTGTGCCAGTATTCCATGACTTCTTGCTCGAAATCGATGATGTCCGCCGACGGCACTTTGCGCTCAAGGAAGGGGATGTGGTCGTCTGAGATGGCGTTGATGTCGTTGACGAAAATGCTGTCATAGCCGAGGCGCGCCGCGGTGGACCACAACAGATCGGTCAGCCAGGGCGTGGAATTTGATTCGCGGCGGAAGATGGGATGCGTGGGCCCGACCATGTCGACCAGGATCATGGCCTTCACGTGCTTCAAATCCCCGGAGTTGGCCATCCGCGCCGCTAGTTCGCGGCTGCCGTAGGTATTGTCGGTTGCCCAATTGGTATTGAAATCTTCTTCGCCGTCAAAAAACGCAAGCCAGACGCTGTCCGCGTTCTTTCGGGCGCAGACCAGGCGAGCCAGCTCCAGAAGCACGCCCGTGCTGGAGCCGCCGTCGTCGGCGCCCACGAAGTTGGCCATCCGCTTGGTGTCATAGTGCGAGCCGAAGAGAAGAATGTCGGGACTCGCGCCGGGAACTTTTACCACGATATTCTTCATGGCGACGTTGCCTATGGGAGTGTCGTGGGCTTGAAAATCTTCCTCGTCCACCGGGCAGCCGAAGCTTTTTAGCTGCCCTACGATGTATGCCTGCGCGCGCTTGATCCCATCCGAGCCGGCGGCGTGCGGCCCGATGGCTACCAGTTGCTCCACGTGCTTGTAGGCGCGCGCGCCGTCAAAGCCTCCGGTCGTCTCCGGTGCAGGCGCCGGCGGGAAAGTTGCCGCCTGAGGCGCCGCAGCGGCCGGCATGCTGCTGTCGGGAGCGGAAGAATGCCCGCATGAGGCAAGGCTGGCCAAACACAAAGCCGCCAAGACGGCCACCGGTCGCCCGAATACTCGCCACAGCCGCATCATCTGCCGCCTCCTGCTTTATCCCTCTTGGCTTTGTTGCGCACGACAAACGCCGCAACTCCAATGCTCACAAAATACAGACCCAGCATGGGCGCCATAAAGATGAGCATCGTCAGAGCGTCCGGAGTCGGGGTCACAATCGCGGCAATGATCGCGATGATCAAGATCGCGTAGCGCACATTCTTCCACAAGAATTGCGGGGTCACGATGCCGAACAGCGCAAGGAAAAAGACCAGCACCGGCAATTCAAAAATGACGCCCAGGCCGAGCAGCACTACCAGGATGAAGTCAATATACTCGTTGATGCTGATCAGCGCCTGGTACGGCCCCGCAAAGCTGGTGAGGAACGTCAGCACGTAGGGAAGCATGATGAAGTAGCCGAACGCCACTCCACCGATAAACAGAAAGATGGCAAAGACAATAAAAGTCGCTGCCGCCTTGCGTTCGTGCTTGTACAGCCCCGGGGCCACGAAAAGCCAAACTTGATAAAGCACGTAGGGTGCGGCGAGGCCCAGCCCAATGTATAGCCCGGAGGTGATAACCAGATTGATCATCCCCGTCGGGCTTGTGTAGATCAACCGATCCGGCTGATGCGTCCGGCGCAGCGCCTCTTGCATGGGCCGCGCGATGAAATTGATGACCCTTTCGGCGATGGTGACGCCGACCATCGCGCCAATGCCAATCGCAATGGCGGAGTTGATCAGCCGCTTGCGCAGATCAACCAGGTGCTCGAAAAAGGACATCTTGCCGCCCGGCTCCTGATCGGGCTGGGTGGAAGAGAGGTCAGACGGCGTTGTT
>Ga0210398_10004124_pt1 | contig 13732 bp, 13 predicted proteins | sample IncBWC4OmetaG_FD_161047 | JGI IMG/M metagenome (GOLD analysis project Ga0210398, IMG submission 161047) | Forest soil microbial communities from Barre Woods Harvard Forest LTER site, Petersham, Massachusetts, United States - Inc-BW-C-4-O | ecosystem: Environmental > Terrestrial > Soil >... | reverse complement strand
TCGTTTTTCGATTTCATCCTGGCGAACCCGGCGATAAAAGCCTTTAGTCTGCGCCCTGCAATGCGCCTGGCGCGATGGCCCAGGGTCGCGGCCTATGTGAGGCAGCGGCTCGCCGATCCTCGATTTGTCGATGCGGCCGAAGCTCCCGCGATGTTTCGCCCACCGCGCGACGGGCAGTGATATGAGCAACGCGGTCACTTATAGACTGGCGCGCGAGGATGATCTCTCGGCGATGCGCCTCATCCAGAGCAAGGCACTGTACGATCTGGTGGTGACTCGTAGTGGAAGACCGCCCTCCGCCATCACCATCACCGACGAACCAAGCTCCGAGATGGGGCATCTGCTGCGAACCGATCCGAAGCTGGCGTGGCTCGCGATCGAAGATGGCCTGCCCATCGGCCTCAGCGTCGGTTTCGTGCGCGACGAGCTATGGTTTCTCGCCGATCTGTTCGTGCTCCCCGAGGCGCATGGCAAGGGCATCGGTAGCAAGCTGCTCAGGCGATGTAGCGCGGCTGGCGATGCGCGCGGCGCTCGAATTCGCGCGGTGGCTTCGAGTCACGACCTCGGCGCGCAGACGCTCTACATCAGCGCCGGGATGGTCCCGCGCTTTCCCCTTTACGGAATCGAGGGTGCCGCGCGAGCACTCGCCGAATTGCCGAAGACGCGGCTGTCGGCGAAGGAGACTATCAGTTCGATCGGGCCGATCAGACCATCGAGGGCGTGGATACGGAAGCTCGGCGATCTCGATGCGACTATTTGGGGGCGTCGGCGCGACGGCGACCATCGCTTCTGGCTTGACGAATGTGGTCTCCATTGTCTCGCGATCACCGATCCATCCGGCCTGGTCGGGTATGCTTACTATTCCAGCTTCGCCAGCAAGCCGCCCTGGGATGGTGAGCTTTGCCGCATTGGGCCGGTGGCCGCGAAGACCGCCGGCCGGCAGCTTTCGCTCCTGCGCGCGATTGGCGAGGTGCTCGGCAGTCATGCCGGCGCGCGGGTCGAGTTCCGGGTTCCTGGAGTCAATATGATGGTGTTGAGTGCGCTGCTGGGTGCCGGGTTCAGAATCGATCACATCGGGCATTTTATGACCTCCCGGAGCTTCGGACGCTTCGACCGCTACCTGCCATCTGGCGGCACGCTTTTGTAAAATGCTACGGAAGACCAATATGAAGCGCAGTCTTTCAGTCATCATGTGCACTGCCGTCATGGTCGGCATGTTGTTCGTCGTTCGGAGTGCGAGCGCCGACGACATGGGCACCATGGATATGGGCGGTATGACGCACGAGGTAATGCCGGAACCGGGTGAGAACGCCGCATCGATGGATCAGATGATGTCGTCGGAGCACATGGAACACGATCCGATGATGGCGGCTCATATGGCTTACACCGAGCCGCGATCCAAGAGCGCAGCCGACCAGCAGCGTGCCGACGAGCTGGTCGCGACCCTGCAAAAGGCGCTCGCGAAATATAAGGACTACCGGGTCGCCGAAGCCGCCGGTTACAAGCCGTGGCATCCGGAGATCAAGCAACCGGTCGTCCACTTCACCAAGCTGTGGTACGGGTTCAAGGCCGCCTTTACCTTCAATCCAACTCAACCAACCTCGCTGTTGTACAAACGCACTCCGGATGGCGGGTACGAACTGGTAGGCGCGATGTACACGGCGCCGAAACGCGACACCGAAGACGAGCTGAACAAGCGCGTGCCGCTGAGCATCGCGCGATGGCACCGGCACATAAATTTATGCTTCCCGAAAAAGGGCACCGACCCCGCAAGCGTCGATTGGATGAAGTTCGGGATGGGCACTATCGTGAACAAAAAGGAATGCGACGCGGCGGGCGGCGTATTCTATCCGCAACTGTTCGGCTGGATGGTGCATGTTTACCCATGGGAGAAGGACCCGCAGCTAGTCTGGGCGCACTGATCGAGGCGGTTCGGCGCTAAAATCGGGCCTCGTCTCGTTTCGCGCGATTCGGTACGCTCGGTGCGATGGTGACGGTTGAGCTGGCGCGGGTTCGCAAATCCTACGACGATTTTGTAGCGGTCGACGACCTCTCTTTTTCGATTTCTCCCCATCAGATTTTTGGTTTGTTAGGCCCCAATGGCGCCGGCAAAACCAGCTCCATTCGCATGATGATCGGGATCATCCGGCCCGACGCCGGGAGCGTGCGCCTCTTCGGCGAACCGTTCGAACGCCGCCATCTACATAAAGTAGGCTACCTGCCCGAGGAGCGCGGGCTCTACCGGAAAATCACTGTCCGCGAGAACCTCGCGTTCCTGGGCCAACTCAGCGGGCTGAGCGCGCGCGATGCGATTGCACGCGGGCGCAAATGGGCGGAGCGGCTCGATATCGCGGAATGGGTCGACAAACGGGTCGAGGAAATGTCGAAGGGCATGCAACAGAAGGTACAGTTTATCGCCGCGCTGTTGCATGAGCCCGAGATGATCATCATGGATGAGCCGTTCTCAGGACTCGATCCGATCAATGCCAACCTGCTCAAGGACGTGATCCTGGAGCTGAAGGAGCAGGGCAGAACCATCCTGTTCTCGACCCATCGGATGGACCAGGTCGAAAAGCTCTGCGACGCCATTTGCCTGGTCAATCACGGACGCGCGGTGGTGCAGGGCCCGCTGCGCGACATCAAGGCGAGCTATGGCTCCCGCTTCGTCCAAATCGCCTACGAGGGTGACGGCAAGTTTCTCGCGCGATGCGCGCTGGTCGAATCGTGCAACAACTACGGCAACTATGCCGAGGTCAAGCTGCGCCCCGGCGCCAACTCGCAGGACCTGCTCCGGGCCGCGATGTGCGCGGCAAAAATTTCCCGCTTCGAAGTAATGGAGCCGTCACTCGAGGAAATCTTCATCGACCGGGTGGAGAAGGCCAATGGATAGGCATGCCTTGCGCAACACCTGGATCATCTGCAAGCACGAATGCTTCAAGCGGATTCGCACCCGCTCATTCCTGGTCACCACCTTTTTGATGCCGCTGTTTCTGGCCGCGGTAATCGGGATTCCAGCGTTCCTTGGCGCCCGGTCCAATCACGACAACCAGAAAATCGTGCTGGTTTGTCCGCAAAAAGATCTGGCCGAAAGCATCCGCGAACGCCTCGACGTCAACACCAAGGGTGCCTACCACGTCACCATCGACGCCGATACCTCCGACGCTGAGCATCAACGCCTGCTGGACCTGGTGAATGCGGGCCGCCTCGACGGGATCATCTGGATCGATGCGGATTCGATTAAGGCGGGGCGCGCGCTCTATCAACGGCGCACCGCGCGCGACTTCATCTGGCAGCAACTGGTGCGCAACTCGGTCTCCGGTGGATTCAATCGGATGCGGATGGCGGAGTACGGGATCAAGCCCGAGCAGATCAAAAGCATGCTCCAGGGTGCGGAGGTCGAAATGACTTTGACCACCGCGACCCGCGGCGACTCGAACCAGGACAGCGCCGCGATCATAATCGTGCTGCTGCTGGCGACGATGCTGTTCGTCACGCTGCTATCTTACGGGGTCATGATTATGCGTTCGGTGCTGGATGAGAAGGCCTCGCGCGTGATTGAAGTTCTGCTCTGTTCGGCCACGCCGGACGAATTGATGAGCGGCAAAATTCTCGGCGTCGGTGCGGTCGGCCTGCTGCAGGTCGCGGTCTGGGGCATCATGGGAATCGCGATGGCGAAACCGAATGGCTCCTCTTCCGGATTGCATCTGGTCCCGCTCCCCTTGCTGATTTATTTTGGAATCTTTTACCTGCTCGGGTATTTGCTCTATAGCGCGATGTTCGCGGCGGTCGGCGCCGCCTTTAACTCGACTGACGAAGCGCAACACTGGACCTTCGTCATCATCTCGCCGCTGATTTTTGCCTGCACGCTGATCACGCCGGTCGCCGCGTCCCCGAATTCGAGCCTCGCGGTGATCATGTCGTTGATCCCGTTCTGTTCGCCGGTCCTGATGTACATGCGGCTGGCGATCGAAACGCCCCCCGGATGGCAAATCGGTTTATGCTTCGGGCTCCTGATCGGCGCGATCTACCTGGTGCAGCGCATCGCGACGCAGATTTATCGAGTCGGCATCTTGATGTACGGCAAACGCCCGACCATTCGCGAAGTGTTCCGCTGGCTCAGCTACGCCTGAGGCGCGACAAAGGCGGTTTGGGCGATTGAGGCCGAGCAGAACCCTTCAGCCTTCGTTTCTGCCGAAATCTCACGCAAGTTGATGCCTCCGAAAGTAGCAAGGTCATTTTGTCATCCTGCCCAGCCGTGATATTGAAGTACGATTAAAGCGGTATGTGCCCCGCGACCGCATCCGGCGAGGAGGCCGAATGTTTTCTTCCATCGACGACGTAATCACCCAATTCAAAACCAATAACTATATCGCGAGCCGTCGAATCGCGACCGTAGTTTATCTGGCCAAAGAGCTCGGAAAACCCATCCTGGTCGAGGGCCCCGCCGGGGTCGGCAAAACCGACCTCGCGAAGGTCGCCGCCGCCGCGCTTGGATGGGAGCTGATCCGTCTGCAGTGCTACGAAGGACTGGACGAGGGCAAGGCGCTCTACGAATGGGAGTACGCCAAGCAGCTCCTCTATACCCAGATCCTCAAGGACAAAATCGGCGAAGTGCTGCACGGCGCGAAAGGGTTGACCGAGGCGGTCGATCGCATCGCAGCGCAGGACGAGGTGTTCTTCTCCGAGCGCTTCGTGCTGCCGCGGCCCTTGCTCAAGGCGATTTCCAACGACAAGCCGACCGTGCTTCTCATCGACGAAATCGACAAGGCGGATGCCGAGTTCGAGGCGTTCCTGCTCGAATTGCTGTCGGACTTCCAGGTCACGATTCCCGAAATCGGAACCATCAAGGCCAAACAGATGCCGCTGGTGGTGCTGACCTCGAACAACGCGCGCGAAATGTCGGACGCGCTGAAACGTCGCTGTTTGCATCTCTACATCGATTTCCCGGTCAAGGAGCAGGAACTCGCTATCGTGCAGCTCAAGGTGCCTGAGGCGAGCAAGAAGCTCGCGGAAGAGGTGGTCGGTGTGGTGCAGTCGCTGCGCAAGCTCGATTTGAAAAAGACTCCCGGCATCAGCGAGACGCTGGACTGGATCAAGGCGCTCACCCTGCTCAACGTTCAGAGTCTCGACCAGGAACTGGTCAACGAGACCCTGGACACCATCGTCAAGTACGAAGGTGATGTGCGCAAGGCGCAGGAAGAGCTGAAGGATTATGTGCGGCGGGCGCGGGCGCGTCGTGGCACGACGCCGGAAACCTCGGGCAGCAGCGACAAGGATCTGCTAAATTGACTGCGAGCCATCGACGCGCAGTCATGGTGAGCGAAGCGAAGGATCTCGAACGAGGATATTACAGGAGCTGACCTGACCCCCGACCCCTTCTCTTTGGGGAAGGGGAGGTAGAGACATGCAAGAAAAGCTAGTCGAGTTTGCCAACCTGCTGCGAGAAAACGGGGTGCGCGTATCGCTCGCCGAAACCCTCGATGCGTTCGGCGCTGCCGATGTCACCGGACTTTCCGAGAAAGAAGCCTTTCGCTCCGCGCTGCGCGCCACCATGGTCAAGCGCCATAGCGAGCTGCCGGTCTTCGAAGAATTGTTCGAGCTCTATTTCTCCGGGCTCGGCGAGATCATCAAGCAGGCCAGCCAGGCGGTGCAGCAGGCGCTGTCGATGTCCGATCAGGAATTCCAGAAGTTCCTCGAGGAAGTCGAAGAGATGCTGAAGAAGGAGGGCAAGAAGCTCTCCGAACTCGCCAAGCAATTGCTCCAGAACCAGTCGGGGCAGATGGAGAAGAAGATTCGCGAGGCCGCCCGCGCGGTCAAGCTGAACAATATCGAGCGCACCATCGAGGAGAATTACTTCGCTCGCGCACTGGCGCGCGAGTTGGGCCTCGACAAAATCGAGCAGGAAATCAAGCAGCTGCGCGAAGAACTCGAGAAGATGGATATCAGCGCCAAGATGAAGGCGCAGATGGAAGAATACCTCGATCGGCGCCTCAAGCAGCTCGACGATATCATTCGGCGTTTCGTGCGCATGGAGCGCGAGAAACGCGACGTTAAGGCGCGCGAAGAGCAGCATCTTAACAAGCTCGGCGAGAAGAGCTTCTACTACCTCTCCGAGGAAGAACTGAAGCAGATGAACGAGGCGGTGCAGAAGCTCGCGCAGCGCCTTAAGAATGTCATCTCGATTCGGCGCAAACGCGACAAGAAGGGCCGCTTCGATATCAAACGCACCCTGCGCAAGAATCTCGATTGCGGCGGAGTGCCGTTCAAGCTGAAATTCGAGCAGCGCAAGAAGGAGCGTCCGCAGGTCGTGATCCTGTGCGACGTTTCGGACTCGGTGCGCAATGCCTCGCGCTTCATGCTGCAGTTTGTGTACTCGCTGCAGGATTTGTATTCGCGCGTGCGCAGCTACATCTTCGTGGCGGACATCGGCGAGGTGACCGAGCACTTCCGCACTAACGATGCGAAGGAAGCGCTCGATATCGCGCTCAAGGGTGATATCATCAATGTGTACGCTCATTCGAACTTCGGGCATGCGTTTCGCAATTTTTACAGCGATCACATCGGGTCCGTGAACAAGCGGACTACGGTGATAGTGCTGGGCGACGCGCGCAACAACTACAACCTGCCGCACGACTGGTGCCTCAGGGAAATCAAGACGCGCGCGAAGAGAGTGATTTGGCTTAACCCGGAGAGTCGCAACACCTGGGGTTTCGGTGATAGCGAGATGGATCGCTATTCCCCGCACTGCGACCTGGTCGAAGAGTGCCGCAATCTAAACCAGTTGTATCGCGTGGTGGACCAGTTGGTTCCGCGCTGAAGACGTGGGTTTCGCGCGTCTTTCAACGAGTTCAGTTGACCCTAACCGCGCTTTGTTCCAAGATTGTTACGAGGAACACGGCGCGCGCGGGGCAGCTTTCAGTTGCGCCGTCAGGGGTCGGGAGGGTGGTAGTTCCAGAGAGACGCTATATGGCAGGTGATAGAAAAGACTTTTTGCTGATGGTGGTTGCCGGTATCACGTTGGATCCGACCACCAAATTGCCGATCGTGATGCTGAAGGACCCCGACAACAAATTGAACCTGCCAATCTGGGTCGGTCCGCTCGAAGCCACCTCGATGGCGACCGAGCTGGAAGGGGTCAAGCCGCAGCGTCCGATGACGCATGACCTCTTGCGCAACGTGCTGTCCGAGTTCGGTACCACGGTCGAATGCGTCGAGGTGACCGACCTGCGCGAGAACACCTACTTCGCGCAAATCCTGCTGAAGACCCGCGAGGGCAGGGCGCTCACCATCGACTCGCGTCCCAGCGACGCCCTCGCACTGGCGCTCCGCACCAAGTCGCCCATCTACGTTGCCAAGAAGGTGCTCGAAGCTTCCAGCGAACTCGAAGCGACCGAGCAGCAGCAACCGGCGCAGAGTGAACAGAACCTGGCCGGGGTCTCCCGCGACAAGTGGTCGGAAATCCTCGAGCGGATGTCGCCCGAGGACTTCAAGTACAAAATGTGAGCTTGGCCGCAGCGGTCCTCTAAAAGTTTAGTTGGGAGGCGCCGGAGCGTCCGGTCTCATGGCAACGACTCGCACTCATCATAAAATCAGCCGCAAAGAGCTCAAGCAGCCCGACGAGTTCCAGAGCTTCGTCGCCAACGCGCAGGAGTTTCTTCGCACCAACCTGCGCCAGGTGATCGTTTCGGCCTCGATCGTATTGGCCGCCGGCGCGCTCGCAGTCGGCATTTACTACTACGAGATCCATCGCGACAATATCGCGGGCGATCGCTTCTACAGTGCGATCGGCGAGCTCAACAACAAGAATTACAAGGCGGCTGAAGCCGACTTCCAGAAACTCGCGCAGGACGAACCCGGACGCGAAGTGGGTAAGCTCGCGCGCTTCTACCTCGGCAGCGCCTATTTCCAGGACGGCCAACTCGATAAGGCGCGCGATGCCCTCGTTGCCTACGTGCCCGATGCCAAGGATGATCTCTTCGCCAGCATGGCGTATGAGGATCTCGCGGTTATCTACGAGAAGATGGGGGACCTGCAGAAAGCGCAGGGCGCGTACGCGCAAGCCGCCGCGATACCAGGCCCCGAGCAGTCGCGCGCCCAACTCCAGGTGGCGCGGCTAATGGCAGCACAGGGCGATAAGGCGGGCGCCATCAACGCCTACCAGAATTTCATGCTTTCCAATCCGTTCTCGCGCGATCGGCAGACTGTTATCGAGGCGCTGGCGAATCTCGGCGCCCCGGCTCCGGCCGGCAGCGAGGCGATATCTCACCTGATACCGCCCAAGCAGTAGCAGCAAAAATCCCAAGCGATAGCGAGCGCGTCGGCAAGCTCACGCCCTGACCGCGAGCCGTCCGATCTCCGCCAGCACCGCGTTCCGAGCATCTTCCGGCGCGGTCGATTCAACGTAGTACGCTGCCACGATGATCGGCGCGCCCCGAGGCGGCCAGACCACCGCGACGTCGTTCGTCGCATGGTATCCGCCCGATCCGGTTTTATCTCCCACGCGCCATCCGTGCGGTATCCCGGCGCGCAGGCGCTGGTCGCCGGTCCGGTTGGCAACCAGCCATGCGGCGAGTTGCGCGCGTGCGGAGACCGATAGTGCGGTTCCACAGACAGTGGTGCGCAGAAGCTTGACCATCGCGAACGGTGAGGTGGTGTCGCGCGGGTCACCAGGCTGGGCCTCGTTGAGCGCCGTTTCGCGCCGATCGAGCCGCGTCAGGTGGTCGCCAAGCGATCGCAGGTAGGCTGTCAATGCGGCCGGTCCGCCAAAGCTGTCGAGCAGCAGATTCGCCGCGGTATTGTCACTGAGAGTCATCGCGGCGGCGCAGATTTCGCTGATGGTCAGCCCATCTCCGCCTGCGTGCTTCTCGGTGATCGGCGAATGGGGAACCAGGCAATCCCTTGAATAACGGTTTCGGCGGGCAAGGCTCTCCTTACCTGCGTCGAGCCGTGCCAGAACGAATGCCGCGGCGAGAACCTTGAACGTGCTGCAAAGGGGGAAGCGCTCGTCCCCGCGATATGTGATTGGCGTGATCGTCGAGGTGTCGAGAATCGCCACGCCGAGGCGGCCACCGTATCGCCGTTCGAGGCCGGCAATCCCGCGCAGCCGCTCCCGGTCATCTCCAGCAGCCTCGGCGCGCAAACTCATCAACGCCGGGGCGGCAAGCATGGCGCCGGTCAATAACTGCCGGCGCGACACCATCCTCGTTACGCCGGTCGCCAGGCCTCTCCACCGCGAGTCTCGAGACAACCGCGCGATTAGTTGCGGAGCATCTCTTGGCCACCCTTGCCGCTCTCGTTGAGCTGCTGCGTGACCACCCAATCGAAGGCTTTTTCCTCCGGCAGACCAACCACCCGAACCCCGTTGACGAACAAGGTTGGCGTCGACTGGACTCCGACCAGCGTCCCGTCTTTCTGGTCCTGCTCCACGCGCTCCTTCGCCGCTTTACCGGCCATGCAGGCGTCGAGCGTGGGCACATCGAGATTCAGCCGCTTGGCCGTGGCGTGGATATGATCGTCGATATTCTGCAGCGTGATGGATCCCTGGCTGGTGTAGTAGTCGCGGGCAAAATCCCAGAATGCTTCCGGATTCTGCAGCCGGGCACATTCGGCGCCCAGCGCCGCGCGAATCGCCCACGGGTGACTGTTGAGCGGATAGTTCTTATAGAGGACCTTAATCTTATCCTTGTAGGTGGTATGGACCATCGTTTCGAGGGTACCGAACGCCCGCGCGCAGAACGGGCATTCGAAGTCGGCGAATTCAATGATCGTCACCGGAGCATTGGCCGAGCCCATTGTCGGCCGATCCTCCAGATGAATCGATTTCAGATCGATCTTCTCCCATGGGTCCTTGCTCAGATCGTAAATCTGCAATGGGATTTGGGTCAGTATCATCTGGTCGCCTGCCGGAGTGACATAGATCGTCGCCGTGACGGACTGGCCGCGATCGTTGCTGACCTTCAAGCTTCGCGCGTTCAAACCCTTGATGGGTGATGCGACCGCGGGGCCGAGCTGGATATGCGAGGCGTCCGAGATCATGAAACGCTTCTGGATATAGCTCGTGATGTGCGCATCGAGCGCGGGATTCGGGGGCAGGGTTTTCGGCGCCGGCGTCGCGGCAGGTTGCGGCGCGCCGGGCGTATTCGCCGCCAGACTTTCGCGCGCAAATGGCGCCAGGGCGAGCACCGCGAGAAGAGCAGGGACCATCACCGCGGCAACCCCAAAGACCAGCGGGCGTGCCGATCCAACACGTCGTCTATTCGTCATGGACATTCATAATACGGACGCGGGATTGGGTCCGCCAGATCGACCGATGACCAATTAATCGCTGCGCGATCGCGGCTAGTGGCCGGCGTTCTGCATCGCTTGCGGCGAGAAGAATGAATTGTCCACCGTCCCCATATCGATGTACCAGCACTCGCGCTCCTCGGTCTCGCGCCCCGGCATGTAAATCACCGACGAGTAGCCGAGCTGCACATCCGCGTCGACCAGGCCGAGCTGGAACATCCGCTTGTAAGGATAGATGGCAACCTTCGCGTCCGGCACCGGGCGATCGCGATAGGTGTTGAATGCGACCAGCGTCTTCCACAGCTTGCCGTCGCGATCGAACTGGTCCGAGGCGGTGATGAACCATCCTTCGGAGTCGATGTACAGGATCCGCTTCGGGATGGTCAGGTCGTGGCCGGGTTTGCCATTGGCCTCGATGACATAGAGATGGCGCATCTCCCATTCCTCGGGACAAATCGTCTTGCCGCCATCGGTAGGGCATACAACTTCCGGCGAGTTCTTCGCATGCACCGAGGCGAGCATGTTTTTCTCGCCGAGGTATTTGTAGTTGTAGTCTTCGATCTTCGCCGAGAAGCCGAAGTACGAGTCGGGATCGATGGTCGTCACCACCGCGGGAGCGCTGCCACTGGCGCCGCCGTAGGTCCCACCGGAGAAACCGGGCAGGGCGCCGAGCGCGTCCGAGAGGATCTCCGGCGACTGCCGCCGCAAGCGCCGCGACATCGCATTATAAATCCAGGTGTTATCCTCGACGCCCGGATCGATGTGCCGGAAGCGAATCATTCCGTAGCCGCGGATCGACGAGGGCTCCAGCATCGGGTAGTAGGCGAACCGGTAGCGCACTCCACTCTCAGTGGCGTCCGGATCGGTCGGCACCGGAAGCACCTCGATGCGCCCGATGTTGTTGTAAAACGCGAAGTGACCGATGGTGAAGTAACTGACCGGAGTGCCGGTGCTCTTGGGCTCGTAGCTGGCAACTTCCGCGAAGCGCAGGTCGGCGTCATCGCTATAGAGCGGGCGAAAGCTGAAGTTCCACATCACTTTGAGGGCGACCTGCGCATCATTCGGATCGAGCAACGGGAACGGAATCCCCGCGATGTAGCCCTTGAGCTCGCCATCGGAGCCGAGCGTGACTTGCGAGGCGTACTTCTCGCTCGCGCTCTTGTACGGCGGCGGCCATTCGAGCTTGTCGGTCGGGATGACATGAATCTGCATCCCCTGCCGCACCAGGATGAGATTGCCGGGGCTGAGGAGGTCCTGCACCTGCACGGCATTGTCCTTGGTGATGGTATCGCCGGGCTTAACGTCGGCCGCATTGGCGCGCGCGCCGAGCGCTCCCGCGATGAGCAGCAGCATCATGAAGGCAAGCGATGGGAAGGGGCGGCTGAGGGCTTTCATGCTGGCCTCCTGTGGCGTCATCCGGCGATAATGACGAAGGCGCATCGGATGCGCCAGTGACATCCGGTCGACGGCGGATTGGCGCGGGCATGCGGTTGGAAAAGCCGGTCCAGCGGTGGTCCTGCGAAATGCCCCCCGCGATACCTCGTTAGCGCCTTCGCGCCAACGCCTTCGCACGGCGTCGTTGATGACGATTGCCCATAATCATTGAACTTAATGGGTTTGTTTTTGCATTTTCTATTTCCGAAGGTGACCCCGTCGGAGGTCTTTCGGCGGCCGGCCGAGCCTCCGACCCACTTACCGGCGATTCCTCGAAGTGGGTTTGTTTTTGCGCTTTCGTAGCGGGCCCGGAAGCCTCGAAGCGCTGTACACCAGCCCTTCGCAAGGCCTCGGGGCCACTTCTCGGCGCTGCCGCGAAGTGGGTTTGTTTTTGCCGATTCAGTTGCGCCAGCGCGCCCGCGATGGTCCGATCGAGACGCCCCAAATACCTCATGATCGCCATCGCTTCGCGCTCGCCGGCGATGGTCGGTCCCCATAGGCCTGCCTCCCGAAGACGCTCGCGGCGAGCCTTAAGCCGCGCCGCCTGGCCGGGCTCCGCCGCCGCGATTCGACCCTCGAGCTCGCGCTCTACCGTCCGATGATGCTTCAGCGCCGCGATACTTTCGTAGCGCAGCGCGGACGCCATCCGCACGTAGGACTCGGCCATGATGCGCACGCAGCCTTCCTCCAGGGCGTCGCCCGGCTGAAAATCATCGCGGAAACCATCCAGCAGCGCCGCGAAATCGCGATGCTGCGCGGGGGTCCATCGTTGCTGCGCCGCAAAAAATCCATGCTTGATGGGATTGCGGGCGACCTTGGCCTTGCCTTGTGCGGTGCGCGGGCCGGTCGAGTGCCGCGCATTGCGGCGGTTGGCTTCGAGTCGACGCCGGGTGAGCACGAGGGGCCGGCGGCGGGCGAGGGGAGTGAGGTCAACAGGACATGCTGCCATTGATGCATGCCTCCTTGTATGGGCCGCGCGACCGCGACCCTACCTCCTCAGCATTTACCGATGACCGGGGGTTGTCCAGCCCCTCGTCGCGTGCCATGAGGCGGCGGCGCCGCTAGTGGTTGCCTTCCTTAACGGCCAGCACCTGGTACTGTCCGCCTAACGGCCACTGCGATAGCGGACGCTCCAGACCTCGCAGCGCGCGCAGCGCACGCGGGAAGATGAACAAGTAGCGCGTGCTCAGGATGCGGAAGCCCGCGGCTCTGAGCAGCCGCCGGGCCTCGCGAGCGCCTATCATCACCGAGTCGGTCTCGAACGCGATCCGCTTCGCAACCAGCCGCGTGCCGGGATTGTAGGGATTGTTGTCCCAGAGGGCGAAGATGCCATCGGGACGGAGGCAATCGCGGATATACCTGATGACTTCGGGACGCTTCGGCGGGCGGATGTGGTGGAAGACGCCGTTGCAGAAGACCAGGTCGACGCCGCCCGAGGGTAGAAATTCTGACGGTCTCCTGGTGGTCGCGTAGGACTCGGCTATCGCGACGGACTTCTCCGATTCATCGAGTCCCATAACGTGGATGGCGATCTTCTGCAGCAGCGGTAGATTAGCGCCGGTGCCGCAGCCGAAATCGATGGCCGATTCGGGGTGGAAGGCTAACTCGTCAAGGCAGCCTTTGAGAAAATCGATCCGCCCGCGCGCGAAATATTCGCGGCTCTCGCCGGTGACGTTAAGCCCTTGCGCGAGAGCGTCGTCGTAGGAATTTGCGAAGTTATCGAAAGTGCTCATTGCTGGGACGAAAATGCCCACCCCTTTGCTAGCGTCAGATGTCATAGCAGAAGCGGGGATGTGGCTCTAGCGGCCGCGTATATGGCGTAAGCGAGCGCTTCGATGTTAGCGGCGACGCATCGACGGTCCGCGATGCTGTCGTTCAAGTGGGAAGTATGCGGGAGTAGACTACCACCGCTGTTGGGAGTATATTCGTCGGGACAGGTCGGCGTAGACTATCTATATGAACTGTTCGCTGTCTTTACGGCGCTAATACTCGTAGCCGCTTTCTGGACAAAGCC
>Ga0210398_10004115_pt1 | contig 13751 bp, 15 predicted proteins | sample IncBWC4OmetaG_FD_161047 | JGI IMG/M metagenome (GOLD analysis project Ga0210398, IMG submission 161047) | Forest soil microbial communities from Barre Woods Harvard Forest LTER site, Petersham, Massachusetts, United States - Inc-BW-C-4-O | ecosystem: Environmental > Terrestrial > Soil >... | reverse complement strand
AAACTCTTGCTGCCCACGCCGAGCGGCGTTGGCGTCAGGTGTTCTGGCTGATCGCGCCGCTATGGCTGGCGGGCCTAAGCCTTGCCGCAATCGCCGTCGCGCTTTTGCTCGGGCGATAGCATATACTTAGCGGCGTCGAAGTCGGAGATGGCCATTGCTGCAGGGCAAGCGGGTACTCCTCATCATCGCGGGCGGCATCGCCGCATATAAGAGCCTCGAGCTGATCCGCCGGCTGCGGGATCGCGGCGCGGCGGTGCGTTGCGTGATGACCAAGGCTGCCGCCGAGTTCGTGACGCCGCTCTCGGTCGCCGCGCTCAGCGAAAACAAGGTCTATAGCGAGCTCTTTTCGCTGACCGACGAAGCCGAGATGGGTCATATCCGGCTGTCGCGTGAGGCCGACCTTCTCGTCGTCGCGCCGGCGACCGCCGACCTGATGGCGCGCATGGCGGCCGGCATGGCCGACGATCTTGCGGCGACGACATTGATCGCTTCGGACAAGCCAGTCCTCATCGCGCCGGCGATGAACGTGATGATGTGGGCGCATCCGGCAACCCAGGCCAATCTCGCGACGTTGGCGGCGCGCGGCGTGCGCCGGGTCGGGCCCAATTCGGGTTATCTGGCCGATGGCGAGGTCGGCCCCGGACGCATGGCCGAGCCGCTGGAGATCGTCGCCGCGATCGAGAAATGTCTCAGCGACGACCAGCGTCTCGCTGGTAGGCGCGCGCTGGTGACGAGCGGGCCGACGCGCGAGGCGATCGACCCGGTGCGCTATCTGACCAATCATTCGTCCGGCAAGCAGGGCCATGCGATTGCCGCGGCGCTGGCGGCGCTCGGCGCCGAGACGATCCTCGTCTCCGGACCGACTCAGGAGCCGACGCCGACCGGCGTTCGCCTTGTCGCGGTCGAGAGTGCGCGCGAGATGCTGGCGGCGACCGAGGCGAGTTTGCCGGTCGACGTCGCTGTCATGGCCGCGGCGGTCTCGGATTGGCGGGTCGAGACCGAAGCCTCGCAAAAGCTCAAGAAAGACGGCAAGACCCCGCCGCTGCTGCGCCTTACCGAGAACCCCGACATCCTGTCGACCATCGCGCATCGCGGCAATGACCGGCCGGCGCTGGTGGTCGGCTTTGCGGCCGAGACCGAGAATGTCGTCGCCAACGCCGTCACCAAGCGCCAGCGCAAGGCCTGCGACTGGATCCTCGCCAACGATGTATCGATCGGCACCCAGACCTTTGGTGGCGATGAGAACACGATCCACCTTGTCGACGCGAACGGGGTCGAGGACTGGCCGGTCATGACCAAGCAGGAAGTCGCCGCGCGGCTGGCCGACCGTATCGCCACGACGCTCGGCGCACGCTGAACGCCCGTTGAAGATCGAGCTCAAAATCCTCGATCAGCGCCTCAATGGCTGGGGCTTTCCGCATTACGGGTCGAGCCTTTCTGCCGGGCTCGATCTGCATGCCTGCCTCGATGCGCCCTTAGAGGTCGAGCCGCAAGCGCCGGCGGTGTTGATCCCCGCGGGCATCGCGTTTCGCATCGGCGATCCCGAGTGGTGCGGGCTCGTGCTGCCGCGTTCAGGTTTGGGACATCGCCAAGGGCTGGTGCTCGGCAACGCGGTCGGGCTCATCGACGCCGATTACGAAGGCCCGTTGCTGATCTCCGCCTGGAACCGCAATCCACCCGGCGAGAGTGCCCCGATCCGCATCGAACCGGGCGATCGGATCGCGCAACTCATCTTTACCCGCATCGCGCGGCCGGAATTTTCCGTTGTCGAAGCGTTTTCCGTTAGCGGCGAGCGACAATCGGGCGGGTTCGGCTCAACCGGTGTCGCTTCCGCTTGCCGCGGCGGCGCGTCGCGGCGAAACTAAAGGACGGGAGGCTGCCGACCCAACGACATGATCCGCCTCAACAAAAAGCTCCTGTTCGCGATCGAGGCGGTGCTCGATATCGCCTATAACGGCGGTCTCGCACCGGTACGCTCTTCCGAGATCACGGCGCGTCAGGGCATCCCGCGGCGCTACCTGGAGCCCGTGCTGCAGGAGCTCGTGCGGCACCATGTGCTGATCGGCATTCGCGGCCCGAGCGGCGGCTATCGCCTGGCGCGCGAGCGGCGCCGGGTCAGCGTCGGCGACATCGTGCGCACCGTGCGCGGTCTCGAAACCGTCGAGGACCCGATCGAGGCCGGCGCCGGCAGCGAACTGGGTCACGGGGTGCTGCGGCCGCTTTGGCTTGAATTGCAGGAAGAGACGATGCGTCGGCTCGACGCGCTGACCCTCGAAGACCTGTGCACCCGCGCGCACCGCGCCGGGATCACCGGCCGCTCCGCGGAAGGCGGCGGCGACTTCGCGATCTAGCGACGCTATCTAGACGGGGACAGCGCCGCCCATTGTCGTGCGGTGCATCAGGCGGCGCTGCGGCAGGTCGTAATCCTGGATCGCGCGATGCTGCACCGTGCAATTGTCCCACATCAGCAGATCGCCCGGCTGCCACTGGTGCCGGTAGATGAACGCCGGCTTGACGATATGGTCGGCGAGCGCGTCGATCAGCGCCTCGGCTTCTTCCGCCTCCAGCCCGTCGATGCCGGTGCAGTCGTCGCGCATCACGTACAGGCATTTGCGTCCGGTTTTCGGGTGGGTGCGCGCGATCGGATGCGCTACCGGCGGGTTGCGGGCGATCTCCACCTGGGTCGGCGGAAACGCGCGCTTGCGCCCGACAAAGTCGAATGCCGCCCGCCGCCCGCCGAGCAACGTCTGCATTTCGGCCGGCAGCGCGTCCCAGGCTGCGGCCGCACTGGCGAATTCGGTGTCGCCGAGCGGCAGACCGTGCAGCGTCGGAATCTCGTGCGCGTAGAGCATGGTGCCGCGCGGCGGACGCGGCGTGTAGCACATGTCGCTGTGCCAGTTCTCGCCGGCCCGCTTGACGCCGATCGGTTGCCCGTCCTCGGTGACGTTCGAGACAACGACGATCTCGGGGTTGCCCTCGACGCTCCAGCGCTCGCCGAAAATATTGTACTCGATCTCGCCAAAGCGGCGGGTAAAGGCGACTTGCTGCGGCGGCGTGATCTTCTGGTCGCGGAAGAAGATGACGCCGTGCTCGTCGAAGGCGCGCTCGATCAGCGCGAAGACATTGTCGCCGAGCGGCTGCGACAGGTCGACGCCGCGGATTTCAGCGCCGAGCGCCGCTCCCGTCGGGATGACCTCGATGGTCATGGCATTTCCTCCTGGTCGCTTCCGACTCTAGGCTCGTCGACCGGTCAAATCCATCAGTGCGCGGCGCAGGGATGACCTGCTTTCGCGTTGCGGCGCGAGCCGCGCGGGCTTACATCAGGGGGAAGACCGGAGGACAACGGCAAATGGATACCGGCTCGAACATTGTTCCGCCCCAGGGTCAGCGCGGCGAGTTTCGCGGGCGCGTCTATGACAGCATCGTCGATACGATCGGCGCGACGCCGCTGGTGCGGCTCTCCCGGCTCGCCGCCGATGCGGGTGTCGAGGCCGATATTCTCGGCAAGTGCGAGTTCTTCAACCCGCTGTCTTCGGTCAAGGACCGCATTGGGCTGGCGATGATCGAGGCGGCCGAGCGCGACGGCCGCATCACCAAGAACACCGTGCTGGTCGAGCCGACCTCGGGCAATACCGGCATCGCGCTCGCCTTTGCCTGCGCCGCCAAAGGCTACCGGCTCATCCTCACCATGCCGGAGAGCATGTCGATCGAGCGCCGCAAGATGCTGCTATTTCTCGGCGCCGAGATCGAGCTGACTCCGGCCGCCAAGGGCATGCACGGCGCGATCGCGCGGGCCGAGGAGATCGTTAAGACGCTGCCCGATGCGTTGATCCTGCAGCAATTCGACAACCCGGCGAACGCGGAGATTCATCGGCTCACCACCGCCGAGGAAATCTGGAACGATACCGCCGGCGCGGTCGATATCGTGGTGAGCGCGGTAGGCACTGGCGGCACGCTGACCGGGGTCGGCGCCGTGTTGAAAGCGCGAAAGCCGAGCCTCAAAATGGTCGCGGTCGAACCGGAGGACAGCGCTGTGCTGTCCGGCCGGCCGCCGGGTCCCAACCGCATCCAGGGCATCGGCGCCGGGTTTGTCCCGAGCATCCTGGACACGTCCTTGATCGACGAGATCATTTGTAGCGGCTTCGATACGGCACTGCGCACGGCGCAACTCGCAGCGAAGCTCGAAGGCGTAGCGGTCGGCATCTCGGCCGGCGCCGCGCTCGCCGCGGCGCTCGAGGTTGGCGCACGCCCCGGCATGGCCGGCAAGGTCATCGTCACGATCCTTCCCGATTTTGCCGAGCGTTATCTGTCGACGCCGCTCTTCGAAGGCTTGTGAGGTCGCTCCATGGAATTGAGCGAAGAGCAATTCCGCCGCTATGCCCGCCACCTGATCCTCGACGAGGTGGGTGAGGAGGGCCAGGAAAAGCTACTGCAATCACGGGTATTGGTGATCGGCGCCGGCGGGCTCGGCTCGCCGCTGCTGATGTACCTCGCCGCGGCCGGGGTCGGCACGATCGGCATCATCGACGATGACCGGGTCGACATCACCAATCTGCAGCGCCAGATCGTCCACGCCACCCAGCGTATCGGTGATCTTAAGGTCGACAGTGCCCGAGAGAGCCTCGCGCGGATTAATGACGGGGTCACGTTCGAGCTGCACCCGCTCCGTCTCGACGCCGACAACGCCGCTGACCTGATCGGCCGTTACGACCTTGTCGCCGATGGCAGCGACAACTTCGCCACGCGCTATTTGCTCAACGATATCTGCACCCGGTTGAAGAAACCGCTGGTCGCCGCGGCGTTGTCGCCGTTCGAAGGCCAGCTATCAACTTTCAAGGCTTATCTCGGCGACGGGCACCCTTGCTATCGCTGCCTCTTCCGCGAGCCGCCGCCGCCCGGCATGGTGCCGCGTTGCGAGGAGGCGGGCATTCTTGGCGCGGTCGCCGGGGTCGTCGGAACCCTGCAGGCGGTCGAGGTGCTGAAGGAGATTTTGGGCCTCGGTGACAGCCTCGACGGCACGCTGCTGATATACGATGCGCTCAAGGTTCGCTTTCACCGCATCCGAATCGCCAAGGATCACGAGTGCCCGACCTGCGGCGTTGCAGCTTTCGCAAACCACGCTTAGTTATTGTTGTGATTCAACAATTTGCCCGAAATTTAACCAGGGCTTGACCCCCGGCGCTGTCACGCCATCTTCACACACAGAGCAGGGCCTGGGGGGAATCGTGGCCCAAAGACCGTGGGTGAGGGCGGCCGCCGGCGTAGGGCTGGCGTTCGCTTTATCGATTCAAATGACAGCGACAGCCGGCGCCGTGAACGGCGCCGAGGCTGCGCCCCCGTATTTTGCCGCGCTGCATGCCGACAAGGTCAATCTGCGCGCTGGGCCGGGCGACCGCTATCCGATCGAATGGGTCTATGTGCGCCGCGATTGGCCGGTTCAGGTCATCGCCCATTTCGATCACTGGCGGCGGGTGCGCGATTGGGAAGGCACCGAGGGCTGGGTGCACGAAAAGATGATCACGCAGCAGCACGAGGTGATTGTCACTGGCGCGATCCGCGCGCTGCGCCAGAGCCCGGATCCGAACGCGCCGATGGTGGCGCGCGCCGAGCCGGGGGTCGTTGCCAAGCTTGATGAATGCCGCGGCGATTGGTGTCGGATCGCCGCCGGCGACGTCACCGGCTGGGTCCAGCGCGCCGATATCTGGGGCGTTTCCGCGAGCGACGTGACGCGCTAGGCTGCGTCGCTCTCCCGACCGCTAGTCGAAATCCTCGGCGAGCGCGGCGCGCACTGGCTCCGGCATCACCGCCATATGCGCGTAGTTTAGGTGGTCGAAGCCGACGATGATTCGGGCCCCCGCCGCCTTAAACCGCGCGATCTGTGCCGTGGTGAACGGAAACCACACGAATTGCACCGACGAGGCCTTGCCGTCGGGGCTGGTGTTCTCACGGCTCGGATCGGGCTTGCCGACGATGCGCTCAGCGTCGAGCTCGAGAAAAACATGATCTTCGATACCGCCCAGCCGCGCCAAGGCCGTTGCGCGGCGCAGCGGGTCGTCGATCTCCAGCATCACCGTCACGATGAGCTCGTTCCCTTGCGGGATCATCGGGTTATAGGCGGCAAGCTCATCTTCGATTTGAGCCTCGCCGCCCTTTTCGACAAACAGCATCTCGTGGACCTGTTGCCACATCGTCTCGTAGTTCTCGAAAGAGAATGTGGCGAACGGCCCGACTTCGATGCGCCGTCTTTTCTTCAGTTCGGTGACTGCCTGGCGCCGTTCACGTCTGACCTTGCCGTATTCGGCGATCGACATGATGGCGTCGCGGGTCAGCGCTCGTCGGTTCTTGGTATCGGACATCTCTATCTTTCCGTGTTCGCATCGCCGTCGACGGCGATGCCGTAGGCGCGAGCGAACAGCTCGATCGGATGGGCCGGCAGGCTCGGCGCCGGCGCGCCCTTGGCCATCAGCTCCATGCCTTGCGCGATATGCAGCCCCGCCAGCGGGCATTCCGAGGCAATGTGGGCCTGTTTATCGTTTAACGCCTGGCGGGCGACCGGCCTCCCGACTTTGATGGCTGTCGCAAAATTCTCTTTCATGACGCCCCACGAGCCGCCATGGCCCGAGCAGCGCTCGATGACCTTGATCTCGGTATCGGGGACGAGGCGCAGCATCTCGGCGGCCTTCTGGCCGACATTTTGCGCGCGAGCATGACAGGCGATGTGCAGCGTCACGCCGCCCTCGAGCGCGCCGAGTCCCGGCGTGAGGCCCTTCTCCTTCGACAGCGCGACGATGTATTCGCTGATGTCGTAGGTCGACTTCGACAGTTTCGTGATTGCCTCGTGGTTCGGCACGATCAACGGCCATTCGAACTTCAGCATCAGCGCGCAGGACGGAACCAGCGCGACGACGTCGTACCCCTTATCGATCCAGGGCGCGAGCGTGCCGGCGACATTCTTCGCCGCCGCCGCGACGGCGGCGAGGTTGCCACTTTCGAGTTGCGGCATGCCGCAGCATTGTGGATAGACCACCTCGGTCTCTACGCCGTTTTTGGCGAGTACCGCCTGCGCGGCCTCGCCGATGCCCGGATTGTTGTAGTTCGCGAAGCAGGTCGCATAGAGCACTGCCTTGCGGCCAAAATTGGGAGCGTCGCGGTTCACGGGCGGCGGGCTGCGCTTTGCGCGCATCGCGAAGGTCCGGCCGTGGAATTTAGGCAGCGCCGCGTTGCGATCGATTCCGGCCACTTTTTCGAGTAGCGGCCGGGTCAGCGTGTTGTGCCGGTCGCTGCCCCAATTGGCGATCGGTGCGATCTTCCCGGCGAGCTTGCCGTTGCGGTCCGTGTGTGTCAGCTGACGTTGCGCCAACGGCACTCGGCCTTCCTGGGCTTCAACCGCGCGATAGCGCAGCATCAGATGCGGGAAATCGACATTGAATTCGTGCGGCGGCACGTAGGGGCACTTCGTCATGAAGCACATGTCGCAGAGCGTGCAGGCGTCCGCGACCTTCTTGTAGTCGGTCTTGGCGACGCCATCGAGTTCGCCGGTCGCCGATTCGTCAATCAGGTCGAAGAGGCGCGGGAATGAGTCGCATAGGTTGAAGCAGCGTCGGCAGGTGTGACAAATGTCGAACACCCGCTCCATCTCCGCCTCGGTCTTGGCGCGGTCGGAATAGTCGGGGTTTTCCCAATCGATGACATGACGGGTCGGCGCTTCGAGGCTGCCTTCGCGCATGGCGCACCCTTGGTTCGGCTTATGCTCTCATAAATACGAAGGGCGCGAGAGGTTTGCTCCCGCGCCCCTTGCTAAGCGGCAGAGAAAAGCCGCTTAGAGCGCGTCCAGCGCACGCTGGAAGCGGCCGGCATGCGAACGCTCGGCCTTGGCCAGCGTCTCGAACCAGTCGGCGATCTCGTCAAAACCTTCCTCGCGGGCGGTGCGCGCCATGCCGGGATACATATCGGTATATTCGTGCGTCTCGCCGGCGACGGCGGCCTTGAGGTTCGACGAGGTCTCGCCGATCGGCAGGCCGGTTGCCGGGTCGCCCGTTTCCTCGAGATATTCGAGATGGCCATGCGCGTGGCCGGTCTCACCCTCGGCGGTCGACCGGAACACGGCCGAGACGTCGTTGTAGCCTTCGATGTCCGCCTTCTGCGCGAAATAGAGATAGCGCCGGTTCGCCTGGCTTTCGCCGGCAAAGGCCGCCTTCAGATTGTCTTCGGTCTTTGAACCTTTCAGGGAAGCCATCCAACCCTCCTTGTTGTCCGACAATGGCCCTTTACCAGGGGGACGCTGCGGTCCGTTACCCACTCCCATTTATGGGTCTCGACAGGCAACGAGTCAAGGAAGTTTTGGAATTATTCTAAATTAGATGGCGGCCGAATCGCCATTCCGGCGACGCACGCGAATGATCACGTCGACGCGGCTGATCTCGGTGCCCGTCGGGGCGCGCGGCAGCTGGCCCACTGACACTGCGGCGCCGGGAATGTCCTGCAGCGCTCCAGTCGATTCACAGTAGAAATGATGATGATCATCGACGTTGGTGTCGAAATACGACCGGCCGGGTTCGACCACGACTTCGCGCAGCAACCCGGCGCCGGTGAACTGGTGCAGCGTGTTATAGACGGTCGCCAGCGACACCGGGATCGCCGCGCCGGTCGCTTCGCCGTGCAACTGCTCCGCGGTGATATGGCGGTCGGCCTGATCGAACAGCAGCTTCGCCAGCGCCAGGCGCTGCCGCGTCGGCCTCAAATTGGCGGCGCGCAAGCGCGCCAGAATCGTCGGTGCGGGCGAAGCGATGTCCATCTGCGAGATATAGTAAGCGTTTAGCGGAAAATAAAGCGCGACGTTACGAACTGATGTCAGTCGCCGGTGATGATGCGGCCGACCAGCTCCTTGACCGTCGGGATATAGCCGTTGGCGTAGAACGGGTCCGAGGCAAAGCGATAGGCGTTGTGCCCGGCGAACATCAGCTCGGTTTCGATGTCGTCGGAATGGCAGATCTGCTGCAGCGTCTTCTGGATGCAGAAGCTGCGCGGGTCGGCTTTCTTGCCGGTGGTGCCCTGCTCGGTCTGCGCCCAGTTCGAGAACTGGCAGGCGGAAAGGCACCCCATGCAATTGATCTGGTCGGTGCGGATCGCGAAGGCCTGTGGTGGGGTAACGAAGACCAGTGTCGCATCCGGGGTGCGAAGCGCTTCGGTAAAGCCTTCCGTCACCCAGCGTTGCGCGGATTCGCGATCATGCGGCGTCAGATACACCGACCGGCCGCGTGCGCCGACATGGAATTCGGCGACGTGTTCACCGACCGGTTCGACGGTATAGGCGACCTGATGCTCGGAGCGCTGCTGCAGCTCGTCGAGGAACTTATTGTGCACGGCCGATGAATAGAACCCGGTCGGGCTGAAATGATTAAGGTAGACGTCACCCTCCTTGAGCGTCAGCAGCCTCCGTTTCCAGGCGTCGGAAATCGGGCTTTCCTGCGTCAGAAGCGGTCGGGTGCCGAACTGAAAGGCGATCGGCGCGACCTCGGGATCATCGATCCAGCTCTCCCATTCGCGCAGGTACCACACGCCGCCGGCCATAAAGATCGGCGTCGAACCGACGCCAAACTCGTGCATCATCGCGCGCAGTTCGCGTATGCGCGGGTAGGGTTCTTCGGGCCGCTCAGGGTCTTCGCTGTTCGACAAGCCGTTATGCCCGCCGGCGAGCCAAGGATCCTCGTAGACAACGCCGCCGAGCCAGTCCTGGAATTTGTGGTAGGCGCGTTTCCACAGCGCCCGGAAGGCGCGCGCCGACGACACGATCGGGTAGTAGTAGATACCGTAGCGCGCGCAAATCTCGGCGATCCGGTAAGGCATCCCGGCGCCGCAGGTGACCCCGTGAATGAGCCCGCGGGCGCCTTCGAGTACGCCGTGCAGCACCTTTTCGGCCGCGGCCATTTCCCACAGGACGTTCATGTGGATGCGGCCATCGCCATTCGACCGCTCGTAGGCGACCTGCGCCTGGTGGATGCCGCCGGCGATCGCGTAGCTGATCAGCTCGTCGTGCCGCTCGCGCCGCGTCCGGCCGTGATAAATCTGCGGGATCGGCTGGCCTACCGCGTCGACGCTGTCGGCATTGACCCCGGAAAACGTGCCGACCGCGCCCGACGCGGCCCACGCGCCCGAACTCTCGCCGTTCGACACCGAGATGCCCTTGCCGCCCTCGACCAGCGGCAGCACCTCGCGCCCGGAAATGATCAGCGGAATCAGCGGTCTCAACAACAGGCTCCCGTAGGTGCGGCCGCCCGAACCGGCATCGCCGCGGCAGCTATTATATCCGGTGAGTCCGAGAAAACGGAAGCGATGCCCCAGCTATAGAGTTGTCGCGCCCGCTCCGGGTCGTTGACCGTATAGGCGAGAAGCTGATAACCGGCCCGGCAGACTTTGGCGGCGTCGGCCTCGGTCAAGTCGGCCTGCCCGCAGTGGATCGTCGCGCAGCCGAGCCGCTCGGCGATGGTTCGCCAGTTGCGCGGCAATTTTCGCCATAGCATACCGCGCGGAATCGCTGGTATCGACGCCGCCGCCTCGGCGACTGCGTCGGCGAGAAAGCTTGAGATCAGGACCGGCGGCAACTCGGTCGCCAGCCGCGCCAAAACGGCGGCGACGGCAGCGGCCGTCGCCGGGCCGCGGCCGCGCTCGGCTTTGATCTCGACATTGGCGCCGAGGCCGAGTTCGCGGCAAAGCAGCAGGGTCTCGTTCAGGGTCGGCACCGGTTCGCCGGCAAAGCCGCGCCCGAACCAGCTCACGGCATCGAGCCGACGGATCGCTTCAAGCGGCAGTCGCGAGATGCGCCCGCGCGCACCCGTTGTCCGTTTGAGGACATCGTCGTGGCAGACGACAAGCGCGTGATCGGCGGTAAGCCGCACATCGAACTCGACCCAGCTGCAGCCCAGCACCTTCGCCGTACGAAACCCCGCCCGCGTGTTCTCCGGCGCGTGAAACGCGGCGCCGCGGTGCCCGATGACCGGGGGAAGGTTCAATGCCAGGGAATGATTGCGGGGCAGGGCCCCGCAATCATTTCGCCGCTGCGCCCGCCGGGGCCGGCTGCTCCTGCGGGCGGCGCTGGCTGCCGAGATCCTCGCCGGTCGCCTGATCGACCTGACGCATCGACAGCTTTACCTTGCCGCGATCGTCAAAGCCCAAGACCTTGACCTTGACCTGGTCGCCGACATTGACGACGTCGCTGGTCTTGCCGACCCGCTGCTGCGCCAGTTCGCTGATGTGAACGAGCCCGTCCTTGGCGCCGAGGAAGTTTACGAAGGCACCGAAATCGACGACCTTCACAACCTTGCCGATATAGATCACGCCCTGTTCGGGTTCGGCGACGATCCCCTTGATCCAATCGATCGCGGCCTTGGCTGCGTCGGCCGATGTCGACGCGATCTTGATGACGCCGTCGTCATTGATGTCGACCTTGGCGCCGGTGGTCTCGACGATCTCGCGGATCACCTTGCCGCCGGAACCGATCACCTCGCGGATCTTGTCCTTGGGGATCGATATCGTGGTGATGCGCGGGGCATTCTCGCTCACGTCGTCACGGGCGCCGGTCAGCGCCTTGGCCATCTCGCCGAGGATGTGCGCGCGGCCGTCCTTCGCCTGGTCGAGCGCGATGCGCATGATCTCCTCGGTGATCGAGGTGATCTTGATGTCCATCTGCAGCGCGGTGACGCCCTCGCTGGTCCCGGCGACCTTGAAGTCCATGTCGCCGAGATGGTCCTCGTCGCCGAGGATGTCGGAGAGGACCGCGAAACTGTCCTTCTCCTTGATGAGGCCCATCGCGATGCCGGCGACCGGCCGCTTTAGCGGCACGCCCGCGTCCATCAGTGATAGCGAGGCGCCGCACACCGAGGCCATCGACGACGAGCCGTTCGACTCGGTGATCTCCGAGACCACGCGGATCGTGTAGGGGAAGCTCTCCTTCGACGGCAGCATCGGCCGCACCGCGCGCCAGGCGAGCTTACCGTGGCCGATCTCGCGCCGTCCGGGCGAGCCCATCCGGCCGGCCTCGCCGGTCGAATACGGCGGGAAGTTGTAGTGCAGCATGAAATGCTGGCGGTACTCGCCCTCGAGCGCGTCGATGATTTGCTCATCTTGGCCGGTGCCGAGGGTCGAGACGACGATCGCCTGCGTCTCGCCGCGGGTGAACAGCGCCGAGCCGTGGGTGCGCGGCAGCACGCCGACCTCGGCCACGATCGGCCGCACGGTCTTGGTGTCGCGGCCGTCGATCCGCTTCTCGCCGCGGATAATCGACCCGCGGACGATATCCTTTTCCAAATCCTTGAAGAGCTTGGCAGCCAACTCGGCGTGCGCCGCGTTATCGGGGAACAGCCCCACCGCTTGGATCTTCGCGGCGTCGAGCCGGTTGCTGCGCTCCTGCTTGCCCTGCTCCTTGTAGGCGGCTTCGAGTACCGGGCCGATCTCGGCACGCAGTTTCGCCTCGATCTCCGCCTTTTCCGGCAAAGCCTCTGCCAGCGCCCATGGCTCCTTGGCGCAGGTCTCGGCCAGCTCGATGATCGCGTCGATCACTGGCTGAAAACCCTTGTGCCCGAAAGTGACCGCGCCGAGCATCGTCTCTTCGGAAAGCTCCTGTGCTTCAGACTCAACCATCAGCACACCTTCCTGTGTGCCGGCGAGAACAAGGTCCAGCTCGGAGTTTTCCAGCTGTTGAGCGGTCGGGTTGAGCACGTACTGACCATCGACATAGCCGACCCGTGCACCACCGATCGGACCCATGAAGGGTATGCCGGAGATCGTCAGCGCCGCCGAGGCGCCGACCATCGCGACGATGTCGGGGTCGTTTTCGAGGTCGTGGCTCAGCACGGTGCAGACGACCTGCGTCTCGTTGCGGAACCCAGAGACGAAAAGCGGCCGGATCGGCCGATCGATGAGGCGCGAGACCAGAGTCTCCTTCTCGGAGGGGCGCCCCTCTCGCTTGAAGAAGCCGCCGGGGATCTTGCCCGCGGCAAAGGTCTTCTCCTGATAATTGACGGTCAGCGGAAAGAAGTCCTGACCTGGCTTGGCGGTCTTGGCCGCGACCGCGGTGCACAGCACCGTCGTCTCGCCATAGGTCGCGAGCACCGCGCCATCAGCCTGTCGGGCGATCTTGCCGGTTTCGAGGACGAGCTTGCGGCCGCCCCAATCCAATTCCTTACGGTAAACCTGAAACATTCTCGTTCATCCTTTGCGAACAGTCAGCGGCAGCCGTCGCGACGGCGGATTCCGTCGCGTGCTGCCGGCGTTTCTTTGCGGCCCAAGATCCAATTTTCGGGGCTGCGGTTTGGTGATGCAACTCATGAGCCGGCCGTGGGAGCCATCCGGAAGATGGCGCCGTCGCCGGATGAAGGGGGTGGCGTTCTGCCAAAAGCGAGGCGCCCCCAACTAACGCCTGAGGCCGAGGCGCCCGATCAGCGTCTCGTATCGAGAAGCGTCCGATCGCTTCAGATAGTCGAGCAACCGCCGCCGCTGGCCAACCATGACCAGAAGCCCGCGCCGCGAGTGAAAGTCCTTTTTATGCGTGCCGAGATGATCGGTCAGATTGCGAATCCGTTCGGAGAGGATCGCGACCTGCACTTCGGGTGAGCCCGTATCGCTCACGTTCACGGCATACTCAGAGATGAGCGTCTGCTTGCGCTCAGCGGTAATCGACATCGTCAGCCTTTCATTGAGTGATTGATCATCCGCACCGGCAAGAGGCGGCCGTTTTCGATGCGCGCCAGCCCAAC
>Ga0210398_10004114_pt1 | contig 13753 bp, 10 predicted proteins | sample IncBWC4OmetaG_FD_161047 | JGI IMG/M metagenome (GOLD analysis project Ga0210398, IMG submission 161047) | Forest soil microbial communities from Barre Woods Harvard Forest LTER site, Petersham, Massachusetts, United States - Inc-BW-C-4-O | ecosystem: Environmental > Terrestrial > Soil >... | reverse complement strand
GGTTGGCCGCGTGGTGATCCGCATCTCTTCCGAGATCAATCACTGGAAAAATACGCCGGCGGATATCGAGGTTCGCTCGAGAGACACTTTGATCATTCCCAAGCGGCCCAACGTAGTGATGGTGACCGGGCAGGTGTTCAACCCGACCGCCGTCCTTTACCACCCCGGGAAAAGCGCAAAGTGGTACTTGAGCCAATCCGGCGGACCGACGCAGCTTGCCAATAAAAAGGCAATCTTTGTGATTCGCGCCGACGGTTCCGTCATCGGGTCAAAGTCCGGCCCGTGGACCGGCTTGTGGTCAGGCGACTCTCTCAACTCAGCCCTGCAGCCCGGCGATACCGTGGTTGTTCCGGACAAAGCCGTGGGTGGCGGATTGCAATGGCAGACTGTCTTGCTTTCCGCGCAAGTGGCTTCTTCCGCCGCGTCCATTGCCAGTGCTGTGTTCATTGCCCTTCACCCGTGACGGAGCGGGATATGAATTCGAAAGGGCTAAAGATTGCAGGCGGAGCGGTTCTACTGATTGCAATGGAATGTTTGGGCATGAACGCTTACGCACAATCTACGGAAGCAGTCTCCCTGGACCCTCAGGGCGCCGCACAGGGCGACGTGCCGAGCGATGCGCCGCCGGACGCTACGCCGGACGGTCCTCCTGCCACCGGATCCACGCAATTGGGAATGCCGCTCATCAAGAATCTGCTATCCGATCAAAAGGCAATCTGGGAGAGTCCATTCCATCTTCGGTGGTCGGACACGAACTGGCTTCTGCCGTTCGCCGGAGCCACAGCCGTGTTTATCGCTACCGATCGTTCGGCCATGCGCGGCATCTCGAGTAACCCCACTTCGACCAAGCGATATGTAAACGTGTCCGACTACGGCTTGGCGGCGATGGCCGGTCTTGACGGCGGGATGTACCTCTGGGGAAAATTTTCCAACGACGATCACCGCAAAGAGACTGGCATCCTTGCGGGCGAGGCGGCAGTCGACAGTCTCGCGGTAAGCACGGCGCTGAAATACGCCTTCGGCCGGGAGCGGCCCTACCAGAATTCCAACATGCCGTTTTTCAGCGGCGGCGACGCATTTCCTTCCGATCATTCGATCGTAGCGTGGTCGGTGGCCAGCGTGTTTGCGCATGAATATCCCGGGCCTCTCACCCAGATTATGGCTTACGGGTTGGCCTCTGCGATCAGCGCCTCGCGTGTTCTGGGGCGCCAGCATTCTCCATCGGACGTGTTTATAGGCGCGGCGCTTGGATGGCTTGTGGGACAGCACGTTTACCGCGCGCATCATGATCCGGAGTTGGGTGGGGGAAGCTGGGAATCGTTGTCAGAGAGAATGGCGGATTCCGACCGGACCCCTTCCAGCAAGGGTTCGCCGTACGTACCTTTGGATAGCTGGATCTATCCGGCGCTCGAACGGTTGATAGCCCTGGACTATGTCGAGACCGCGTTCATGGATTCCAAGCCATGGACGCGGGCCGAATGTGCCGCATTCGTGGAGGAAGCAGGAACACGCCTGGGTGAAGGCAGGCCCCATGCAGACGTAGCGCGGCAACTTTACGACGCCCTGCGCGCCGAGTTCGCCGGAGATTTGAGCATTCTCTCTGGGGACAGAAACCAGCAAGCGCGGCTGGAGTCCGTTTACACCCGCGTAACGGACATTTCCGGCCCTCCGCTGAACGACAGTTACCACTTCGGCCAAACCATCATCGATGATTTCGGGCGGCCGTACGCCGAGGGCGTCAACAGCATCGCCGGATTTTCCGGTTGGGCCGCCTCCGGGCGTTTCGCGATCTACGTGCGCGGTGAATATCAGTATGCGCCGTCATCGCCCGGTTATTCTCAGCCGGTCCAGAATCTGATCGCTCAACTGGACAACAATCCCGCCCAAGTGGCCCACGCGAATCCGGCAGCGAGTCAATTCGCCTTGCTCGATACCTATGCCTTGGCGAATGTTGACAACTGGGAGCTCTCTTTCGGCAAGCAGAGCCTCTGGTGGGGGCCGACGGAGGGCGGTGCGCTGACGGTCAGCGACAACGCCTCCCCTTTCCTCATGTTGCGCGCGCGCCAGGTGATGGCCTCGGAACTTCCTTCTTTTCTCCGCTATCTGGGACCCATGAAGCTGGATTTCTTCGTTGGGCAATTGGAGGGCAATCTCTATCCTGCGGGTCCTTTGGTGCACGGCCAGAAAATTACGATCCAGCGAACCAAATATCTGCAGCTGAGCCTATCCACCATGGCAGAGTTCGGAGGAGTGGGCCGCCCCATCACCGCCGGCTCCATCTTCAATAGTTATTTCAGTATAAAGTCTTCCGATTCTTATCCAGCCTACGATAATCCGGGTAAGCGCGTGTTCGCGTTCGATTTTTCCTACAATGTTCCCGGGCTGCGCGACTGGCTCACGTTTTACTCCGATACGCTTCTACCGGAGGACAATCCAACACAGGCTCCCGGTTTCAATCCCGTGGACCTGAGTCAGAACCCTATTTATGTGCCTCGCCGAGCTGCCATCCGGCCGGGCCTGTATCTCTCCCATGTACCCGGCGTGCCAAAACTCGATTTCCGGGTGGAGGCGGTATATACAAATCCCCCCACGCCCCGAAGCATTCTTGGCGAATACATCTATTACAACGACTACTATCACGACCTTTTTACGAACAACGCCTTCCTTATCGGCGATTGGGTCGGCCGGGAAGGCATGGGTTTCCAGGGATGGACCACGTACTGGCTTGGCGCGAAAACAAACGTGCAGTTTGCGTATCGCCACGCCAAGGTGGCTTCGGATTTCATCCCCCAGGGAGAAACCATCAATGACGGGTCCACGAAGGTGAATTGGCAGATAGGCAACGATTTCACGGTGACGGCCGGCCTGCAGTACGAGCGGTGGCTGGCGCCCGTTCTGGCCCCGGCGGCGCAGACGAATTGGACGTCGTCGATCGGGTTGACGTACTGGCCTCACGCGCTGAACCACTAGGTGATCACCGCATGACCGAGAAGCTGTTAAGGACAGACGAGATCCAGACGGAGGCGTGGAAGAGCAGCCGCGAGCCCGAAAGCGCTTCGGTGGAGTTGAGCACGATTCATGAGCGCTCTGCGGCTCCTTGGCGGCTGGCCTGGAACCACCGAAGATTCCTTCTGCGCGCTACCGGGATCGGGCTGGTGTGCTCGCTGGCCGTCGCCTTCCTGATTCCAACTCGTTATCGTTCGACCGCGAGACTCATGCCGCCGGACCAGAGCAGCTCAGGAATGGGGATGGCCATGTTGGCCGCAGTTACCAGCGGTTCCGCGGGCATGACCAACCAGCTTGGCTCCGGCCTGGGCTCCGTTGCGGGCGATCTGCTGGGCATGAAGGATTCTTCCGATCTGTTCGTCGGCGTTCTTGGCAGTCACAGCATGCAGGACGACCTGATCAACAAATTCAATCTTCGAAAGGAATATTACGATCGACGAATCGAGGATGCGCGCGACGACCTGGACAAGCACACCGACTTCACCGTCGATCGCAAGAGTGGAATTATCAAGATCGAAGTCACTGACCACGACCCCAAAAAAGCCGCCGCGATGACCGGCGAATACATCGATCGGCTCAATGAGGTGGTCGCCCATCTGAACACGTCGGCGGCCCACCGCGAGCGTGTGTTCCTGGAAGAACGCCTGGTTCAAGTGAAAGCCGATCTGGAGTCGTCGGAGAAGAACTTCAGCACGTTCGCCAGCAAGAACACCACGATTGATATCCAATCTCAAGCCAAAGCCATGATCGAATCCGGGGCAGAGCTACAAGGGCAGCTCATCGCCACCCAGACGGAATTACAAGGGCTCCGTCAAATCTACAGCGACAACAACGTGCGTATCCGAACGGTGCAGGCAAGAGTGGCTGAGATTCAGAAGCAGCTCCAGAAAATTGTCGGCCAGCGCGAGGATGCGTCCGCGCCCGCACAGGGCGACCCGCCGGACGAGTCCCTGTATCCTTCGATCCGGAAGCTTCCCATTATTGGCGTCAGCTACGCCGACTTATACCGCGATACACGGGTAGAAGAGGCGATCTTTGAAGTGTTGACGAAAGAATATGAGCTGGCGAAAGTCCAGGAAGCCAAAGAAACTCCCAGCGTGAAAGTCCTGGACGTTCCCGACGTTCCCGAAAAGAAATCCTTCCCGCCCCGACTCTTGGTCACTGTTCTGGGGACAGTGCTCGCGTTGGGAGGAGCATTGCTATATCTCTTTGGCCGGACTCAGTGGGAGGCGATAGAGGATAGTGACGCGCGGAAGGCGCTGGCAATGGAAGTTTACAGTACAGTCCGAGCGCGCGTGACCAAAGGGTCGACGAACGGGTCCAGCGGTAATGGATCGAACGCCGACCACGCGGAAAGCCACTCCTAGCTTAGAGCGGCTTATCTGATTGATGCGTAAGGTCTTAAGTTACTCTTGCAGCTGTGAGTGACGCAGCGAAGCTTTACCCAATTCGTCTAGGAAAGCCGGAGAGGAGAGCACAAAATTGAGTGCGAGCGTTGCGACCGCGGCTGGAAATCTGGCGTCGGCTTTGGAATGCTCGATCTTGCCCGCGGAATATTACGAAACGCGATGGTACGCGGCGTATACCAACGCGAACCACGAGAAGCGCGTGGCGGAACAGTTGGCGCAAAAATCGATCGAACATTTTCTCCCGGTGTACGCGTCAGCGCGGCGTTGGAAAGATCGGATCGTGAACCTGCAGCTACCTTTGTTCCCAGGGTACATATTCCTGCAACTGGCTTTGCGCGACCGATTGCAGGTCCTCCAGATTCCAAGCGTGGTACGGCTCGTGGGATTTGGCGGAATGCCGGCTGCGTTGCCACAGGAAGAAATCGACGTGCTGCGGTCGAGTTTGACGAGTGGCGTTCGCGCCGAGCCGCATCCCTACTTGGCCGCTGGTCAACGGGTGCGCGTCCGATGCGGTCCGCTGGCAGGCCTGGAAGGCATTCTCGTGCGAAGGAAGAACGCGGCTCGGTTTGTCATGTCGGTAGATCTGATCGCCCGCTCGGTGGCCGTTGATATTGATACGGTCGACCTCGAACCCTTGGGCAGCCACAAATACTAGAAGCTGATGGAATCTTGTTGCAGGGCACGCGCGGTCCGCACCGTGAGCGATGAATGAATGATGCCCCACGACTGTTTCCCGTGACGCCGGACCGCGCCGTTCCCGTAGCCGGCCCTGAAGTCCGACGGAGGACAACCCTTTCCGCGCTGCAGATTTCGCCGGAACGGCTTCGATTTTGGGGAATCCGTGGCGGGATCTCGGTACTCGATCAAGGCCTGGCGTCGGGAGCCAGCTTCCTGCTGAACCTAATGCTGGCCCGATGGCTCACAACCGAGAACTATGGCGCCTTCGCCGTTGCCTTCGCCACTTTGTTATTCCTGTCCGGTTACCACAACGTACTGCTGCTCGAGCCGATGACGGTCCTTGGCCCGGCGCGATACTCCGCGACGATGACGGAATATTTTGGGGCGCAGTTGATGATGCACGGCATTGTCGCCACGGTGCTCTCCGGACCTACGCTGCTGGTGGCCGCCCTGATGGCGGCTTTTGGCGCCCAGCATGCGCTCGTGACCGCGACAGCCGCTAGTGCCCTGGCTTTGCCGTTTCTTCTACTCTTTTGGCTCGTACGGCGGATGTGCTACGTGGTGCAGCGTCCTGCGATTGCGGCGTGGGCAAGCGCCGGATATTTCGTTCTCCTGGTTTCAGGATTGTTTGCTCTGCACATGAGAGGAGATTTGAGCTCCACCACGGCGTTTCTGCTCGTGGCTGCCGTTAGCGTGTTCGCGGTCCTCGTCCCCCTGCATCAGCTTGGACTTCTGAGAGTTACCGGAATCGTGGCTTCTCCTTGGAAGAGAGTTGCCGCGGAGAACTGGAATTACGGCCGCTGGCTCATGGCCAGCATCACGCTGTTTTCTCTCGGCAACCAGGCGCAAACGTATCTGGTGGCCGCGCTTATGGGCCTCGGAGCGGCGGGCGTCCTTCGGGCCATGCAAATCCCGGCGCTGGCGATGACGCAGGTCGTCGCAGCCACTTCGCTGGTCGTGCTGCCGGCGATGTCTTATGAATTCGGGAAGGGACGTACGAAGAGTTTGAAAAAGATGGCCATACTTTCCACGGTCGCCGTGACGGGGCTGGCGATCCTATACGCGCTCCTGCTGGCCGTATTTGCGAAACCCCTTGAACACATTTTGTTCCGCGGAAAGTTCGCGGATGTGGCCTGGCTGATCCCGGTCCTCGGGCTGGTGCCGGTTTGCGCGGCATCCTGGATGGGCTTTTCGGCTGCCTTGCGCGCTTCGCAGAAACCGCAATACGAGCTAGTGGCGAACGCCGTTTCCGCACTGGTCGGGCTCATCACCGGTGTGATTCTTATCAAGTTTTGGGGGATTGGTGGTGCGGCGGTAAGCCTTGTCGCCAGCTACGCCAGCATCGGGGTAGTTCTTTTCTGGGCATTCCATTCGGCGCAACGCGAATGGGACCGCAGATGGGTGCAGCACTGAACAGAAAACAACCACCAGCTTCAATATTGGATTACACGCAGAATCCGTGAATTCGATTCGTTGTTGAGACTATATTAACCTCATCGATAGAATGGCTCTGACATCATCTAATCCGCAGCTATCGAAGGCAGCAGATAACAACGCAGCCTTTTTGATCGCGGCCGGCGCAGCCTTGGTTCTTTTTCCTCTTGCCTGGATCTTTGGGGACGACCCGATCTTGTTGGCGGAGATTACTCTTACGTTAGCAGCGATCCCAGCCGTCGTTTGGATCCTGCGTTCAAATCCTGCGTCAACCCCGTATCTGTTAATCGTGGCGATCTATCTGGGCTTGTTAGCTGTGAAGTTCGAGTTCGGCGTCGTGAACGTGAGGCCGAACATGCTTGTGGCGCTGATTGCCGCGGGCTTGATTGGCCCGCAGCTCTTTTCCAACTCCGCGGGACTGCGCGGGCTGCCTTTTCTGGCTTGGTTTCTTTCCGCAGACGCCGTGTATCTGTTCTCGACGCTTTCGCACCGCCAGTCCCCATTTTTCTCGAAGGGCATTGCCGATTGCCTCTTATTCTTAATCAACATCTTGCAATATGTGTTGGTCGTCCGCTTTCTTCTCGAGGACGCCGGAAGATTCGGGCGAGTGCTTCGCTTCTTCCTTTACGTCTCCACAATTTATGCGGGCCTGAACATTTTGGCATTCGTGCTGGGTCAGGCAAAGATTGGCCCGTTCGGGAGCATATTTGATTACGTCCACGGAGACCTGGGATATTTCGTGCGTATCAAGAACTTCGGCACGACCGAAGGTACATACGTAGGATTCACCGTTGTAGTGCTTTTGTCGTTGCTATTGTTCTGCCGCGAAAACCCGCCGTTCACAAGGAAAAGGCTGGTGCTGATGCTCATGCTCAACGGCGGTGCGTTTGTCTTGACATTCGCTCGGGGCCCATGGCTTGCGGTCGCTCTAACGCTGGTGATGTTGGTGGCGTTCATGCTGGTCCGCCTACCCCGGCGCCGTGCCGTTATCGTCGTCCGGGAACTTGCGTTCGTATTCATCGTCCTCGCGGTGGCGGGTGGGGGCCTGCTCCTGAATTCGCCGTCCCTAGCAGAAAGCGCTTCGGAACGCTTTACCTCCTCCTCGGTGCTGGAGGCGGGAACAGCCGCCGCTCGCCTCGAATTGTGGGAAAACATGTGGGAGGACTGGAAACTAGCTCCCTGGTTTGGTCATGGCGCTCATGATTACGCAAAGTTCCGTGACGACGACCCAACGGGAATTTCGGAGAATTTCCTGCTTGAGTTTTTGCATTCCGCGGGACTTGTAGGCTTCAGTTTGTTTTGCATCGCTATTGTCACAATTGTGGTTCGAGGTATCGGGCCCTTGTCCAGCACGGAGGGTTTGCGGCACATGCCGTTTGGTCTCCCAATTCTTGCCGGCTTCTGCGCGATGTGCCTTTCATCACTCACCAATCCGGGTATGACGGGAGGTTTTTTTTGGGCGGTGCTAGCTCTCTTGGTATGCGCGGAGAGGTTGCTCGCCGACGTGCGGCATCCCAGGACGGTGTGAGAGTTCTCGGACCTGAAAGATGACACTAGCTTTCAACCGGATTCGATTTCGCTCGGAATTCCCCTGTTGACCTTGCACTGGAAATGCGAGCTAAGATTTTTCATTACGACGAAATGAAGTACTACGGATTCGGACTCCGGATGGGCGCGGCCAATTTCTTCCGGAACGGCTTGCGGCTGGGCGCAAAGAAGACGTTAGGGAAGGTGTTGCAACCAATAAATTCGTACACTCGATTTCCTGAGTATTACTTCCTGGGACGCGGCATCGAAAGACATTTGCGACGTTTCGCGTCCGAAAGCAGCGCCAGGGTTTTGGATGTCGGGAGCCCGAAATGCTTTGGGCTCTATCTGGCGTCTCATTGCAATGTTGAAATTCACCTGACCGACGTTCACGGGCCCGCTGTCGATGAGGCGCGGGTTCTGTGGGCAGGGATAGCCAAGCGGGCAAAGGGGAAGGCCATTTTTTCGGTGCAGGACGCTCGCAAGCTTGAATATTCGGCGGAACATTTTGACGCCGTCTATTCCATGTCGGTGATCGAACACGTCGCAGGAGAGACCGGAGATTCGGAAAGCATTCGCGAAATGCTGCGAGTTCTGAAGCCCGGGGGACTTCTCCTTGTAACAGTGCCTTTCGGAGAAAAATACGTCGAGCAGGGTCGCATTGGTTTCCAGGGAGCGGCGATTGAAACCGGATGTCGCGAACAATACTTTTTTCAGAGAGTTTACACGGAAGATGCGGCCCGGAAACGAATCATAGATGCCGCCGCAGAGGCCGATCTGCGATCGCTGGTTACAATCTCGCGAAGAACCGGGTTGATCTCTAGTCTCTATGGACGTCTTGGCCCCGGACTCCGAGGGGTGCTGGGTTTCCTAAATCCGATCTTGTCCATGGCGCTTAACGACAGCGGGAAGGGCTTCCTCCCGGTTGCAGGCCACTATAGCGATCTCCACTCTCCTAGAGACATCTATGGGGATCTCATCCTGGCGTGTGAGAAGCCTGTACCTCGCGAATCCCCGGCATCGGCGAATGAAAAGCGAGGGGCAGAACTAGCGGGAGCGGGGACGACTTCCTAGTTGCGCGCATGCTTGCAATCTGCTTGGTGGGGAATCCGGTTCACTTTGAAGGCTTGAGGCAACACGATTGAGTCAGGGAAAAAAAACCGAGCGGAGCCGCGCTGAGGCTATCGCCAAGGCGTGTATGACGCGGTACGGTTGGAAACGGCTCGCGCTCAGCCGGTTGTTCGAAGCTTTGCTCCGCCCGTTCGGGAATATCGTGGGGCGGAAGCCCGTCAGTCCGGAACAGGAGCCGCAAAGCATTTTGGTGGCTGAGTATTGGCACCTGGGCGACATTGTGATGCTGACCCCTTTTCTAAGGAATTTGCGTCAGCACTACCCGCGAGCGCGAATTACCTTGCTCGCGAACCCGAAGGTGCTGCCGCTGCTTGAGGCGCAGGAATGGGTGGATGAGGTCATCACCGTGCGGGTTCCGTGGGCCCAGTACGACTCGCGTCGCAAAAAGTATATCTCCCCGTATTGGATGGAGTTTCTCAGGTGCCTCGTCGGGCTCCGCGAGAAGGCCTTCGACTGGGGGTTCAGCGCGCGGGCCGATGTAAGAGACAACTTTATCCTGTGGGCCGGTGGAGTGAGGCGGCGTTTCGGCTATGGCTTTGGATATGGGGCCACATTGCTCACAGACGTAGTCGCTCCCGACACTTCGCGGCCGCACTATTCGGACCGGTGGCTGCACCTCATCGAGTATCTCGGCAAACCGGTGCTCGGCCGGCAACCGGAATTGACGCTGACGACGGTAGAGCGGCGCGCCGCGCGACAGCGCCTATCCGACCTTGTTATCCGTGAGTCGGAGCTGCTCATCGGAGTCCATGCGGGCGCTCGCAACCCGATTCGCCAGTGGGGCGAGCAGAACTTCTTCGAAGCCGCGAAGATGCTGGCCTCGCGCTTTCCGCTCAAAGTCCTATGGTTTTGCGAGCCGGGTTCCGCTGCAATGACCGGACCATCGGTGCCGTGGCTGGTGCCCGTTGCGCTGCCATTGCGGGAATTTCTGGCGATGCTGACACAATGTCGCATCCTGCTTTGCAACGACACGGGTCCCATGCATTTTGCGACGGCGGTAGGTGTGCCCGTTGTGGCCGTTTTCGGGGCGACCATGCCCGGCTGGTGGGGACCAAGATGCGATCGCAGTCAAATCGTCATCCACGAGGGAGTGTGGTGCAGGCCCTGCAATGACCGTTGTCGATTCGACGAACCGTATTGCCTGCGTGGTATTTCCGTTGAACGGGTTTTCAAAGCGGCCGAAGCGACCATTGCGAACATCAGTTGGGGCGATTCTCAGCAAACCGGAGCTAACCAGTTGGTTAAATTGGCCGCTCCGGCTGGCTAATCGCGAACAATTTTCGAGTCCGTTACTGCGCCGCTCGACTGGCAACGCCACTCATGAATGATCGTCGCGGCTACGTGCATTTCGTGGCCCCGGTGGGAGGCGCCGCGCGGAAGCGGATACTCATCTCAGGAGGAACCGATGCAGATATTTCTTGATTCTGCGAATGCCGTAGAGATCGAAAAGTGGTTGGGCGAGGGCATCATCGATGGCTTGACCACCAATCCCAGCATTATGTTCAAGGACGGCGTCTACGATATTGAGCAAGGCGCCCGCAAACTGTGCGTCCTGTTCGGCGAACGTCCGGTCAGCGTCGAGGTCACGACCAACGATCGCCAAGAGATGATTCAGCAAGCGCGCATCTTCGCTCGGTGGGCGCAAAACGTGGTGATCAAAATTCCCGTGATCAATGAGGAGGGTGAGTCCTGCCTCGGTGTAATCAACACGCTCAACCGCGAAGGCATCCTCGTCAACACCACTGCGATCCTTTCGTTCAACCAGGCGATGCTGGCGGCGAAGGCCGGCGCCACGTACGTCAGCATCTTCTCCGGCCGCGTGGCCGACGAAGGCAACGATCCGACTGTCGTCATCCGCAATGTCCGGCAATGGCTCGATGACTGGGACTACACAGCCAAGATCATCGTGGGCAGCATTCGAACCGTGATGGACATTCAGGCGGCCGCCTTGGCAGGGGCGCACATCGTTACCGTTCCGCCTCAATTCCTGTCTAAGATGGTCGATCACAAGTACACGCGGGAAACGGTGCGTCAGTTCAATCAGGACGCGGCAAAAGCGCTTACACAAATCGCTGAGGTTCACGCCAAAACGCGCATCGCCAGGATATGAGGCCGGGAATGGCTCTCCGCGGGCGGGGCTACCCAACCCGTGGAGCGGCTTTCACCGGATGTCTGCAACTCTGCTGAGTGCGGCGCTTTACCAGGAATACAAGAGAGAGCCTGACTCGTGACAGCTAACCTCCCCGACTCGGATAAAACAGAATGAACGCACGCGAAATCGCTATCGTGGTCCGCAATATGGTTCTTGGCACGAATCTTGAGTCTCTGAAGACTCTGAACAATCCGCGGATGGCGGTGCATTTTGCCACCGAATGCAGGTTCTTGTATCGTTCCCTCGTTCCCGTTGATGGCCTGCCGCAAAAACCCGTGTGGGAAACCTTCGGAGCCGACGAATTGTCGGTAAAACTCTACGGACATGCGGCCAAAGAATGGTTCAGGCCCGTGAGTTCGCTGGCCACGGATCTCGTTTCGATGTGCGTGCTTTGCCGACTCGTCAACCCGAAAGTTATTTTCGAAATCGGTACTTACCACGGCGCGGGAGCCCTGCACTGGGCAGGCAATGCCCCGGAAGCGAACGTATACACGCTGGACCTGCCACAATCCATCGTTCCCTCGCTGCCTGTTACCGCGATGGACACAGGACACATCGAGGAGCACGCTCGGACAACTCAAATGGAATTTTCGGGCACCCCGGAGGCCCTCAGAATTCACTGCCTCTACGGAGACACAGCGACATTTGATTTCTCGCCTTTCAGAGGAAAGGTCGACCTCTTCTTCATCGATGGCGCTCATAGTTACGAATACGTTCGAAACGATACACTCAGTGCTCTCAGTTGCTGTAAGACGGGATCAGTTATCGCATGGCATGATTATGGAAGGGTGGGATTCAACGGGGTCTCTCGATGGCTTCACGAATTGGTGCGGGAAAAAAGAGAGATTTACCGCGTACCCGGCGGCTCTCTGGCTTACATGAGAGTTTGATTCCAAACCCAAGGCTGACTCTCAGATCTTCTCCCACACATATTGGCTTCGTATCCGGGAAAGTTTCCCACGATAACGCGCGATGGCGCCTATCATCCGAGAGGAGTCTTGCTTGTCTGACGCTGGAGTTCCGAGGGTCAACATACTGGGCATTGGCGTGCACGCGGTGAATATTTCCAAGGCCGTGGAGCTGATCGAATCTGCCTTGGTGCACGGCGGGAAACATTACGTGTGTGCGACGGGCGTCCACGGCATCATGGAGGCGCAGAAGGACGCGGATTTGAGGTCCATACTGAATTCTTCGTTCCTGACCGTTCCCGACGGCAAACCCACCGTCTGGGTTGGCAGGAGCCGGCATTTTGTTGAGATGGGCCAGGTGGGAGGTCCCGAGCTGATGCTGGAAGTCTGCCGCATTTCCCCGCAAAAAGCGTATTCTCATTTCCTCTACGGAGGTGTCCCCGGTGTGGCTGAGTCGCTCCGTGAGGCACTACGACACAAATTTCCTGGAATTCGGATCGTGGGAACTTATACGCCTCCCTTCCGCCCGTTGAATCCGCAGGAGGAAGCGGACCTCGTCCAGGCTGTTGCGGCCGCTGCACCAGACATCTTTTGGATTGGGATCAGCACGCCGAAGCAAGAGAAGTTTATGTTTGAGTATTTACCAAAACTAAATACAAAGATGATGCTTGGCGTCGGCGCCGCATTCGACTTCCACAGCGGCAGGGTCAAATTCGCTCCGCTTTGGATGAGGCAAGCTGGCTTGTCCTGGTTTTACCGGCTATTGCAGGACCCGCGAAGGCTGTGGAGGCGATATCTTTTCAATATCCCGCGATTTGCTTGGGCCGTCGCCCTGCAGATGCTTGGCTGGCGGACCTGTACCGACGAACATCGCACTGCCGGGCAGACTTAGGGTCGCAAGCGGCAAGCCCGGTCCCTGGCGCAATCTAGCGATTGGGCAAGGCAAGTCGCAGTTATGACACTTGGTAAACGCACCGAGCGAGCTGTGCCGCACTTGCCGGGCGAAGCGAATTGAGCGATTTAGTCGTTGTTCGAACGCCTAGCCTGCGAGATAACGGCATTCAAAGCCTTCAGAGTTTCTGATCCCAAATGAACAAAAAGCCCTACGTTTTGGTCCTGGGTTCCAATGAGAACGCCAAAGAGTTTGTAAGGCGCAACAGCGGGAACGGGACGGCGCCCTACAAGTTCCTCGGGTGCTTTACTTTGAATGGTTCTCACGGGCGGGAGAGCACAGGCTCTTTGCCCATTCTTGGACGGTCGAGTTCATTGCGCGGCTATATTTTTCGCAGTCCGGTGGACATTATCCTGGTTTCGACCTCCCTCTCGCCAGATCTTTCAAGGGAGTTGCTGGAACCGGCTCTTGAGATCGGCTTGACGGTCGCGGTTCCGAAGGGCGTAGCAGTGTCGTTGGAACCGGTTTTTGCCGAGAAAATCTTCACAAGGCGCGCGCCGTTTCTTGGTGTCGATACAGCGCTTCTAACGACCGTTCCACCGAGAAGGCTCTACCT
>Ga0210398_10004113_pt1 | contig 13754 bp, 10 predicted proteins | sample IncBWC4OmetaG_FD_161047 | JGI IMG/M metagenome (GOLD analysis project Ga0210398, IMG submission 161047) | Forest soil microbial communities from Barre Woods Harvard Forest LTER site, Petersham, Massachusetts, United States - Inc-BW-C-4-O | ecosystem: Environmental > Terrestrial > Soil >... | reverse complement strand
ACTGCTTCAATGGTTGGGTGACGATGCTGATGTTGGTGATGCCGGCCTGCTTGACGGCATCCATGACCGAGGCGAACGCTCCGAAGGGCACCCGTTCGTCGGCCCGCAGGTAGATGATGCGCTTGGCAGCATCGGCGCCTTGGGGGACCTTCAGCAGTGCAGGAAGTTCATTGACGTTGACGGGTTTGTCCTGCAGGAAGACATTCTGTTCGCGGTCAATGGTCACCACCATGCGCTCTTCGGTGAGCTGATTGACGGTGCGCGTCTTGGGAATGGCTACCTCGACGCCGGATTGAAGCACCGGCGCGGTGAGCATGAAGATGAGCAGAAGCACCAGAACGACGTCGACCAGCGGAGTGATGTTGATCTCGGCTAGAGCGGTTTGGGTATGTCCTTTGGAGGAGAAGGCCATCGCTAAAATGTCCTCCGTCTTGCCTCTTCCGGCTGCGGTGGTGTGGTTGGCGTCATCATTGCAGCGTTCTCTATTGCGTTAAGGAGTTCGCGGCCGAAGTCGTCCATGCGGGCCGCAAACTCGCGCAGGCGGGCGGTGAGCTGGTTATAGCCGACAACGGCGGGGATGGCGACGATGAGGCCGGCTGCGGTAGTGATGAGCGCCTCAGAGATGCCGGGTGCGACCGCACGGAGGGTCGCAGCGCCTGCGGTGCCAAGGCCGTGGAAGGCATCGATGATTCCCATGACTGTGCCGAAGAGTCCGATGAACGGCGCGATGGCGGCGATGGTGGCGAGCCAGGTCATACGGCTCTCCATTGCGGTGAGGGCCTCGCTGGACGCCGTATGGGCCGCACGTTCGAGCGCGATGGGATTGCGCGGCAGGCCGCGTCCGCCGTTCTGCCGCTGGTACTCGTCGTGGATCTCGTTGAAGACGGCGACGAGGGGACTGGGCTTGAACTGGTCGGCAACTGCGGCGATCTCGCTGAGTCGCGTCGATTTACGAAAGGCGCGTATGAAGCGCTGGCTTTGTGTCTGGGCCCGGCCGAAGCGGGACCACTTGGAGATCATGATGGTCCACGAAAAAATGCTCGCGATGAGAAGGATGACGAGGACCGCGAAGGCAACGGGGCCGCTGTTGTGAACCATCTCCAGGAGAGCGCTGCCGTTGGCCACCGCAGGGGCAGCGGCGGTAGGGTCTTCCTGAAGGAGGTAGAGAGCGAGGATCCAGACCATAGTTGTTGTCCACCAGTCTTTAGTGTAAATCGTGATTGTGGGATATCAGGGCGGGGGCATCTGCCGTGGTGCATACCCTCGGGTGACTGATGGTTCCCGACGGACCACAACGAGGTTTGCTATCCTCGCGATACGTCGTCGCCTGAGGATCCTATGCTGCTGGAGTTGCGCGCGGAAAACTATGCTGTGATCGACCGTGCGGTCGCTACGTTCGGGCTGGGCCTCAACCTTTTGACGGGCGAGACCGGCGCAGGGAAGTCCATTTTGATCGACGCGCTGGCGCTGCTGCTTGGCGGCAAAGCTTCGGCGGACGTGGTCCGTCATGGGGAGGAGAAGGCGGTCGTAAGCTGTGTGTTTGAGCTGACGCCCGGGGCAGCGGCCGTGCTCGATGCAAACGGGATCGACTCCGAATCGGACCATATCTTGCTGCGGCGGGAGATCGTCGCAAACGGCAAGGGGCGAGTGTTCGTCAACAATCAGCCGGCAACAGTAGGGGTCCTGCGGCAGCTTGCGCCTGAGCTTGCGCTGGTGCATTCGCAAGGGGAGACACTGGGTTCGTTCGACCAGGCGCAGCAGAGGGGTCTGCTGGATCGCTTTGGCGGATTGAATACAGATAGTGTTGCCGAGGCGTTTACTGCGTGGCGAGCGACGACAGACAAGTTAGAGGAGTTGCAGTCGGCGGAGCAGGACCGTCTGCGGATGGCTGATCTCTGGCGGTTTCAGAGCAAGGAGATCGATCAGGCTGGGCTGGTCGCCGCGGACGAAGACGTTCAGCTTGAGGCAGAGAAGCGCGTGCTGGGCAACGCTGAGAAGCTCTATACCGCGGCGATGAGTGCGCATGAGCTTCTGTATGAGTCGGAGGGCTCTGCCGAGGGCGCTCTGGGTGGGGCGCTGAAGCATCTGGAAGAGTTGGCGCGATACGACCTGCGGTTTCAGGAGCCGGCGCAGCAGTTGGCCGCAGCGAAGGCAATCGTGGAGGACGTGGACGCTGAGGTGCGTGACTTTGCCGACAACATCAACGCTGCTCCGGGGCGACTGGAGGAGATTGAAGACCGGCTGGCGGCGCTCGACCGGCTGAAGCGGAAGTATGGGCAGACGTTGAAAGAGGTAATAGCATTTGGTGTCGAAGCTGCGCGTCAGCTGGCCGAGGTGGAGAACCGAGACGCGCTGCTGGTGGAGTTGAAGGCGAAAGAGGAGCAGGATGCCGCAGCGTATCGTACGGTCGCAGCGCAACTCACGGCCAGCCGTGTCGATGCGGCGAAGCGTCTGGAGAAACTCGCTGAAGCGCAGATCAATGACTTGGCAATGAATACGCGCTTTCATGTTCGAGTGACGGCGGAGAGATCTCCTGCGAATTGGACGGCCCATGGCTGGGACCAGGTTGAGTGCCTGATCGCCACGAATGCAGGGGAGCCGTTGAAGCCGCTGCATGAGATTGCCTCCGGCGGCGAGATGTCTCGCGTGATGCTGGCCCTGAAGGTAACCGTTGAGGAGGCCGCGTCCGGAGGTCAGGGCCGGAAGAAGAGGACTGTCCTGCCGCGGACCCTGGTCTTTGACGAAATTGATATCGGGATCGGCGGGCGGGCGGCGGAGGCGGTGGGCCGCAAGCTGAAGACGCTGTCGAAGGGCCAGCAAGTGCTGTGTATTACACATCTTCCGCAGATTGCGGCCTTCGGAGATCAGCACTTCCTCATCGAGAAGACCGAGAAGCGCGGGCGGACCCAGACCGAGGTCCGTCGCATGGAGGATTCAGAGCGGACGCAGGAGATCGCCCGCATGCTGAGTGGGGCGAAGCTGACCGAGACCAGTCTGAAGCATGCGGCCCATCTGCTGGAAAGTAGCCGATAACCCAGGGGCCGGCATCTCGCATTGATGTATCTGCATCCCACAAGGAAGTACGGTTCCCGACAACTAGACCATGGAGGCTTGACAATGTCAGCAGATGCGAAGAAGTGTGCAATGGAGGGTTGTCTTTGTTTAGTGCCTGCGGGTCAGAAGTACTGCTCCGCCTATTGTGAGGCGGCAAAGAACCAGACCAAGCTGGAATGCGATTGCGGCCATACTGATTGCGAAGGCCAGAAACTTTAGCAATCGGGCGCATGGAACGATGCGTAAAGCCACAAAAGGTTCCATCTATTTTCGGTCTTTTTACTGGTTTGTCAGACACTTGCGCTGCACCTAAATTGGTTCAAAAGACGTTCCAGTCATGGAGTTGACGCGGTATACTGGAACACGTGATTACAACCACCCTTGAGCTCGTCTCCGAAGACCGGAACGGCAACAAAACGAAAACTAAGCGGGTCCTTCTTCTCAAGCCTCGCGGCTTCTGCGCCGGCGTGGTGCGGGCCATCGACATCGTGCAGATCGCACTGGATACCTTCGGTGCGCCGATCTATGTTCGTAAAGAGATCGTTCATAACAGCTATGTTGTGACCGATTTGGCAAAGAAGGGCGCGATCTTCGTCAACGAGTTGGACGAGGTCCCCGAAGGCGCACGCGTCATCTATTCGGCGCATGGGGTTTCGCCGGCAGTTCGCGACCGGGCCAAGGAGCGTGGGCTGAAGGTAATCGACGCGACCTGCCCGCTGGTGACGAAAGTACACGTTGAAGCGATCAAGTTCGCGAAACAGGGATACTCGCTCGTGCTGGTCGGACACCGTGACCATGAAGAGGTCGAGGGGACCCAGGGCGAAGCTCCCGACGTGACCCAGGTGGTGTCGACGGTTGAAGAGGTCGCGGCTCTAGTCGTTCCCGATCCGAATAAGGTGGCGTATCTGACGCAGACGACGCTCTCGCTCGATGAGGCGCGGTACATGATCGAGGCGCTGAAGAAGAAGTTCCCGAACATCGTCGGCCCGCACGCGCAGGACATCTGCTATGCCACGGAGAACCGCCAGACCGCAGTGAAGAACGTTGCGCATGGTGCTGACCTGGTTCTGGTGGTCGGCTCGCGAAACAGCTCCAATTCGAACCGTCTGGTTGAGGTTTCGAAGAACCTCGACACCAACTCTTACCTCATCGATACCGCGGACGCCATTCAACCTGAGTGGCTCGAAGGCGTCGACACGGTCGCGGTAACGGCCGGTGCGTCGGCCCCTGAGGTATTGGTGAAGGACGTTGTCGAATATCTGCAAACGATGGGTTATGGTTCGGTCGACGAGGTCGAAGTGATGCCTGAAAACGTCCGCTTCGGTCTACCGGCGGAGATCGTCCAGGCCATTGCCTCGGCTCCACCAGTTGCCCGGTAACGAGTTTCGTAGACAGAGAGTTTGTGTTTCATGGGGACATTTTCGATCAATCCGAAGGGCGTAAACCAGCCGGCACAGCCGCGCTTTGGGCGGATGGATCTTGGCCTGGAACAAATTGCCTACGGGATCGAGCGGTCCCGCGACTGGCTGCTCGGCCAACAACACGCCGACGGCTACTGGTGCGGCGAACTCGAAGCCGACAGTATGCTCGAGTCTGACTACATCTTCATGCACACTCTGCTCGGCACGGGCGATCCTGGGAAGATGGAGCGCGCGATCAACGAGATTCTCCGCCATCAGAACGAAGACGGCGGATGGAGCCTGCATCCCGGCGGCCCTTCGAATATCAGCTATGGCGTGAAGGCCTATCTCGCGTTGAAGATCATGGGTTGGTCGAAGGACCATCCAGTCATGGTGAAGGCCCGCGAGTGGGTGCTGGCCAATGGCGGCGTGGTGGAGTGCAATACCTTTACTAAGATCTACCTCTGCGCGCTGGGCCAGTACGACTACGATGCCGTGCCGGCGATTCCGCCTGAGATCGTTCTGTTTCCCAACTGGTTTTACTTCAACATCTACGAGATCTCCTCATGGTCGCGCGGGATCCTTGTTCCGCTGTCGATCATCTACGCGAAGAAGCCGTTCAAGAAGCTTGCGCCGGAGCAGGGAATCGAAGAGCTCTTTGTTGGCGGACGCCAGAACTCGAACCTGCACCTGAAGTGGGACAAGAAGCGGCCCGTCAGCTGGCGGAACTTCTTCCTGTTCACCGATCGCATGGTCCACTGGTTTGAGCGGGTGCACATTCGTCCGCTGCGAAAGATTGCGATCAAGCGCGCGAAGGAGTGGATGCTCGAGCGGTTCGAGAAGTCCGATGGTCTGGGAGCGATCTATCCGGCCATGCTGAATTCGATCGTGGCCCTGCGCTGCCTGGACTACTCGCTCGACGATCCACAGCTGATTCGCGCGATGGATGAGTTCGAGAAGCTCGGCATTGACTGTCCGGAGGGTACGCCGGACTATACTGTCCCGACCTTCCGGATGCAGCCTTGCTTTCCGCCTGTATGGGACACGGCGCAGGCGATGTACGCCCTTGGCGAAGCCGGAGTGCGACGGGACGATCCGCGTATGTTGAAGGCCGCCGACTGGATCCTTTCGAAGGAAGTGCGTCAAAAGGGCGATTGGGCCGAGAAGGTCAAGAACGTAGAACCCGGCGGTTGGTACTTTGAGTTCAACAATGAGTTTTATCCGGATGTGGATGATACAGGACAGGTTCTGCTTGCGCTCAACAGCGTGGACAATCCGCGAGAACGCTATCAGTACGAGGTCTGCCAGCGCGCCTTGAACTGGATATGGGCGATGCAGTGCAAAAACGGTGGGTGGGCCGCCTTCGACAAGGACAACACCAAGAGCATCTTCCAGTACATTCCGTTTGCCGACCACAATGCTATGCTCGACCCGCCGACGGTCGACATCACAGGCAGGATGCTTGAGATGCTTGCGCAGTACGGGTTCACACGCAAACACCCGCGCGTCGAGAAGGCAATTCAGTTCATCCTGAAGGAGCAGGAGCCAGACGGAAGCTGGTTCGGTCGCTGGGGCGTGAACTACCTCTACGGCACCTTCCTCGTGCTGCGTGGCCTTGAAGCCATGGGGATGTGGAACCATGAGCCTGCGATCCAGCAGGCCGCGGAGTGGATCCGCATGGTGCAGAACGCCGACGGCGGCTGGGGCGAGACCTGTGGAACCTACGATGATCCCAACCAGAGAGGCATTGGGCCAAGCACGCCTTCGCAGACTGCGTGGGCCGTCCTCGGACTGCTCGCCGCCGGGGACACGCGCTCTGACTCCGTTGCCAAGGGCGTTCGCTGGTTGATCGAGCGCCAGCGTAAAGATGGAAGCTGGGACGAGCTGGTTCCGGGACGAAACGGCGAAAGTTATTACACTGGCACGGGCTTCCCGCGTGTCTTTTATCTTGGGTATCACCTGTACAAGCAGTATTTCCCCCTGCTGGCCCTGACGACGTATGAGCGGGCCATGCAGAACGGCCCGGCAGATTAGGCCGGGGCATTACAAATTTTTGATGGAGGAGACACCGGATGGCAGTCCCAGTCTCGCAAGCCTGGACGGTTGCAACTTATGTTTTGAAGCAGAAGCTCAGCGGGCGCAAGCGGTATCCGCTCGTGCTGATGCTCGAGCCGTTGTTCCGCTGTAATCTCGCCTGCGCCGGCTGCGGAAAGATCCAGTACCCGGCGCACATCCTGAAGGCAGAGCTCTCGCCCGAGGATTGCTTTAAAGCGGTAGAAGAGTGCGGCGCCCCGATGGTCTCGATCCCCGGCGGAGAGCCGCTGCTGCACCCGAAGATGCCGGAGATCGTGGCCGGACTCGTCGCGCGCAAGAAATACGTCTATATGTGCACCAACGCGCTTTTGCTCAAAGAGAAGCTGCACCTCTTCAAGCCAAGCAAGTATCTCTCGTTCTCGGTCCACGTCGACGGTCAGCGCGAGCATCACGACTTCTCCGTCTGCCGCGAGGGCGGCTACGATATCGCGATGGAGGGGGTTCAAGCCGCGGTCGGCGCGGGCTTCCGCGTTACGACCAACACGACACTCTTCGACGGCGCCGACCCCAACAGCGTGCGTGCCCACTTCGACGAGATGATGGCAGCGGGCGTCGAGAGCATGATGGTTTCGCCCGGCTACACGTACGACAAGGCCCCCGATCAGAACCACTTCCTCGGCAAGGCGAAGTCGCGCAGGATGTTCCGCGCTATTCTCTCCAACCGCAAGAAAGAGTGGAAGTTCAATACCCACCCGCTCTTCTCCGAGTTCCTAATGGGCAAGCAGAACTTCGAGTGCACCCCGTGGGGAATGCCGACGTTCTCGATCTTCGGCTGGCAAAAGCCCTGCTATCTCCTGCAGGACGGCTATACCGACACCTTCGAAGAGCTGATGACGACGACCCAATGGGAGAATTACGGCGCCAAGAGCGGCAATCCGCAGTGTGCGAACTGCATGGTCCACTCCGGTCATGAGGCCAGCGCGGTCGATTACAACTTCGGCTCGTTGAAGGGCTTTCTCGTGACCGCCAGGAAATACATGTTCCCATCGACCTACCCAGACGAGGGGGCACGTCAGCTGCTGAACGAATGGCGGCCAGAGCATGACGGTCCGCTGGTCCAGATTCAAGCCCCAGCGAATACCGTTGGCAACGAGCTACAGTCGGTTTCGGGAGATTAAGAATGGCGACAGAGCAGCAGGAGCATTTGAAGATCGAACAGCTGAAGCAGCACAGCGCCGACGAGCTGGAACACATTGAAGGCCGCGAGAAAGAAAATCTTGAGGGCTGGATCCCAACGCTGGCCAGTGACGCCGAGGTCCGCGAGGCGCTGGAGAAGGCCTTTGACTATCGCGGCGACGTTACCATTACCAAGAAAGACGGCTCACAGATCGTCGGCTACCTCTTCGATCGCCGTACCGGTCTGTCCCTCACGGACTCTTTCGTTCGTATCATCCCGTCCAGCGCGCCGACCAAGGTGAACGTAGCCTACTCCGATATAGCGGCCCTCGCCTTCACAGGCCGGGACACCGCAGCGGGCAAGACCTTCGAGGCCTGGGTAAAGAAGTACTGGGAGAAGAAAGCGGCCGGCGAACGGAACATCCAGATTGAACCGGAGAAGCTGGACTAAGACGGCTTTCGCTACCTCTGCGGTGGCCGGATGGGTGGGAAAAGAGCGATACGTGCGCGTTTTCATTACGGGAGCGACCGGCTTCGTCGGGGGCCATGTGGCCCGTCAATATGCCACTTGGGGCGCCAGTCTTCGTTTATTGACCCGGCAGACGAGCCGCCTTGATTCGCTCAGCGGAATTAATGCAGAGATGGTGAAGGGCGATCTTCGCGAGTCGGAGAAGCTGCGGTCCGCACTCACGGGGTGTGACGCGTTAGTGCATGTTGCAGCAGACTACAGACTGTGGGTGCGCGATCCGGAGCAGATGTACGCCGCCAACGTCGATGGAACGCGAGAGCTCCTGAAACTGGCGCGCGAGGTAGGGATTCAGCGCGTCGTCTACACCTCAAGTGTCGCGACTATGGGATTTAAAGCAGACGGAACAATTGTGAACGAAGACACTCCGGTCGCCCTGTCGGACATGATCGGGCACTACAAACGATCGAAGTTCCTGGGCGAGCAGGAAGCCATACAAGCCGCAAAGGCCGGCCAGCATGTCATTATTCTGAATCCGACGACCCCGATCGGTGCGGGCGACGCCAAGCCGACGCCGACAGGCAGGATCATCGTCGATTTTCTGAACAAGAAGTTTCCTGCATATGTGGATACGGGGTTGAACCTCGTCGACGTGGATGAGGTGGCCAGGATGCACATTGTCGCGCTCGACCGTGGAACGCCAGGCGAGCGATACATCCTGGGAGGAGAAAACCTTACGTTGAAACAGATCCTTGATCGCATGTCAGCCATCACTGGTTTGCCTTCGCCGAAGATGAGGGTGCCTCACGCTGTCGCGATGGCGTTTGCATTCTTCGATGAAAACTTCACCGGCAAGCTGAGAGGCAAGGAGCCTCGCGCTACCGTCGAGGCCGTCCGAATGGGAAAGAAGATGATGTTTGCCTCTTCGACAAAGGCTGAACGTGAGCTTGGTTTTCAGGTCTTGCCGGTCTATCCTGCGCTTCGAGCGGCGATCGATTGGTTTGTCGCGCATGGGTATGCGCCAGCGCCATGAGGATCGCGATCATCGCAGCGCTACCGGGTGAATTGAAGCCTCTTGTCAAAGATTGGAGACGCATCTCCACAGGCGTAATTGGAACGAAAATGTGGACACTCTCTCGCGACGCGGACACCTGGATCGCGGTCTGTGCTGGAATGGGCGCCGACGCAGTGCTAAGGGCGTACGCAGTTGCCGCCTCCAGCGGCCCTTTGGACATGCTTCTCTCGATCGGTTGGGCTGGCTCGCTGCACGCAGAGGTGTCTCCCGGAACAGTTCAGGTTCCGACAGTTGTTATTGATGCGCAGACGGGCGAACAGTACAACTTGACTGAGGGGAAAAGAAAATGGCGGTTGGTAACGACCTCGTGTGTCGCAGACGCTGCTGAAAAAACTCGCCTTGTCGCGACTTATCCCGGAGCGGTTCTGGTCGATATGGAGGCCGCAACCGTAGCGAGACTGGCCGCGATGCAGGAAATCCCTTTGCTCTGTATTAAAGGGGTCTCCGATGCGGTTGGGGCGAACCTGCCAGACCTGAATCCCTTCATTGACCAGATGGGACATATGCGGATGGTGCGCTTTCTTGCCCACGTTGCTATCCGTCCGACGTATTGGCCATCCCTGCTGCATCTCGGAAAGAACAGTGCACGTGCTGCGGAAGCCATGCGAGACTTAGTTCTGCAGTACATGAAAGAAAAAAATGTCGAAAAGCTCATTAAAACCGGACGTGTTTAACAAGATTGGTGCGGTCCCTGCAACCATGCGTGCCGCTGTGTATCGCGGAGTAAACGATGTTCGAGTCGAGACGGTCCCTGTGCCAGAGATTGGCGCGGGCGAAGTGTTGGTCAAGATCCACACATGCGGGATCTGCGGGACGGACTTGAAGAAGATACACACCGGCTCGCATGATGCGCCGCGCATCTTTGGTCACGAGATGGCGGGGACGATTGTTCGTGTAGGAGAAGGTGTCAGCGGCTTCGCCGTTGGCGATCGTGTGATGGCTTACCACCATATTCCATGCGGTGAATGTTACTTCTGCCGCAAGCAGACCTTCGCGCAGTGCGAGGTCTACAAGAAGGTTGGATGCACGGCTGGGTTCGCTCCCTCCGGTGGCGGCTTCGCCCAATACATTCGCGTGATGGACTGGATTGTGCGGCGCGGGCTCGTAAAGGTTCCAGATGATGTTCCGTTCGAGCAGGCTGCGTTTATCGAGCCGGTCAACACTTGCTACAAGGCGATTCAATTGCTAGATCTTCAACCCGACGGCACGGTGCTGGTGATTGGTCAGGGGCCGATCGGCGTCCTTTTGGCAGCGCTTGCACGGAAGACAGGCGCTACGGTTCTGACCAGCGATCTATATCCCGAGCGCCACGCAGTCGCTGCGAAGTTCGGTTTGGACCATCCGCTCGACGCTCGAGGAGACGTGGTCGCAGCAGCAAAGGCCGCCACGGAAGGACGCGGCGCCGATGTCACTCTGCTTGCGGTAGGCGGCAATGCCTTGATCAAGGTCGCAATGGATGCGATTCGACCGGGTGGGCGCGTCGTGCTGTTCGCCCAGACACAACATGGGGAAGCGCCGTTCGATCCTGCCGCAGTTTGCATGGATGAGAAGACCCTGATGGGGTCGTACAGTTCGTCGGTCTCGTTCAATGAAGATGTGAATCGGCTCGTCTTCGATGGCTACCGCAACGGGTTCGACTTGACCAACCTTATCTCGCACCGCTTTTCGCTGGAAGACGCTGCGGCGGCGATTGATCTGGCGTCTCGTCCTCAAGCCGACTCGATGAAGATCGTCATCCAGCCGTAAGGCTAATCTCGAGCACGTTTTTTGACTTCGACGTTGAGGCGCTTGATCTTCTGGTTCAGCGTGGAGAGCGGAATCTTGAAGTACTCTGCGGCCTCGGTCTGGTTCCAGTGACACCGCTCGAGACGATCAGAGATAATCCGCCGCTCAATCTCCTCCATCAGATCGAAGAGGGAGGCGTTGGGCTCATGGTCCAGAAGACTTGCAGAGTAGGTGCTCCCGGTCAACTGCGTCGGCAGCAGATCGGGGCTGATGGTTCGCGAGGTGGAGAGCACGACGCCGCGCTCCATGGCGTTCTCAAGCTCGCGCACGTTGCCCGGCCACTCGTAGTCCATAATAATGCGCATCGCCTCGGGCGAGAGTGAACGGTCTTCCGTTCCGTTCTCTTCCGCGTAGAACTTGAGGAAGTGGGCCGCGAGCAGAGGGACGTCTTCGCGGCGTGAGCGCAACGGCGGCAACTCGAGGCAGATGACGTTGAGCCGGTAGAAGAGGTCTTCACGGAAGCGGCCCTCGCGCACGGCCTCCTGCAGATTGACGTTGGTCGCGGCGATGATGCGCACGTCGACCTGGATCTCCTGCACACCGCCAAGGTGCATGAAGCGGCGGTCCTGCAGAACGCGAAGGATCTTCGCTTGCATGTCCATGCCCATCGTGCCGATCTCGTCGAGGAAGAGCGTGCCACCATTGGCGACTTCGAAGAGGCCTTTTTTTGCGGTGACCGCGGAGGTGAAGGCACCTTTGACGTGGCCGAAGAGCGTCGACTCCAGCAGTTCAGACGGCACGGCGCCGGTGTTGACTGGAACAAACGGCCGGTCGCGGCGTGGCGAATTCGCGTGGATCGCCTTCGCGATCAGCTCCTTGCCGGTACCGCTCTCGCCCTGAATGAGGACCGTTGAACGGCTCGGCGCGACCTGCGCGATAAGGTCAAAGAGGCGCAGCATGGGCTCGCTCTTGCCCACGATATTCTCGAAGTTGTAGCGCTGCTTCAACGTGCGCTTGAGCTGGACGACCTCTTCCTCAGCGCGGTGCCGGGCAACTGCGGCGCGAATGTCCGCGAGCAGCTTTTCGTTGTCCCATGGCTTCTGGACGAAGTTCTCCGCACCGGCGCGGATGGCATCGACCACGTTGCCTACGGTTCCGTACGCGGTGATCATGATGACCGGCAGATTGGGCTGCATCTCGACGATACGAGGCAGAAGGTCAATACCGCTTTGGCCGGGAAGGGCGAGGTCTAGAAGGAGTAGATCGTATTCATTACGCGAGAGCAGCTCCATGCCGGACGGGCCGTCGCCGGCCGAACTGACGGAGAAGCCTTCGAGCGTGAGCAGGGTGTCAAGCGATTCGCGGATCGCGTGCTCATCATCAATGATCAGAATGCGAGGGCTCCCGACCACGCGCGCCGTGCGTTGCAGGTGAAGAGACTCTGCAGCGAGCTCAGTAATCTCAGACATGGATCGTCTTCCTCTCCATGTCCTGCACGTTGTCCGCGGGGACCTCCGCAATGATCGCGGGACGAGTGCCGGAGGACGGGAACTCCAGCTGGAAGGCGGTGCCGACGCCGAGCTCACTCTCGACGTGGATCTTCCCGGCGTGCTCCTGCATGATTCCGTAAGTGACGGCAAGCCCGAGGCCGGTGCCTTTGTGTTCTCCGTCCTGCGGCTTGGTCTTCGTTGTAAAGAAGGGGTCGTAGATGCGGTGGAGGTGCTCCTTTTCGATGCCGCCTCCGGAGTCCTGAATGCGAACCAGTACGCGGCCGGCCCCGTTGAACGTAGCTATCTTGAGCGTTGCGTTGGTGGTGCCGAACATTGCGTCCTTCGCGTTCAACATCAGGTTGAGGATGACCTGTTGCAGCTTACCCTGGTTGCCGTGGATACGCGCGAGATGCGGATCGAGGTTTGTCTCCACACGAATCTGCGATGTCTTGAACTGATGTTCAAGCAGCGTGACCGTGTCGCCCAGAAGGTCGTTCAGGTTTACGCTGGTGAACTCCGTCCCGCTCGTGCGAGAAAAGTTGAGCAGGCCGTTGACGATCTCGGAGGCACGGAAGGTCTGCTGCGTGATCTTCTCAAGCACCGGAGCGAGCCGCTCATCGTCGCGCATGTGCTTGGTCAGCATCTGGGTGTAGCTGGAGATGACCGCCAATGGCGTGTTGACCTCGTGTGCGACGCCCGCCGCCAGCAGGCCGATGGACGAGAGTTTTTCCGACTGGGTAAGCTGGGCCTCCAACTGGATGCGATCGGTAATGTCGTCCACCAGGACGATGCGGCCCACAGCCACGAAGTTACGTGTGACCAGCGGTGCGATAGCTATATTCGCGATCCGCTCGCTCCCGTTGGGCAGCACAAGCCGGAATTTGTAGAGCGTATGGGTGCCATGCTCGTTGCGGACGCTGTTGAATCTTGCGACAAACTCCGGTGGCAGCACGGCGGAGATCGACTGATGGAGGACCTCGGTGCGCGGCTTCGCGTACATGCCTTCCATCTGGGTGTTCCAGCTCTCAATACGATCGTCTAGGTCGACGGCGAAGACCCCAATGTTGATCGACTCGACGATGTTCTCGTGGAACTCCTTGAGGCTCTCGAACTCTGTGATCTTCTGTTCGAGCCGCCGGTAGAGTTGCGCGTTCTGAATGGCGATGCCAATGTAGCCGGCGAGGGATTCCAGCAACTCCATGTCTTCACTCGACAGGAAGTCACCGTCGTCCGTGCGGCCCAGGCCAATGACCGCAACGGTCCGCGTGCCGCCCCCATCACGGTTAGCGACGCGGCAGGGAAGGTAGTAGTTCAGGTCGAGCCTTGCAGCGCTG